>Ga0228700_1001735_pt1 | contig 13191 bp, 11 predicted proteins | sample McNCre317_Aug_MG_FD_178019 | JGI IMG/M metagenome (GOLD analysis project Ga0228700, IMG submission 178019) | Freshwater microbial communities from McNutts Creek, Athens, Georgia, United States - 3-17_Aug_MG | ecosystem: Environmental > Aquatic > Freshwater > Creek | place: USA: Georgia...
GACAGGCCCTTGGCGCGGGCGGTGCGGATGTAGTCCTCACCCAGCACCTCCAGCATGGCCGAGCGCGTCATGCGGGCGATCACCGCCAGCGGGTTGGTGCCCAGCACGATGGTGGGCAGGATCAGGTGCGACAGCGCCGACAGAAAGGCGCCTTTCTGGTCGGACAGCAGGGAGTCGATCAGCAGGAAGCCGGTGACCGAATCAAAGAAATACTCCACCGCAATGCGTCCGGACACCGGTGTCAGGTCCAGTTGCACCGAGAACAGCAGGATCAGCAACAGGCCCCACCAGAAGATGGGCATGGAGTAGCCCGCCAGCGAGACACCCATGACGCCATGGTCCAGCACCGAGTTGCGTTTGACGGCGGCCAGAATACCCGCCGGTATGCCCACCACCAGGGCAAACACGATGGCGCACACCGCCAATTCAATGGTGGCCGGGAACAGGGCGGTGAATTCGCCAAGCACCGGTGCCTGCGTGATGATGGACTTGCCCAGGTCGCCATGCAGCACGCGGCCTATGTAGATGCCGTACTGCACGAACAGGGGCTGGTCCAGGCCGTATTCGGTAAGCAGCTTGGCATGGCGCGCGGCGTCAATGCCGCGCTCGCCGGCCAGGGTTTCAATGGGGTCGCCCGGCACCAGGCGGATCAGGAAGAAGGCCAGCAAGGTCATACCGAAGAAGGTCGGAATGATCAGGCTTAGGCGGGTCAGGGCAAAACGGAGCATGGGAGCTGATCTCTATTTAAAGTTTTAGTTCAGCGCATGGGTTGGCGGTGCACACAAAAAAAGGCCGGCGTGGGCCGACCTTTTTCAGCTGCGCATGGCCAGGATTATTTGAGGTGCTTGCCGATCAGGCCAGCCATTTCAAACATGGAGACCTGGGCCTTGCCGAACACTTCCTTGAGCTTGGCGTCGGCATTGATCAGGCGCTTGTTCACGGTGTCTTGCAGGCCGTGCTTCTTGATGTACGTCCACAGCTTGCTGACCACTTCGGTGCGGGGCAGACCGGCGGAGCCCACCACGGCAGCCAGAGCGGCGCTGGGGGTGAGGGGCTTCATGAAAGCGGCGTTGACAGTGCGCTTCTTGGCGGGGGCGGCCTTCTTGGCAGGAGCTGCCTTCTTGGCGGGCGCTGCGGCCTTCTTGGCGGGAGCTGCCTTCTTGGCAGGAGCTGCGGCCTTCTTGGCAGGAGCCTTGGCGGCTACTTTCTTCGCGGGTGCGGCCGCCTTCTTAGCGGGTGCAGCCTTCTTTGCAGGAGCGGCTTTTTTTGCAGCCGGTTTTTTTGCAGTTGCCATGAGATTGTCCTTCTAGAAGTTGATTGATCACCAGCAAAAAACGGCTTCTTCACTGGTAGAGCGGATGCTACTGGAGAAAATAGACGATTCCAAGGGCGAGCGGGCTTTTTTCACTCGGGGAGTGTTGTTTTTTCATTGGAGAATCAGGGTTTCTGCCAAAAGGAGGGCCACGCCATGAAGCCATCGTTTGCCACCTGTGATTTTTGCGACGTCCACAAGGGCGACACCACCGGGGATTTCCGTGTACTGCCCCCGGTGTTTCGCGATTTTGGACAGCACAAAAGCTTTTGTGGCCCGGTGCAGACGGTGAAGTGCTTCGAGGACAACACCCTGGTCAAGGCGGCGGTGGATGCCCAGGGCTGGGTGGATACGCCCCAGGGCCGCGTCGGCAAGGTGCTGGTGGTGGATGGCGGCGGCTCGCTACGGCGTGCCCTGCTGGGGGGCAACCTGGGTGCCGCTGCAGCCCGCAATGGCTGGGCTGGCGTGGTGATTGACGGCTGTGTGCGTGACACGGCCGAGCTGGCCACGCAGGGGGTGGGCATCCGCGCGCTGGCTCCCATGCCGCTGCCTACTGAGAAGCGCCAGGAGGGCCAGACACAGGTGGCGGTGCAGATTCAAGGCGTATGGGTGCGCCCGGGTGACTGGCTGTACGCCGATGCCGACGGCATGGTGGTGAGCAGCCGCGCCTTGCAATAGCCTCAATGGCCTAGACGTGCGGCTCGATGGCGCTGCGGGCCTGGCGCGAGGGCAGGGTGGCCAGCAGCACGCCCAGGAGGGCGATGGCAAAGGCCAGCAGCTGCACACCACCCAGGGGCTCGCCCAGAAGCAGCACGCCCACCAGCGCCGCAGAGATTGGCAGCAGCACGGTGAACACGCCTGCGTGGCTGGCCGGTACGTGCTGGCTGCCGGTCATCCATAACCACACGGTCCAGACGCTGGCGGCCATGGCGTAGAACACCAGCAAGGCCCAGGAGCCCGGCTGTACTGCGGCAAAGTCAAACTGCAGGGCGGTATACAGGCCCAGCGGCGTCATCAGCGCAAAGCCGCAGAGGTTGATCAGGGCAGAGATGCGCTTGGGTGAAACCGCCCCGGTGAGCTTCTTGCCGATCACTGCGTAGAAGGACTCGCACAGTACCGCACCAAAGACCAGGGCATTGCCCAGCAGCACGCGCGGGCCGTCCGCTGTGGCCGCGCCTGCGGGAGTGTGCCGGCTCCAGGCCAGCAGGGCGATGCCCAGTGCACCACAGGCCACGGCGGCCCAGACGCGAGCGCCAATGCGCTCCTTGAGAAAGACCCAGCTCATCAGGGCCACCACCGCCGGAATGGCGGCCATGATGACACCGGCCGACACCGCGCTGCTCATGCTCACGCCAAACAGCATGCAGATGGAGAACAGGAAGTTCCCCAGGAAGGACTCCAGAAACAGCAGCCAGCGTGTATTGCGCGACAGCGGTGCCTCGTCCGCGGGCTTCTTGAGCCAGCCCGCCATGGCCACGGCAGCGATGCCAAAGCGCAGCCAGGCCAGCAGAAACACCGGCAGGGCGGCCACCAGGGGCTTGGACAGGGCGACATAGCTGCCCGCCAGGGCCATGCTAAGGGCTAGGTAGCCGTAGGCCAGCCAGCGGGAGGCAGTGGGGTGGGGCAGGGAGCGGGAATGGGATGGACGGTGCGGCATGCAGTGGCAAAGCGTACACCATGGACTTCCTGGCCTGGCAGTGGCTTTTCTGCACCAGGGCGAAGTGGACCTAGGCAGCTGCCATGGGCTGCGCTAAGGTCGGGCATCCCCTGCAACCAAATAATTCTTGCCCATGGCCATTGGACAATTTGCGTACGCCAGCAACAGCAACCGCTTTCTGGCGGCGCAGCCCCTGGGCGGTCAGCCTTTCGCCCTGTGCGGCATTCCGTTTGACGGTGCCGTCACCAACCGCCCCGGCGCCCGTTTTGGCCCGCAGGAGGTGCGCCGCGCATCGCTCATGCTCTGCGATGGCATCCACCCGCTGTTCGATGTGAGTCCCCTGCCGCAACTGGGCGACGCCGGCGACATGCGCCTGCCCAATGCCTCCCCCTTGCCGGTGGTGCGCAGCTCCATTGCCGCACAGGCCGCAGCCCTGATGGCCGCGCACCACTGTGTTTTCATAGGCGGTGACCATTCCGTCACCCTGCCGCTGCTGCGTGCCTTGCATGCGCAGCACGGGCCGGTGGCCCTCATCCACTTCGATGCGCACTGCGACACCTGGCAAGACCATTTCGACGAGCCCAGCGGCCACGGCACCTGGACCTATGAGGCCATCCAGGAGGGCCTGGTCGACCCGGTCAAGACCGTGCAGATCGGCCTGCGCTCCAGCGGCGTGCGGGCCGCTCGCGAATACGTGGCCGACCAGGGCGGACTGATCTTCACCGCACGGGCCCTGCGGGGTCTGGACGGCGCGTCGCTTCAGCCCGTGGTGGACCAGATTCGCCAGCGCATCGGTGACACGCCCTGCTACCTGACGCTGGACATCGACTGCCTGGACCCGGCCTTTGCCCCCGGCACCGGCACGCCCGAGCCAGGCGGCATGAGCAGCTCGCAGGTGATGACCCTGCTCGAAGAGCTGGCCCCGCTGCCCTTCGTGGGCATGGACTGTGTGGAAGTGGCGCCGGCCTATGACCACGCCGAGCTCACCAGCAACGCCGCCGCACAGTTCATCTGGACCTATCTGTGCGGCCAGGTGGCCAAAGGCCCGCGCTAATCGTTAGACCCCATCCACAGGGACACCCGCATGCTGCTCGACTCCGACACCCAGCTCAACCAGAAAAGCTATTACGAGGCCAGCGTGCGCCGCGATGCGCCGGGTGAGCCCCTGCAGGGTAACATCAGCGCCGATGTGCTGATCGTGGGCGCCGGCTTTGCCGGCCTGTGCTCGGCCATCGAGCTGGCGCGGCGCGGCCTCAAGGTGGTGGTGCTGGAGGCCGACCGCATCTGCAGCGGCGCCTCCGGACGCAACGGGGGCCAGGCCATCGTGGGCTATGCCTGCGGCCAGGAGCCTTTCGAGAAGCAGCTGGGACGGGCAGCTTCCCGCACCGCCTGGGACATGTCGCTGCAAGCGCTGGACCTGATGGACGGCCACATCGCCGATTTCGGCATTGATTGCGACCGGGTATCGGGCTACCTGTATGTGGCGGACTCACCCCGCAAGGCGCGCGCCCTGGAGGCCGACATGCAGGCGCTAGAGAGCCACTACGGCTTCAGTGTGGACTTTCGCCAGGGTGCGCAGGTGCAGCAGTACATCCACAGCCCACGCTACTGTGCCAGTGCCTATGAGCGCCGCTCCGGCCATCTGCACCCGCTCAAATACGGGCTGGGCCTGGCGCGTGCAGCACGCAGCCTGGGGGTGCAGATATTCGAGCGTTCGGCGGTCATCGACCTGGCGCGCGGCGCGCGGCTCAAGGCCAGCACCGGCGGCGGCTCGGTCACGGCGGAATTCGGGGTGCTGGCGGGCAACTGCACGCTGGGCGAATACGGACCGCGCGTGGCCCCCGAACTGCATGCCCGCATCATGCCCGTGGGCACCTACATCATTGGCACGGCACCGCTGCCGGCCGGCCTGTGCGCGGACCTCATTCCCAGCAACGCAGCGGTCTGCGACAACAACTTTGTGCTGGACTACTTTCGCTTCAGCGCCGACCACCGCATGCTGTTTGGCGGCCGGGTGAGCTATTCCACGCGCACCCCCAAGAACCTGCAGGCGGTGATGGCGCAGCGCATGGCCCAGGTCTTTGCACCGCTGCAGGGTGCGCCCATTGATTTTGTCTGGGGCGGCTTTGTCGACATCAGCATGAACCGGGCCCCTGACTTTGGACGCCTGGGCGACAAGCTCTACTACCTGCAGGGCTTCAGCGGCCATGGCGTGGCCCTGACCGGTCTGGCCGGGCGGCTGGTGGCCGAGGCTGTCGCCGGCCAGGCCGAGCGCTTTGATGTGTTTGCCCGCATTCAGCACCAGCCCTTCCCGGGAGGTTCCCTGCTGCGCACGCCCAGCCTGGTGCTGGGCATGGCGTTTCACCGGCTCAAAGACCTGCTCTGAGTTAGGGCTGCCTTAGGCGCGGCGGGCCAGTGCGCCTTGGATGGCGCGCGCCAGCACCGGGCCATAGCGCGCAATGTCGGCCAGCTGGGCGTAGCCATAGCCGATGACCAGGCCGCGCGCATCGCGGCGCGTCAGGCAATAGGCGCTTAGTGCCCGTACCGTCAGGCCCAGATCGCCGATGCGCAGGGCCAGTTCCTGGTCGTTGGCGCCCGCCGGCAGGCGCAGGCACAGGTGCAGACCCTGCTCCGCACCGGTGATCTGCGCATGGGGCCCCAGGCAGGGCTGCAGGGCGCTGAGCAGGCACTGGCGGCGCTCGGCATAGCTGTGGCGGGCGCGGCGCAGGCTGCTGGCAAAGTGGCCCATCTCGATGAACTCGGCCAGTGCCGCCTGCAAGGGCATTTGGCCCGGGCGGTTGAGGTCGTAGTGGGCCTGCTTGAAGGCCTGTGCCAGCCGCTTGGGCACCACCAGGTAGCCCAGCTTGAGGCCGGGGTACAGCACCTTGGAAAAAGAGCCCATGTAGAGCACGCGCTGGTCCTGGTCCAGCCCGGCCAGCGAAGACAGCGGCGGGCCGCTGAAGCGGAACTCGCTGTCGTAGTCGTCTTCCAGAATCCAGGCGTTGTGCGCGGCGGCAATACCCAGCAACTGCTGCCGACGCGGCAGCGACATCACCGCGCCGGTAGGGTACTGGTGCGAAGGGGTGGTGTAGATCAGCCGGGGAGGGTGCTTCTGGTCGGCGGCGGTAGGGGCCATGCCGTGCTCATCCACCGCCACCGCATGGGGCTGCAAACCGGTGGCCATGAAGGCCTTGATGGCGCCCCAGTAGGCCGGGTCTTCCATCCAGACCGTGTCACCCTGGTCGCCCAGCAGCTGGGCGCACAACTCCAGCGACTGCTGGGTGCCGCTGGTGATGATGACCTGGTCCACCTCCAAGGGCACGCTGCGAAACACCCGCAGGTAGTCGGCCACAGCGCGGCGCAGCGGTGCATGGCCGCCGGCGTAGCTGTAGTCCAGCATCTCGGGGTAGGTCATGCGCCAGTGCTTGTTCTGCAGGCGCTGCCAGAGCGCCACCGGAAAGGCGCTGAAGTCGGCCGGACCCGGTGTGAAGGGTTGGATCTCCAGCTGGGCAGCACAGTAACTGCCGGCCAGTGCGCTGCCGCGCCGGGAGAGCTGGGCCTGGGCCGCACTGCTGCGCGCGCGCGGCGCACGGGCCTGGGCGCGCGGCACGTTGTCATGCACAAAAGTGCCACTGCCCACGCGGCTGACCAGATAGCCCTCCACCCCCAGCTGGTTGAGTGCGGCCACCACCGTGTTGCGCGACAGGCCCAGGTCTTGCGTGAGTTCTCGGCTGGAGGGCAGGCGGTCGCCGGCGGCGAGCTTGCCGTCCAGGATGGCGCGGCGCATGGCCTCGTAGAGTTGCCGGTGCAGCGGCATGCTGTCCTGCTGGCGCAGGCGCTCCATTTCGGTGAGTAGCAGTTCAGACAGCATGGGGGTGGACGCAGGGGGCAGAAAAAATGGGGCAGACGGGCGATTGAACTGGCACCATGGGGCCGGCTCAAATGGCTCTTGGATGCAGCCAATTTTGCAACACAATGGACCCCATATTTCGGAGACCAACATGAAAAAGCCGCCCGTCCTGGTCTGGCTTCCCGCCGATCATCGCCAGCTGGGCAGCGCCGAGCGGAGCATGCCTTTTCTGGTGCTGGGCGACAAATACGCCCGCACCGTGAAGGCCGACATGCAGGCCCAGGGTGTGGTTTTTCCCCTGGCCCACAGCAGTGAGATCACTGACCTGCTGGCGCTGGTGGACGGCGTGCTGCTGACGGGCTCCCCCTCCAATGTGCACCCCGCACGCTACGGCGTGGAGCGCAGCCACCCCGAGCTCATGCTGGATGAGGCGCGCGATGCGCTGACGCTGGACCTGGTGCGGACCTGCCTGGAGCAGGCCGTGCCCATGCTGGGCATCTGCCGCGGCTTTCAGGAGATCAATGTGGCCATGGGCGGCTCGCTGCACCAGAAGGTGCATGCGCTGCCCGGCTATCTGGACCACAGGGAATCACCCGATGGCAGCTATGAACAACAGTACGCCCCCAGCCACAGCGTGCGCCTGGAGCCAGGCTCGGTGTTTGCCCAGTGGGCCGGTGGCGAAGAGGCCATGGTGAATTCGGTGCATGGCCAGGGCGTGGACCGCCTGGCACCCGGCTTGCGTGCGCTGGCCCATGCGCCCGATGGTTTGATTGAAGCCTTTGAGGTAACAGGTGCGCGTAGCTTTGCCTACGCGGTTCAATGGCACCCGGAATGGAAGGCGGCCGAGCAGCCGTTTCACCGGACTTTGATGCAAGCCTTTGCCTCGGCCTGCCGAGCGCGCCAGCAGCAGCGCCTGGGCGCCTAGGCGTGCCACCCGTTTTGTACGCTGCACTGCAGCAAGGAGTGAGTGATGAGTGAGATGAGTGAGACGAAAAACATGAGCTTCAACGACCTGGAGCAGTGGCTCAATGAGCGCCGGGTCACCGAGGTGGAATGCCTGGTGCCCGACTTGACCGGCGTGGCCCGCGGCAAGATCCTGCCGCGCGCCAAGTTCACCGAAGACCGCGGGATGCGCCTGCCCCAGGCGATTGTGGCCATGGGTGTGACGGGTGAGTTTCCCGAGAGTGGCCCCTACTACGATGTGATCGACCCCACCGACCGCGACATGCAGCTGCGCCCCGACCCCAGCACGGTGCGCATCGTGCCCTGGGCCACGGACCCCACCGCGCAGGTGATCCATGACTGCTTCGACCATGCCGGCAACCTGGTGCCCTTTGCGCCGCGCAGCGTGCTGCGCCGGGTCTGCGACCTGTTTGCCGCAGAAGGCCTGCAACCTATCGTGGCACCCGAGCTGGAGTTCTACCTCACCGCGCGCAACACGGATCCCAACACCTTGCTCAAGGCACCGATCGGGCGCAGCGGCCGCGCCGAGACCTCGCGCCAGGCCTACAGCATCGACGCGGTGAATGAGTTTGACCCGCTGTTTGAAGAGATCTACGACTACAGTGACAAGATGGAGCTCAACGTGGATACGCTGATCCACGAGGTGGGTGCCGGCCAGATGGAGATCAACTTCTTCCACGCCCAGCCCCTGGGCCTGGCCGACGAGGTGTTCTTCTTCAAGCGCACGGTGCGCGAGGCCGCGCTGCGCCACGACATGTACGCCACCTTCATGGCCAAGCCGATTGCCGGCGAGCCCGGCAGCGCCATGCATGTGCACCAGAGCCTGGTGGACATGGCCAGTGGCAAGAATGTGTTCAGCAACCCGGATGGCACGCCGTCCGAGATGTTCATGCACTACATCGGCGGCCTGCAGCGCTACATCCCTGCAGCTATGGTGCTGGTGGCGCCCTATGTGAACAGCTACCGGCGCCTCTCGCGCAATACCGCCGCGCCCATCAACATCGAATGGGGCTATGACAACCGCACCGTGGGCATACGCTCGCCAATCTCCTCACCGGCCGCGCGCCGGGTGGAAAACCGCGTGATCGGTGCCGACGCCAACCCCTATGTGGCCATGGCCATGACCCTGGCCTGCGGCTACCTGGGCATCAAGAACAAGATCAAACCCAAGCCCGAGATGCGCGGCGATGCCTATCTGTCGGCCTACTCACTGCCGCGCAGCCTGGGCGAGGCGCTGGACTGGCTGCGCCGCGAGACGGACCTGCACGAGATCCTGGGCAAGGAATTCGTGACCGTCTACACCGAGATCAAGGAACTGGAATTCGACGAGTTCATGAAAGTGATCTCGCCCTGGGAGCGCGAGCATTTGCTGCTCCACGTCTAAGACCACGCATTGTTTCAGCCATAGGCAGGATTGATATGAACACCAAATCTTTTGCATCCGTGATTGCTCCACCGGCCCTGGTGGCCAAGTCGCAGGCGCTGGACACCAAGGCCGTGCAGGCCCTGGACAGCGCGCACTATCTGCACGCCTTCACCGACCATGGCGACCTGGCCACGCGGGGGGCGCGCGTCATGACCCATGCCGATGGCATTTACGTGTGGGACTCCGAGGGCCGCAAGGTGCTGGACGGCATGAGCGGCCTGTGGTGTGTCAACGCCGGCTATGGCCGCAAGGAAATTGCCGACGCGGCCTACCAGCAGATGATGACGCTGCCCTACTACAACAGCTTTTTCCAGACCACCAACGTGCCGGCGGCCCGTCTTGCGGCCAAGCTGGCCTCGCTGGCGCCCGACGTAGGGGACCGCAGCTTCAACCATGTGTTCTACAGCAGCAGCGGCAGCGAAAGCAATGACACCAATGTGCGCATGGTGCGCCGCTACTGGGACCTGATGGGCCAGCCCCAGCGCAAGACCATCATTGGCCGCACCAATGGCTACCACGGCAGCACCATGGCCGGTGCCTCGCTGGGCGGCATGAGCGGCATGCATGCACAGGGCGACCTGCCCATTCCCAACATCACCCACATTGGCCAGCCGTATTTCCTGGAAAACGGTCTGCCAGGCGAAAGCGAAGAGGCCTTTGGCCTGCGCGCGGCCGGCTGGCTGGAAGAGAAGATTCTGGAGCTGGGCGCCGACAAGGTGGCGGCCTTTATCGGTGAGCCGGTGCAGGGCGCGGGCGGCGTGATCATTCCGCCTTCTACCTACTGGCCCGAGATCCAGCGCATCGTCGACAAGTACGGCATCCTGCTCATCAGCGACGAGGTGATCTGCGCCTTTGGCCGCCTGGGCCACTGGTTTGCCTACGAAAAGTTTGGCTACAAGCCCGACCTGGTGACCTTTGCCAAGGGCGTCACCAGTGGCTACGTTCCTCTGGGGGGCGTGATGGTGGGCAACCGCGTGGCCGAGGTGCTGATCGAGAAGGGCGGCGAATTCAACCACGGCTACACCTACAGCGGCCACCCGGTGGCCTGTGCCGTGGCGCTGGCCAACCTGGAGATCATGGAGCGCGAAAACCTGGTGGGCCGGGTGCGTGAAGATATCGGCCCCTATCTCGCCAAGCGCTTTGAAGAACTCAAGCAGCACCCTTTGGTGGGCCATGCCCAGACCTGCGGCTTTGTGGGGGGCCTGCTGCTGGTGAAAGACAAGTCCACCATGGCGCATTTTGATCCGGACCTGGCGATTGGCATGGTGTGCCGCGGTCACTGCTTTGGCAACGGCCTGATCATGCGCGCCGTGGGTGACCGCATGATCATCGCGCCGCCGCTGACCATGACGCAGCCCCAAGTGGATGAGCTGATGGGACTGATCGTGAAGTGCCTGGACCTGACCTATGCCGACGTGCAGAAGAACGGCTGGTTGGCATAGGGATTGCATGTAGGAAAACCGGGTCTGGACGGTATTACCATGGTGCAGCATTTGTAGTTCGAAATTCCAAGGAGCTTAAATTGATACATTTTTCCGGCAAGCGTTGGCTGAACTCTTTAGTGGGCGGCCTGGCCCTGGCGGGCCTGATGTCCTTCACCGCGGGTGTGGCCCACGCCGATGAAGAAAAGGTTTTGAACATCTACAACTGGTCGGACTACATTGCCGAAGACACCATTGCCAATTTCGAAAAGGAAACCGGCATCAAGGTGCGCTACGACACCTACGACAACAACGAAATCCTGCACGCCAAGCTGGTGGCGGGCAAGACCGGCTATGACATCGTTGTGCCTTCGTCCACCTTTGCGCCGCTGCAGATTGGCGGCGGCCTGCTGGCCAAGCTCGACAAGAGCCAGCTCCCCAACCTGAAGAACTACGACCCCGCAGTGCAGGCACAAATTGCGGCCAGCATTGATCCCGGAAACGACCATCTGGTGAACTGGCTGTGGGGCTACACCACCATCGGCATCAACACCGCCAAGGTAAAGGCAGCCCTGGGCAACGAGCCCATGCCCGACAACGTCTGGGAGCTGTTCTTCAACCCCAAGTACATCAGCAAGCTCAAGAGCTGCGGCGTCTCCACCCTGGATGCCGGCAGCGAAGTGCTGCCCGCGGCCCTGCATTACCTGAAGAAAGATCCGTTCAGCAAGAACCCTGGCGATTACCAGGAGGCCAGTGCGCTCCTGAAATCGATTCGCCCCTATGTAACGCTGTTCAGCTCCTCGGGCTATATCAACGACATGGCCAGCGGCTCGATCTGCCTTTCGCTGGGCTGGAATGGCGACATCAACATTGCCAGGGCTCGCGCCATCGAGGGCAAGACCGGCCAGGACATCAAGGCCCTGGTGCCCAAGGATGGTGCAATCCTGTTCTTTGACATGATGGCCATTCCCTCGGATGCAGCGCATCCCAAGAATGCGCACCTGTTCATGAACTACATCATGCGCCCCGAGGTGCAGGCCGCGATCACGAACAAGGTGAAGTACGCCAACCTCAACCTGGCCTCCAAGAAGCTGATCAATCCCGAGATTGCCAACAACCCCTCGAGCTATCCCACCGCGGCTGAGATGGCCACCATGATCGCGCCCAGGGCCCTGACCAACGACATCCGCCGCCTGGAAAGCCGGGCCCATACCGCCTTCAAGACCGGCATGTAAAAAAGGGACATTCTGTGGCGACCACTTCGAATACAGGCTCCAGCGCATCCAAGGCCAGCGGCAAACCCTTTTTGCAGATCAACCGCATCGTCAAGCAGTTTGACGAGGTGTTTGCGGTGGATGAGGTTTCGCTGGATATCCAGCAGGGGGAGATCTTTGCCCTGCTGGGCTCCTCGGGTTGCGGCAAGTCCACCTTGCTGCGCATGCTGGCAGGATTCGAAACGCCAACCTCCGGCCAGATCCTGCTGGCCGGCCAGGACATCGTGGGCCTGGCACCTTATGAGCGCCCGATCAACATGATGTTCCAGAGCTATGCGCTGTTTCCCCACCTCACGGTCTGGGACAACATCGCCTTTGGCCTCAAGCGCGACGGCATGCCCAAGGACCAGATCGCCGAACGCGTGGCGCAGATGCTGGAACTGGTGCAGCTCAAGCAGTACGCCAAGCGCAAGCCGCATCAGCTCTCCGGTGGCCAGCAGCAGCGTGTGGCACTGGCCCGCAGCCTGGCCAAGCGGCCCAAGCTGCTCCTGCTGGACGAGCCCCTGGGCGCATTGGATGCCAAGCTGCGCCAGCGCACGCAGCTGGAGCTGGTGGATATCATCGAGCAGGTGGGTGTGACCTGCGTGATGGTCACGCACGACCAGGAAGAGGCCATGACCATGGCCACCCGCATCGGAGTGATGAGCGAGGGCAAGATCCTGCAGATTGGCGCCCCGGCCGACATTTACGAAACCCCCAACTGCCTGTTTGTTGCCGACTTCATCGGCAGCGTGAACATCTTCAAGGGCGCGGTCACCACCGATGCGCCCGACCACGTCATCGTCACCTCACCCGAGTGCCAGCACTATGTGAGCCACGGCATCACCGGTACCGAGGGCATGCAGGTGAGCATCGCGGTGCGCCCCGAGAAGATGTCGATTCAGGTGGAAGCGCCCAGCGACAGCCAGCGCGAATCGCTGGCAGAGGTGGGCATGAACATCGTGCAGGGCGAGGTGCATGACCTGGCCTACCTGGGCAGTCTGACCACCTACCACGTCAAGCTGGACACCAACACCATCGTCAAGGTCACCCACACCAATGCGGCGCGCCACGGCCAGACGCAGATCACCTGGGGTGACCGGGTCTACGTGTGGTGGTGCGGTAGTGACGTGGTGGTTCTGACCCAGTAAGCACCATGGCAAGCGCTGCACTCCCACTTCACAACCTGCACGCCAAGCTTACCGGCAGCTGGGGCCGCAAGGCCGTCATTGCCGTGCCCATGGTGTTTCTGCTGGTGGTTTTCCTGCTGCCTTTCTTGGTGGTGTTCAAGATCAGCCTGTCGGAGATG
>Ga0228700_1001736_pt1 | contig 13190 bp, 24 predicted proteins | sample McNCre317_Aug_MG_FD_178019 | JGI IMG/M metagenome (GOLD analysis project Ga0228700, IMG submission 178019) | Freshwater microbial communities from McNutts Creek, Athens, Georgia, United States - 3-17_Aug_MG | ecosystem: Environmental > Aquatic > Freshwater > Creek | place: USA: Georgia...
CTTCCGTCGTGGTGAAGTGGTTCACCAGCGTGGAATTGAAAACAGCCCCTGAGGGCCGTTTGTTGGGCTCATGGCCCCATCGGTATGGACTGCACCCCTGCAATCGGTTTTAAAGGGGTTCCAGCCGTTTTTAAACGCCGGTTTGTGGCTTAGTTCACTTTCGTGAACCTCAATTGGGCATCATCACCGCAAAAGTGCACCCATCAAGACCGGATCCCGAACGGGTTGTGGGCCGTCGGCATCGCAGGCTCGTCGACCAAGTCGTGGCGGGGCGGCTCGTAGTCATCGAACAGGCCCAACTGCGGCAGAGGGGTCGCAGCCTGTGCGGCAATGTTGATCACCCAGCGGCGTGTGAAGTGGGTGCGCAGCGCCACCTCGGTGTAGCTCAAGCCCTGATCGCGAAGCTCCTGAACGTGGCGGTAGCGGTGCTGGCGCACGATGGCGTCGTTCTTGGCCAGCTCCAACCGCGTGCCCGCGTAGTGGTAGACCAGCGTCTCAAAGCCCGCATCGCCCAGCACGGTGCGCAGAGGGTGGTCAGCCGCAGCCTGCGTGGGCACCCACAGCACCGAGCCACCGTACAGCTCCAGGATCTTGAACGCCAGCGCGCCGCCCAGGCGTTCGATCATGTCCACGATGGAGCCAGGCACGACGCCAACGCGCTTCTTGGGCTTGGCCATGTCAGCGCACCTCCCCATCACGCACCTTGGCCGCATCGGCAATCCGGTCGTCGTGCAGGTCAACGCCCACGCGCAGGCACCATGCTTTCATGGCCTCGATCAACCGGCTCATGTCACGCGACTCCAAGAAGCGCACGCCACCAGGCCAGTTGGTCTTCTTGAGCATGCGCTGGGCCCAGGCCTCGATCGCGGCATCCACCGCCACCAGGTCGCCCAGCTGCTCCACAGCACCGCGCACGGCCAGCTCGTGCCACATCTTGCGCAGCTTGTCCATCTGCCACTCCACGCGGCCCATCGACTGGCGGCCGTCCTTGCGGCGCACATTGAAGCCCAGGGTGCCCATGTGATCCAACACCAGCTTGCGCTCCTGCCACGTCAGCTGCTTGCTCGATGTCTTGCCGTTGCACAGCTTGGCCAGCATGGCCCGATAGGCTTCTTCGTCCAAGCCGGCCGTCTTGGCCAGCTCATTGCGGCCAATGTGGATCAGCTTGATCTCGTGAGCCGCAACCTGGCTCCAGGTTGTGCGGGGCTTGCTCACAGTTGGCTCCCGAGTTCGAACACGCTGCGTGCAGCAAGGGTGTACGGCAGGGGCTGCCCAGCGGCGGGCAGCAGCCGATGCGTGATGGGCCAATCGTCCACATCGCACATTGCCGCGTCGGCGCGCTGAGAGTGATGGATGGGGCGAGCAGCAGCACGCGAGCGACGGCTTTCGCTTGCGGGGTCTTCACGCGTGCTGTCTGTGCACAACGCGTACTGCAGGCACGGCGTGACCTTCTTGCGCAGCACACCAGCAGCGCGCGCGTAGTCCAGCAGGCTGGGCACCATCTTGATGGGGATGCCCAGCATCCCAGCCACCTCAGCTGAGGTGATCCAGGTGCCGTCAGGCCGGGTCATCAGGTGCGCAAGCACCTTGGCCGCGTAGCTGTCAGGTTTGGGGGTGTATGACATGGTTGGTTCACTCGCCTTTTTGAAAGACCGCACGCGGCCCTTTAAAAAGCCCCGGTCCTAGGCCGGGGAAAGATCAGCAAGCTGATCAGGAGGAGGCAATCGGCTGGTCAGATGTCGGTGGGCCCGACCTGCACACGCTGCGGCGGAGCCTGCTCGGCCTGGCCAGCGTGGCGGTCATCGGGCAGCGTGAACACGTCACGGCAGGCCTGGCAGGCAGGCTCTCCGGCCTTCACGATCTCGCTCAGGCACAGGCAGCAGGTGTATTGGGGCGATGTGTCAGCGTGCATGGCGCGTCTCCGTCCAGGCTTCGGTCGAGTGATCCCAGTACATCAGGGGCGTCTTCTCGGCGTTGGCCAACGTCACGCGCAGCTTGCCCACACCGGGCTTGCCGACCATGTTGCGCACCAGCGTCTCGCCAGCGTCCAGCACGGCGTCGATGTCGCAACTGTCCAGGTCGTAGGTGCCCACGGCCTTCCATGCGCCCGTGGTGTTCAGGTCCAGGTTGACCAGGCGGTGCTTCTTGAGCACAGGGCTTTTGCGTCCCATGTCACACCCCCGCGACGTCCAGGCTGATCGCGTCGTAGGCGCCGGTGGCGTCGTTGCGCACGTAGAACCGCACATAGGCCTTGCTGCTGGCCACACGCATCGAGTCGGCGATCGCGTCCATCGCCCGCTTCCAGTCGAGGTCGTCGATCTCGTAGCGGCGCAGCGCCAGGATGCGGCCCGCGCTCACGTTGCCTTCTTTGTCGGTCTGGAACGCCTGGTTGACCAGCACCTGCAGGTTGCGGTTCGCGCCCTTGGCCCAGCGGTGGATGCACTCGTCGATGATGGACTTGGCCACCTGCAGGCGCTCGTCGAAGGCGATCTTTTCAGCCATGGCGCGCACCACCTTAAAGCGGCCGTCGAAGCTGACCAGGGTCACGTTGCCCTTGCCCGCAGCACCACGCAGCTGCACCTGGTACTCGTCGGCCGACTGCTGGATGAAGCTGGCGATGGCCACCATGGCCTCTTGCTTGAACTGGGCCAGCGCGGTGCTCAAGCTCAGGGCCTCGGCACACAGGTCCATCACGACCTTGTGGCGGATCTTGTCGATGTCCTTGATCTTGGCCACGGGCACGAAGTTGCCTTCGGCATCTTCCCAGTAGCCCCGTGGCACCTCGCGCACGGCATCGGTCTGTACTTCCATGATCACTCCTAGATGTGCCCTTGCAGGCGTTTTGAAATCAGTGCGGGTTGGCGCTGGCACGCAGCTGTGCGGCCCGGTAATCGGCCAGGCGCTGCAGGTTCTCAGCCAGCTTGTCGGCCTCACCAGCCAGGTGCTGGTCCACCAGCGTGTCGATCACGCCGGCCTGGCGCCAGGCCACGCGGTTGATGTCGTCGATGCTGTGCTGCAGGCGCTTGACCATGGCGGTCTGCTGCGCCAGCTGCTCGCTGAGCTGCTCGAACGTGGGCTGCGCGCTCATGCAGACACCTGTGCCTGGTCAGCCAAGGGGGTGCGGCTCAGGCCCAGCTGGCGCGCCACGTTGGGGTGCTTGTCGATCCACTGGGCCACGGGGATCCAGCTCGGGCACCAGCCCGCCCAGTTGGTGTCGAAGTCGCCCAGGCTGCACGAGTGGTCGCTGGCTTTGCGGGCCCAGCAGTTTGAGCAGCTGGGCCGTTGCGTCAGCTCCAGGTAGCCCTGTGTGGTGCGCTGAGCCTCAGCCATGGTTGACCTCCTGCTGCTGGCGTGCGATCGCGGCTGAGGCACGCAGCGCGGCAGCCACAGCAGCGCGCTTGCCGATGACAGTGTTGAGCTCGTTGACCAGCTGGCCCACGGCGGTGTCGTGCATCGCTTGCTCCATGGCCATGTGGCGCTCGACGAGGCGGATCTTGCGATCCAGCAGGCGCAGCTTCACGCGCTGCACCAGCAGGGCCAGGCGGCTGGGCGCACGGGCGGGCAGGTTGTTGGGGGGGCACATCACGCAAATCCTTTCCTGAGAGTCAACACCTTGGTCGCCACTTCTTCGACGTGCTTGGCGGTCAGGGTGATGGGTTGCTTCTGGTTGTCGCTCTTGATGAAGTCTTTGATGGCGCCGATCAAGGCCTCGGTCAGCACACGGGCAGAGCCTCGGCTGTAGGCCCACAGCTCATCGAGCACCTGATCGCTGATCTCGCCAAACTGGTCGCGCAGCGCCTCGCGGCTGATCTCGTCCGCGTCGTCGCGGCTGATGCGCTCGATCGTCTTGGGCCACATGGCCACGCGGCTGCGGATCTGGTCAAACTGCCCGCGTTCCGGGGCGATCAGGGCATGCAGCTTCTCGGTGCCCGCGAGCACGATGCCCACCTCGGCCATGTCACGCACACGACGCAGGTAGTGCAGCGCCATCGAGCTGCAGTTTTCTGCTTCGTCCACGATGACCAGGTAGTTGGTGCCCTTCATCATCCGGATCACGCAGTCGAACTTCGTGTCCAGACCACCGCGCGGGGCGGTCACACCGATGGCGTCCAGGATCTTGAGCAGCAGCACGCCGGGGGTCATCTGTGGACTCGATTCGATCAGCAGCGTCTGCGCCTTGATCTTCGAGTACTCGTACAGCGCCCGTGTCTTGCCCACGCCCACATGCCCGGTCAGCACGCCAAAGCTCTGGTGCTTGCGAGTGCGGTCAGCCACAACACACGCCAGCTTGAAGACCGAGCCCTTGTAGTAGCCCGGCGTGCCGTCCGCCGTGCGCTCGTCTTCCAGCTGGATGGCATCGAGCAGCTTGTCCAGGTGGGCGCTCCAGCCGCTGGGGTACTTGCCATTGAGCACCTGGCTGACCGTGGTCGACGAGATGCCTGCCTTCTTGGCCAGCATGCCGCGAGACACGAGCCGGCCGTTCTCGCCCTGCGAGTCCAACCACTTGAAGATGGCCGAGACCTTGGCCTTGTCTTCCGGGGAGTAGCGATCAACGCTCATCATCGTCCTTCCATGTCGTGATGTCCAGGCTCCACTCGGTGGCGGGCTTGGTCGGGTTGTCTTGCGTGGCGGCATCGGGGCGCACGTCCGGTGCATCGAGAGCGATGGGCTCGTAAGCCTCGATCGCGGCCACGGTGGCGTCGGCCTCGATCGGATCGCTGCGCCGCGCCTCGGCTTCGGCCACATGGCGCTCCAGGCGCTTGACCTGGCCCCGCAGGCGCTTGTCGCGCTGCTCTTCCAGGCGGCTGGTGGGCAGCACACCAATGGTCTCGACCAGGGTGGCTTGCGCGATGAGCTGGCCCTTCGTTGTGCGCACCCACACGTTGCGGTCGTCGTGCAGGTCGTACTCCACATGCACCTGCTGCGCGTCGTAGTGGATGAGGGCCTCGGCGTAGTAGGTCCGCTTGTGCAGCGTGACGGTCTGGCGGCGCACCGTGCGGGCCTCCACCGGCCGCACCACCGCGTCCATGTCCACCGACACCGGCACTCGCTCCAGCTCGGCCCACACCTGGGCTGGCGTGCGGCCACCCAGGCGGTCCATTGGCGTGTTGTGGTACTGGTCGATGAAGGCCCGCACGTGCTCGATGTACGCGTCCAGGCTGGGCAGCGTCCGCTTGCCCGATGCAAGCTCTGCGCTCATGCGGCGGTTGACCTCTTCGGCCATGTCGTCGCCGCAGTACACCTGGCCACCAGCGAAGAACTTGTCGCAGCGGTTGCGCAGCGTCACGAACCAGCGTTCGATCCAGCCTTTGCCGTGCGGGTTGCCAGGCAGTGCGCCAATGGTCTCGATGTCGAACCGCTTGTAGAAGCCGGTGTTCTCGTCGCTCATCATCTTGGCCCGGTAGCCGGCACCTCGGTCGATGTAGACCCATGCCGGGACGTGGTCGTGCATCCGCATGGCCGCGCTCAGCGCGAACAGGGTCGAGTTGCCGCTTTCCGATTCACTCAGCCACCAGCCCGCGATGTAGCTCGACTTGATGTCGATCCACACCGTCAGCTCCGGCCTGAAGGGCTTGCCCGTGTTCGGGTGGCCCACGTAGACGTCGGCCGTGTGGCCGTCGCCTGACAGCACCTCGCCCACCTGCAGCTCGTCCACGCTGCGGCGCGTGAAGTGCCGCCTGGTCAGCTTGTGCAGGTGCGGGCCCACGCGTGCCGGACTGTATTTACCCACCAGGGCAGGCAGCGACTTCAGGTAGCGCGCCACGCGGCTCTCGGTCAGCCCCTCGAAGCCCTCTTGGCTCAGCCGGTGGTACACGTCAGCAAAGCCCGGCTTGCCCGGCAGGTTGTACAGCTCGACGGCGCGAGCCTCCCAGCCATAGTCCTTGCGCACGCGGCCCGTGTGACCAGGCAGCAGGCCCACTTGGCCATCTTTGATGTACGCGCTCACCCAACGCTTCAGCGTGGCCACGCTGGCTGCCTCGCGGCCCACCTGGGCCATCAACTGGCGCGTGCGCTGGTCGATGTGCTCGGCGTGGATCTGCGCCACCATCATCTTCGCGACATGGTTGATGCTGGCGCCCTCGTTCACCAGGTTCACCAGCGGTAGGATCAGCGCCTCGCGCATCATGGCCACGCGCCGCTTGCCCTCTGGCGCTGTCTCCCAGGGGTCATCGTTGAGCACGGCAGGCAGATCGCTCATGTTCCGTACCTGGTTGATCTTCACGACGTTGCTCACGTCATTCCTCCTCGTCGTACCAAGCGGTCACCGCAGGCAGCAGGCCAAGCAGAAAGACCAGGCCCATGCAAGCGATGCCCACGCCCATGGCGATCAGGTCACCCGCGCCCAGATGGAGCGCCGACCCATACGTCATGGCCCAAACAACCAGGCAGGCCACAGTCCACGCTTTGACCTCACGCATCACGCCTCTCCCGTGTAGTCCTCAGGCGCCTCGGGCTTGGCAGCCGGGCGGCCCTTGCCACGCGGGCGGTCCTTGGCGCGCTCGAACTCGCGCAACGCCTTCTCGTAGGCGTCGTGGCGCGTTGACATGTCGAAGGCTCGGGCCACGTCTTTGACCTCCTGCTCCGTCATGTCGAAGGCCGGGTCGCTGATCACCGGGTGCGTCAGGCCAAAGGCCTCGGCGAACTTCTGCAGCTGGTGCCCCAGCGCCGTGTGCGCTGCCACCAGGCCGGCCAGGATCATGTTGGCCGAGGGCTCCACCCAGTCGTGTGCGTCGCTGCCCTGGTAGCCCTGCAGCTCAGCGACCATGGGGTGCAAGTCTTCGATGACCCGCTGCAGCTTGTGGTGAGCCACCACGCCTTCGGCCCGGATGTCAGCGATCACCGTGGGCACCTGGTCTTTGCGGTTGGGCCGGTGCGCCTTGGCCAGCCGCTTGTGGGCAGCATCGCGCTCAGACACAGCGGTGCTGAGCTGCACCTTGATGTCTGTCTGCGCGCGCTCCAGCTGCAAGATGCGGTCGCGCATCTCTCGCACGCTGGTCATACCCAGGTCGATCGGGCCATCGTCTTGCAGCAGCTCGTCCACCACGGCCGGGTCCGCCTTGGCCAGCTCCAGCACCTTCGACTTCGGCAAGGCCAACAGCCGGTCTTGCTCATCAGGCGTGCGGCTGGAGACAAACTGCGCGTAGCTGATCGCCCGGTACGCCGAGTCGCGTGACATGCCGCGCTCTTCGACCATCTCCAGGAAGGTGCCGTGCTCAGCCTGCGCACGGATGGCCAGCAGATCAACGCCGGCCATCAGCATGGCCTGCGCGGCCCGGCTGATGTTCAGGGCAGCGCGATCGAGGCGCTCATGCACACTCAGGTCGCCATCCAGGCTGATGCCCAAGCGCGCCCCCAACTCCACCAGGGAGCCGGTCACCTCAAATTTCGCAACGTCGCGAACTTTGGGTGTTGCGACATCAAATTTCGCAACGTCGCGAACTTTGGAAACAGGCGGCTTAGCCATGGCTCACCTCCTGGCCACCGACGCTCATGTGATCGTTGGCCATGAAGATCAGCGCGCCAATGATGTTGGCCATGGAGTGAGCCGAGGCGGACGTGACGATCTGCTGCGCCGCGACGTGCGCTTGCTCCAGCGTGCCCTGCGGACTCAGCGCCACGATCAGCGAATCCTGCACCTCACGGGGGAGCGATGCGATCGCGTAAGACGCCAGGATCACGCTGGTGCCATCCCGTTGATCGGGGGCGTGTGAAATTGTTGCGTTCATGTTTAAATTGGTGCGTTACTGCTGTCGATCAATCGACGAGCTCGTCCTTCAAACCCAGCTTCACAGCGATCTCATGACCCTTGCCGCGTCGCCCCTTCCAGCTGCCGTTCAGCACACGGTTGACGACTGTCGCGTCGAAGCCGTTTTCTTCAGCCCATTGCTTTTGGGTCTTGCCTTGGCGCTCCAGCCGGTCCTTCACTTGCTTTGGCGTCAGAGCCATCTGAACTCCTTTCTCCCCTCTTTTGGGGTTGCCGATTGTGATGTTTTGCATAACTATAGTTCACGTTTTTGAAGTTAGCAAGAGGCAACCATGAGTGTCGGAAAAAGGCTGAAAGAAGAGCGCGAGCGGCTGAGGCTCACGCAGGACGTGATGGCCAAAGCTGGTGGCGTGGGCAAGGGCACACAGATCAACTACGAGCAGGACTACCGCTCGCCTGACACCAACTACTTGGTGGGTGTGGATGGCATCGGCGTGGATGTGCTTTACGTCATCACCGGCCATAGACGGATCGACCGGGCCACGACCCAGTCCGAGCGCGCATTGCTTGAGCAAGCCATCGCATTCGTCATCGAGCGCAGCAAGTCGCAAGACGTCGGCGAACTGGCCCCACTCGTGCAAGAGCGCTATGACGATCTGTACGCAGCAGCAGCACGTCAATCGCCGCTACACCCTGGCGCACAACTTGGCGACAGGGAGCAAGACTTGCTGACCAACTTTGCGAAAGCCTCAGCAGAGGGCAAGAAATTCGTTGAGCGCTTAGCGGCGTTCGAAGCTGGCGCTGGCCCAGCTGCATCTGAGACCTCAGCAGTGAGCGTCAAGGGCCACGGCAACGTGGTGGGCTCTCATGTGACGGTCGGCGAGATGGGGCAAATACGGGTCAGCAAGAGAAGGTAGTAACCGCAGTTGAAGTAGAGGTACCCAATGGGGCAGGGCAGGGAGTTTGAGGCGGGCAACACGCCAGAATCGTTTGTAGAGCAGTCGGTGAACGGAGACCACAACGTCATCGGCGATCACAATGTGGTGGTGCTGGGGCGTCAAACATCGGCCGGCACACAGCCGCTCAGCGCAAGCGAGCGCGAGGTGATCCAGCTGCTGCGAGAGCACGGCCTTGAAGATCAACTGACGCTGCTCAAGGCAATCCAGTCAGCAAAGCAGCGGCTCAAGCGCACAAGGTAGGGGAGTTTGGTGTGAAGCGGTTCTTGATCTTCATTGGCCTGATGATCGGCCTCGGCGTTCTGGCGCTGGGCATCTACATGTTCGGCTGGATGCCGTTCCTGTTTGGCGCCGCAGTGTTTGGGTGCTGGGAGCTTGCAGGCTGGATCGCCAAGCGCGCGACTCCATAGTTCCCGCTGGTGAATCACTTCACCACGACTCCACATCGCTGATTCTTGAGACTGAGGGCTACGCATCAATGCGTGGCCCTTTGTCATTCAGGAGTCAGCCATGTCCCTCAAGCCCCGCCTGCCCCGGCTCGCCGAAGCCCTGCTGGCTTCGGTCGTGATCTTCATCCTGGCCCAGCTGGCGCAGCACGAGCTGCCCACCAGCCACCTGGCCGTCAGCCTCTACAAGCTCCACCTCTGCAGCCTGGCCGGCTGGGCCGGCTACTGGCTCGACCGCGCGCTGTTCCCCTACAGCCGGCCGCACGAGATGTTCCAGGTGATGGATGACCTGGTTGACCACGGATCGCCCACTGTTGCCGCAGGCGACGATCTGATCGAGGGGCAGCTCTGCGGCACGCTCGACTCGGCCGAGGCCGCGATGTACAGGCGAGCGTTGATCGTCGTCGGCTGCCTGATCTGCGTGGGCCTGGGGGCCTGACATGGGCGGCGTCGCAGCCTTCGAGCGCCGCTGGGCCTGGTGGGTCCGCATGCGCAACGCCATGCGCATGCAGGCCTACAGCGCCGGCCGTGACCGCACCATGCGCCGCGCCGCCAGGGCCTTCTTGCTCACGTTGGGTGTGCTGTGCCTGCTGGCCGTGGCTGCCATCGTCACCAGCCGCCCTGCAACCGCTCAAGTGCCCGCAGACGCTGCACGCTACCGCCTCACCCTCATCCGCGAAGCCCGCGCTGTGTGGGGCCTCAACGCCCCCGTTGCCAGCTTCGCAGGCCAGATCCATCAAGAGAGCCGCTGGAACCCCAACGCCAAGAGCCCTGTGGGCGCGCAAGGCATGGCCCAGTTCATGCCCAGCACGGCCACTTGGATCGCTGGCCTGTACCCCAGCCTCGCAGACCGGGCACCGGCCAACCCCACATGGGCCATCCGTGCCCTGGTCACCTACGACGCGCAGCTGTTCACCGAGGTCCACCAGGCTGACGACGACTGCCAGCGCTTTGCCTTCGCCCTGTCGGCCTACAACGGCGGCATCGGCTGGGTGCATCGGCGCCAGTCCAAGGCCAGCAAGCCCGGCGTGTGCTTCGGCCAGGCCTGCGCCATCAACCCCGGCATCACGCCAGCCGCGCAAGCCGAGAACGAAGCCTACCCGCGCCGCATCCTGCTGGCCCACCAGAGCCTCTATGCCGACTGGGGCCCGGGGGTGTGCCCATGACGTGGCTTGCATCCATCTGGCGTGCCTATCGCTCCCGCACAGACGTCGTGCACAACGTGCTCACGCTGGTCATGGTTCTGGCCGTGTTCGTCGTGTTCAAGGCCATCTCGCGTATCCCTGAGCACTACAGGGCAGAGGGCCGCACCGAGTGCCAGCAGGCAAGCACCCGCAAGTCCCTGCAGGTCGTCACCGAAGGCGCCCAAGCCGTGGCCACCAAGGCCAGCGCAGACATCACCCGTGGCCAGGCTGCAGGCGCCTCGTTTGAAGGCGCCAGAACCCGCATTCAACGCCACTTCCAACGCCTGGAAAACGAGGCCCGCCATGCCCCTCCTTCGCCTGTTGATCAGTGCGAGCTGCCTGCTGCTCGCCTGCGCCTGTGGATCGCCGCCAACGCTGGTCCCGGTGACACCACCGGCACCGATCAAGGTGCCCCCGCAAGCCAGTCTGCTGCAGCCGCCGAAGCCGCTGCCGGCACCCCAGTCGGGGCTGATGCCCGACCTGGAAGCCAACCACCGGCAGGTGGCGCAGACGTATCACGAACTGGCGGCGCAGCTGTGCGCGCTGCTGAACTACCTGGAGGCCTCACCCGATGACTGTCGCCGTTACACCGCCGATCAAGCGGCCCCTTCGCCGGTCCTACCCCAACGCCCGCGACCTCATCCAGAGCGGTGACCTGATCGCGGTGCGCAACCGCAAGGGCCTGGCCGCATGGCTGATCAAGCTGGTCACCCGCTCGCCCTACACGCACACCGGCGTGGCCATCTGGCTGGGTGGTCGCCTGATGGTCGCCGAGACCGAACAAGGCCCCGGCTCGCTGGTGCCCGTCAGCCAGTACGCCGACGTGGACATCGACGTGTTCAGCTCGCCGATTGGCCAGGTCGCCCATGTCGCCCGCAGTGCTGTGTTCGAGGTGCTCGGCACCCGCATCACCTACGCCTGGAGCGATCTGCTGCGCATCTGGCTGCACGAGTGGTTCCGCATACCGCTGCCCAAGGCCCAGGCCGACGCCCGCATCTGCTCGTCGCTGTCCGAGCTGATCTACGAACGCATGGGCTGGAAGGTGCCCGCAGGCGCCCCTTCGATCATGACCCCGCGCGACCTGGTCGCGGCGCTCAAGTCCTCACCGCGCCTGGAGATCCGCCGTGGATGAGAAGTACCTGGAGCAAGCGAGTGCCATTGCAGAGCACCTCAGTGCAGACGCGTCATCTGCCATCCGCCGCGCCATGCAAGGCGAAGGGCAGACCGACTGCGAAGACTGCGGGGAGCTGATCCCCGCAGCGCGCCGCCAGGCCATGCCTTGCGCCATCCGCTGCATTGACTGCCAACAAGTCTTCGAGTTCAACAAGAAGGGATACCAGGAATGACCTCTGCCAAGACCGACCTCGATGCCGCCCACGCCCTGGGCGAAGTGCGCGGCCAGCTGACCTCCATCACCCTGCTGCTGCAGGCGCAACACGAAGCGTCGAACCGCCGCATGGATGACCTGCAAAAGTCCATCGACAACCGCTTTGACAGCCTCGAAAACCGCATCGGCACGCTGGAGCAGAACGAGCGCGGAACGGCCATCAAGGCGGCTGCCTCTGGTGCTGGCGCTGCGGGCCTGACCATCCTGGTCACCGAGATCGTCAAGGGCTTCTTGTTCAAGGGCGGTGCCTGACCCATGGCCCACGACGCCTCCACCCGCGCCAAGGTCCGCGCCAAGTTCGTTCAGGGGCTGCCCCTGGAGACGGCCGCCGAGGTCTGCAAGGTGCCCTACAACACGGCCCGCAACTGGAAGCGTGCAGCCAAGGACGCTGGCGACGACTGGGACATCGCACGCCGGGCCAAGGACGTCTCTCGCGGCGGCGTGGCCGAGATGACCGGCCAGATCCTCGAAGACCTGGTCGAACAGTTCGCATCCACCACCCAGGCCATGCGCGAGGTCGAAGGCATGCCGGCCATGGACAAGGCCAGCATCCTGCTCAAGCTCAGCGACGCCTACGTCAAGACCATGGCCGCTGCAGCACGCGGCAACCCGGCGCTGAACCGCTATGCGGTCGCGATGGAAGTGATCCAGCTGCTCACAGGCTTCATCGCCGAAAACTTCCCCGACCTGCGGCAGCAGTACCTCGATCTGGTCGAAGGCTTCGCGCCCGAGCTGGCCCAGCACTTCGGCCCCGGCACCTGAGCACCACCATGGCCACCAGCCCCAAGCCCGACCCCAAGCGCCGGCCGCCTGCTGCCAAGAAGGCGGCCGGTTCGTTGAAGTCCATGAAGCTCACCGGCAAGGCCAAGAGCTTCATGGAAGAGCTGGCCGCGTTCGCGGATGAGCAGCGCAAGCTGATCCAGGCCGAGTGCGATGGCTTCCCCACCGACAAGGCCGCACGCGACGCGCGCAAGGCCAAGGCAACGGCCAGCTTCGAGGTCTTCGCCAAGACCTACTTCCCGCACTACATCAAGGGCGACGTCTCGCTGTTCCACGCGTGGTTCTATGACTCGGTGCCCAAGCTGATCGACGCCCCCAATGGCAACCTGATCAACCTGTCCGCACCTCGTGGCGAAGCCAAGTCCACGCTGGGCACGCAGCTGCTCACGCTGTGGTGCATCGTCACCGGCCGCAAGCACTTCATCCCCATCGTCATGGACAGCTGGGACCAGGCTGCAGCCATGCTCGAAGCCGTCAAGACCGAGCTGAGCGACAACCCGCGCCTGTCCATGGACTTCCCCGAAGCCTGTGGTGCTGGCCGCGTGTGGAACGCTGGCGTGGTCCTCACGCGCAACGACGTCAAGCTGCAGGCGTTCGGCTCGGGCAAGAAGATGCGGGGCCTGCGCCATGGCCCATGGCGCCCCGACCTGGTCATCCTCGACGACATCGAGAACGATGAGAACGTGCGCAGCCTGGAACAACGCGACAAGCTCACCGGCTGGGTCACCAAGA
>Ga0228700_1001738_pt1 | contig 13150 bp, 13 predicted proteins | sample McNCre317_Aug_MG_FD_178019 | JGI IMG/M metagenome (GOLD analysis project Ga0228700, IMG submission 178019) | Freshwater microbial communities from McNutts Creek, Athens, Georgia, United States - 3-17_Aug_MG | ecosystem: Environmental > Aquatic > Freshwater > Creek | place: USA: Georgia...
TCAGCATAACTGAGGGCCTGACCTTCGGCGTACTTCTTGGCGGCAGCGAGCAGCCCGGCCTTGAACGCGGACTTACCAACGAGCCCAGCGATGGCACCACCGGCAGCAGAGACAGCAGCGCCCGGGCCAGTAGGAGCACCAGCAGCGCCGCCAGCAGCGGCACCGATGACAGCGGTCACAACGCTCTCGACCATGTTTGGACCTTGCTGGGCAAGGTTGGCGACGAACCAGTCCATGACACCACGGCTGGGGTCGGAGCCAATATCGGTCGCGTTGCGCTGGTAGACCATCGTCTTGGCGAGGTCCTGTTCCTGCTGCTTCACGATGGAGCGGCCAGTCTGCTCGGCACCAGCGAACTGGAGACCGTAGCCGGCCAGTGCCTGCATATTGTCAACGCCGATGCCGAAGTTCTTCTTGGCGAGCTTCGCCATGGACGGGTCGGTGATGCTGCGGGCATAATTGGAGAAGCCCTCAGGAGATAGGACAGTCCAGTCGCCGGGCGGCAAGGGTGCAGGCTTCGATGGGTCAATGACCTTCATCGACTCGGCCACAGCCGTGTCGTTGCCATCGTCGAATGTGAACGCACCGTCACGACCAGCAACGAAGAACTTCTTGAGGGATGGGCTGTATGCCACGGTCGCCGTCCGGGCGGCAGGCTGCTCGGCCTGATACGGCGCAGGCATGTACTGGCGAGTGATGTCCTCGAAGTTCTGCGCTGCAGCAGGCGCGGCTGGGATAGAAGGCAGCTTGAGACCGGCCCCCTGCGTCAGACCGTAGGGGAGCGGTGCGTACTTGATCGGCGACTGAGCCATTTGTGCCTCTAATTAACCGGAGCCCCGGACGTGTTCACTCCACCAGTGTACTCAACCGTAATCTCGTTGGCGGGGATTTGCGTCCCATCGCCAATGGTTTGTACAGCATTCGGGCTGATCTTGACAACCTTGCCCTGCTGGCCCTTGTAGAAGACATAGAGACTGCCGTCGTCCATCTTCTGGACCGACTGGATATCACGGTCCATCTCCATCAACTTCTGCTTGATGTCGTACTCGCCGTTGATCTGCGCCGTAGCCAGAGCCTGCCGCAACTCCACAGCCTTCTCATCCATCTTGAAGGTATGCTCAGCAGCCTTCTCGTTGATCCGGATTGCGCTCTCGTTGACGGCTGCCGCCTGAGAAGCGTTGCCCGCGTCGATGGCAGCGGCCCGCTGCTTGTCGGCGACACCGTAGATGTCGTAGGCAATGTCAACCACAGAGTACTTCTTGGCGTGACCGGTGCCGGGCTCAAGCACATAGGAGCCACTACCGTCGATAGCCACGAAGGTGCCGTCGGCGCTGGGCTCGTAGCGGCGCTGCTCACCACTGAGGGACGAGTACAGCATGGCGGCACGAGCCGGGTTGCCAGATGCCAGTTCGCGCACGGCGCGGTCCGACTCCAGCTTTACGAGCGCATCGTTGTATTCGTTGATACCCTTCTGTGCAGTAGAGGTGAACTCCACGATCCGGGCGTTGGCATCGTCGGTCATGGAGTTGGCGGCATTCACCTGCTCCATGGCGGCCTTCATACCTTCATAATCACCAGCCGCCTTGGCAGCGTTGAAGCTGGCCGTAGCCGTGGCGTAGTTCTGGTCAGCCTGTTGCTGGCGCTGCTGCAACATCTGGTATGTCTGCTGCAGGGTAGCGATGTGCGACTCACGTTCCTGCATAAGCTGCTTCGAAGCGAAGTCATACTGTGCAGGGGACTGAGACACTGCGAAGCGGACACGCTTGTCGTTGCTCGCACCGAGCGGCGCAGCACTGTCCTTCATCGGCGGAACGCCCGTGATCTTCTCGACGTAGTTGGCGGTCTCTTCGGGGATTTTCTGCGGATCGCGGCCATTGGCGATCCAGTTGTCCACATTCCCGGGACCCCAGTTGTACGCCATGAGCGCCAACTGCTCGTCACCATTGTACTTCTTGAGCATCTGAGAGATGTAGTTGGCACCGCCCATGATGTTCTGCTGCGGATCGTGGACATCACCGACCTGCAAGTCAGCCGCCGTACCCGGCATAAGTTGCATGATACCACCAGCACCCTTAGGCGACGTAGCGTTGGGATCGAAGCCGGACTCCTGAGAGGCCATGCGGGTCAGCAGGCTGGGGTTCACGCCGTAGGTTCGGCTCGCCTCATCGATGATCGACTGGTACTGGTTGCCAGCAGCCGCAGGCGTCTGGAGGCCAGCAGTGGGAGTGTTGGCTGCACCACGCTGCCGGTAAGCATTGGCTGCGCTGGCAGGTACACCGGGATCGAGGGTCTTCTCGAACTCCTGCATGGTCATCAGCTTGCTGCCACCGATGACGGCTTCGCGGCCCCGCGCGGACATGACCTTGCGAGGCTTGCGGCTGCGGTTGGCAATATCGAGGATCGTCTGCTTCGTCTCCGGGTTCATGAGCTTCCACTGCTCAAGCGTCGGGCGCGGCACACCATTGGCGTCAGTGGGCACAGCACCGGGCATGCCGTTCGAAGCGGTCATGGTGTTGGCGGGAGGCTGAGCAGCCGGGGCGGCAGGAGCAGCCGGCCCACCGGGAGGAACAACGCCGGGCGCTGCTGTGGGAGCAGCGGCTGGTTTGGGTTGCACCCCGACAGACGGAGAATATGTGGAGCCGACCTTAAACTGGTTGGGGTCGCCCGGGCTGTAGGGCGAAGTCGGAGTGTACGGAGCACCCGGCATGTTGGTATGCTTTGCGGCAGGGCTCATGAGCCCGATCTCGCGCTGCTGCCGGTCAGCCGTGTGCAGGCCAGCGTTGATCGCACGACCTGCATCGAGTTGGTTCTGATAGTCAGTAACCGCTACGCTCAGAGCGCGGGACGCGGTCCCAGAAAACAATCCGGCCATTGACGACCTCCGTTAAGCGACAACGCTCTTATACATCGAGGGGTTCTCAATGCGGTCCTGCGCATAGACTGACCACGGGGCCATGAGCCCGGCAACGCCACCGGCGCGATCAGCCTGCTGAGTACCAGCGTACGTGTACATGTTCTGCAGGTTCGTCATCGTGGTCGGCGAACGGTGCGGGACGAGACCCGCAGCAGTCTGATACGCCTGCCCCTGTGCCCCCTGTCCCTTGATGAAACCAGTAGTGCTGGCAGTTGCCAGACCAGCAGCGCCGGCCACCTGCTGCTTACGCTTCTCAGCTTGGATGGTCGCGTCACCATAACCGGAACCACGGAGTGAGCGCTCCGAGTCCTGCCACGTGGTAGCCTGACGCTGTGCTTCGTTGGCGCGCTCAATCTGGGCGAAGAACTCAGGGTTCAGGCTCTTGGCATAGTTGTAGTACTCATCGAAGATTTTCTTCTGGGCTAGATAGGCTTCCTGATCGGTCTGCGCAGTGGCGTTCATTTCAGCCTGCATCTGCTTGAAGATTTGCGCCTGCTGGTCAGGGGCCATGGACTGCAGCAACTGCGTACCGCCGTTCATCAGGGTCTGCACAGCAGCCGTCTTGAAGCCAGTCGAGACAGCGGTACCCCCGGAAGCAGCAAGAGTGCCGGTAGCGCCAGAAGCGCCGGTCTGTGTCGCCGTCGAGGCACCGGTACCAGCACCGACAAGACCAGTCGTAGATGTGGCAGGAGCGAGGGCAGCGTCGAGAGCGCCGTAAGTGCCGCCACCAGCAGCGGCAGCAGCACCGCCACTAAGGGCAGCGTCGAGAGCACCGTAGGTACCGCCAACAGTCGTTGGCGCGGCAGCGGCGGCAGCGTCAGCAGCACTCATCGTAAGGCCAGCGCCGCCGAGGAAGGCACCACCACCGGAGACGAGGCCGCCACCAGCAGCACCGAGGAGCGCACCCTTCAGGATGTCACCACCGCTAACAGCGGAACTCACACCGCCACCGATGGCACCGAGACCGGCACCGATGAGAGCCTGACCAGCGATGGAGGAGAAGAACCCACCACCCAGAGCGAGCCCGATTGTGGGGGCCAAGAAGGGGACAGCGATAGCCGCCACGACACCGATGACCGTGCCGAGGATTTTGCCCAGACCCTTGAACTGCGTCGGCTCAAATGGCGTGAGCGCAGTCGTCGCGTAGATCGAGGTCTTCACATATTCAATGTTGTCGAAGTTGATCATGTTGACCACCCTAGAGTTTGCACCGCACGTGCGAATAAGTTTTGACATAGCCATAGCGGCGCAGGATGCGCTCCATGGCGGGGGACACTGACGCCTCAATCATCTGGGCACCGTTCAGCTTGACCCAGCCCTTGAAGTACTCCCAGTACTTCTTCTGGACGAGACCGAAGTTGCTGCCGCCCATGGCAAGGATGTTGACACCCGGGAGCCGGGGATACGCCATCGGCTCTACAGCAACAGCGAGATGGACCTTACCTGCTGGGTTGGTAGCGGTCACATCGTCGGTGAACACCATGAGGGTGATCTGCCGGTTGAGTGCAAGCTGCTTGATGTCGTCCACAAGAAGCTCGCCGTGCATGGCTTCATTCACGCAGCGCTCCAGAAGAGGACGAACGCGAGGCCAGAACGACTCGATGGCTTCAGTCGTGACAAGGTTGACCGGCTGGATATCACCCAGCGGCGGCGCGACATAGTCGTTGTGGATAACAGTCAACCCTGCTGCGCTCACTTCGGCTGGTCCTTCCCAATCATCTTGTCGAAGAAATCCGTGCCCTTCTGGCGGACAATGTGCGCGGGGATGACATACTCACCACCGGACACGGCAATCTTGATGTCGTCAGCGCGGCCAGTGCGGTCGCCAGTGGGGCTCGCAGCCGGTGGGATAACACCGCCGCCGTCACGCAACTGCTGCGCCGGACCCTGAGGGTTGACCGGAGCCATCCCCGGCATGGCGCTACCACCATGCTGCATTGCCTGACCCGCAAGGATCAGCGCGAAGACGATGCTCTGGTCATACTGCTGCGGAAGGTCCTGCTCACTGGCCAGACCCTTCTGGATCGCAAGCTGGCGAAGGCGAGGGTAGAGGGCAGGGTTCTGTGCAGCGGCAACGGCAAGCTGCACAGCGAGGTTCAGTTCCTGCACAGTAAGTTCGCCAGACTGCAGCGCAGTATGGATGACTTCCTGAATTTGTTTCACCTGCTGCGGGTGCTGCTGCATGAAGCGCTGCAGTTCAGACTGAAGCTGCTCAGGCGGGATCATCTGCTGTTGCTGCGGCGCGGGAGGACCGCCTTGGACACCACCGCTCGCGGGAGGCGCACCAAGCTGGGCACCGGGCATAGAACCGGGCAGGGGGACGGAACCACCGTCAGCATAGGAGAACAGCGCTGGGCCGGCACCGTAGGGGGAGTTGGAGCCCCCCGACATCGGACGCGCCGGAACACCCGGGCTGGAAGCAGGACCGGGACTGATGACGGGTTGGGACATGATGGACGCCAAGGCCGACGGCAGCGCCGTGTTCAGCCGGGGACCGACCGAGGGAGCAGCGGGAGCGGATACTGGGGTAAGCCCCACAGAGCGTGCCCAGTTAGGGTCTACAGCCATTGTGAACTCCTAAGCCTTCATCGCTGTGAGCAGCGCGTTGAGTGTCTGGCGGACAGTTTCTAGATCATTGGCAATAAGTTGTACAGACTTGAGTAGTTCCGCGTAGTCCTCGAGCGTGGGGACGTTACCGGTACCAGAGATGTTGTACCCCTCACCGCGAGCGGAAAGGTTTGTAAATGTTGCGTTTACAGGCTGGACAGCGATCTGCCCCCGCACTACGGCGCGCAGGTTGGTGTCACCGAACTGCCCGGTCAGAAGCTCCACGTTCTGCTTGGTTGCAAGCATGAACCCGGTGATGAAGCTCTCAAGGCCGGTCATCGGCACTGATGGCATAGCGGCAAAGGGCATCAGGCTTCTCGCAATCCATAAGGGGTTTCGGCGATGTGGACAGCCTTGATCCGGGCCGATCCGGTCACAGCAAACTCGACAGTGTCAGCCCGGTAACCAGTGGGCAACCGGAAGACCTGATCATTCTCGATGTTGACGTCCAGCACCAACTGCTTGTTGGCCCAGAGCTTGAAGGTGACGGGGTACACACCCGTCAGGGTGCGCAGCGAAATAGTGAATGGGTCACCGTTGATCGTGAAGCTGTTCAGGGTACCAGAGACACTGAGCGGAACAGAACTGATAGGGTGAGTGTAGTCGAGCGGTACCGGCCCGTTGATGGTCCCAAGCTGAGAAATCTGCCCCCAGATGTTGGTGTTGTAGGGGGCGACGGTAGCGTTGTACGCATTGATCACATCCGCATCAGCGGATGGAGTGGCGTAATCAGCCACGATGCGGGCGGCACCGAAGTTGGTGTACCCCTTCGTGAGCAGCACCTTGGACTTCCACTCCAGTGGAAGCAGCGGTTGATCTGCCGGGTCCCACTCCATCAATGTACCGGAAGCGTCCGGTACGTAGTAGAAGCGGTTGTCAATCGCGTCGTAGAACGCAGCCGAGAAGTTCACGGTGATGTCAGTGAAGAACCCACCGGTCTTGTCGTCCTGCTCGAAGATCAGTGCGCCAGACGAATGCGAGGCGAAGTACTTACCCGCGTAGAATGCGGCCACCAGCGTCGAAGGGTCGAGGATGGCGGACCACGTATCCCAGTCATGCACCACCTTGGTGGCGAAACCGACACCGCCGCCGGACTGGAATACGGCCAGACCACCATGCGACGGGAAGATCACGCCATAGCCGACGTTGAGCACACCGCGCTTCGAGATGCACGGGTAGGGAGCATCACTGCGGTCGTACGACATGTTCTCAGGCGACGAGCCGCTGACGCGGTAGACGTACTTCGTCGTCATCACCGCGACCTGACCACCCACAGGAGCGATAGCCACGATGGGGTATTCGAACACGAGGCGGTACTTGGCCGGCCACGCCCACGGCTTGTTGATCTCGGAGAAGCACAGTTCGTTCCCGATGAAGCCGGCGAGCATGTTGTTCTGGATGGCGATGAGACCAGTCATGCTGGGATCAGGCGGGTCCGCATCGAGGCTGTCGAGGGTAGCGGACAAGCCAGCCACGTTGAAATCATCAACGAACGAGCTACCCGTGTAGAAGCGGGTCGTGCCGCTCTCAGGCTCAGATGCGTCCCAGTAGAGCGTACCAGCCGAAGTTGCCGTCAGCGCCTTATTGGCCCCGACTGCAGAGTAAGTGAACGTCTGGTCGTCGATGACTTCGAGCACAGTCCCGTTGGCTACGTCGAATGAGGTATCAGGCACACCGCCAAAGGCCACGCCGGAAATCATGACAGCGTCACCGAGCAACAAGTTGTGGTGCCCCGATACCTTCAGTGTCACCACATTAGTGAGCCGGCTCGCTTCAACAGCGGCCAACGGAAACCACAGGGTTTTCACCCGGAAGTACGTCGTGCCGGTCGTACCAGTTACGGTGCGGTAGATGCGGATGCCATGGACGAAGTTGCTCCCACTGGGCGGGGACGTCGGGAGGCTGGAGAGCGTAACCGTCTGCCCTTCGCGCACATAGACCGCAGCAGTGGGCTCGCTCGGGATTGACTCTTCGTCCCACGGTGTGACGTACGTGTAAATGTACGTGCGGGCGAGGGAGTTACCCGCCAAGCTCACACGCCCAGTGGCATCGGGCGCAGTCACCGACGCACCGGAACTGTAGTACGAGAATGACGTCGGCGACAGCACAGTCACAAGCGCGTTTGAGGTGTTGAACGTCTTGCCATCAGTGGATGTGAAGTCAGAGATCGAGGCGTAATAACCGGTCTTCAGCCCATGCGCCGAGGCTGTCGTAATGGTCGCGATGTTACCAGCATCACGAGAATATGAGGCAGTAGCGATGGACGAGAACGCAGCAGCAGACGCGGAGAACGGAGCCGTCGGGATCGGAATGCCGAGATCGTAGGACGCAACAGGGTACGGCCCGCCGCCCTGCGCAGCAAGCTCGTAATTGGTCACCTTCGGAACACCATCACCGGTGTAGTAGATGCGCTGCTCTTCGTCGTTCAGCGACGTCGTCGTGGCAACATCCACGTCCGTCAGCCACGAGAGCCACTTGAGGTCAGACGGTGTAACCTCCACGGATGCAGCGACCTGCGCCATATACCGTGTGAAGATCGAATACAGCAGCCCCACCTCAGCGGCAGTAAGCGCTGAACCCCAGTGTCCGATTGCCACACGGTTTACGCTGCCGGTAAGAGTAAAATAGCGGAGAGTTACCGCTGGGACAACCGACGAGACTTGTGCGGGGCTAGAAAGAAAAGCGCCGTTTTTATAGAAATCCACCGTTGCAGAGTTATTACGGCTCAAGACTGAGTGCCCAACTGACGAAGCAGTAGCCACACTCGAAGTTGTTGTTGAGTTAACCCGCCCCTGCATATTACCGCTACTACGAGCGTTAATAAACGTACCGTCTGCTCCTGACGACCCACCAATAATAGTCTTAGAGGACTCCACAACCTCGTTCATTGTCCACGTACCAATATGAGCGTCGTTAAGGCTCAGACCCGGCACTAGATTGGTAGTCATCGTGCATGTCATCGCTGCAACAGATGACTCATACCCACTGTTCGGGTAAAACACGGCGCTGACAGGAGCAGACAGCAAGGTCGTCGGATCACTCGGGTTTTTCCAGTTGATAGCTGCTGCGCCAGCACTGTGCGCAAGCATGACATGCAGCACACCAATCTTAGACCACAGACCGAAGTCCTTCAGTTGCGTGATCATCTCATCAACGATCAGCTTGCGCTCCTCGGTCCAGCCAGTGGTGGCGTTAAAGATCGCCGTGCTCTCAGACTGGAACGAGTTCGCGCTCACAGGCGTCCGCATCGGATAGATGGACTTCACCACACCCGCGCGTTGGAGGTTACCTGCAACCACCGGAGTACGATACGGCAGGAGGTCACCAGAATAGAACTTCACATTCACAGCCGCCTGCGCCGCCATGTCGGCGAGCAACTCAGGCGCAGCACGTGGAGCGTAGCCAAGAAACTTGGCGAAGCGGAGTGCGGTCACTTGGTCTTCTCCGGGCACTTCAGCCCACGGTACGCCATGTTGTGGGCAAGGATTTGCCGCTTTGTCCCCATGGTATCCTCAGGGGCGGGGTGGATAATGGCAAAGGCCCCGCATTGCTGGGCAATGGAGACCGGCTTCAGTCTGTTGGACGGGTTAGCGCAGCCGCTAAGGACGACGGAAGTCATCAGCAAGAGCGTCATCGACAGCTTTGTCATCCATCTTCCCCACTTGTTCGTCAATCTTCTTGCGGAGTTGTACTGCGTCAGTTGCGAGTTGCAACTGACGCAGCAGTTCACGCCGCTGTTCATCCCGGATGATACCCTGCTTCTCTGCGAAGGTGATAGCCTTCTGCAGGATCGTCAGGACAAGCAGGATGAACTTGAATGTGGTCATTACTCGGCTTCCACCTGAGCAGGTGTCACAGTGCCGGGACCAGATTTCTCGAAGGGAACCACCGGTGCCTGTGGGGCGAAGAGGTTCTGCGCAACAGTGCCGGTACCGAACGCACCCTTGGCGAACGTCACGACCACGAGGATCAGACCGCCGACCATAGCCTGCAACCACACAGGGATGGCGAGCACCGAGCCGCCCGTGCAGACGGCGGTAGCAGTGGCTTCCAGCCCGGAGCAGCCGAAGAGCTTGACGATGAAATCGAGCACGTAGGGGCCGAGGATGGTCAGGATGCCCGTTCCAGCAAGGAACGTGCGGATTGCATTCCAGTTCATTTGTCTCACCTTTTGTTACCGAAAAGCGTCGGTTCGCTACAACAAGTATACACTAGGCTTCGTTTACCGACAACGCCCCCGTCGCGGACAAGTTCACCACCCGGATATTGGCCGGCTGGCCAATGCTCCACGGGCACCGCCGGGCACCGAGGAACCGGGCCTTGGGCACCCGCTTGATGGTCACCATGTCGGACTGATTGCCGCCCAACACGTGGTAGGCAGTGGCGTCCTCACCGACGTAGATGCCGACGTGCCCGCCACCCTTGCGGGAAAAGACGAGCACGTCGCCCAGCATCGGTACCTTGGCCGGATTGCCGAACTCAAGCCAGTTGCGGGCACCGAGCGAGTTGGGATGATGGAAAGGGAAGCCAGCCTGCAGCGTGGCGTAAGTCATGAACAGACCGCACCATGCAATGCTGTCATGCTTGTAAACCCGGTCAAGGCCGACGTTCTTAGCCCACGCAAGGATGGATGGGTTGTCCCCGGGGCCGGGCTTCTCAGCCGTGCCGTACAAGGCGAGGGCAGCCAAAAGCAGCCGAGGAGCGGGCTCCTTAGTCAGCCATGCGTACTGCTTAGGGAGCGTTACCATTTACATTCTCCGTATGTTGAGAGGGGAGGAGCTTCAACAAGAGATCATAGGTTTGAGAGGTCTTACCCTCGATCACGTTTAGCTTCTGCTGGTTGTCGTTGAGTTGGTCCTGCATATCGTCCTGCTGCTTGGACGTATGCTGCTGGAGCAGATAGTCCTGAGCCACCTTGGCTGTAAGCAGGTCCAACTGCTTCTGGACATTCTTGAACTCAGCAGGCCCCATCCCCTTTGCTTCGAGGATAGCAGTTACAGTCTCTTCTGCCCGGGCCTCGAAGTACGGCTGTCCGAAATACCAGACAATCCCGAACACAGGAAATGAAGTCATAGCGAGAGAGCGCATATACCGAAAAGCGTCCACCAGTTTGATGTTTGCGATCTGCGCCGCCAGTCTGTCTACCATGATCCGTCCTCAGTATACCGTGATGATTACGCGACCAGCACCACCAGACCCGGCGTTCGACGCTTCGGAACCCCCACCGCCGCCTGCGGGCACAGCGCCGTCAGTAGCGAGAACCGGGGTCGTACCAACATCAACACTGCCACGACCGCCACCGCCGCCGAACACACTAGTACCCCCACGGCAGCGATTGGTCGCGTCAGTATTATCTGCGCCACCACCGCCACCAGCGCCGCCCCAGATAGCATCACCACCAGTACACAGCGAGCTAGAGTTTACGTTCGAGCCTGCTCCGCCTGCTCCACCAGTCCACAGTCCGCCTTTACCAGCGTTAACCGTGTTGCTGCCCTGACCGCCGCCGCTGTTGGATAGAGGTCCTGCGCCAGACCCACCGAAAGCAAAGGCACCAGCGTTGAAGTTACCACCGGAACCACCGAACACAGTGAGTGTCGTACCGCTGATCGTGATGGTCGTTGACCCGCCGTCGCCACCAACTGTGCCGTCAACAGTTGCGCCGACACCTCCGGCACCGACTACGCCTGTGATACTGGCAGGAAGATCAGCGAGTGCAAACCAGTGTTCCTGATACTCACCGCCGCCACCGCCACCACCTGCGTTACCTGCGGCTGAACGACCGCCGCCCGCGCCGGCCCCCCATGCTTGGATGCGGACCAGCGAACCAGCCGCAGGTTTGGTCCACGTAAAGGGAGAGTCAACCAGATCGTACTGGTTGCGCTGCACGAACCCACTGACCGACGTCGCGGCGGTAATCTGGCCTTTAACGTTCACAGTAAACTGGGGGAAGATACCGACACCGCCGTACACAGCAGCAGACAGACCTGCAAGCGTAGCGAGCTTTGCAGTCGTAACATTACCATCAGCAATATCAGAAGTGATGATGGCGCGGTTCGGAAGCTCGCTGAGCCCAGCAGCGGTGACCCGTAGTTCGATACGGCAGCCAGACGTAAATGACCGAGCGGTCGTGCTCTCACGAGCCCGGATGACCGTGAACGTATCAGTGGAGCGGTCAGTGACCTTGACGATCTCAAGGTTGTTGCTGGCGTCGATCAGGGTCGCGTAGAAGTAATTACCAGAAATGAGGGAAGCGGCAGGAAACTTGGCCCCATCACCGACCTGCACCGACAACGTCGTAGCGACGTTGGTGATAGTCGATGCCAGCGTACTGGCGGCGTTATTGGCGAATTGGACACCCATGCCTACACCGTCGGTTTGGGGTACTTGGCCTTAACAGCCAAACACGCCTCAACATATTGCTGGAGTTGTTCCTTATCACCTTTGACGACAGCGTCAAGGTAATCGGTGACCGGAGGGTATTCCGCCGCCCGCCGCGCCTTATAGTCGTTAGCGACCCGGTCAGCCTCGATCTGGCTGGCCATCGCCACAATAAGGTGGAACGGAGGCTTTTCGTGGATCGTGTCTTTCCAGACAAGGTTCGCGTAGTCGAACCCCGGCCACTCCCACGTAGCCCCGGGGACCAGTTTAAGTAGCGCAGTATGAAAATCGAGGGTCACTGGGCGATCTCCATGAGCATGATCTGACTGATACCGCCTTCATATTGAGACTGCGGTGCAAGGGCTTGAGACCGGTTCAGGAAGAACGTGTAGCTGAATGCGCCAGAACGGGAATAGTCGATCTTGAGGGAGTACGTGACAGAACTCGTCGAGCCCGGCGAGTCGAGGTAGTAGAACGACCAGATTTCAGTGCGACTGTCCACAGGGGTATACCCCAGAGGGAAACCACCCCACCACCGTTCGGTTCCACCGGTGTTGCGGGTGACCACAGTGCCGTTACGGGCAATCTGGAAGATCGTCTGTCCAGACACATCTACGTCACCAGCCAACTGCACCATTACCAGAATTTTGGATGTCGAGAACTTGGGAGTGATAGCAAGGCTCATCGCAGAAATGTCGAGCCCAGTCGGAGCGTCACCGGTAGCGGTAGTGGTCGCATACGTCGTGACCGTGTCAACACGGAGGTGCTGCACCTGAATGATCATGCCGGGAGCGACAAGCGAACCGATGTCAGTGCCATCGATCCGGTGCCCAGTCGGCACGTCTACTACACCAGCGACACCCTGCAGCGTCGGCACAGTGAGCGCACCAGTCATGGTGTCGCCAGAACGCTTGACAACTTCCTGTACCTGAGGGACCTCAGTGCCAGTAGCACCTGCAGGTACAGAGAGCGGGCCGTTGAGCGTCCCACCAGCAAAAGACACCTTGTCCTCGAACAACCCAGCAACCGGGCGCAGTTCAATCCGGTCGTTGGCAGCAAACGCACGAGCTACTGTACCGTCCTGCCCGCGTGTGATGGTGAACACATCACTGGCACGTGCAATAACTTTCACGATCTCAAGATTGTTGCTGGCGTCGATCAGGGTCGCATAGAAGTAGTTACCACCAGACACGGGAGGGAACCGAGCGCCCTCACCGACTGCCACAGTGAGCGTAGTCGCAACAGCCGTGA
>Ga0228700_1001739_pt1 | contig 13145 bp, 11 predicted proteins | sample McNCre317_Aug_MG_FD_178019 | JGI IMG/M metagenome (GOLD analysis project Ga0228700, IMG submission 178019) | Freshwater microbial communities from McNutts Creek, Athens, Georgia, United States - 3-17_Aug_MG | ecosystem: Environmental > Aquatic > Freshwater > Creek | place: USA: Georgia...
CGACGTAGTCGGTCTCTTGCATGACTCCCCCGAGCTGACCATGCCTGGTGCGGATTCGTTTGGAGTCTGTCGGGTCGACCCAGATCTCCCAGATCCGGACCTCCCCACGACCGTGGTGCTGACGAAACTGTCTCAAGAACCCGGTCCAGTTCTTCTGCCGGCTCTCGAAATCGGGCCAGTGGCCCCCCAGAAGTTGTACCCAAGTCATGTCTTCTCCTTGACTATGTGGCCATAAGACGGCACGCTGACTCAAAGCCTTATACCCGACCCCGCGAACGCTTACCGGGTGGAGAGGTTCCAAATGATCGACGTCAGACTGCCAGAAGAAGTTCTCGAGAACATGCCCTCTACGAAGGAGGGTATGGTTCAGCACCTGCTCCCCACCGTCGAGGCGGCAATCTCGGACTACGAGAAGAGCCTCCGTCGTCGGGTTCCCGGTGTGCTGGGTGGCGCCTTGGACCGCCACGAGAAGTCGATCCTCCGCGACTTCTTGCTAGACCGGATCCTGCGAAACGCTCTTGCCGAAGAGCCTGTCCAGGAGCCGGTAGCTGCCGCCGCCCACTGATTTCTGCGCGGACTGACCTCCCCGCACTAGGCCCGCCGGACTGGAACCCGGCGGGCCTTCTCTTTTGTTGCATCCTTGCGGTGGGCCCGAAGGCACTACTACAATAGCCGCCGTAGTCAACAAGCGGGGCCCGGCTTGCTCTCCTCCTGGCAGATCGCACAGCAGCACGCCCAGCAGGGCCAGATGTTCGGTGCGCAGCAGCAGTATGCGCACCAGCTTTCGGCTGGAATGCCGACACCTTACCAAGGATTTGGTATTGGTGCGCAGGGCTTTGGGGGCGGGGGTTTTAGCGGCGGAGGTGGCTACAGCTACAGCGGAGGCATGACCAACGGCTACGGCGGCGGCAATGCCATGGGCAACGCCGGCGTCTCGATGATCGGAGGGGTGGGCAACGCCTTCTTCGGGTCGATGGGTACGATGGGGGCGGTAGGCGGAGGGCTGATGGGTGGTGGGCAGGGGGCTATGCTGGGTGGAGGTATTGGTGCCGCTGTCGGCATGGCCGGCAAGCACGTTTTTGGTTCGATGATGGAGGGAGCCCACGAACAGGCCGCTCTTGAGCGGACCATGTCGCAGTTCCAGTTCCAGAACGCCAACTCGAGAACCGGTAAGGGCTTCTCGCGGTCCGACGCGATGCAGATCGGCAACATGGTCCGCCAGATGGAGCGGGTCCCCGAGATGCTCACGAGCTTCGGAGAGCTCAACAAGCTCATGGACAAGATGGGCCAGATGGGGCTCATGCAGGGTGTCCGGGACGCCGGGCAGTTCATGGACAAGTTCCGATCGACGGTCAACACCCTGAAGGACCTGTCGAAGCTCATCGGTACGACAATGGAAGGCGCCCTCCAGGCTTTTGGAGAGGCCCGCATGTCGGGCTTCTACACGCAGGGAGACATCGTCAAGAACGTCATCAACCGCCAGATCACTGGCTCGATGACAGGCATGAACCAGGGGCAGGTAGGGGCGCTTCAGCAGTTCGGATCTCAGATCGGTCACGGTACTGGTGGGAGCCGCCGCACCGGAGCTCAGCACGCTCTTCGTACGGCTGGCCAGCTCGGCATGGCCAATCAGATGGGCGTGCTCTCAAACGACATGATCATGGAGATGACCGGGAAGGAGGGCGCCGAGGGTATCCAAGATCTGTCGGCACAGATGACCCAGCTCGGCTACCGGATGGGTGGCAGTAATGTTGGCCAGGCGATGACGCTGGCCTTGGGCAAGATGGAGGGTGGTCGGTACACCGGCGAAATGGACCAGGAGCTCGTAGAGCGTGTCCGTAGGGGCGAATTGGGGCTCGGAGAGCTAAAGGCGCTGGCTCGTAGGAAGGCCGGTACAAGAGGGGCCAAGCTCTCCTTCGCTGCGCATAAGAGCCGCTTGCGCTCTGAGATGGTGGGCGCTGTTGGTGCAGAGGGCATCAGTATGCAGCTCAACGAGATCCTGGGCGAACGTGGTTGGCATAATCCTGACGCTCAGAACCTCGTCATGCAGCGATTTGGGGCTTCGGAGGAGCAGGCCAACATGCTCCAGAAGCTGATGCCGAACCTAGACCAGATTGGCATCAACATGAGGGCTGAGGGTTCTGGGATGATTCGCTCCCAGGCTCGTCAGGCTGTCATGCGCGAGAGGTACAGCGCCGACGCCATCAAGCACAAGGTCTTCAAGAAGATCGAACACGTCGTCACCGATCCCTTCAAGGATGCGGGTGTCGCCATCCGGAACCACATCGCTGGGATGTATGAAGACTACATGGATGAGCTGACCGGCGAGTACACCAGGACCCTTACCAAGGGGACCTCCGACCTGGTTCGCAACTCCATGATGGGTAGCGGTGCGGCGAGAACCAGACTAGCCTCTATGGTCGGTTCGGCACAGGATAGCTCTGCCTTCCATCGAGGGGCTCACCTAGGAAACCGGTATGGGGGGAGCCGTCTTGCTGGGCTTTCTCGTAGTGTCATTCGTGGCATTGGTGGTGGTGACACGTCGGGAGATCAGCTCAAGAAGGCCCTTCTTGTGATGGGAGGTTCTGACTCTGTGGAGAGCCAGGGTCTAACAGGCGAGCGGGAGAGCGATATTAGGGACACCGGCCGTATCGTTCTTGGGGAGGGCTACACCGGAGTCACTGGTAGCACGTCTATGGCCGATATTAACGCAGCCAAGGTTATCGGTACCTCTGGTTTCCGAGACACCAAGGGTCGGCAGGCATGGCGAAGCAGATGGGCCGGGACCGATTCGTACCAGAAGGGCATCGAGGCTCTTCAGAACGCGATGGCCAGCGGCAAGTTCACCGGTAGCGACCTGCACCAGATGGGTCAGATGAACGACGTGCTGCGCAAGGCCGTCGGTGAAGAAACGTTTGAGAAGATGGGCTTTGCCAAGGGAGGCGCTGGCGTGTTGTCCCAGTTCATGGGCTCCGATGCGATGAAGGGCTACTACGGTGCTCAGGGTCTTGAGGGCAAGTGGGGCAAGCTACTCGAGGGCTTTGATACTAAGGATGCCAGGGGTATCGCTAAGAGCCTCGAGAACACTCGAAAGAGTATCGCTAGTAAGTTCAGGCAAGGAGACAACAAGGAATCGTTTGCAGAGATCGACAAGATGCTGCAAGGCGACTCCACGATGCGAAACCTTCTCCTTGGTGGACAAGGCGTCAGCGGTCTTATCGACACCGCTGGTGTGAAGTCGGGAACCCTTGGTGAGGCTTTCCTGAAAAACACCAAGGAGGGGGTCGCCGGCATGGCTCTTCGCCACGCTCTTGTGAAGGATCCCGGACACTGGTCTCCGGCAGAGGAAGCCGCTGCCGCCAAGGTAGGTATTACGAAAGAGTACGCCATCAAGAACCGTGACAAGTTGGACAAGGTCAAGGCGGCTATCGATCTCCAGGGAGGTGATGTCCTGAAGGGCCTCAAGAACCTGAGCAGTCTGATGGCGACTGGCGACATGCTTGAGCTGGAGAGGCAGTTCAAGGAGACAGGCGGTCGCATGAAAGATGCGATGGGTAACTTCAAGACCTCCGTTGGTGGGATGGGCGCCAAGGGGCAGGCCGCCGCCAAGACTCTTTCAGCTCTCGCTGAATCTCTGGCCAATGGTGAGGGTCTGGGTATGGCCGCTACATCGTCAAACAGCGATGATCCAAACGCTCCCTCTGTATTGGGAAAGAACTTCTCAGAGCTGGCCGGCCAGATCTCGGATCTACCGCAGGCTGAGAAGAAGAAGTTCATGGCAATGCTCTCTCAGGGTGGGGGTGAGTTTGCGGCGATCCAGGCCATGGTTGGTACCAACGATATGTTCATGAAGAAGGGCAGGAGGTTGAGGGCAGGTAAGGAGGGAACCGGCAAGGACCTTCGTAAGTTCGTCGGAGAGGACGCCTTCGGTCATGATGATCAGGCCGACGAGATGTGGAAGAGTCTCGAAAGCAAGTTTGGTAAGACCGTCGAGAAGGGTGATTTGGCGGGGCTGGCCAAGACCCTTGCTACGGGTAAGGGCGCCGAGCTGATGGCGAGAGCTGGCGGCGAGAGAACCTCGGCATACGTCACCGAACAGGACATCGCCAACAGCCTCAAGACCATGTCCGAGAACACGAAACAGGCGGCCGAGATTCTCAAGACCCTTGTCCCGGCCGCCGGTACCAGTACCCCTAACAGCTCGCCCGCACAGTAGGAGAGATCATGTCGGTTCTCACCAAGATGGGCATCAAGATGAAGAAAGAGGACGGCGAGGCTCTGAAGAAGAGCGTCGAGGAGGTCCGCCAGTTCCTACTCGATATCGGCGTCCCTCCTCCCACAGGAGACGGTACGGTTGCCCCGACCGGTAAGAAGTAATGGCCAAGCGCAAGGAAACGATCCGTCGTATCATCCTGACCGACGGCAGCGCCGTGACGGTGCGGATCATGGACGGTCTGCTCGTTGATGATGTCCTCATCCTAGGGATGAAGGCGGAGGGTCATCGTGTCATGACAGGGCGTGACGTCTTCCCCACCGTCGATCGCCGGCAGAAGGACTTCCTGATCAAGACCGGGGTCCTTCAGGAGTAACATGGCCACCTTCGTCCAGATCGAGCCCGATGCCTTCAACGAGTCCTTCAACCGTCTGACGCAGGACCGGAAGAGCGGGGACTATCTAGACCCCCTGTCCGAGACGCGGGTGGGGGCCTACCACCACGTCCGACGACCGGTTCGGGGCATCCAGATCAAGGACGACACCTACGCAACCATCCAGGTTCGTCGAGCCGATGGCGTGGCTCTCCCGCTCTTCGATGCCGCCGGTCGTTCCGCAACGGGTCGCGGCACGCACAACTCGAACTTCCTCATCCAACAGGTCACCGAGCAACGCGCCGAGAAGATGCAGGTGATCCTCACCTTCGGGGCACCCTACTTCTACTTCTTCGGTGAGCAGCCGCGTGTCATCAACGTCACGGGTGTCTTGCTCAACACCGAAGACTTCAACTGGCGAGCCGAGTGGTGGGAGAACTACGAGACCTACCTTCGCGGGTCTCGTTGCGTGCGCGACAAGACCCGGGTCTACCTCTCGTGGGACGATATCGTCGTCGAGGGTTACATCTCCTCGGCCAACGCCTCTGAGGATTCGCAGAACCGAAACCTGGTGCAGTTCCAGTTCCAGATGTACCTCAGCAACTACCAGAACATCTCCCGCATCGGCGACCCGGATGCCCACTGGATCGGCAAGGAGGTCAACCTCGACCCCTCGAAGGTCGACCTTCCCGGCAGCGGTGGGACGAGCAAGACGGCGTTGGTTAGGCAGGCCAACCAGCAGGCCTTCGAGCTTGTACAGGGACGCGACAAGAACTCGCTGCTCGAATCTCTCCGACAGGGGCAGGTCGGAGAACTGGCAAGTCAGTTCGTCGAGATCCAGGGACAGGTTGTCAGCTTCTTGGCGCTGGCCGGTACCTTCGTCTCTGGTCGAAACATCCGCGTTCCGAGAGGCTTCGAGGGAGCGGCGGCCTTCGATCAGGATGTCCAGATCGCGCTGGCGTCGGTGCCGGGAGCTACCGACATCGTGAACGGGGGGACCAACAACCGGGTGGTTCGTATCCGGGCGACCGGCAACACCGGCCTCATCACGGACTTTGTCGCATCGCTCGGAGCTCGCTTCTTGCCTGCAAAGACGGGCCTCCCCATCTACCTCAACCACGACGAGTTCGTGGCCCGGCAGATGGGAGACGAGACCGGGGCGGAGAAGTTCAACAACCTCCACGGCACTCAGCTTGCCGAAGACACCGCGGCCGGGGATCGCGTGCGAGATGTTTTTGAGGAGTATGGCGTCGACGTCGACCCGCCGGACGAGTTGACTCGGCTCTTCAGGAAGGGGATGTTCGGGATCGTGGCTATCTCGGCAGGCCTGAACGTTCAGAACACCGACGCCATCGGAAGCGTCACCAACCAGGTGGGGTTGTTGCTGTAATGAGTGCCGTCGGAGAACGTCTAGGGCTACGTCTGTTCCTCGAGGGACTCGAGGTGCCGGTGGTGTCGGCACAGGTGCAGGTCAACATCAACGCACCTGCGACCGCCGCCATCCAGGTCGTTCCCGGGGACGGTGTCCTGGAGCTCAAGGCCAGGACGATGGTCCACCTCTTCTTCTGGGACTACACCCTGGATGCGGTAGCTGTCCCAGAAGCTCCCGATCCAGAGAGAGTCGCAGAGGACTACGGCATCACTGTCGATGATGCCAAGCTGGTGATCGCTGGTAGCCCTGAGCTCTTCGCTACGCCAGAACAAGCGGAGCTGCGGGGCTACAAGCTGCTCTTTTCCGGAGAAGTCGTGGGCGTGGTGATGATGAAGTCTCCGACGGGGCGCCAGGCCGTGCTCCAGTGCTCCGACTTCTCGACCTACTGGGACACCACTTACCAGTTCTTCGTTTCCTACAGCCCGAACGGGAACTTCCTCGGAACCTCCGCGGCTGTGTGGGCAGGCGGCGCGTCGATGTTCGACGATCTCACCGCCGGGCACACCTCGGTGATGAACGAGTACCTACGGAGCAAGCCCAAGACTCCAGGACTCCAGAACGTGCAAGGTCTGATGGGAGGAATCATCTCCCTGCTCGAGGGCATGGGTGGCGTTCCTCGCCACAGCCACGGCGTCAACGACTTCTTCACGATCGCCGAGCTGAAGAACCACATCCTCCAGCAGATCGTGGCGGAGCAGAACGACGACACCGCCCAGCGCCTGTTCGATAACAAGGCGTTCAACGACTGGCTGTCGCGGGGAATGTCGAGCCTTGGTCAGCTCACGACGTTCCGAGACATGATGAAGTTGCTCTTCAAGTATGTCTACTACGAGGTCGTTCCAAACCCGGCCGCCATGTACGTACCTGCGCTCGGGGCCAACGTCTCCGAGAAGACGATCAAGTACACCAAGAAGGTGGAGCTGTCGGAGGGGATGAAGCGCTTCTTCCAGGAGCTTCGCGGAAGCGCTGATCGCGGGGCCACGAAGACGTACCATGACCCTGTCCATGACGACGACGTCCAGGCTCGGTACTTCAAGCAGGCGCTTGTCCGCAATGCTGGCGAGATGCCCGCAGGCGTCAAGGGTCGTGCCGAGAAGTGCTACCGATGGTTGGACAAGATTGTCTCTACCGAGAAGGATGCGCGGGTTATCCTCAAGCCCGGGGCACAGAAGAATCTGCGGGGGAACTGGTCTTCGGGAGACTTCCTCAAGGTAACCGACTCCGAGGGGCACAAGAACAACGTCAAGTACTGGACCAAGGTCCGGGACATCATCGACGAGATCCTGGGTGCCAACCTTCGGGTATCGGGCACGAAGAAGAGGGTGGCCAGGAAGGCCGCTGAGCTTGATCGTCTCCATACTCAGATCTTCCGCCCGGACTGTTTCTTCGCCGCCCCGCCCCGCTGCAACGTCCTGTTCCCTGACCAGTACACGAGTTTTCAGTTCTCGAGGAACTTCCTCCAGGAAGTCACTCGCCTGCGCCTATCGGTTGACTGGCTGTTCGGTGCGAGCTCTGGAGGGTTGCTGGCGGAGTACCCCTTCGCGCCGGCCACGAAGGACATCCGTGCCCTCGCCAAGAAGCAAGGGAACAACAGTATCAGGGCCCTGCTTCCGTGGGAGATCTACTCGGGAATCCTTCCCAAGTTCGAGACCATCCACGAGGTGAACTACGTCGCCGGCCGGGGCGAGAAGCGCCGCGGCATCAAAGGCAACCTTCAGGGGGCAGTGAAGAACTACGCCCAGCGCACGGCCAACTTCAACTACATGAAGTACCGCTTCGCTGCACGCATGGCGGAGGTCTCCTCGAAGTTCAACCCGTTCATCGTCTGCGGCTTTCCTATGGCGATCATCGAGAGGCCCTTCCTTCCGGATCTAGCCAAGATCGATGGCGTGCGGAAGAGCATCATCGCAGAAAAGCCCGGTCTTCTTAACGATGACATGAGCGAGTTCGTGAAGTCGGCTGCCAAGGAACTGGGGGCTCCTCTCCAGTATCTCGGCATGGTGGCCTCCCTCAGCCACAGCGTCTCGCAGGAAGGCGGCACCACCTCGGTGACGTTGACCCACGCTCGGACGCACCGCATCACGAACGATGACTTCCTGAACGTGTTCTCGAAGGAGCTGACCCGCCAGGTCGATACCGAGATCGTCAGCACTGTTCTCGATGCAGAGACGTTGTTGAAGACCGGCAACTGGAAGCTCCTCAAGTTCTTGAAAGACGCCACGCCGCAGAACCTGAACGAGCAGGAACAACTAGCCCAAGAGACAGACACCGAGGAGATCGACCTCGGAGACGAGTTCCCGCCGCTAGAGGACAGGCCAGATGGCCTTCCCAACTCGAAGTTCGGATCTCTGCTGGCCCCCGAAGAGGATCCGAAGGCTACGAAGGTTGCGTTGCCGCCAGCTTCTCCTATCGGCACGGGTGGCAGGGTTCCTATCCGTGGACGGGTGAAGAAGGACCGCCTCAAGAACGGTCGTCAGACCATCCTCGTACCCGATCCGGGAGGGAAGCTGCACCCAGGCGCACGCGGGCCCAAGGGAGGGAAGATCGTCCAGATCCAGTGCTTCACCGATGCGGCCATTGGAGTGATCGGTAAGGACATCAACAAGCGTGTTGGTGCCAAAGAGCCCGTCATCATCATGCCCGGCATCATTGACGAGTTCGTGCGGGACGAGAAGACGGGGAAGCTCAAGCTCCGCGACGCCAACGTCGTGAGGTCCGATCAGGTCTACTACCTGTGGAAGAGCATCGCCATCTACGAAGAGGTCAAGAAGCCGAAGGTCATCTCCAAGCTCCTGCCTGTCGAGGAGGCCCTTCGACCCCCTTGGTTCAGCCCCCTCTACTCGAATTGGTTCATCGGGTCAGAGATCTACGAGCCCTTCTTCGGGACAGGCTCTGTGGTCGACCAGGCGTTGTTTGTTTCCCCCACGGGAGAGGCCACGTTCGGTACGGGTCGTGATGAGCAGCGGGAGATCTTGGACAAGCTCTACGCAGCCGGGAATGACCGTCAGAAGGTCCTCGGCATCTTGGAGGATGCCGAAGCCCGGAGCATCTCGGAGGTCCCGGATGTGGAGTCGTCGCTCGACGTGTTGGCGTACATCTATGGCGAGGTTGTTCGCCAGGGTCTAGATGTCCATCGCTTCGTGAACGACTATACGAAGCGCCCCATCGCCTCCATGGAGGATATGCTGGGCTCCGCCGATCTTCGCTACGAGGAAGATGGGGACAAGCTCAAGCTGGTGGGGGGCAGCCCCGGGTTCCATTCCACGGCCATCGCCCCCTTCAAGAACCTCAAGGGCTTGATCGACAACCCGGACCTTCTACTGTCCCGTCTCAAGAACGCTTCAGGGAAGAAGTCCCCGGTGAACCGTGCCCTTGACCCAAGGCCAGGCAGACGTGAGAAGGTAGAGGCATACCTTCGTGAGATCGGGGCCTCTGCCGGTTCGCTGGGGGTCGGGGTCGCTGGCTAGATAGGCCTTCCCGCTCAGTCAACCCTTGAGATACTCTCGCCAAAGAACGACGGGAGATCGGAGCACAACATGCCGCAATCGTACGAAGACGTCCTGGCCAGCGCGTTCGAGAACGAGCTCGTCAAGATCGCCAGGAGCAAGCTCTCCGGCCTCACCCCCTTTCAGAAGGCGTTGGGGCTGATGGCAGCAGGTGGGGTCACCTACGAGACTGCTCGCCGTGCCAACCACGATCGTCGCATGGGTCGAGCCATGCGCCTCCAGCAGGGATCGTACTAACATGCCAGGCCTGCGGCAGCTCCGGTCGTTCTCGGTCGAGATGATGAAGCTCGCCGCGGATGTCCAGGATGCGGGTATCCGGGAGCTCCTGGCTTACCGCCGTGGTGAGGAATACCTTCCGGGCGGGCAGCTCTCCAGCAACACGGCCACAGAGGCTCCCCACCAGGCCAAGATGGCCGCGGGATTCGACTCTCGGATGGGGCTGGCTGCGGACAGCTTCGACCTGTCTTCCAAGAAGAAGAAGAACAACGCCTACCAGACAGTCCGTGACTATGCGGCAACTGGGATGAAGGGCGCACTGACCGGTCTCGGTGTCATGGGAGCCACGAACGCCATGCGGGGACGCTTTGGCTCCCCTCAGACCGCTCACGAGATCCGCAAGGCCATGCATAACGCCAGAAAGGCCGCTGTCGTGGGTGGTGGGCTTGCCGTAGGGGATCGAGCCTACCGGCACGATGACCTTCCGAAGACTGCCGGTGTCGTACGGGCCACGGCCTCTGGCCTTCGTTCTCCGGCAGCTCAACTCTCCCAGGCTAGCGCCACCGGAGCCCTCAAGAACGTCGTACACTCCGCCGAAGGACGCCGGCCCCGCTCACTTCAGATCGGCAAGAAGTTCCGGGCCGCGTAGGAGATCACATGCTCACCAACGACCGTTACATCGCCATGCTCGAGAAGCGGGCATCGGAAGAAGAGTCCGGGGACAACTCGGAGACCGCGCTCAAGGAGTACAACTCCAATCGTGCCGACAGTCGTCGGTATCTGGGAGGGCTCTTTGCCAGGGCCGACGAGGTTGAGAGGCAGATGACCTCGGCCGCCGGGAAGGTCCTCGAGCGGAAGAACGAGTCTGGCAATCCATTCATCAAGGTTGCCAGGAGCCTGTTCGACGAGGCGCTGCTCCGCACCGACTTCGCGAAGACGGCATCGGCTACCTATCGCGAGGTGGCCTTCCGGTCGTTCGCCAACGAGCTTGAGAAGACGGCAGCACTCAAGCCCCAGACCATGGCCCAGCTCGCCGCCAAGAACCGGATCGCCGCCGCAACTCCGAAGGTGTGGGACCTGACCTCCCCTGTTTCGGCAGGAGCTCGGGCAGCTCTTCCACAGGGCTCGGGGACCTCCGTCGGCCAGTCTGGTATGTTGTCCCGGGCTGCCAAGGCACTCGGCCTCGGTAAGTAGAAGATGATCGACGGCCTCTTTTCTCTCGACGAGTTTCTCGAGCTCACCAAGGAGGCGATGGCCTCCAAGAAGCCCGGGAAGCCTCCCGTCGACAAGGTTGTCCTGAAGGACACCCAGAGGAAGGAGCACGACCTCTGGCATACCTGGAACTCGGAAGGCCGAAAGCCTGAGCACCTGAAGCCGTTGATGGACTCGCTCAAGCCGGTCTTGAAGACCGAGGCGAACAAGTGGCGTGGTGTCGAGATTCCGTCGTCGACCATCAACGCCGAGATTCGCAAGCACGCCCTCAACGCCATCAAGTCTTTCAACCCAGAGAAGGCGCAGCTTGGTACCTGGGTGAGCAACAACCTCAAGAAGACGGGACGCTTCATCAAGCAGTACCAGAATCTTGGGCGCATCCCCGAGGCCCAGATCGGCCGCATCAGGAAGTTCAAGCAGGCCAAGGACACGCTCTCGGCCCAGCTTGGCTACGAGCCTGATACGAGAGCCCTGGCGGACCATCTCGGCTGGCCCCACAAACGCGTGCAGCAGCTACACAAGGAGCTCTCTCGTGAGGACAAGCCGGTCTCTGGGTGGCTGAGTGATCCCGCGGATGTCATGACCCCCAAGGAGCTCGAGGCGATCCGGATCCTCCAGTACGACACGCGGTTGTCTGGAGAGGAGCGGAGCGTCTATGAGCTCACCTTCGGCATCAACGGCAAGCCGAAGCTGGCGCCGGGTGAGATCGCTAAGAGGGCCAACCTCCATCCCTCGAAGGTTTCGCGCATCCGTAACCGCATCAAGGGCTATGTCCAAGAAGCCATGGAGGTGCTCTGATGCCGGGCGAGTCTCAGAAGCGCCTCGATGATCTGGAAGCAGCCGCCTCTGCTTACTTCTCTTCAGAGAAGAAGAGATTGGAAGCGGACTACGCCTTTCTAGACAACATCTCGAAAAAGCGTGGTGGAACTGTTGGTTTGCAGGATGCCAACGCTGAAGGGGCCTCCAAGATCCTGGCCGATTCCATCGATGATTACCTGGGAAGACCCTCGTAAGGAACTACCGTGGCCGTACTCACGAAGCAGCGAACCTACAGCGTGATTCCCCGCGTTGCGGTTGCTCAGCAAGGGTCTGCCCTTCTGACCAACCAACGCTTGCTGCGCTTGATCGTCGACAACATGATCAGCGCAGGGGCTGTCTGTTACTACTCGTGTAACGGTACTGTCGCCGGTACTGCGGGAGATGCCGTCAACCGCTGGGCGTCGGATTCAGATGTAGTCTTCGACGATGCGGGCAATGCGCATTCTTGGATGGTTCTCACCCTCCCTGCCGGACTCGGCGGCCACCAGCTACTTCTAGAGGCAACAAAAGGGGGCGGTGGTGCCGCTAATGGGTTCGTTCATGCCTACGCTTCTGTGGGTGGTTGGACGGGAGGCACCACTACTGCTATCCCTACGCTGGCGGTTGGTGGAGAACTAGCTCTAGATCTGAGCCTATCTAGCGGTTGCTCTGGGATTCTTCCTCCCGCCAACTATGCGGCTCACCTAAGCGTGATCACCGCAAACGACGGCACCTCGATGCGGGTGATCTGCACTGACGACGGAAACAACGATGCCGTCATCAGCATGGTCTTGTTGGAGCGTTTTTATGACGGGCCCGTGGCCTGGCCATACTCTTTCGGGGGTTCTTGGCGAGACTCCGACAACCCTAACTCTGAAGGCGGAATGGTCATTTGGGCCGAGGATGCGACCTCCTCTGTTATTGCCTTCATCACGTTGATCGAGGGAGCTTTTCGTTGGGACGGGAACCTACCCCTCAACGATGCCGACGGTCTTATGATGCTCACCCCCGCAGGTGTTCTCGAAGGAACTGTCGGCTGGGCTGGGTACATCCCGGATCTATTCTGGTCTATCAACGACGGCACTACCTACAGTAAGACCATCCCTTCCGGAACTGGTCGTGCGTGGGCCTGCTTTGGTGGAATCGTGGTGCCTTGGGACAGCACTACAGATCTAGGTAACGGATCTACCAATGCCCGTGTCTTGGCGATGGCACAGACCTCTTCTTCTCAGGGCGCGTCTCGTGCGCGTTTGGTGAACAGTATGAGCGGCTACAAAGTTCAGCAGAATGTTGCCGGCAACATTCCGGTGTATGTCGTTCAAACAGATCAAACGCCCGCGGTTGGTCTTGTTTCAGGAGACTTCACGACCAAAAGTCTCAGCAAGCACAACGGAA
>Ga0228700_1001740_pt1 | contig 13137 bp, 10 predicted proteins | sample McNCre317_Aug_MG_FD_178019 | JGI IMG/M metagenome (GOLD analysis project Ga0228700, IMG submission 178019) | Freshwater microbial communities from McNutts Creek, Athens, Georgia, United States - 3-17_Aug_MG | ecosystem: Environmental > Aquatic > Freshwater > Creek | place: USA: Georgia...
CGCCTGAGTATTTGAAATTTGTGCTCGCCACCACCGACCCGCAAAAAGTGCCGGTCACCGTGCTGTCGCGTTGCTTGCAGTTCAACCTGCGTCCCATGGCCCCTGAAACTGTGCTGGAGCACTTAGGTCATGTGCTGGGCCAAGAAAACATTGCCTCTGAGCCACAGGCCCTGCGCCTGTTGGCCCGCGCCGCCCGTGGCTCCATGCGCGATGCTTTGAGCCTGACCGACCAAGCCATTGCCTACGGCGGTGGCCAATTGCAAGAAGCTGCGGTGCGCCAAATGTTGGGCAGTGCCGACCGTTCGCATGTGTTCCGTTTGATTGAAGCTTTGGCGCATGGCGATGGCAAATTGGTGGTCGAAACCTCTGAAGCGTTGCGCCTCAATGGCCTGAGTGCAGCGGCCACACTGGAAGACATGTCGATGGTCTTGCAGCGCATGGCCGTGTTGCAAGCGGTGCCCGATATGGCGGATGCCGATGTATCAGACCCAGAAGCGGCTGAGATGGCGCGCTTGGCGGGCGTGATGCCCCCCGACGAAACGCAGCTGCTCTACAGCTTGAGCCTGCATGGTCGTCAAGAGTTGGGCTTGGCGCCCGACGAATACGCAGCACTGACGATGGTGCTGCTGCGCTTGCTCGCGTTCAAACCGCAAGCTGCACACGCTGCTTCGGCCTCGGCTGAAAAAAAAACTCTAATTAATCCAACACCCGCGGCTTCGATGCCGGCCTCAGCGGCTAGTGCGCCAGTTGCGAACGCGGTTAAGCCTGCACCAGTCGCCCAAGTCGTTGCCCCCGCTGAAGCTCTGCCGGTAGTTCAAACGCCACCTGTTTCTGTTGCTGCGCCGCGCCAACCCGAGCCACAGCCCGCTGCCCCTGTGCATGCCTTGCCCGTGCGCGACATGCAGCCGCGTGAAGTCGCCCCTTGGGAGGATGACCCCAGCTACGACCCCGAAGGCGCTGACAGCCCGCAGTACGACCATGATTCAGATGCCGCTGTTGTTGCCATGCCTGTGCGCCAACAAGCCGAGCCCAGTGCTGTGCTTGAGCCACAGCAGCCCACCACCGAAGTACCGCAGATCGAGGCCACGCCCGAAGGCGAGTTTTGGCACAAGTTGGTGATGGAAATGTCTGCGGCTGAAACCATCAACGCCTTGGTGCGTGAGCTAGGTTTGCAGTCGCAACTCGTCGCACGAGACACCGACACGTGGATGCTGCGCGTCGAGCGTGAGTCGCTCAACAGCAGCACCAGCCGCGAGCGCTTGCAAAAAGCCCTCGAAACCGCAGGCCACCCCGTGCGTTTGACGGTGGAGGTCGGTCGGGTACAAGACAGCCCCGCCAAACGCAACGCGGCCGCTGCCGCGCAACGCCAAGCAGGGGCTGAGGCCATCATCCTCAACGACCCATATGTGCAGAGTTTGATGCGTGACTACGGCGCCAAGATCGTGCCGGGCAGCATCAAGCCGCTGTAAATCAAACCGTTTTATTTTTAGTTTTGTAAAAGGGAAGACACCATGTTCAACAAAGGACAACTCTCGGGCCTGATGAAGCAAGCCCAAGCCATGCAAGAAAACCTCAAGAAGGCACAAGACGAGCTCGCGTTCATTGAGGTGACTGGCGAATCAGGCTCAGGCTTGGTCAAGGTGTTGATGACTTGCAAGCACGAGGTCAAACGCATCACCATCGATCCCAGCCTGTTGGCCGATGACAAAGACATGCTCGAAGACTTGGTCGCCGCCGCTTTCAACGATGCCGTGCGCAAAGCCGCTGAAACCAGTGAAGCCAAGATGAGCAAGCTCACCGCTGGTTTGCCACCTGGCCTGAAACTGCCGTTCTGATCGACTCTACGATGAGCGACACCTCCGTGCTCGAAGGCCTGATTCAGGCCCTGCGCCGTTTGCCCGGTGTGGGCGTGAAATCGGCTTCGCGCATGGCGTACCACTTGCTGCAGCACGACCGCGAAGGAGCTGAGGTGATTTCGCAAGCTCTGCACCAAGCGGCGAGCCTTGTGCAGCATTGCGAGCGTTGCCATACCTTCACCACCCAGCCCGTGTGCGATACCTGTTTGGATGAAGGGCGCGACACCACGCGCTTGTGTGTGGTGGAAACGCCTGCCGACCAATCGGCGGTGGAGCGCACCTCGGCGTACAAAGGTTTGTACTTTGTGTTGATGGGGCGCATCAGCCCCTTGGATGGGTTGGGGCCTAAAGATATTGGGTTGCAAAAGCTCATGGAGCGGGCCAGTGACGGGGTGGTGAAAGAAGTTATCTTGGCCACCAACTTCACCGCTGAGGGCGAGGCTACGGCGCATGTGTTGGGCGAGGCGCTTAAGAAGCGCGGCGTGCAAGTCACACGCCTAGCCCGAGGTGTGCCTGTGGGGAGTGAGCTGGAATATGTCGACTTGGGCACCATTGCCCACGCGTTGGTGGACCGGCGCGACGCTTAAAAAGGAAGGCGCAAGGCCTTCGCTTATTTTCTGGCGACCTTGGTGTCGCCTTTTTTATCAGCTTTGGCACTTGCTTGCTTTTTGCCCGTGCCTTTGTGCTCTTTGGCTGACGCCAGTTTGGTGCCTTTGGTATGTTTACCACCTTTGCCTGCGGCTGCTTTGCGCTTGGCCACAGCTTCGGGCGATAGGTCCAACTTGCCGTTATCAGCGACTTGTGCGGTGACATCGCCCAACATACTGGCGCTGCGTGGCACCAGCAGCGCTGACCCTGCTTTGATGAGCATACGTGGCGGGATGTTGTTGACCGCACGGAAATCAGCCTCGCTCATGTTCACGCGCTTGGCTGCATCGGCCACCTTCATGGTCGAGGGGGCGACCCAAGCGGTCCAAGTGGCCATGCGGCCCAAGGTGGAAGCTTCGTAGTTGCGCTGGAACACTTCGGCGTTGTCCCACGGCAGCAAGATATTGGGCGAGCCCGCCGCCAACAACACAGGTCGATGCGCGGAGGGGTTGAGGGCTTTGAAGTCTTGTTCTGAAATATCAGCCAGCTTGGCCGCCACGCTCACGTCCATGTCGCGCGGCAAGGGCACGCTCTGGAAGTAGGGGTGGTTAGGAATGCTGGGCAGCACCACGCCATATTGCGGTGGGTTGCTCACGATGTTTTTCATGGCCTGGAGCTTGGGCACGTACATGCGTGTTTCCATCGGCATGTTCAGGTCGGTGTAGCCCGTTGGCAGACCTGCGCGTTTGTTGCGCGCGATGGCTTTGCTCACATTGCCTTCGCCCCAGTTGTAAGCGGCCAAGGCCAAGTGCCAGTCGCCAAACATTTTGTGCAGGCGCTCTAAGTAGTCGAGTGCAGCGCGGGTGGAGGCTTGCACATCGCGGCGGTCATCGCGAAACGCGTTTTGTTTGAGGTCAAAGCTTTTGCCCGTGGCGGGCATGAATTGCCACATGCCACTGGCACGCGCGCTAGACACCGCCTGTGGGTTGAACGCGCTCTCGATGAAGGGCAGCAAGGCCAACTCTGTCGGCATCTTGCGGGCTTCGAGTTCTTCAACGATGTGGTACAGGTACTTGCTCGAACGCTCGCTCATGCGTTGCAGGTAGTCGGGCTTGTTGGCGTACCACTGGGTGCGGTCGTTCACCAGTTGGGTGTCCAAGTCGGGCATTTGGTAGCCCTTGCGGATGCGTTCCCACAAATCATTGGGCAAGTTCAGTTGCGCCACGCCATCGCGTTTGGCATTGCCTTTGGCGATAGGGCTCAAACCACCGTGTTGGGCATCGCTTGAATCGGAGAGGCTGGCACAGCCTGTGAGCAAGACCAAGCTAAGACTGAAAACGGCGAGTAGAAATCTCATTTGAAATCGTTCTTCCATTCGCGAAGGGCTGCAAACACAGCCACATCGTCGGTTTGTTCGAGCGCTGAGAGTCCAGCGTGCTGTGCAACGGCATGTCGCACATGAGGGTGTCGAGCCCGTAAAAACGGGTTGATTTGCAATTCGATGCCCAGCTGTGCGGGGAGGGTGGGAACACCTTCTGCGCGTCTCTGTTTGCATTGCGCGGTGTAGGTTTGCAAGTCGGTGTTGCTGGGTTCTACGGCGAGCGCAAATCGCAAGTTGGACAGAGTGTACTCGTGGGCGCAGCACACCTGTGTGTTGGCGGGGAGTGAGGCTAAAAGGTCTAATGACGCCAGCATTTGTGCGGGCGTGCCTTCAAAGATTCGGCCACAGCCACCTGAGAACAAGGTGTCACCGCAAAAGAGCACGGGGCCTTGTGGTGTGTTGGGTAAAAAGTAGGCCACGTGTCCCGCCGTGTGGCCCGGCACATCCAGCACTTGCACGGTTTGGCCGAGCAGTTCCAGCGCATCGCCTTGCATGACGGGGGTGAAAGGCGCAGGCACCTCTTCGCGAGCGGGGCCATACACCTGAGCGCCTGTGGCGAGGTGCAACTCGCGCACGCCACCCACATGGTCGGCGTGGTTGTGGGTGACTAAAATCGCGGCAAGTTTTAGACCCGCATCGGCCAGCGCTCGCAACACGGGGGCCGCGTCACCGGGGTCGACCACCACGGCCTGTTGGCCTTGTTGCCACAACCACAGGTAGTTGTCAGAGAACGCGGGCAGTGCAATCAGCTTCATGTCATCCACACCTTTAAAACACGATAGTTTGCCTGACTGGCTGGCCTCACCCGCAGGTCAGTATTTGTGCGCGTGGGAGCAAACCTATTTCGATCGAGCGGTGGCGGATGTGTTTGGATTTCATGCCGTTCAGCTGGGGTTTCCTGCCCTCGACGGTTTACAGGCCAACCGTATGCCGCACCGTTGGTTGGCTTCAGATGGGCACCCTGAACCTTGGCCGTTGGGGCGCGAGGTGTTTTTAACCAATTACGAGGCGCTGCCTTTTGCCGATGCCAGCCTTGATCTGCTGGTGTTGCCACACACCTTAGAGCTGAGTTATGACCCACATGCGACGTTGCGTGAGGTGGCCCGTGTGTTGGTGCCAGAGGGGCGGGTGGTCATTTGTGGCTTCAACCCCAACAGCCTGTGGGGCTTGAGCAAAAGCTGCAAGCATGGTTTTGCGCAAGTGGGCGATTTCATTGGCCAGCGCCGCCTGCGCGATTGGCTGCAGCTGCTGAGTTTTGAGGTGGAATCGACCAGCTTTGGTTGTTATCGCCCCGCTGCCAAAACCGAACGCTGGCTGCAGCGCTGGGATTGGTTAGACGAGGCCGGCGTGCGCTGGTGGCCCATCTTGGGCTCGGTCTATGGCATGGTCGCGGTCAAACGCGTCCAAGGCATGCGGCTGATGTCGCCCGCGTGGAAAAAAGCAGTCCCGCGTGCGGCGGCTGTGGTGACGACCGCCTCCAATACCGCTGTGAATGAGGTCATCCATCGGGTGGCGGGCACGGCATCCAAAGGAACAGAATGAGCACCGTAGAGATCTACACCGATGGCGCCTGCAAAGGCAACCCAGGCCCTGGCGGCTGGGGCGTGTTGTTGCGTTCGCCCTCGGGCCAAGAAAAAGAGCTCTTTGGTGGCGAGCTCGACACCACCAACAACCGCATGGAGTTGTTGGCCGTGATCGAAGCCTTGCGCGCCCTCAAGCGCCCCTGCACCGTGGCCTTGTACTTGGACAGCGAATACGTGCGCAAAGGCATCACCGAGTGGATTCATGGCTGGAAAGCGCGGGGTTGGCGCACGGCGGCCAAGCAGCCTGTGAAGAACGCCGACCTCTGGCAGCAGCTCGATGAACTGACGCATCAAGGTGACCACGACATTGTGTGGCACTGGGTCAAAGGGCACGCCGGCCATGTGGACAACGAGCGAGCCGACGGTTTGGCTAACCGAGGTGTGGCGTTGGCCCTGTCGGGTCGGTGACAGCTTGTGTGAAGCTGTTGTAAAGCTCTCTCATGGAGGGGCGCTCATCAGGCGACGCAGCGGCTTAAAGCGGGTGTAACTGGTACATTGCCTGCTGTTGTCAAAACACGCAAATAAATTTTTTGCTCGCTATGAATTACAAGTCTAAAAAAGTCACAAAAAAGAGTTTGATTTGGGTCGCCGTGGCGCTTGCCGTGGCCGGTGGTGTTGCCAAATATTTTTGGCCAACCGACAGCGCGCAGGCGAAATCAGCGGTGCAAACGGTGACCACGTTTGTGGTTGAGCAACGCGATTTTCCGGTGGTTCTAGATGCCACAGGGAGTACGGTGGCCGCCAACATCGTGGACATTCGTCCGCAAGTGACGAACGTGGTGGCGAAGGTTCACATCAAAGAAGGCCAGATGGTCAAAGCGGGGGACATGCTGATCAGCTTGGATGAGCGTGCTGACCGCGCTAATTACGAAAAAGCCCAGGCCACGGCAGACGATGCTCAGCGTCAACTCAACCGCGCTGAAGAACTGCTGCGTCAGCAGTTTGTGGCGCAAGGTGCGGTGGACACCGCACGTGCCAATGCGCAGGCGGCTCAAGCCGCTGCACGTGCAGCCCAAGCCGTTTTGAGCTATGACAATATTCGCTCGCCCATCACAGGGCGTGCCGGCATCATCAACGTGTTTCCTGGCGCGCTGGTGCAACCCGGTAACACCGTATCCACCACGACCACAGCGACCACGACCACCACCCAAGGTGCGATGGTCACCATCACACAGCTAGACCCCATGAACGTTCAGTTCACAGTGCCGGAAAGTGCGTTGCCCGCTTTGTTTGCGGCGCAGAAGTCGGGTCAAGTTCCCACCATCACTTTTCAAATGAGCGATGGAAAAAAGCGTGAAGGTAAGGTGTATGTGGTGGACAACCAGGTCGACCAAGCCATTGGTGCGGTGAAGGTCAAGGCGGTGGTCGATAACGCGGACCACACGTTGATTCCGGGGCAGTTTGTGCGCTTGCAGGTCAAAGCCGGTAGCTTCAAAGATGTGTTGGTGGTGCCATCTCAATCCGTGGTCACGAACGCGCGTGGCGACCAAGTGTTTGTGGTGGATGCTGAAAATACGGTGACCTTGAAACCCATCAAAGTGCAAACCCAAAGCCAAGGCTTTGCGGTCATCACCGGCATCAATGCGGGTGACAAAGTGGTGGTGGAGGGCAAGCAAAACCTGCGCCCCAACGGCAAAGTGAAAGAGGCCGTCGCCAAAGCAGAGGCCAAGGGCGAGGCGAAGCCACAAGACAAGGCTGAAGCACAAAAATGACGATTTCAGAACTCTGCATTCGTCGTCCTGTGATGACGATTCTGCTGTCCATGGCGACCGTGGTGGCGGGTGTCATTGCGTACACCAAAATTCCAGTCGCGGCGCTGCCCAGCTTCAACAGCCCAGTGATTCAGGTGTCGGCCACTTTGTCCGGCGCCAGTCCAGAAAACATGGCGGCCTCTGTGGCGTTGCCCTTAGAGAAAGAGTTCTCCACGATTGACGGCATCACCGTCATCAGCTCGACGAACTTTTTGAGCACCACCAGCATCACGCTGGAATTCAACAACGACCGCGACATCGACAAGGCTGCGGTCGATGTGCAAGCCGCCTTGTTGCGCGCCCAGCGTCGTCTGCCAATTGAGATGACCACGCCGCCGTCCTACCGCAAGGTCAACCCAGCCGATGCGCCTGTGTTGTTGATGGCGTTGAGCTCGCCCTCGATGGATTTGTTTGAGGTCAGCGATTACGCCGAGAACCTGATCTCTCCCAACTTGTCCACCATCGACGGTGTGGCGCAGGTGTTGGTCTACGGCCAAAAACGCTATGCCGTGCGCGTGCGCGCCAACCCCGCCAAGTTAGCCTTGAACAACTTGACGATGGATGACGTCGCGCAAGCCGTGAACAAAGCCAACTCCAACGCGCCGGTGGGTGTGTTGGATGGCCCTCGCCAAGCGTTGACGATTTATGCCAATCCGCAATTGGTGCGCGCCAGAGAGTTCGCTGATTTGTTGATTGCGCAGCGCAACGGTGTTCCGATTCGTTTGTCGGACGTGGCGGTGGTGAGCGAAAGCTACGAGCAAGTCAAAACCAGTGGCTCGTTCATGGGCGAGCGCGCTGTGATCATTGCCGTGTTGCGCCAACCGAGTGCCAACACCGTGAAAGTGGTAGACGGCATTCGCCGTATGATTCCGCAGTTCGAAAAGCAAATGCCTGCGTCCATGCAGATCAACTTGCTCAACGATCGCTCGTTGTCGATTCGTGAGTCCATTCACGACGTGAACTACACCTTGGCCTTGACCATCGCTTTGGTGGTGTTGGTCATCTTCTTGTTCTTGAAGCACGCTGCTGCCACCATCATTCCGGCCTTGAGCTTGCCGGTGTCCTTGATTGGTGCCTTCTTCTTGATGTACTGGCTGGGCTACAGCCTAGATAACGTGTCGTTACTCGGTATCACACTGGCTGTGGGCTTGGTGGTGGACGACTCGATCGTGGTGCTTGAGAACATCGTGCGCTACGTGGAAGAGGGTATGCACCCGCTCAAAGCCGCGTTGAAAGGAAGTAAAGAGGTGGGCTTCACCATCATCTCGATCTCCATTTCATTGGTGGCGGTGTTCATTCCCATCTTCTTCATGCCGGGGCCCATTGGCTTGTTGTTCCGTGAGTTTGCGGTGGTGGTGTCGCTGTCCATTTTGGTGTCAGCCATTGTGTCGCTCACCTTGGTGCCGATGTTGTGTAGCCGCTTCTTGCCCAAGCATGGCGAAGAGCCCAAGGACTACTGGATCACCATCAAGTTCGATGAAATTTTTCATGCCGTGCTGACGAAATACGAATCCACCTTGGATTGGTGTTTGGCACACCAGCGCCACGTGTTGGGTGTTGCGATTGGCACCTTTGTGGTGACCATTGCCATGTACATCTGGGTGCCCAAAGGTTTCTTCCCTGAAGAAGACTTGGGACAAGTCTTGATGACCACGGAAGCCGCCGAAGACATCTCGTTCTCTGCGATGTTGGCCTTGCAAGACCAAGCGGCTGAAATGGTCAAAAACGACCCTAACGTGCTGAGCATGGTGTCGTTTGTGGGTGGCGGCGGTGCCAATGGCAACTTGCCCAATAACGGGCGCATGTTCTTGAACCTCAAGCCCAAAAGCCAACGTGCACCGATGCAAAAAGTACTGGAAGGCTTGCGCGCTAAGTTCCGCACGTTGCCCGGCTTGAACGTGTACATGCGTCCCATCCAAAACTTGCAGCTCGGCGGTAAGGTCAGTAAAAGCCGCTACCAGTTCATTTTGCAAAGCGTGGGTTTTGACGGTGTAAACGAGTGGTCGGAAAAGATGGTGCGCCAAATGCGTGCCGATCCGATGTTCCGCGATGTCACCACCGATTCGCAGCTCAAAGGCCTGAACGTGTTGGTGGACATCAACCGCGAAAAAGCAGCCAGTGCCGGCGTGACGATGGCAGACATCCGCACGGCCTTGTATTCGTCGTATGGTGAGAAACAAATTTCCACCATTTACACACCGGTCAACACCTACCAAGTGATCTTGGAATCCTTGGAAGAAAGCCGCCAATTTGAGGCTGGCTTGAATGACATTTATGTGCGTGGCCGCGCGACGGACCGCTTGGTGCCGCTCTCGAGCGTGGCGAATTTCAAACGCTTCATCGGCCCGACAGCGGTGAACCACCAAGGACAAATTCCAGCCGTCACCATTTCGTTCAACTTGGCGCCTGATGTGCCGCTGGGGGACGCCACGGCCAAGATTGACCAATTCACCAAAGAGATTGAATTGCCGGCCACCATCATCACCAGCTATGGCGGTGATGCAGCGGTGTTTCAAAGCGGTCAGTCTGGGCAAATCATTTTGCTGATCAGTGCCATCTTTGTGATTTATGTGTTGCTAGGGGTTCTGTACGAAAGCTACATCCACCCGCTCACCATTCTTGCGGGCTTGCCTTCGGCGGCGATTGGTGCGCTCTTGTTCTTGCGCCTATTTGGCATGGAGCTGACCATCATTGCCATCATTGGCATTTTGTTGCTGATTGGTATCGTGAAGAAGAACGCAATTTTGATGATCGACTTCGCGCTTGAAGCCCAGCGTCAACACAACATGACGCCGCGTGAGGCCATTCGCACAGCGTGCTTGACGCGATTTCGCCCCATTTTGATGACCACGCTCGCCGCCATGATGGGCGCTTTGCCGATTGCTTTGGGCTTGGGCGCAGGCGCTGAGTTGCGCATGCCTTTGGGCATTGTGGTGGTGGGTGGTTTGGCGTTTTCGCAGGTGATCACGCTCTACATCACGCCCGTGATTTACATCTACCTCGAAAAATACAGCGGCACCGGCCCGATGGAAATTCCCGCCGAGATGATGTCTTGATCGATGGGGCTTTAGATGGGACTTAAATAGCCCCGTCAAACATCATCACATCTACTTCGTCGCCCATGGCGACGTTGCCTTGGGTGTGATGCAGCACGATGAGGCCATTGCCTTGCACCATCGAACTCAGCACGCCTGAGCCTTGGTTACCGGTGGTGCGCACGTGCAGCGTGCCATCGGGCGCACGGCTGACAAAGCCACGTTGGTATTCCGTTCTGCCTGCTTTTTTACGCATCGGCTCTAGGCTTTTGGCTTTGAGCAGCGGCGCGGGCTGTGCGGTGCTGCCCATCATGCGCAAGAGTGCAGGGCGCACAAAGGCGAGGAAGGTGACCATCACCGCGACGGGGTTGCCGGGCAAACCAAACAACACCGACTTGCCGATGCGGCCCACGGCCATGGGGCGGCCAGGGCGCATGGCGATTTTCCAAAACGCCACATCGCCGAGCTTCTTCATCATGGCTTTGGTGAAGTCGGCTTCACCCACACTCACGCCGCCGCTGGTGATGATGGCGTCTGCCTCTTGTGCGGCTTTGGCAAAAGCAGCTTCCAAAAGGGCGGGGTCATCGCGCACCACGCCCATGTCAATCACCTCGCAGCCTAGGCGCGTGAGCAGGCCGAACACGGTGTAGCGGTTGCTGTCGTACACCGCGCCTTCGCGTGGGGCTTCGCCCAAGCTCAACACTTCGTCGCCCGTGGAGAAATACGCCACACGCAAGCGACGGTGCACGCGCACATCGGGCAAACCAAGGCTGGCCACCAAGCCCAACGCGGCAGGCGTGAGGTGTTGGCCTGCTTTGAGTGCAGGTTGGCCTTGCATCAGGTCTTCGCCCATCAAGCGGCGGTTGTCACCGGCTTTCAAAAGGTTGGGCGGAATGGTGACGGTGGTCACATCGTGTGCGTTGTCGATTTGGCAAAACTCTTGTGGCACAACGGTGTCTAGCCCGTCGGGCAGGATGGCGCCCGTCATGATCTTCAAGCACTCACCCGCGTTGACTTTGCCTTGCCACGCTTTGCCTGCGAGGGCAGTGCCCACCACGCGCAGCGTGAGAGGTTGATCCGCTTGCATTTGCGCGGCATCGAAGGCAAAACCGTCCATGGCCGAGTTGTTGTGGGCGGGCACGCTGATGGGCGAGATGACATCTTGCGCCAGCACGCGGCCCAGCGCATCAAACAAATACACGTCTTGCGAGTCGTCGGCAGAGACAGGCTGCACCAGCTCGTGCAAAAACGCGTTCACTTGGTTCACGCTCAAGGCTTGCGGGTCGTAGCCTTGCAGGGCGGCGGCGATGTCGTCAATGCTTTTCATGGTGCGGCGTTTTCAAGGGCTTGCAACTCGGTCAATGTGTTGACGTTGGCAAAGGCCAGCGGGTCGTCACCCTTGGCGTCAAAGGGCACCACCACGGTGTTGTGTTGTGCCGTCCACGCATCAATCTTGCGGCCACCGCCGTGGGTGAACTTGACCAAGCTCTCGGACAGCTCAATCTTCATCAAGCAAAACACCGGTTGTGTGCGGATGTGGGTTTGACCTTCTTCATCGGTTTCAGGCGCAGCGGCCATGGCGATGTCAGCGTTCTCGCGCACCAAGGCTGCAGCCAAGCGTTCGGCCAAGTCCAGCGGTAGGCGTGGGGTGTCGCAGGGCACGGTCAACACATAGGGGGTTTCTGCGCGTTCGAGGCCGACTAAGAAGCCAGACAACGGGCCAGCAAAGTCAGCCGACGCATCGGGCCACACGGCTGCGCCGAAGGACTCGTAGGCCGAGAGGTTACGGTTGGCGTTGACCATCACGCTTTCAACTTGCGGACCCAAACGCATGAGGGTGTGCAGCGCCAGCGGGATGCCGTTGAAGTTTTGCAAACCTTTGTCCACGCCGCCCATACGGCTGCCGCGGCCACCAGCCAAGATAAGGCCGGTGATGTCTTGAGGAGAGATGGTGTGTGTCATGTGCATTGCAGGGGTTAGCCGCCGATGTAGCTCATTTCTACGCGGCGTGTGGATGCCGCTTGGTCCGCGGGCAGGGAGGCGCGCAGTTCAGAGTAACGGTCGGTGCGGCCTTGCCAAATGTGGCCGATGGCGGAGGCAATGTCCGCATCGCTGGCTTGGCCGCCGTGGGGCTGGGTGTTGCGCATGAGGCTGCGCAAGTCGTAGCCTTGTGTGGCGAACAAACAGAGGTAGAGCTTGCCTTCGGTGGAGAGGCGGGCGCGGTTGCAATCGCGGCAAAACGCTTGGGTGACGCTGCTGATCACACCCACTTCGCCCAAGGTCGGGTCGAACATGCCGGTTGCATTGGCGTAGCCCCAGCGTTGCGCGGTTTCGCCAGGGGCGCTGGCTTCCAACGCGACCAGTGGGAATTCTTGTTGGAGGCGTTGAATGACTTCAGCAGACGGCAGCACATCGTCCATGCACCAGCCGTTGGTGGCACCCACATCCATGTATTCAATGAAACGCAGGGTGATGCCACTGCCGCGAAAGTGGCGGGCCATCGGCAAGATTTGATCGACGTTGGTGCGGCGCTTGACCACCATGTTGACCTTGAGGCCAGTCAAGTGGCCTTGTGCATCTAGCCCCAAGCCTGCATCTTTCGCGGCGGCAATGCCGTCGAGCACATCGGCCACAGGGAAGTCCACATCATTCATGGCGCGGAACACAGCGTCGTCTAAGCCATCTAGGCTGACGGTGACGCGGTTCAAGCCCGCGTCTTTGAGCGACTTGGCTTTGCGGGCCAAGAGCGAGCCGTTGGTGGTGAGCGTGAGGTCGAGGGGCGTGCCGTCGGGTGTTTGGATGTTGGCGAGTTGATCGACCAAGATTTCAAGGTTCTTGCGCAGCAGCGGCTCGCCGCCGGTGAGGCGAATTTTGCGCACGCCGTGGGCGACAAAGATTTTGGCGAGGCGGGTGATTTCTTCAAAGTTCAGCAAGTCGCCGTGG
>Ga0228700_1001745_pt1 | contig 13080 bp, 10 predicted proteins | sample McNCre317_Aug_MG_FD_178019 | JGI IMG/M metagenome (GOLD analysis project Ga0228700, IMG submission 178019) | Freshwater microbial communities from McNutts Creek, Athens, Georgia, United States - 3-17_Aug_MG | ecosystem: Environmental > Aquatic > Freshwater > Creek | place: USA: Georgia...
CGCGCGCAGGATGGCCAGCGTGGTGAACTCGAAATAGGTCAGCGACTGCCCGGTGACCAGGCGCGCCGCCTCGACCGCCTCGAAATGCGGCAGCAGCAGCTCAGCGGCCACCACCTCGCCGTTCAGGCGCATGCGCTCCTCGAAGCGCACCAGATGCGGCGAGCCGTAGACCGCAGTGCGATAGCCGGCCTGCATCAGGATGGCCTCGAGCATCGCGCAGGTCGAGCCCTTGCCATTGGTGCCGGCCACCGTGAACACCGGCACCTCGAAGCGCAGGCCGAGCTGCTCGCGCACGCGCTGCACGCGCTCCAGGCCCAGCTCGATCGTCGACGGATGCAGCCGCTCGCAATGGGCGAGCCAGTCGGAAAGGGTCATCATCTCGAAGGCAGACTCGAAAAAGACCGAGGGCGCCTCGCGGACGCCCCCGGACGACAGGCCATGACGGCGGCGTTCAGGACACCGCGTCGGCGCTCTGGCGCTGCAGCATCGCCAGCAGCTTGGCCACGGTCGGACGCAGCTCGCGGCGGTCGACGATCATGTCGAGCGCGCCCTTCTGCAGCAGGAACTCGGAGCGCTGGAAGCCCTCGGGCAGCTTCTCGCGCACGGTGTTCTCGATCACGCGCGGGCCGGCAAAGCCGATCAGCGCCTTGGGCTCGGCGATCACCACATCGCCCACGAAGGCGAAGGAGGCCGACACGCCGCCCATGGTCGGGTCGGTCAGCACGCTGATGTAGGGCAGCTTGGCACGGGCCAGGCGGGTCAACGCGGCGTTGGTCTTGGCCATCTGCATCAGCGACAGCAGGCCTTCCTGCATGCTCGCGCCGCCGGTGGCGGTGAAGCAGATGAAGGGCACCTTCTGCTCGATCGCAGTCTCGACGCCGCGCGCGAAGCGCTCGCCCACCACCGAGCCCATCGAGCCGCCCATGAAGTCGAACTCGAAGCACGCGGTCACGACCGGCATGCTCATCACCGAGCCGCCCATCACGACGAGCGCATCGGTCTCGCCGGTGGACTCCATCGCTTCCTTGATGCGGTCAGGGTATTTCTTGCTGTCCTTGAACTTCAGCGCGTCGACCGGCACCACCTCCTGGGCCACTTCGTAGCGGCCTTCGTCGTCGAGGAAGGCATTCAGGCGCTCGCGCGCGCCGATGCGGTGATGATGGCCGCACTTCGGGCAGACATTCACATTGCCGTCGAGATCGGTCTTGTACAGGACCGTCTCGCAGGCGTCGCACTTGACCCAGAGGCCTTCGGGCATGGCCCGGCGCTCGCTGGGCCGGGACTGCTGGATCTTAGGGGGCAGCAGCTTGTCGAGCCAACTCATGCGGATTCTCCTGCGGATGATGCTTGCAGCGTGTCGAGCGCTGCGCGGATCTCGCGCAGGAAGCCGGCGGCGGCGCTAGCCACCCGCTCGCGCGGCTCGTTCTCGATCAGCTGGATGATACGGGAGCCGATGACGACCGCATCGGACACCTGCGCGACCGCCACCGCAGTGGCGGCATCGCGGATGCCGAAGCCGACGCCCACCGGCACGTTCACCGCGGCGCGGATGCGCGGCACCATCGCCGCCACCGCCGCGGTGTCGAGGTGACCGGCACCGGTCACGCCCTTGAGCGACACGTAATAGACATAGCCGGTCGCGATGCGGCCGACCTCCTGCATGCGCGCGTCGGTCGAGGTCGGCGCCAGCAGGAAGATCGCGTCCATGTCGGCCGCGCGCAGCCGTGCGGCGAAGGCCTCGCACTCCTGCGGCGGATAGTCGACGATCAGCACGCCGTCGACGCCGGCGGCCTTCGCGTCATCGACGAAGCGGTCGGGGCCAAAGCACTCGACCGGATTGGCGTAGCCCATCAGCACGACCGGCGTGCTGGCGTCGTCCTGGCGGAAAACGCGCACCATCGCCAGCACGTCGGCGGTGGAGATGCCCTGGAGCAGCGCACGCTCGCTGGCGCGCTGGATCACGGGGCCGTCGGCCATCGGGTCGGAGAAGGGCACGCCCAGCTCGATGACATCGGCGCCGGCGGCGACCATCGCGTGCATCAGCTCGACCGTCACGTCGGCATACGGGTCACCGGCGGTGACATAAGGGATCAGGGCCTTGCGGCCTTCGGCGGCCAGGCGGGCGAAGGTGGCTTGAATGCGGCTCACAGCACGCCTCCCTTGACGGACAGGCCGCGGCACGACGGGCGGCAGTAGAACTCGGCGCCCGACAGGTCGGCCACCGTGCCGATGTCCTTGTCGCCGCGCCCCGAAAGGTTGACCAGGATGTGCTGGTCCGGACGCATCGTCCTGGCCAGCTTCATCGCGTAGGCGACCGCATGGCTGGATTCCAGCGCGGGGATGATGCCCTCGGTGCGGCAGAGGTAGTGGAAGGCCTCGAGCGCCTCCCGGTCGGTGATGCCGACGTACTCGGCGCGGCCGATGTCCTTCAGGTAGGCGTGCTCGGGACCGACGCCGGGATAGTCCAGGCCGGCCGAGATGGAGTGCGTCTCGGTGATCTGGCCGTTGGCGTCCTGCAGGATGTAGGTGCGGTTGCCGTGCAGCACGCCCGGCTTGCCCAGCTGCAGCGAGGCCGAATGCTTGTTCGTGTCCATGCCCTCGCCCGCCGCCTCGACGCCGATCAGGCGCGTGGCCTCATGCGGGATGTAGGGATAGAAGATGCCCATCGCATTGGAGCCGCCGCCCACGCAGGCCACCACCGCATCGGGCTGGCGCTCGGCGCCGCCGCCCAGCTCTTCGATCATCTCGGGCATCTGCGCCAGGCACTCCTGGCCGATGATGCTCTGGAAGTCGCGCACCATCGCCGGGTACGGATGCGGGCCCGCCACCGTGCCGATGATGTAGAAGGTGTTCTCGACGTTGGTGACCCAGTCGCGCATCGCCTCGTTCAGCGCGTCCTTGAGCGTCTTGCTGCCCGACTCGACCGGCACCACCTTGGCGCCGAGCAGGTGCATGCGGTAGACGTTCGGGCTCTGGCGCTTGACGTCCTCGGCGCCCATGTAGACGACGCACTCCAGGCCGTAGCGGGCGCAGATCGTCGCGGTGGCCACGCCGTGCTGGCCGGCGCCGGTCTCGGCGATCACCCGCGGCTTGCCCATGCGCCGGGCCAGCAGCGCCTGGCCGATGACGTTGTTGATCTTGTGCGCGCCGGTGTGGTTGAGGTCCTCGCGCTTGAGGTAGATCTGCGCGCCGCCCATCTCGCGGCTCATGCGCGCGGCGTGGTAGACGGGGCTGGGGCGGCCGACGAAGTATTTCAGCTCGCGGCGGAACTCGGCCAGGAACTCGGCGTCGTCGCGGTAGCGGTCATAGGCCTGGCGCAGCTCGTCGAGGGCGTGGCTCAGCGTCTCGGCAACGAAGCTGCCGCCATAGACACCGAAATGCCCGCGGGCATCGGGCTGGTCGTACTGGAACATGATCGGGAATCCGGTGAAAACAGGAAGATCTTGCAGATCACTCGCCGCGGTCGGCGTCGGCACGGCGTGCGTCGGCCTCGCGGACGGCTTCGCAGAACCGGCGCATCAGATCGGCGTCCTTCAGACCCTTGCCGACCTCGACACCGGAACTCACGTCAACGGCCCAGGGCCGCACGCGAAGCACGCCATCGATCACGTTGGCAGGATTCAACCCACCAGACAAAACGACCGGACGGGGCACGCCGGACGGGATGAGAGACCAATCGAAGACCTTTCCGCCCCCGCCGTACCCTTCGACATGCGCGTCGAGCAGAATGGCCTGGGCACTGGCGTAAGACTGTGCAAAGTCTAACAAATCAAAGCCCGGCGTCATCCGTGCTGCCCGCATGTAGGGGCGCCGGGCGCCGCTGGCGGCCTCGCACTGCGCGGGAGTTTCATCTCCGTGGAACTGCAGCAGCAGATTCGGAAGGGCGGCGCAGGCGGCGTCGATCTCGGCCGGCGCCGCATTGACGAACAGCCCCACTGGCATGACGAAGGGCGGCAGGCGCCGGGCCAGCTCGGTCGCCCGGGCCAGACTCACATGGCGGGCGCTGCCCGACCACAGGACGAAGCCGATCGCGTCGGCGCCGGCCTCGACGGCGGCGTCGACATCGGCTTCGCGGGTCAGGCCGCAGATCTTGATGCGCGTGCGCGCGGCGCGTGACGTGATGGCAGGCATCGCAGAAGGCAAGGACACAGAGGGAGTGAGAGAACGAGGAGGACGCGCCGGACGCGGCCGACCGCGGGTCTCAGGCGGCGGACAGGCCGTCGTCGGCCGCGCCCGGCAGCGCATCGAAGCCGGCGGTGCGCATCGGCAGCCCGAGGTGCGCATCGTAGCGGGGCCCGAGAAAGTACAGCCCATCGGGGGAGAAGGTCGGCGCGGCGCAATCGCGGCTGCGCGAGGCCAGCACCTCGGCCATCCAGCGGCTGGGCCGGTTGCCGCTGCCGATGGCGACCATGCAGCCCATGATGTTGCGGATCATGTGATGCAGAAAGGCCACCGCCTCGAAGTCGAAGCGCCAGTAGGCGCCGCAGCGCCGCACGCCGATCTCGCGCATCAGCTTGACCGGCGAGGCCGCCTGGCATTCCGAGGAACGGAAGGCCGAGAAATCATGCTCGCCGATCAGGTGCGCCGCGGCCGCCCGCATGGCGTCGCCGTCGAGCGGACGGAAGGACCAGCCCACCGAGCCGGCATCGATCGACGGCCGCATCGGCGACTCGAGCAGGATGTAGGCGTAGCGGCGCCCCCGCGCCTGGTTGCGGGCATGGAAGTCGTCCGGCACCGTGCGACACCACTGCACCGCGATGTCGGCGGGCAGGTAGCGGTTGGTGCCACGCAGCCAGGAGAAGGGCTCGCGCACCCGGTCGGTGTCGAAATGCACGACCTGGTTCAGGCCATGCACCCCGGTGTCGGTGCGACCGGCGCAGACGGTGTGGATCGGCGCGGCCGCGAACTGCGACAGCGCCGCCTCGAGGTGGTCCTGGACCGTGGCTCCGCCGGGCTGGCTCTGCCAGCCGTGATAGGCGCCCCCCCGGTAGGTGACGCCTAGCGCGATGCGCAAGACGTCATCCCCTGCGGGGTGGAATGCATCAAGCGGCAGACCGTCACGCCAGACGATCGAGCATGGCCCGGGCGCGCGCCTTCAGGTCGGCGTTGTCGGTGCGCTCGATGACCTCCTGCAGCATGTCGCGGGCCGACTCCTTGTCACCGAAGTCCAGGAATTCCTTGGCCAGATCGATCTTGCGGGCCAGCGGATCGCCGTCCTCTTCGGAGCCATCCATCAGCACCGGGTACTCGTCGACGATCGAGTCCATCGCCGGCGACTGCGTCGGATTCAGATCGAAGTCGAGCGACAGGCCATCGAAATCGACCTTGCCGGTCTGGACCGGCGCCGGAGCGACCGGCTCGGAGATCTCGGGCAGATCATGCAGATCGAAATCGATCGTGTGCCCGCCGGAATCCGGGCCGACGTCATGCTGACGGCTGTCGGCGAAGCTCGCATCCGCCGCGCTGACATAGGCACCCGACGTGGACGGCACGCCATCCATGGGCGCCGGCTGGGAGATGTCCAGATCGACCTCGTCGACGACCGGCGGCGGGGCACTGACGCGCGCCGGCGGGGTCGAGAACGACGGCGCCGGGGCGTCGACGATCGCATCGAGATCGAGGTCCGGCACGGCCGGACTGCCCGCGCCGAAGCGGGTCGGCGACGGCACGACCGACTGCGGCATCGTGCTGGCCCCGAGCGGCTCGCGCTGCAGATGCGCCGACGTGCCGGCCCCTGGCTGACCACCGGGCTCGTAGAGCGGGTTTTCCGGATCGATCGAGCGGCCCAGCTCCTGGGCACGCTGCCAGTCTTCGCCCTGACCGGCGGTCAGCCCGAAGAGCTCGCCGGCCAGCATCTCGTAGCCCTTGGTGTCACGGCGCTTGGCGTAGACCTCGAGCAGCTTGGTGCGGATGGCCAGGCGCTCGGGGTTGGTGCGCATTGCCTCCTTCAGGATTTCCTCGGCCTGCAGGTCACGGCCATAGGCCAGGTAGACGTCGGCCTCGGCGACCGGGTCCACATCGCCCACCTCGTGGATCTGGCTCAGCGAGTAGCTCATGGACGAGGGCGAGCCGGTAGCACCGGCATCCCGGGTGTCCACGCGCTGGCCGCCACTGGCGCCGAAGAAGGAGTCCGGCTGCATCCGGCTCTCGAGGAAGGAGGTGATGCCCGCCTCGTTCTTGTTGCGGCCGCGCAGGCGGTAGTAGCCCAGGCCCGCCAGGATCGCCACGATCAGCCCGGCCCCCGGCAGCAGCAAGGGATTTTCGGCCAGGGAATCGAGCAGCGACGGCTCCTCGACCGGCCCCGACTCCATCGGCAGCGGCGGACGGGACGCGGCGACCGGGGCACTCGGCGCGACGGCTGCCGCAGAGGCTGGCGCCGAAGCGGGCAGCGGCGCCAGCAGGGGATCGGAAGCGACCTGCGGCGGCGTCGTCACGGCGGCAATCGCTTCAGAAGCCTTCTTGGCAGCGGCCGCAGTCGTGGCAGAAGCCGGCACCGGCGACACGCCGGTGGCCTGCGAATCCGACGCACCGGGCGGAGCAGACGAGGCTGAACTGCTGCGAACTGCATTGGTCTGCTTCGCCAGGTCCTCGATCTGACGGCGCGTCTGCTCCAGTTCGCTGGCCCGGTTGGAGGCCTCTTTTCGCGCCAGTTCGTTGATCTTCTTCTCGTCGGCCGCCGTCGAGGGCGACTTGGCAGTGACGCCCTTGTCGACCTTCAGGACATCCGGTGCCGGCGTGGCCGACCCGCTCTTGACCTCGACGCCGGCACGAACCTCGCCGCTGGCACGGCGTGCCGGCTCGGCATCGCGGGTCTGCTCGGGAACAGCCGAGGCCAGACGCTGGCGGTAGGCATTGAAATTGGCGCTCTGGACCTGGATCAGATGGCGCGCCTGACGCTCGCTCACGCCGGTGAGCTTGTCCTGCGGCGGCACGGTCAGCACCGCACCCGCCTTCAGCCGGTTCATGTTGTTGCCGGCAAAGGCCTGGCTGTTGCCCTGGTACAGGCCGACGAGCATCTGGTCGAGCGAAACACCCGACACCTGCAGCCGAGCCGCAATGCCCGACAGCGTGTCGCCCGGGCGCACGGTGTACTGGCTGCCTGCGCTCTTGTCGGCAGTCTCCGCAGGAGCAGCCGACGGTGCCGGTCGACGGGATGCCGACTTCGAAGCCGCCTCGGCTGACGGCGAGGTGGCTTCGGCGCGGCGCGACTCACCGCGCGGAGCAGGAGCAGCCTCGGCAACAGCCGGCGACGGCGATTCCGTGCGACTCGAGCGCACGGGCGGTGCCACCGGCACCGGCGCAGCCGCAACGGCTGCAGGGGTAGACGGTGAGGCCGGGGACTTGGCCGTGGCCGGCGGATCGAACAGCAGCGTGTACTCGCGCAGCAGTCGACCGCTCGACCACGACAGCTCGAGGATCACGTCGACGAAGGGCTCCTGGACGGCACGCTCGCTGGTGACACGCAGATAGGGCGTGCCATCGGCACGGCGCTGCAGCGTGACTGCCGTCGACGGCAGCACCGGGTTGTAGTCCACCCCAGCGATCCGATAGGCATCCGGCGGCGCGACCCTCACGCGAAGGTTGGCCGCTTCATCCGGCGTCAGGCTCGTGACATCGATGTCGGCCCGCAAGGCCTCACCCAATGCAGATTGCACATTCAAACGACCCAGGCTGAGTGCGGACGCTGGCGTCATCGTGCCGATGGCCGCCATCATGGCCGCAGCCGCTGCAATCTGTTTCAGAGCCAAACGCCCGGTGCGCTTCGTCTCGGTTTTCAAGGCGTCTCCCAAGCTGCGAACCCCGGATCTGCTCCGTCTTTCGCACCAGTCAGTGCGGGCCCGTGCCCGCTCAAATGTCCGAAAATACAATAACATCAGGCATATACAAAGACAAGCTCACGCACTGCCTGATGTTCTGAGCATCTCGCACCATCCCCGGGTGCGCAATTGACGATGCGGAGACCCGTTGCCCGTGGGCAACGAACATCCGCACGTTTTTCGGATCAGGCGTCGAGCAGGATGCGCAGCATGCGGCGCAGCGGCTCGGCCGCACCCCACAGCAGCTGGTCGCCGATCGTGAAGGCGCCGACATATTCCGGGCCCATCGCCAGCTTGCGGATGCGGCCGACCGGAATGGTCAGCGTGCCGGTCGTGGCCACCGGGGTCAGGTCACGGATGGTCGCCTCGCGGGTGTTGGGCACCACCTTCACCCACTCGTTGTCGGCGGCGATCATCGCCTCGAGGTCGGCGGTCGGCACATCCTTCTTCAGCTTGAAGGTCAGGGCCTGCGAGTGGCAGCGCATCGCGCCGATGCGCACGCAGAAGCCGTCCACCGGAATCGGCGCCGAGCCGAAGCCTTCGCCCAGACCCAGGATCCTGTTGGTCTCGGCCATGCCCTTCCACTCTTCCTTGGACTGGCCGTTGCCCAGATCCTTGTCGATCCAGGGGATCAGCGAGCCGCCCAGCGGCACGCCGAAGTTGGCCGTCTCGGCCGCGGTCAGCGCGCGCTGCTTGGCGATGATCTGGCGGTCGATCTCGAGGATGGCGCTCTTCGGGTCGTCGAGCAGGGCCTTGACTTCAGCGTTGAGCGTGCCGAACTGCGTCAGCAGCTCGCGCATGTGCTGCGCGCCGCCGCCCGAGGCGGCCTGGTAGGTCTGCGTCGACATCCACTCGACCAGACCGGCCTTGTAGAGCGCGCCCACGCCCATCAGCATGCAGCTGACGGTGCAGTTGCCGCCGACCCAGTTCCTGCCGCCCTGGGCCAGCGCATCCTTGATCACCGGCATGTTGACCGGGTCGAGGATGATGACCGCGTCGTCCTTCATGCGCAGGGTGGAGGCCGCATCGATCCAGTGACCGTTCCAGCCCGCGGCGCGCAGCTTGGGGAACACCTCGGAGGTGTAGTCGCCGCCCTGCGCGGTGATGATGATCTCGCAGCGCTTCAGGGCCTCGATGTCGTAGGCGTCCTGCAGCTTCGTCTCGTTCCTGGCCATCGACGGCGCGGCACCGCCGGCGTTCGAGGTCGAGAAGAACAGCGGCTCGATCAGGCCGAAGTCGCCCTCGGCCTGCATGCGGTCCATCAGGACGGAGCCGACCATGCCGCGCCATCCGACCAATCCGACGAGTTTCATTTTGTGCCCTTTCCGTGGCGCCTTCGCGGCGCCGTTGACGAGTGGTGTTCCCGACCCCGTTCTGCCCGACTCGTGTCGCCGGGGGGTCGGGAGGACAGGCGAGACGAGGCGGAGCGATCAGCCCTTGGTAATGCCTTTGCCGGTGATGGCCGCGACCACGGCATCACCCATCTCGCGCGTGCCCACTCGCGTCGTTCCCTCCGACCAGATGTCGGGCGTGCGAAGGCCTGCGGCCAGGACGGCGCGCACGGCCGACTCGATCCGGTCGGCCGCTTCAGGCTGGTTGAGGGAGAAACGAAGCATCATGGCAGCGGACAGGATTGTAGCCAGAGGATTGGCCACGCCCTTGCCGGCGATGTCGGGCGCGCTGCCGTGGCTGGGCTCGTACAGGCCCTGACCGTTGGCATTGAGCGACGCCGAGGGCAGCATGCCGATCGAGCCGGTCAGCATCGCCGCCTCGTCCGACAGGATGTCGCCGAACATGTTGCCGGTGAAGAGCACGTCGAACTTCTTCGGCGCCTTGACCAGCTGCATCGCGGCGTTGTCGACATACATGTGCTCGAGCTCGACGTCCGGATAGTCCTTGTGGACTTCGGTGACGACGTCCTTCCAGAACTGGAAGGTCTCCAGCACGTTGGCCTTGTCGACCGAGGTGACCTTCTTCGAGCGCTTGCGCGCGGCCTGGAAGGCGACGTGGGCGATGCGCTCGATCTCCGGGCGGCTGTAGCGCATCGTGTCGAAGGCTTCCTCGGCGCCGGGGAAGTGGCCGTCGGTGGCGACGCGGCGGCCGCGCGGCTGGCCGAAGTAGATGTCGCCGGTGAGCTCGCGGATGATCAGGATGTCCAGGCCCGCGATCAGCTCGGGCTTCAGGCTGGAGGCGCCGACGAGCTGCTCGTAGCAGATGGCCGGGCGGAAGTTGGCAAAGAGGCCCAGCGCCTTGCGCAGGCCCAGGATGGCCTGCTCGGGGCGCAGGCGGCGCTCGAGCGTGTCGTACTTCCAGTCGCCGACGGCGCCGAACAGGATGGCGTCGGAATCCTGGGCCAGCTTCAGCGTCGACTCGGGCAGCGGATGGCCGGCGACTTCATAGGCCGCACCGCCGACCGGTGCGGTTTCCATCTCGAGCGGCAGCTCGAGCACGTTCAGGACCTTGACGGCCTCGGCGACGATCTCGGTGCCGATGCCGTCACCGGGCAGGACTGCGATCTTGTGGGTCATGGTGAATCTCGGAAAGACGGGGAAGACGGGAAAGACGCGAAAGACAGGAACGGGGCGGCGGCTCAGCCGACCTGGCGGTGCGCCAGCCAGGGCATGCGGGCCAGGCGCTCGGCCTCGAAGGCCTGGATCTTGTCCTTCTGGCGCAGCGTCAGGCCGATGTCGTCGAAGCCGTTGACCAGGCAGTACTTGCGGAAGGGCTGCACGTCGAAGGCGATCTCGGTGCCGTCCGGCTTGACGATGACCTGGCGCGGCAGATCCACGATCAGCTGGTAACCGGGGAAGGCGAAGACCTCGTCGAAGAGCCTGGCCACGGTCGACTCGGGCAGCGCGATCGGCAGCAGCCCGTTCTTGAAGCAGTTGCTGAAGAAGATGTCGGCGAAGCTCGGCGCGATGATGGCGCGGAATCCGTACTGCTCCAGCGCCCAGGGCGCATGCTCGCGGCTGGAGCCGCAGCCGAAGTTCTTGCGCGCCAGCAGCACCGACGCACCCTTGTAGCGCGGCAGGTTCAGCACGAAGTCGGGGTTGGGCTGGCGGGCCGACTCCGGCACGCCGGGCTGGCCTGGCTGGTCGAGATAGCGCCACTCGTCGAACAGGTTCGGGCCGAAGCCGCTGCGCTGGATCGACTTGAGGAACTGCTTGGGGATGATCGCGTCGGTGTCGACGTTGTCGCGATCCATCGGGGCCACCAGGCCCTTGTGAACGGTGAAGGCTTGCATGGTGCGTGTGTTCTCAGGCTTCTGGCTCAGGCGATCGAGCGGATGTCGACGAAGCGGCCTTCCAGCGCGGCCGCGGCGGCCATCGCCGGGCTGACCAGGTGGGTGCGGCCACCGGCGCCCTGACGGCCCTCGAAGTTGCGGTTGCTGGTCGAGGCGCAGCGCTCGCCCGGCTCCAGGCGGTCGGCGTTCATCGCCAGGCACATCGAGCAGCCCGGCTCGCGCCACTCGAAGCCGGCGGCCTTGAAGACCTGGTCCAGCCCTTCGGCCTCGGCCTGCGCCTTGACCAGGCCCGAGCCCGGCACCACCAGCGCGCGCTTGACGTTGGCCGCCACCCGCTTGCCCAGACGGCGCACGACGGCCGCGGCTTCCCGCATGTCCTCGATGCGGCTGTTGGTGCACGAGCCGATGAAGACCTGGTCGACATGGATGTCCGACATCGCCTTGTTGGGCTCGAGCGCCATGTACTTCAGCGCGCGCTCCATCGCGTCGCGCTTGACCGGATCGCGCTCCTTCTCGGGATCGGGCACGCGCGCGTCGACGCCGGTGACCATTTCCGGGCTGGTGCCCCAGGTGACCTGCGGCACGATCTGCGCGGCATCCAGTTCGACCACCGCATCGAACACCGCATCGGCATCCGAGTGCAGCGTGCGCCAGTGCGACACCGCCAGATCCCATTCCGGCCCGGTCGGCGCGAAGGGGCGGCCCTTGACATATTCGATGGTCTTGTCGTCCACGGCCACCAGGCCGGCGCGTGCGCCCGCCTCGATCGCCATGTTGCAGACCGTCATGCGGCCCTCGACGCTCAGCGCGCGGATCGCCGCGCCGCCGAACTCGATGGTGTAGCCGGTGCCGCCGGCGGTGCCGATGCGGCCGATGATGGCCAGCACGATGTCCTTGGCGGTGATGCCGGGGGCGACCGCGCCGTCGACCTTCACCAGCATGTTCTTCGCCTTCTTGGCCAGCAGCGTCTGGGTGGCCATGACATGCTCGACCTCGGAGGTGCCGATGCCGTGCGCCAGCGCACCGAAGGCGCCGTGCGTCGAGGTGTGGCTGTCGCCGCAGACCACCGTCATGCCCGGCAGCGTGGCGCCCTGCTCCGGGCCCATGACGTGCACGATGCCCTGGCGGCTGTCCATGAAGGGAAAATAGGCGGCCGAGCCGAATTCCTTGATGTTGGCGTCCAGCGTGACGATCTGCTGGCGCGAGATCGGGTCCTTGATGCCGTCGTAGCCCAGCTCCCAGCCGTCGGTCGGGGTATTGTGGTCGGCGGTGGCGACCACCGAGCTGACGCGCCAGAGCTTGCGCCCGGCCAGGCGCAGGCCCTCGAAGGCCTGCGGGCTGGTCACCTCGTGCACCAGATGGCGGTCGATGTAGAGGATGGCGGTGCCATCTTCCTCGGTGTGGACGACATGTTCGTCCCAGAGCTTGTCGTAGAGGGTGCGTCCGGTCATGACGGGTTCTCGGTGGGGGATGAGGGAAATGGGGGTGGCAAGGGAGACAGGGGCGGCTCGTCCGCCGACACGAAGGCCGCCGGACAGAGAAATGCGACGAAGCGGCGCACGACCGCCGGCAGCACCTCCTGCGCGCGCACGCCGACCCGGTAGTCGCGCCGCGCCCAGGGTTCGTCCAGCGCGACGATCTCGAGCCGGAACAGCCGCGCCAGGCGCTGCGCGACCGCCGAGGGCATCAGCGCGATGCCCAGCCCGGCCTCGACCAGCTGCGCGATCGCGTCGAAGCCGCGCACCTGCATGCGCGCCCGCAAGGGGCGGCCCAGCTCGGTGGCCTGCGCCAGCAGCATCTGCTGCAGCGCCGCCCCCGTGTGCTGGCCGATGAAGTCATGTTCGAGCAGATCGGCGAAGCGCACCGCGGCCTGCCGGCCCAGCGCATGGCCCACCGGCGCGATCAGCACCAGCGTGCCGTCGCGGTAGGACCAGGTCTGCAGCCGCGCCGACTCCAGCAGCGGCGGCACGAAGATGCCGACATCGGCGGCGCCCTCGGCCACCGAGCGCTGCAGCTCCG
>Ga0228700_1001746_pt1 | contig 13071 bp, 11 predicted proteins | sample McNCre317_Aug_MG_FD_178019 | JGI IMG/M metagenome (GOLD analysis project Ga0228700, IMG submission 178019) | Freshwater microbial communities from McNutts Creek, Athens, Georgia, United States - 3-17_Aug_MG | ecosystem: Environmental > Aquatic > Freshwater > Creek | place: USA: Georgia...
TGATGCAGGGGCCGGTGGCCCGCCTGCACCGGGCGCTTGCCCAGTTCATGCTGGAAGTGCAGACCCAGGAACACGGCTACACCGAGTGCTACACGCCGTACATCGTCAACGGCGAAACCCTGCGCGGCACCGGCCAGCTGCCCAAGTTTGAGGGCGATCTGTTTGCCGCCAAGAAGGGTGGCCAGGAGGGCGAGGCCCAGCTTGACAACACCGCGCTCTACCTGATCCCCACCAGCGAAGTGACCATGACCAACTTCGTGCGCGATGTGGTGGTGGCCGAGAGCGATCTGCCCATCAAGCTCACCGCCCACACGCCGTGCTTTCGCTCCGAGGCGGGTAGCGCCGGGCGCGACACGCGCGGCCTGATCCGCCAGCACCAGTTCGACAAGGTGGAGATGGTGCAGATCGTGCACCCCGACAAAAGCTACGAAGCGCTGGAAGAAATGACCGGCCACGCCGAAGCCATCCTGCAAAAGCTGGGCCTGCCGTACCGCGTGATGAGCCTGTGCACCGGCGACATGGGCTTTGGCGCGGCCAAGACCTACGACCTGGAAGTGTGGCTGCCGGCGCAGAACACCTACCGCGAGATCAGCTCGGTGTCCAACTGCGAGGCCTTCCAGTCGCGCCGCCTGCAGGCCCGCTACAAGAACGCCCAGGGCAAGAACGAGTTGCTGCACACCCTGAATGGCTCCGGCCTGGCCGTGGGCCGCACCTTGGTGGCGGTGCTGGAAAACTACCAGAATGCCGATGGCTCCATCACCGTGCCCGAAGCCCTGCGCCCCTTCATGGGTGGCCAGGAGCGCCTGGTTCCGTAAAACCGGCTGTGTGGCCTGCTAGAATAGGCGCTTCGCCCGACACGAAGCGCAGATCCCGGAGAGATGGCAGAGTGGTCGAATGTACCTGACTCGAAATCAGGCGTACCGCAAGGTACCGTGGGTTCGAATCCCACTCTCTCCGCCAGTTGGTCAGGGCCTCTGCAGTGCAGAGGCCCTTTCTTTTTCAAGGGCTTGCAGGTGGCACCGAATCACCTGCCAAGCAGACGGCGAGCAAGCATGAATTGCATATTGCGGCGCCCATCGGCAATCAGGTGGATGAAGACTTCACGCTGGAGGGACTCGCCAGCCATCAGGCCTTGGCGCGGAGGCGGGCAACGACGTCGACCGCCGGTTTGACCTTGTTGGCTGCAACATCCTGATTGCCCAGCGCAAGAATCTTTAGCAATGCCAGTGTATTTTGCGTTTCTTCGAACGAAGCGACGTCCTGCAGCACAGTCTCCCACATGGGGGGCCTTCATCTTTGGCAAGAGCACCTTGGGGTGTGGTCAGTTGGCTCCTGCTAGCTCTTTGCAATTGAAGTTGCAATCCCTGCTGCGTTGCCCGCGTAGGCTGCATTGAACCGATTTCAAAAACGTCCATCAATATAGTAGTGATGGATTTAAATAAGAATAAATACAGCATTGGGCCAATTAACTGGCCTTTGCCTTTGCCTTCGCCTTCGCGAAGCTTGGCATTCCCGTCAAATAGGGTTTTTGCAAAGAAAGATTCGGTGACGCAATGAATACATTGGTCTGCCGCAAATCGGCTAATCTCTAGGGGCGTGCTTTCACCTTGACTTGTTGAGTGTGTGGCGCTGCGCCAAGCTCCATGGGAGATATGGCATTGCGCCACCTACCCATGACTTCCTTATTCTCACATGTCGGCTATTTTATTTAAATTGATTTAAATAGTTGACTGTAAATTCATAATGTGCCGACGGAAAAGCCAGAATGAAGTCAAACTATGGTGATCTAAATTTACAGCGCAGTACTTCTGGTGACTTTCGTATTGATATCAATGGACTTCGTGCACTGGCTGTTCTGCTGGTGGTTTTTTTCCACTTCGAAATTCTTAACGTTTCAGGCGGCTTTGTCGGAGTGGATATATTCTTTGTGATATCCGGTTACCTGATGACTGGAATCATATTGGGGCTCAAATCTTCGCCCCAAAATCTGGATTTTAAATCCATACTTGCCAAATTTTATATCGCGCGCATTCGAAGAATCGTGCCAGCGCTATTTGTTGTGTGTGTGGTCCTGATGGGATTCGGTTGGGTGGCGTTGCTGCCAAATGATTACAAGGAACTGGCAACAGAAGCCAGTTCCGCTCTCAGCTTCTGGTCCAATGTATTATTTTGGCGAGAGACTGGCTATTTTGATGTGGGGTCGCAGGAAAAATGGCTGCTGCACACCTGGTCTTTATCCGTGGAATGGCAGTTTTACCTGATTTATCCCATTTTCCTTGTTCTGGTATTGGCTGCCTCCCCAAACAGGAAACGTCAGGAAGGCCTCATCGCATGCATACTGCTTCTATCTGTGGCAGCCTGCATATTGTTGTCACCCACCAAGACAAAGTCATCATTCTTTCTGTTGCCAACACGTGGTTGGGAGATGATGGCAGGGGCATGGGTTTTTTTGCGCATGCCAGCAATTAATTTCTCTGAAAGAAGGAGGCAATGGGTGGCAAATATATCTACTTTTGTCATGATTGCCTGTGGCTTCCTCATTAATTCCAAGATGTTATGGCCCGGCTACCTGGCAATCATTCCTGTAACAGCCGCCAGTGCCTTTATATTGGCTTGTGCCAAAAAACAATGGCTGTTAGGCAGCTTTGCCGCCCAGTGGTTGGGGACACGGTCCTATTCCATCTATCTATGGCATTGGCCGGTCATCGTGGGTTTGGCATACTTTGGAGTGGAAGACTTGGCAATTGCCAAGATACTGGGTTTCGCAACCGCATTGGGTCTGGGCCACCTTTCCTACCATTTCGTCGAAAAGGCATCTGTTGCGCACCTGGGTAAATTGCAGGCGCATCGCAGGGGCTACATCTATTTGTTGTCAGGGGTACTGGGTACCATCGGCTTTTGCATAGTGTGTATCACCAGTGGTGGCGTATCCGGCCGCTTCTCGCCGGACATTGTGAAAATAGCCGCAGAAAGTGATAGCCGCAAGGCCCGCCAAGCGGAATGCTTTGCACTCTCAGGTATTGAATCACCATCGTGCATGTACGGTGGGTCCCAACTTCGCGTTGTCATGGTGGGGGATAGCCATGCCGCCGCAACAACCAGCGCTGTAGTTGCGGCCAGCCCAGACCCTGGTCTGGGAGTCTTGGATCTAAGCTATGCAATGTGTCCGACTATTTTTGGCGCCAAGCCCTCCAGGCCGCCGTCCATGGTCGGCCATAACTGCCCGGCTTTCATAGAGTGGATGTCCAATAAGCTGACACAAATTCCGAACGACGTGCCGCTGCTGATAGTGAATCGCACCACGCGTTATGCAAGAGGTCATACCGAGAAAGGGGAAAATGATCTCAATACGCCGAGTGTGTACTTCACGAAAAATTATGGTCAGAGCACGCCTGAGTACATGCAGGAGTTTTCAAACAACTTGGTCAGCACGTTGTGCCAACTGAGCAAGACAAGAAAAGTATTTGTCACGCAACCCATCCCTGAAATGGGCGTGAACGTGCCCAGGACTGTTTCACGGGGCTTGATATTGGGTCATAAAACCGAAGTAAGCATTGCTTTATCTGAGTACATGGAACGACATGCCGAAATCCGTGCTGCGCATGAACGCGCGGCGCTGGAATGTGGGGTTGTCGTTCTTGATCCGGTTCCATACATGTGCAAAGACGGACGTTGCATCGGTACAGAAAATGGGTTTCCTCTTTACTACGACGACAACCACCTGAGCGAATACGGCAACAAGAAACTGACGCCGATGTTCAAGGAAATATTCAGACAGGGCACGGTTGCTGGAGTGTGAACCTTTGCCAGGTGTGTGAAGTCCCATCGGGTGCGATTCTGTCCGCCAGGACCGCCCAACAGGCCAATTGTCGATAGTAGTTTTTCTCGGCTCCAGCCTGGCAAATTTACCCAGGGTTTCGATCATGCGGCATCTCCACTTTGCGATGTCCACTCATAGTGTGGTTGCCAGATCCTGCTGCTTGCAGGGCATGAGCCTATTGCCTTAGGCAAGCAGGCCTGGCCACCCGATGGCCTATTACGGTCTCTTTTTTTGCCTTCAATGCAAATGAGAATGATTCGCATATAGAATGAGATCATGCCATTTCTCAATTGCCCCCAGCCATGAGCCCCTCAGAGATGCGGCATGGTGCGTATGCCGGCATAGCCTTTGGGCCAAACGGCGCGGGCCAGCAGCGGCTCTCCGTGCCGACGCTGGCGGTGGTTGTGCTGGCCCACGCGGGAGTCTGGATGGCACTGCAGTCCGTGGGCCTTGTGAGCCAGCCCGAGCAAGCCCCGCCCCTGGTGGTGGAGTTGCTTACGCCCGCAAGCCCGGCGCCCACACCACTTGCGCCTGCGCGGCCCGTGCCGCCACCCCCCAGGCTTGTTCCGCCGGTGCAGCCGAGCAGTCCGCCAGCCAGAAGCCTTCCCACCAGCGTGGCGGTTGCGCCGTTGTTGCAGGCGCGTTCCAGCAGCAGTGCAGAGCTCGACACATCGGTGGCCACGGTTGATAAGACGTCTGCCAATGCCAATGCCAAGGCGGTAGCGCCTGCACCCGCTACGGCGGCAGGGCCCGCCCAGCCGGCCGAGCCGCTGGCAGCCCATGCGACTGCGGCACCTGCTCAGCCGCTGCTTGCACCGCGTTTTGACGCCGCTTACCTGGACAACCCCGCACCGGTCTATCCGCCGCTGTCCCGGCGCGCGCGGGAAGAGGGGCGGGTGCTGCTGCGGGTGCTGGTGGAGGCCAGCGGCCAGGCGGCCAAGCTGGAGGTGCAAGGCAGCTCGGGCTTTGAGCGCCTGGACCGCTCTGCCCTGGCGGCGGTGGCGCGCTGGAAGTTTGTCCCTGCCAGGCAGGGTGCCGAGGCCGTGGCGGCCTGGGTGCTGGTTCCCCTTGTTTTTAGTTTGAAGGATTGATGGTCATGAACGAAACCCTGGGCTTTGCCCATTTTTTGGAGCACACCGACCTTGTCGCCCGTGTGGTGTTGCTTATCTTGTTGCTGGGCTCGGTGGTGAGCTGGTATCTCATCGTCACCAAGGGAATCCACATGGTGCGCTCCGCTCGCCAGAGCCGGCGCTTTCTGCGGGCCTTCTGGGATGCCCCCAACCTGGAGGCGGTCGCCCGTGAAATCAGCAGCACCGGCACGCCCGAGCCCTTTTCCCATCTGCTGCACCACGGCTTCACCGCAGTGGACCATCAGAGCCGGCGCGAAGGCGCGCCCAGCCTGATCGATGCGGGTGCGCCTGGCGAAATGCTGACGCGCGCCCTGCGCCGTGCCATGGAGGAAGACAAGGCCCGCCTGGAGTTCGGCCAAAGCTTTCTGGCCACGGTGGCGTCCAGTGCGCCCTTTGTCGGCCTGCTGGGCACGGTCTGGGGCATTTACCACGCCCTCATGGCCATCGGCCTGTCCGGACAGAGTTCGCTGGACCAGGTGGCCGGCCCCGTGGGTGAGGCGCTGATCATGACCGGCATCGGCCTGGCCGTGGCCATTCCGGCGGCCATTGCCTACAACAGCTTTGCCCGTTCCACGCGCAATACCCTCAGTCAGCTGAATTCGTTCGCCTATGACGTGCACAACTTCCTGTCCACCGGCATCAAGGCCTCGCCCATGCGCGACGATGCCAGGGCTACCAGCGACAAGGTCATCAACCTGGCCCGCGCCCAAGGTGTGGGAGCGGCTTCAGCCGGTGCGCTATGAGCTTTGGCAGCCTGGAGGGCGGCGATGACAACGCGCCGCTGGCCGAAATCAACATGGTCCCCCTTATTGACGTGATGCTGGTGCTGCTGGTGATCTTTCTGGTCACGGCGCCCATGCTGACCCATGCGGTCAAGGTGGATCTGCCGCGCGCCGCCTCATCCCCCCACGTGATCAAGCCCGAGACGGTGGAGCTGGCCATCGACGCCGCCAGTGCGGTGTACTGGAACGGTCAGATGGTGGCCGCAGACCAGCTGGGCGAACGCCTGAAAGCAGCTGCTGCCCAGCAGCCGCAGCCCGAGCTGCACATCCGCGCCGAGCGCAGCACGCCCTATGAAAAGCTGGCGCAAGTCATGTCGAACGCGGCGCAGGCCGGCGTTTTGCGCATCGGCTTTGTCACCAACCCAAGCAAGCTCTCAATCCCATGACCCCAACCACCCCATTGCTGCCCCTGGGCGCATTCATGCTGGCCGGCCTGACCGCCCTGGCACCACCCGCCCGCGCGCAGCAGGCGTCCAAAGAATCTGCCCAGGAGCTGCCCGCGGTGCAGGTGCAGGCCAGCGGCGACCAGCCCGATGGCTTGCGCGCCACCACCACCCGCGTGGGCAAGGTGCTGCAGGACCCGCACGATGTGCCCCAGGCCATCACCACGGTGACCAACGCGTTGATGGAACAGCAGCAGGTGGGTGCGCTGCGCGAGGCGCTGCGCAATGTCTCGGGCATATCCTTCAATGCATCGGAAGGCGGGCGCTCGGGCGACAACATGAACCTGCGCGGCTTCTACACCTTTGGCGATATGTACCTGGACGGCATCCGTGACACCGCGCAGTACAACCGCGAAACCTTCAACCTGGAGCAGGTCGATGTGCTGCGCGGCGCCGGTGCCATGCTGTTTGGCCGCGGCCAGGCCGGTGGCGTGATCAACCAGGTCAGCAAGACGCCCATGTCCTATGACCAGGGCAAGGTCTCGGCCAGCGTGGGCAGCTATGGCTATACCGAGCTGACGGCCGACATCAACAAGACCCTGAACGAGGGCACGGCCATCCGCGTCAACGCGCTCACCCGCGACGAGGGCAGCTGGCGCAGCAACCCCACAACCGGCACCGAGCCCGAGCTGCATCGCGATGGCCTGGCCATCAGCCTGGCCTTGAACCAGGACAGCGACAACAAGTTCTGGCTCAACTATTCCGCGCTGCAGACCCAGGACAACCCGGATTACGGCATCTCCTTCGATGCAACCACCCGCGCGCCCGGTACCCTGCTGCCGGCCAGCACCTTCTTCGGCAATGACAAGACCTTTGACAACAGCGACACCCAGATGACCACCCTGGTCAATGCGTACAAGCTGTCGCCAAACAGCCAGCTGCGCACGCAGCTGCGCACGGCCAGCTACGACCGTAGCTACTGGGCCAAGACACACAGTCTTGGCACGCTGCCTGACCCCCAGGGCGGTGTGGGCGGCAACCAGACGCGCAGCTCCCACTACAAGACCGTCACGCTGCAGTCCGACTACAGCACCCAGTTCCAGGCCTTGGGCATGGCCCATGAGGCCCTGGCCGGTGTGGAGTACCTGAACGAGGACAGCTGGCGCAAGGCACTGCAAAACCTCGGCAGCGCGGCGGCGCCAGGCTTTCGCCCATACCAGGCAGCAACGGCCGGTGCGGCCACCAGCTTCACCAGCGACTCCTACGCTGTCTATGCCCAGGACACGGTGGAGTTCGTGCCCCGGTGGAAGGCCACGCTGGGTGTGCGCCGCGACCAGATGCATGCCAGCTACAGCAGCGCCACCTCGCCGCAGCTGGACTTTGGTGAAAACAGCTACCGCGCGGCGCTGTCCTTCCATCCTGCCGAAGACACCCACTACTACATCGCCTGGAGCGATTCCTTCAGCCCCACGGCAGACCTGTACCAGCTGACTGTGGCACCCCTGCCTGCCGAGCGCAGCGATGTCCTGGAGATCGGTGCCAAATGGCTGCTGCTGGACGGCGACCTGTCCTTGCGCACCGCGATCTACCAGGCCAACAAATACTGGGAACGCAATGCCGATCTGGAGTCCACTGCGGCCATCCTGACCAGGAAGCGCCGCACCAATGGTTTCGAGGTGGAGGCAGCGGGCCGCATCACCGAGCAGTGGGAGGTGTTTGCCGGCCTGGACCTGATGGATGCGCGCATCGTGGAAGTGGCCCAGAACGTCAACGCCACCACCGGGGCCATCACCCTGGCCAACCCGGCATACGCGGGCCAGGTGGCACGCAACACCCCGCCCTATACCTTCAACCTGTGGACCACCTACAAGGTGGCAGCCCAGTGGACCGTGGCCGGCGGTGTGGAGGCCAAGGGCGAGCGCTACGGTGTGAACCCCAGTGGCGCGGGTGCCGTGCCCACGCTCAACGGTGCCTACCACCCCAACACCGCCCCGGCCTATGTACGGTGGGACGCCATGCTGGCCTATGAGATCAACCAGTGGAAGGTCCAGCTCAACCTCAAGAACCTGTTTGACACGCTGTACTTTGATGCGGTGTACGACAACGGCGGCTTCACCGTGCCGGGCACCCGGCGCACGGCCACGCTCACGGCCGAATACCGCTTCTGAGCATGCCCGCAGACCCCAGGAAAAGCCGCCATGCTGATCACCATTGAAGACCTGCTGACGCCAGGCGAACTGCAGCAGGCCCGCCAGCTGCTGCGGCAGGCCAGCTGGTCCAGCGGCCAGATCACGGCTGGCCCCCAGGCTGCCGCGGTCAAGAACAACCAGCAGCTGCCCGAGGACGCGCCCCAGTTGCCGGCCCTGCGTCAGTTGGTGCTGCAGGCCTTGAACCGATCGGCCCCATTCTTTGCGGCGGCCCTGCCGCTCAAGGTCTTGCCGCCGTTTTTCAACCGTTACAGCGGGCAGAGCAACCACTACGGTTTTCATGTGGACAACGCCATGCGCATGCTGCCCGGGCAGGCCGGCAGCTATGTGCGGGCCGATGTGTCGGCCACCCTGTTCCTGTCCGACCCAGACAGTTACGAAGGGGGTGTGCTCACCGTGGACGACACCTTCGGCCAGCAAGGTGTCAAGCGCAAGGCCGGCAGTCTGGTGCTGTATCCCTCGTCCTCGGTCCATGCGGTCAGTCCCGTCACCGCCGGTGAGCGGGTGAGCTGCTTTCTGTTCCTGCAAAGCATGGTGCGTGATGCAGGCCAGCGCCGCCTGCTCTACGACATGGACATGGCCTTGTTGGCCCTGCGCCAGCAACTGGGCGAAACCGAAGCGCTGGTGCAGCTGACCGGGACCTACCACAACCTCTTGCGGCGCTGGGCCGAGTCCTGAGCATGGCTGCTGAAGCACCCAGCCCGGGCCTGCCCGGCAGTCTGCAGGCCTACGCGCAGCTGGCTCAGGCCAGCCTGGATCCTGCGATCTGGCGCTACCTTAGCGAGGGAGACAGCGCCGGCAACGCGCGGGCCTTGCAACAAGCCACCTTGGTGCCGCGCCCCCTGCGTGCTGTGCGGGGCGGCCATACCCGCCTGCAGCTCCTGGGCCAGGACCTGGAGCACCCCTTCCTGCTGGCGCCCGTGGCCTACCAGCGGCTCTTTCATGCAGAGGGTGAGTGTGGTAGCGCCATGGCTGCCGCCGCGCAAGGCGGGCAGTTCCTGGTCAGCAGCCTGGCAAGCCAGCCACTCAAGCACATCACCCAGGCCGTGCGCGACGGCGGCCCACCCACGCAGCAAGGCGCACCCGGCCCCTGGTTCCAGCTCTACTGGCAGGGCGACCGCGAGCGCACGGCGCGCCTGCTGCAACGTGCACTGCATGCCGGTTGCAGCGCCGTGGTGTTTACCGTGGATGCGCCCGTAAAGCCTTCCAGCCTGGTACTGCCCCAGCAGGTGCGCGCAGTCAACCTGGAGCCTGCGCCCCTGCCTGCGCCAGGCCCCGGCCAGGTATTTGACGGATGGATGGCCCAGGCGCCGCAGTGGAGCGACTTGCACTGGCTGCGCAGCCAGACGCAGCTGCCCTTGCTGGTCAAGGGGCTGCTGCACGTGGAAGACGCCCTGGCGGCGCTGCAAGCCGGTTGCGATGGCATCGTGGTCTCCAACCATGGCGGGCGCGTGTTGGCCGGTGCCCAGACCAGCCTGCAGTCCCTGGGGCCCATCGTGAAGGCCGTGGCAGGGCGGGTGCCGGTGCTGCTGGACAGCGGTGTGCGCAGCGGCCGCGATGCCTTTGTGGCCCTGGCCCATGGCGCATCAGCGGTGCTGCTGGGCCGGCCTTATCTGTGGGGCCTGGCCGCACACGGGGCACTGGGCGTGGCCCATGTGCTGCGCCTTGTGCGCGACGAACTCGAAATGCACATGGCCCTGTGCGGATGCGCACGGCTGGGCGACATCGGGCCGCATTGCCTGGGCATGCCGCCGCCCGGGCCCTGAGGCCAGGCCAGCCCTTAGGGTGGAGTCCCCCCTGGCTCAGGCGCCGGCCGTCTCAGCCGACATGCTCTCAAATGCGCTGACGGCCTCGGCTGCATACATCAGCGCCGGGCCGCCGCCCATGTAGACGCAGACGGTGAGCATCTCTTCGAGTTCCTGGCGGGTGCAGCCAAGCTTGATCAGCGCCTTGACGTGAAAGCCGATGCAGCCCGAACAATGCTGGGTGATGCCGATGGCCAGGGCCATCAGTTCTTTGTGCTTGGCACTGATGGCGCCCTCGGCCATGGCGCTGCGGGCCAGTTGGCCGAATGCCTGCATGGCTGCCGGTTGGGCCGTGCGCAGGGGCGCCAGGTTCTGGTTGATGTTCTTGATCAGGCCGACGTGGTCAAAAGTGCTCATGGTGCAGTTCCTTTGGTGGGGCCCAAAAACGCGGGCCGGTGGGGCAGAGGGGACTCGGTTGGTGGCCAGCCAGGGTGCATGCAACGATTTGTTCTGAATACATATACCTGTATGTAAGTAGATTCAATGGCGATGCAATTCAATGGCTGATGTGATGAATTATGGCACTTATTGCATACTCATACCAGTATGTAATACACTTCTGCCATCGCATCAAAAAGGTAGACGGCATGGGCATGCACCGCAATCACACAATCACCTCGCTGCTGTTGGCAGGCGCCAGCGCCTGTGCCTGGCTCGTGGCCGGCGCCGGGCAGGCTTTTGCGCAAGACCAGGGCCAGCCCGTGCCCACGGTGCTGGTGCAGGCCGCTACCGGCGCGGGCAGCTATGAACTCGATGGCGTGATCCAGGCCGTGCGCCAGAGCACGGTGGCGGCCCAGGCGTCCGGGCGCATCGCCAGTTTTCTGGTGAAGGCCGGTGACCGGGTGCGGGCCGGCCAGCTGCTGGCCACGGTGGATGACCGCGAGGCCCAGGTCGGCGTGCAGCGTGCGCAGGCCCAGGTGGCGCAGGCCGGTGCCGAGCTGCGCAATGCCGGCACCCACCTGGAGCGCACCCGCGATCTGCAGCAGCAGGGCTTTGTCAGCAAGGCCGCGCTGGACAACGCCAGCACCCAGTACCAGGCGGCGCAGGCCCAGCAGGAGCAGGCGCAGGCGGGCGCCCGCCAGTCGGGCATTGCGCAGGGCTATACCCGCGTCACGGCGCCCATGGACGGCTGGGTGCTGCAGACCTATGTGCAGGCCGGCGATGTGGCCGCACCCGGCACGCCCTTGCTGGTGGTGTATGCGCCCCAGCCTTTGCGTGCCGTGGTGCAGGTGCCGGCGTCCAGGCGCGTGGCGGTGCAAAAGGCCAGCGAGACACGCGTCCTGCTCGGCGGCAATGGCGATGCCGGTGCCGCCATCACGCCAGTCAACCGCCTGGAGGTACCCTCCAGCGATCCGGTGTCGCAGACCAGTGAATGGCGCATGGACCTGGCCGCCAAGGACGCCGTGGCGCTGCTGCCGGGCCAGCAGGTGCGGGTGCGCTTTGCGGTGCCCGGCGAAAGCGCTGGCGTCGCCGCGCGCCTGCGGGTGCCGGCCTCGGCCATCGTGCGGCGCGGCGAGCTGACGGCGGTGTACGTGGCCCAGGGCCTGCGTTTTGCGCTGCGCTCGGTGCGCCTGGGGGCGGACCTGGGCAGCCAGGGCGTGGAGGTGCTGGCGGGCCTGCGCAGCGGCGAGCGCGTGGCGCTGGACTCCCTGCAGGCGGCCCAGCCCCTTGTCCGTCCCGCAGCCCAGTGAGAGTCGCATGAAAGCATCCAACACCCTGGGCATCTCGGGCCGCATTGCGTCCACTTTCCAGAACCATGCACTCACGCCCCTGCTGGCGCTGGTCGCGCTGTTGCTGGGCCTGTTTGCGGTGCTGGTCACACCGCGCGAGGAAGAGCCGCAAATCAATGTGACCATGGCCAATGTGCTGATTCCCTTCCCCGGGGCCAGCAGCGCCGATGTGCAGAACATGGTGGCCAGACCGGCCGAGCAGGTGCTGGGGCAGATCGCCGGCATCGACCACACGTTTTCCGTGGCGCGCCCTGGCATGGCCCTGGTCACCGTGCAATTCAAGGTGGGTGTGGCGCATTCCGAGGCGCTGGTGCGCCTTTATGAAGTCTTGAACGCCAACCAGGACTGGCTGCCCTCTGGCCTGGGTACTCTCACGCCCATCGTCAAGCCCAAGGGCATTGACGATGTACCGGTGCTGGCACTCACCCTCTGGGCCACCGACAGCAGCACGGCAGTCGACCTGGAGACCGTGGCCCACGCATTGGAGGCCGAGCTCAAGGCGGTGCCCGGCGTGCGCGAGGTCAAGACCCTGGGCGGGCCGGGGCGGGCCGTGCAGATTGAGCTCGACCCCGAGAGCATGCGCGCGCGCGGCATCGATCTGCTGGGCCTGCAAAAGGTGGTCGCGGCGGCCAATGCGGGCATGCCCGCGGGCAGCGTGGCCAGCCCCACCGTGGCCGGACAGATGCTTAGCGTGCAGGCCGGTGAGTTCCTGCAGAGCGCCGATGACGTGGCGGACCTGGTGGTGGGTGTGAACGCGGGCAAGCCGGTGTTTCTGCGCGATGTGGCGCAGGTGCGCGCTGGCGCGCAGCAGACCAGCCGCTATGTCTGGCACACACCCGGAGCCGGTTCCAGGGCAGAAGGGCAGGCAGCCTTGCCCGGCCAGCGCTACCCGGCCGTTACCGTGCAGGTCACCAAGAAGCCGGGCGAAAACGCGGTGGATGTGGCCAGCGCGGTGCGTGCGCGCATGGCGCTGCTGCAGAACACCGTCATCCCGGCCAATGTGCTGATCAGCACCACGCGCGACTATGGCCAGACGGCCGCCGAGAAAGCCAACAAGCTGATCCAGAAGCTGGCCTTTGCCACCGGCTCGGTGATATTGCTGGTGGGCTTTGCCCTGGGCCGGCGCGAAGCCGTCATCGTCGGCGCGGCGGTGATCCTGACCCTGACCGCCACCCTGTTTGCCTCCTGGGCCTGGGGCTTCACGCTCAACCGGG
>Ga0228700_1001749_pt1 | contig 13057 bp, 9 predicted proteins | sample McNCre317_Aug_MG_FD_178019 | JGI IMG/M metagenome (GOLD analysis project Ga0228700, IMG submission 178019) | Freshwater microbial communities from McNutts Creek, Athens, Georgia, United States - 3-17_Aug_MG | ecosystem: Environmental > Aquatic > Freshwater > Creek | place: USA: Georgia...
GGCCTGAGCGGCCATCGACTTTCGGAGAAACACCATGGCCAATCTGGAAACCACCTTCTGCGGCGTCAAAAGCCCCAACCCCTTCTGGCTCGCCTCGGCCCCACCGACCGACAAGGCCTACAACGTCAACCGCGCCTTTGAGGCCGGCTGGGGCGGCGTGGTCTGGAAGACCTTGGGCGAGGCCGGCCCACCGGTTGTCAACGTCAATGGCCCACGCTACGGCGCGCTGCTGTCGTCCGACCGGCGCCTGAACGGCTTTAACAACATCGAGCTGATCACCGACCGCGATCTGGAGCTGAACCTGCGCGAAATCACCGAGGTCAAGCGCAACTGGCAGGACCGCGCCATGATCGTCTCGCTCATGGTGCCCTGCGAAGAGAAAAGCTGGAAAGCCATCCTCCCTCGCGTGGAAGACACCGGCGCCGATGCCATTGAGCTGAACTTCGGCTGCCCCCACGGCATGAGCGAGCGTGGCATGGGCGCAGCAGTCGGCCAGGTGCCTGAGTACATCCAAATGGTCACCGAGTGGTGCAAGCAGTACAGCAAGCTGCCGGTCATCGTGAAGCTCACGCCCAACATCACCGACATCCGCAAGCCAGCGCAAGCGGCCAAGCGCGGCGGGGCCGACGCGGTGTCCCTCATCAACACCATCAACTCCATCATGGGCGTGGACCCCTACACGCTCACCATGTCGCCCTCCACCGGCGGCAAGGGCAGCCACGGCGGCTACTGCGGCCCGGCCGTGAAGCCGATTGCCCTGAACATGGTGGCCGAGATTGCCCGCGACCCCGCCACCGCCGGCCTGCCGATTTCCGGCATTGGCGGCATCGGCAACTGGCGCGATGCGCTGGACTTCATCGCTCTAGGCAGCGGCACGGTGCAGGTGTGTACCGCCGCCATGGTCTACGGCTTCAAGATCGTGCAGGAGATGGAGAGCGGCCTCTCGAACTACATGGACGAAATGGGCTTCAAAAGCGTGAGCGAGATTGTGGGCAAGGCCGTGCCCACGGTGAGCGACTGGCGCTACCTCAACCTGAACCACATCAGCAAAGCCGTCATCAACCAGGACAGCTGCATCCAGTGCGGGCGCTGCCACATCGCCTGCGAAGACACCAGCCACCAGGCCATCACCTTCGAGAAGGACGGCAAACGCCACTTCGAGGTGAAAGAGGACGAATGCGTAGGCTGCAACTTGTGCGTGACCGTATGCCCCGTGCCAGACACCATCACCCTGCGCGACCTGGCACCCGGTGAAGTAGACCTGCGCACAGGAAAAACCGTAAGCGCCGAGCACGCCGACTGGACCACCCACCTCAACAACCCCATGCGGGCCACTGCCTGAACGGACTTGCAAGGCTGGTACTTAGGCATAAAAATGACTTTCAGCCCTCGGTTTTATTGCACAAGCAGCTATTGTTTTAGGAGCAATTCATGAGAACTCTGTTTATCCGTGGCGGCACCGTGGTCAACGCCGACCGCGCCTTCAAGGCCGATGTGATCACGCAGGACGGCAAGATTGTGGCCGTGGGCGAGAACCTGACGGCGCCTGCCGGGGCCACCACGGTGGACGCAGGCGGCCAGTACGTCATGCCCGGCGGCATCGACCCGCACACCCACATGCAGCTGCCGTTCATGGGCACGGTCACCATGGACGACTTCTATACCGGCACCGCGGCCGGTCTGGCGGGCGGCAACACCACCATCCTCGACTTCGTGATCCCTGACCCCAAAGAAAACATCCTGGACGCCTACAAAAAATGGCGCGGCTGGGCCGAAAAGTCAGCGTCGGACTACAGCTTCCACGTCGCCATCACCTGGTGGGACGAAACCGTGCGGCGCGACATGGGCACGCTGGTGCAGCAAGAAGGCGTCAACAGCTTCAAGCACTTCATGGCCTACAAAAACGCCATCATGTGCGACGACGAAACCCTGGTGAACAGCTTCAAACGCGCGCTGGAACTGGGCGCGATGCCCACCGTGCACGCCGAAAACGGCGAACTGGTCTACCTGCTGCAGAAAACCGTTTCCGAAATGGGCATCAAAGGGCCTGAAGGCCACCCGCTCTCCCGCCCGCCCATGGTGGAAGCCGAGGCCGCAAACCGCGCCATCGCCATTGCCGACGTGCTGAACGTGCCCATCTATGTGGTGCACGTGAGCTGCGTGGAAGCCGCCGAGGCCATCGCCCGCGCACGCGCACGCGGACAGCGCGTGTATGGCGAAGTGTTGGCGGGCCACCTGGTGCTGGACGACAGCGTCTACCGCCACCCCGACTTTGCCACCGCGGCCGCCCACGTCATGAGCCCGCCCTTCCGCCCCAAGGGCAATAGCGAGTTCCTGTGGCGCGGCTTGCAAAGCGGCAACCTGCACACCACGGCGACGGACCACTGCACCTTTTGCGCTGCGCAAAAGGCCGCTGGCAAGGACGACTTCACCAAGATCCCCAACGGCTGCGGCGGCGTGGAAGAACGCCTGGCTGTGATCTGGGACGAAGGCGTAAACACCGGCCGCCTAACGCCTTCCGAGTTTGTGGCCGTCACCTCTGCCAACACCGCCAAGCTGTTCAACATCTACCCGCAAAAGGGCAGCGTGTCCGTGGGCGCCGATGCCGACCTGGTGGTGTGGGACCCGGCAGGCACCAAGACCCTGTCGGTCAAGACCCAGCACAGCAAGGGCGACTTCAACATTTTTGAGGGCCGCACCGTCAAGGGCATCCCCAGCCACACCATCAGCCAGGGCGAGCTGGTCTACGTTCAGGGCGACCTGCGCGCGGTGCAAGGCAAGGGCCGCTACCTCAAGCGCCCCGCCTTCAGCGACAACTTCTCCGCCAGCCGCCTGCGCGCCGAAACACTGGCGCCCACCGCCGTGAAGCGTTAAACCCTTAGCCAAGCCCAAGGACACCACCATGAGCACCGCAACCGATATCGAAATTTCCAAAGTCCGCATCAACGGCGACCGACTCTGGGCCTCGCTCATGGAGCTGGCCAAGATTGGCGCCACGCCCAAGGGTGGCGTGTGCCGCCTGACGCTGACGGACTTGGACAAGCAAGGCCGCGACCTGGTGCTGGGCTGGGCGCGCGATGCCGGCATGACCATCACCATCGACAAGATCGGCAACGGCTTCATGCGCCGCCCTGGCCGCAACAACAGCCTGCCCCCCATCATGACCGGCAGCCACATCGACACCCAGCCCACCGGGGGCAAGTTCGATGGCAACTACGGCGTGCTGGCAGGCATCGAGGTAGTACGCACCCTGAACGATTTGGGCATCGAGACCGAAGCGCCCATCGAAGTGGCCTTCTGGACCAACGAAGAAGGCTCGCGTTTTGTGCCGGTGATGATGGGCTCGGGCGTGTTTGCCAAGGCCTTCACGCTGGAGCATGCGTATGCCGCCACAGACACCGAAGGCAAGAGCGTGAAGGGTGAGCTGGAGCGCATTGGCTACATCGGTGACCAGGAACCCGGCGACCACCCGATTGGCGCGTACTTTGAGACGCACATCGAACAAGGCCCGGTGCTGGAAGACAACGACGTGACGATTGGTGTGGTCAGCGGCGTGCTGGGCATCCGCTGGTTTGATTGCACCGTCACCGGCATGGAAGCCCACGCCGGCCCCACGCCCATGGCGCTACGCAAGGACTCGCTCTTGGCTGCCACGCGCATCATGCAAGACGTGGTGGCTGCGGCGCACCGCCACCCGCCGCATGGTCGCGGCACCGTGGGCATGGTACAAGTGTTTCCCAACAGCCGCAACGTGATTCCCGGCCGCGTGAAGTTCAGCATCGACCTGCGCAACAGCACTGACGCGCTGGTGGACCAGATGGCCGACGATGTGAAAGCCTTCGCCGCCAAGGTCGCGCAAGAGCACGGCGTGGACGTGAAGATTGAGATGGTCTCCAGCTACAACGCGATTGCCTTCCACGACGACTGCGTAGACGCCGTAGGCCGCGCCGCCAAGAAACTGGGCTACAGCAACATGCCCGCCGTCTCAGGCGCCGGCCACGACGCCGTCTACATGGCCAAGCTAGCCCCGAGCGGCATGATCTTCATCCCCTGCAAAGACGGCATCAGCCACAACGAGATTGAGGATGCGAAGCCCGAGCACATCACCGCGGGATGCAATGTGTTGTTGCATGCGATGTTGGAGCGGGCTGGGGTAGTCAGCTGAGTTGCGCAGCAACCACCAAAAAAAGCGCCGCGGGGACTTATACCCGCGGCGCTTTTTTAATAGGTATGCCGTTTTAGCGCGACAAAAAGACGAGCAAATTGGGGGCCGTTGCAGCTACTCACGAATGCCTGCTATCGAGCGCATTCCGGACTACTCCAAATCCGACAAGCTCCTTTGCAAATCACTGTCAGACACTGTGGCGCCTCCTCTTTGTGCACAGTGCAAAAAAGCGCGGAAAACTGCATTGGCAATTTGCGCACCGGTGAACGGATAACGTTCAGCGACGTCCTCAAACCGCACATCAGCATCTGTTTTGGCTTCTGGAAGGTAGATCTTCCACAGTTGAAGGCGATGCCCAACGTCGGGCAACCCAAACCGCACCGCCATGTCCACGAGGCCGGACTCATCCGCGAAGGTCTGGCGCGACTCCAGCAAAGCCAAGCCTGCAAAGCTCGCCACATGCATTCGCAGATGAGCAAAATTCGATGCCTGCGTCGCTGTCACCCCGTCGTCTTGAAGCAATCCGGCGTTCTCTATCAAAAGCATCCACCGGCGATTGCTTGCTAGTTTGAAAACACGGTCTAGCCTACGTTGAGCGCAATCGGCATCCCATCCACCAATCAGCTTGAGGTCTAGTTTGTAAACGTCCGTTTTGGATTGCTTACCGAGTAAAAGTGCCGATAGCGTCTTTCCTACGCCGGCTGGTCCATGTAGCGAGACCCGCAGACCCTGCTCGCGATGTGGTGGACATCCCGGCATATGCATCAACTCAACACTACGTTGCAACCACAAGCGCAGTTGGCTCAGTTGATTCAAGGTATGTTCACCGAGCACCAACGCTTCCCACGCCAAGGGGGTGGTCACACGCTGAGCGGGAAACTCGCTACTGAAGCTGGGTTTAGCCGCATCTCCCATGCACAAACGCCTTAGCCATTCCGAACTGAGCGTCAGTCGCCCGCTGAGTGCAGGCTCGCCCGCAAGGGAAGACTCCAATGCCAGTATTTCGTTCTGATAAAACGAATGACTGGGGCCCAAGATCTGCATGAGTGCAAAGCGTTTTTCTAAAGAGCTCCCCGCCAGCAAGAAAGATGCCGTTTCGCCCGTAGGGATAAACCCACCATGCGCCACTCCTTTTGAACCGCCGAACTCTGTGAATCCACGATCAAGATTTTGATTGCGAACGAAGAACGCATCCAGAAGCTCTGGGCGCAAATGTGGGGCGAATGCGAGTGCCAGTACCAAACGTTCAGATTCCCCCCATTGATACTGCTGGAGAACGGTGGCCAAAGCGCTACCCGACAACACTTTCGGGGGTGGAGGTATCGGTTGATCGGCCTCTTGTTCAAAATGCTGCTTGAACCGCGCATCCATGACGGCGGAGAGCCATTGCATTTCGGCTTCAAGGGCCTGTGCATGGAGAGATTCATACGGAGTCGACATCACACCCATCTTTCATTGCTGTATGTAGATGAAGTCTACGTGCCTGCGGTGCACTCCGTACCCGCATGGTGAGGTAGTGTTAAATGACCGCTACCAACGACCAAGCCTCTCCAACAACCCCGCCTTCACATCCTCGTTCGCAAAGCTAGCCTCAATCGAAGTCCGCGCCACGTCCCGCGTCACTTCATCACTCCACCCAAACGCCTGCCGACACAGCGCGTACTCGCCCACCAGACTCGCCCCCAGTAGCGCCGGGTCATCGGTGTTGAGCGAGACACGCACACCCGCCTGCCGCAAGCGCTCAATCGGGTGCGCCTCAATCGACGGATACACACCCAGCACCAAGTTCGATGTGGGGCACACGCCCAGCGGGATTTGCCGGTCCGCCAGCAGTTGCACCAGCGCTGGGTCTTCGATGGCGCGCACGCCGTGGTCGATGCGGTCGGCGCCCAGCAGGTCCACCGCATCCCACACGCCTTCTGGCCCGCTGGATTCGCCGGCGTGCACGGTGCGGCGCAGGCCGGCGCTGGCGGCCTTGCGGAAGGCCTCGGCAAACCGGGGGCCGGTGCGGCTGGCCGTGGCTTCGTTGCCGTCTACCGACAGGGCCACCACGCGCGGGTGGCGCAGGTTGGCGAGCGTGTTCACCAGCTCGATGGACTCGTCGGCCGACTGCGTGCGCAGCAAGCTGACGCACAACCCCACGCTGGGCAGGCCGTCTTGCTCGGCCGCGCTAAAGCCCGCGTGGATGGCGTCGAGCATGGGGCTCAGGCGACCATGCCATGCGTGCCAGTGGGTGGGGTTGAAGATAACGTCGGCGTAGCCGGAGCCGTTGGCCGCCAGGCGCTGGCTGAGGCCGTAGCTCAGCTCCACCAGCCTGTCTTGCGTGCGGGCCAAGCCGCAGGCCAGATCCAAAAAGCCCAGAAAGTCCGCCAGGCCTGAGAACTTGAACAGGTCTTCTTGCGGGCGCGGCAGGGCCACTCCCTCTGCTTTGGCCCATTGCGCAATCAGCGCGGCTTCAAAGCAGCCTTCCAGGTGCAGGTGCACCTCGGCCTTGGGCAGGGCTTTGAGGCGCGCAGCCTCTGCGGGTGCAAGGGGCGCGCTCACTGGGCGGCTGCCAAGCAATGCGCCACGATGGCATTGGCGTGGCCGTGGCCCAGACCGTGCTCGGCCTTGAGCCAAGCCACGATCTCCATGTGCTTCTTGCCCTGCTGCTGTTTCACCAAGTCAAACCAGTGGGCCATGGGGTGGCCGTAGGTTTTCTCGATGGAGGGGAAGTAGGACGCGGGGCCTTTGACTTTCTCGGGTGCTGTCATGGAAAACTCCTTGCTCTGCTTTTTACGCCGCCGGCGCCTTGAAGGCAAACGCAAAAAATGCGGCGCCCCCCAGGCACACAAACGCGGCTACGTAGTTCCACGCAAACTTCTCTTTCAGCACCAGCACCGCAAACCCGAGGAAGACGCTCAGCGTCACCACCTCCTGCAAGATTTTGAGCTGAAAGCCGGAGAACACGCCATAGCCCAAGCGGTTGGCGGGCACTGCCAGGCAGTACTCAAAAAAGGCGATACCCCAGGACACCAGAATCACGCGCCACAGCGGCCAATCGTGGCCGAACTTGAGGTGTCCGTACCAGGCAAACGTCATGAAGACGTTGGACAAAACGAGGAGGAGAAAAGTGCTCATGCGGCATTGTCTCTGAGACACGGCAAACACCCCTGCGCCGGCATTTTTGCGTTTCGTCCCTATCATGGCTTGAACACCCCCCTTTACCCAGTAAGCCACATGACCGACTCTTCCCCTTATGTACCTCCCAAGGTTTGGACTTGGGACAAAGAAAATGGCGGCGCCTTCGCCACCATCAACCGGCCCATTGCCGGCCCCACCCATGACAAAGCGCTGCCTGTGGGCAAGCACCCGCTGCAGCTGTATTCGCTGGGCACGCCCAATGGGGTGAAGGTGACCATCCTGCTCGAAGAACTGCTGGCGCTGGGCCATGCAGGCGCCGAGTACGACGCATGGCTGATCAACATCCGGGACGGCGACCAGTTCGGCTCTGGCTTTGTGGACGTGAACCCCAACTCCAAGATTCCGGCCCTGCTGGACCGCAGCGGGTCGGAGCCTTTGCGCGTGTTTGAGTCAGGCTCCATCCTGCTGTACCTCGCTGAAAAATTTGGGGCTTTTTTACCCGAAGACATTGCGGGCCGCACCGAAACGCTGAACTGGCTGTTCTGGCAAATGGGCAGTGCGCCTTACCTGGGCGGCGGCTTCGGGCACTTTTATGCCTATGCGCCCACCAAAATTGAATACGCCATTGACCGCTTTGCCATGGAAGTGAAGCGCGAGCTCGACGTGCTGAACAGGCGCCTGGCCGACCACGAATACCTAGCGGGCAGTGAGTACACCATTGCCGACATGGCGGTCTTCCCCTGGTACGGCGGGCTGGTCAAGGGCTGGGCCTATGGCGCTGCCGAGTTCTTGAGCGTGCACGAATACACCCATGTGCAGCGCTGGGCAGACCAGCTCTACAGCCGCCCGGCCGTGAAGCGGGGCCGCATGGTCAACCGGGTGACGGGCGAGCCCTCCGAGCAGCTACGCGAGCGCCACGACGCCAGCGACTTCGACGGCAAACCGCAAGGCTGACGCGCACTGAGGCCGTTTACTCGAAGGGCAAACCGGCAATCTGCGCGTAATCCGCCTTTTGCTGCAAGTCCTGGTTGCTGTCCTGGTAGGTGGAGGCGACAGCGTTGAAGTGGTCTTGGATGTCCACAAACGCATCCACCATGTCGGGGTCAAAGTGGCGACCTTTGCCCATGGCAATGATCTCTACCGCCTGCGCATGGGGCATGGCGGCTTTGTAGACCCGGCGGCTGATGAGGGCGTCGTACACATCGGCAATCGCCATCAGCCGGGCAGAGATGGGAATGGCATCGCCCGCCAGCCCTTGCGGGTAGCCGCTGCCGTCCCATTTCTCTTGGTGGCTGTAGGCAATTTCTTTGGCCATGGTGAGGAAGGCCACGTCCGTGCCCAGCTCCTGCTCCGCGTGCGCAATCGCATCGCGGCCCAGGGTGGTGTGGGTTTTCATGATCTCAAACTCTTCGGGCGTGAGCTTGCCGGGTTTGAGCAGGATGCGGTCCGGAATGCCCACCTTGCCGATGTCGTGCAGCGGCGCGGACTTGTAGAGCATGGCAATGGTGGCCGGCGTCAGGTAGTCCTTGAACTTGGGGTGGCTGGAGAGCTTGCGCGCCAGTGAGCGCACATAGTGCTGGGTGCGGCGGATGTGGTTGCCGGTGTCCGAGTCGCGCGTTTCCGCCAGCGAGGCCATGGCCAGAATGGTCACGTCCTGGATCGCGCTCACCTCGCGGGTGCGCTTGACGACTTCAGCCTCCAGGTATTCGTTGTTGTCGCGCAAAAAGTCTGAAGAGGCTTTGAGCGCCAGCTGGCTGCGCACCCGGGCCAACACAATGGGCGGGCTGATGGGCTTGGTGATGTAGTCCACCGCCCCCAGCGAGAGGCCAAAGGCCTCGTCCTCCGCCTGGGCCTTGGCGGTCAAAAAAATGATGGGAATATGCTGGGCATGCGGGTCCGCCTTGATCTGGCGGCAGACATCGTAGCCATCCATGCCCGGCATCATGATGTCCAGCAAGATCAAATCCGGCGGCGCCTCGCCCATGGCGATCTTGAGGGCACGCTCCCCGTTGTTGGCCCCCTTGACCTTGTAGTGGTCCCGCAGCAGGGACTGCATCAGCATCAGGTTCTCCGGCGTGTCGTCCACCACCAGAATGGTGGGCCGGGGCGGGAAGCTCGTGAGGTCATCCGTCATGGGGGGGAGTCCTCCGGTTGGTGCAGGCCGTGTGCACCGTTGTCCATGGCCTGTTGAATGATGGCCGCCGCCGCCTCAAAGTCAAAGGCCTGTAGCGCAGCATCCAGTCGCGCAAAGTCCTCCAAGCAGGCGGCACGCAGCAGGGGTTCGTGGCGGCGGGCGACTTCAATGGCTTCCATATCGTCATCCTCCACCAGGCGGCGCAGCTCTTGGCACACGCGCTGCAGCGCCTCCGGCGAGACCACTCCGGTGGCAGCCGCCACCTCGGGCGCCGGTTGCAGTGCTGCCCGCAGGCCTTGCAGACTGGGCGCCAGCACTTCTTCTAGGGCCATCAGCTCGGCCCCTTGCGCCACCGCATCGAGCCCGCGCAGACTCAGCTCCAGGCTCTCAGCAGCCAGTTGCACTTGGGTGAGGCCGATGTTGCCGGCCACCGATTTAAGGGTGTGCGCCAAGCGCAGGGCTAGGGGCTGATCGCGCACCTCCATCGCCCGGCGAATGTGGGGCACCACCTCGCCTTGCCCCTGCACAAACTTGCGCAGCAGCGAAAGATATAGGGTGCGATTGCCCATAACACGGCGCAGGCCGGTGGCGGTATCCAGCCCCGCCACCACGGGCAAGGCCTCGGCGGACACCGGCGCTGCGGCAGACGGTTCGGGCAAAGGCTGCGGGGTGGCGCGAGGCGCAATCCAGTGCAGCAGGCTGGCAAACAGGTCTTCCGGCTCGATGGGCTTGGCCAGGTGGTCGTTCATGCCTGCGGCCAGGCAAGCCTCGCGGTCAGCGAGCATGGCATTGGCCGTCATGGCCACGATCGGCAGCGTGGCGTACTCGGGCATGCTGCGCAGAATGCGGGTGGCAGTCAGGCCATCCATAACCGGCATTTGCATGTCCATGAGCACCAAGTCGAAGTGGGAAGATTGCACTTTGTCCAGGGCCTCGCGGCCGTCGCAGGCCAGCTCCACCACCAGCCCGGCGCCGCGCAGCAGCTCCGTGGCGACTTCCTGGTTCAACTCGTTGTCTTCCACCAGCAGCACCCGCGCGCCGCGGATTTGCGACACATCGGTGGCCGAGTGGTCGCGGCCGGTGGGCTCGGGCGGGAGCGGGCCCTGCGAGCCGTTGAGTTCGCGCACCACGCAATCAAACAGCATGGACGCACTCACCGGCTTGACCAGCACCGTGGGGATGCCCGCGCCCTCGGCGCTGTTGAGCACTTCTTCGCGGCCATAGCCGGTCACCAGCACCAGCAGCGGCTGCTGGGCCAAGGGCAGCACCTTGACGCGGCGGGCCAGGTCCACGCCGTTCATGCCGGGCATTTGCCAATCGACAAACAGGATTTCAAATGGCCGGCCTTCGTAATCGGCCTTGTAAACCAGGTCCAGCGCCGAGGGGCCGGACGAGGTGGACTCGGCTTGCAGGTTCAGGTCCTGCAACATGGATTGCAGCAGCAGGCGGGCGTTTTCGTTGTCGTCCACCACCAGCACGCGCTTGCCATACAGCTCGCTGCGCAGCACGCGCGCACGGCCGGTCACGCTGCTCTTCTCCAACTTGGCGGTGAACCAGAAGGTGCTGCCCTCGCCGATCTTGCTCTCCACACCCACCTCGCCATCCATCATGTGGGCGAGTTGCCGCGAGATGGCCAGCCCCAGGCCGGTGCCGCCGAACTTGCGAGTGGTGGAGGCATCGGCCTGCTGGAAGCTCTGGAACAGCACGGCCAGTTGCTCATCTGTCACGCCGATGCCGGTGTCGCGCACCGAGAAGTGCAGGGTCACATGCTGCTCGGTGTCTTCCTGCACCCGGACCAGCACATCGATCTCGCCACGCTCGGTAAATTTGACTGCGTTGTTGGTGTAGTTCACCAGAATCTGCCCCAGGCGCAGCGGGTCGCCAATCAGGTGCAGCGGCACTTTGGAGTCCACATTGAACACCAGCTCCAGCCCCTTGGAGGCGGCCTTGTCGCCCACCAGGCTGGCCACGTTTTCCAGCACCTTGTCCAGTTCGAAGTCGATGTGCTCAATGTCGAGCTTGCCGGCCTCGATCTTGGAGTAGTCGAGGATGTCGTTGATGATGCCCAGCAGGTGCTGGCTGGAGGTCTGGATCTTCTTCAGGTAACCCCGCTGCCGCTCGGACAACTCGGTCTTCAAGGCTAGGTAGGACATGCCCATGATCGCATTCATGGGGGTGCGGATTTCGTGGCTCATGTTGGCCAGGAAACTGCTCTTGGCCCGGTTGGCCTCCTCGGCCTGCACACGCGCATGCTCAATCGCCTGGGCGGCCTCATGGGCAGGGGTGATGTCCTCCAACACGCCGAGCACCGCATTGCCGTACTCCGGCGTGTCAAACATGCGGGCCGAGATGCGGGCCCAGAACAGGCTGCCGTCTTTGCGCACCATGCGCATTTCGGTTTTCTGCAGGAGACCACCTTTTTCCATGGCCTCCAGCTCGCGGCCCATGCTGTGGAAGCTCTCATCATCGAGGTACCAGCTGCGGGGCGACTGGCCGATCAGGCCGCCCGGCTCGTAGCCAAACAGTTCCTCCAGATTGCGGTTGCACTGCACGATGATCCGGTCCACCAGCAGCACGATGCCGACCGTGGCCATCTCAAAAATCGCGCGCTGCTGGGCATGGGCCAAGGTGAGCTTTTGCTGCTCTTCCGAGAGCTTTTGCAAGGCCGCCTCCAGGCTGGCCGTGCGCTGGGTGACTTGGTTTTCCAGGCTGGCGTTGAGGCTGCGAATGGCTTGCTCTGCCTGCTCGCGCTCGGTCACATCGCGCATGATGACGGTGAGCAGGTGCTCGCCATCCACCACCAGGTGCGAGATGGAGGCTTCGGCCGGAAACTCGCTGCCATCTTTGCGCAGGCCCCGCACCACCGAGTGGTGGCTCATGGTGCGGCGGGTCACCCCAGTGGCCACAAACTTCTCCACGTCCTGCGCATGGCGGGCCCGCTGGTGCAAGGGAATCAGCGTCTCCACCGACTGGCCGAGCACCTCGTCCAGGGTGTAGCCAAACAAATCGAGTGCGGCGCGGTTCATCACCACGATGCGGTGCTGCTGGTCCACGGTGATGATGGCGTCCATGGCGGCTTCAATAATGCCCTCCATGCGCGCCTGGCTGGCCACCACCTTCTGCTGGGCGAGGGTGACGCGCTGCATCATGCTGTTGAAGCCCAGTGCCAGACGCTGCACTTCACGCGGGCCGCTCTCACGCACCGGCTCCAGCACCGCCCCAGCCTCTGCAAACTGCCCTGCGGCCAGCTCCAGGGCCCGGATGGGCCGTATCACCCGGCGCTTGAGCACGATGTAGACCCCGCAAATCAAGGCGCAGGCAATCAACAACTCCGGCAGCAAGCGACGCTGGGCATGCCAAAGCACTTGGTCAAAGTCGGGGCGTATGTCGTACTCCACATACACCACACCCCGCTGGGTGCTGCGCAGCTCTTGATCGCCCACCGGCATGTTGTAGTGGGTGAGCACGGTGATGCGGGCATCGTCCAGCGAGGCCTCTACATCAGGCAAGTTGCCCGCCATCGCCCGCCGAAAGCGCGCCATGTCAAAGCCCGGAATCACTGCAATGGCGGCCTGCCCGTGCCAGCTGAAGCGTTGGGCCATGTCCACCTGCCCGGTCGGGTCCAGCACCGCCAA
>Ga0228700_1001755_pt1 | contig 13024 bp, 11 predicted proteins | sample McNCre317_Aug_MG_FD_178019 | JGI IMG/M metagenome (GOLD analysis project Ga0228700, IMG submission 178019) | Freshwater microbial communities from McNutts Creek, Athens, Georgia, United States - 3-17_Aug_MG | ecosystem: Environmental > Aquatic > Freshwater > Creek | place: USA: Georgia...
CAACGTTGGAAGCACTATGCGGACCGCGGGTATTCCATCACGCGGCATGATTTGAAGCTGAAGGACACTTCGGCCTAATTTTTGTTTCTCATCCTCAAGGAGTTTTTGCATGCATTTCTCTCTCAAATTGACCGTGGTCGCAACACTGGTAGCCACCGGTACCTTGGCCTCGGCGCAAGAGCAAGTGGTGAAGATCGGCCATGTGGCACCCATGAGCGGCGCGATTGCCCACTTGGGCAAAGACAACGAATACGGCGCTCGTTTGGCGATTGAAGAAATCAACGCCAAAGGCGTGAGCATCAACGGCAAGAAAGTTAAATTTGAATTGGTGGCTGAAGACGACGCAGCCGACCCCAAGCAAGGCACAGCGGCAGCGCAAAAGTTGGTCGACGCCAAAGTCAGTGGCGTGATTGGCCACTTGAATTCAGGCACCACCATTCCTGCTTCCAAGATTTACAGCGATGCTGGGATTCCTCAAATCTCCCCCTCATCCACCAACCCCAAATACACCCGCCAAGGCTACAAAACAGCCTTCCGCGTGGTGGCTGATGACGTGCACTTGGGCGGTACCTTGGGCCGCTACGCCGTGAATGAGCTCAAAGGCAAAACCATCGCCGTGATCGACGACCGCACGGCTTACGGTCAAGGCGTGGCTGAAGAGTTTGAAAAGGCGGTCAAGGCCGCAGGTGGCAACGTGGTGGGCCACGAGTTCACCACCGACAAAGCTACCGACTTCATGCCCATCTTGACCACGCTCAAAGGCAAGAAGCCCGATATCATCTTCTTTGGTGGCATGGACGCGGTCGGTGGCCCCATGATGAAGCAAATGAAATCACTGAACATCAAAGCCAAGTTCATGGGCGGTGACGGCGTGTGTACCACCGAGATGATCAAGCTCGCAGGCGATGCCTTGGGCGAAGGCCAAGTGGTGTGTGCCGAAGCCGGTGGCGTGGACGGCGCGTTGAAGAAAGGCATGGACGAGTTCAATGCCAAATTCAAAAAACGCTTCAACGACGATGTGAAGCTGTATTCGCCCTACGTGTATGACGCGGTGTACGTGATGGTGGATGCCATGCAGCGCGCGAAATCGACTGAACCCGCCAAGTACTTGCCTGAACTGGCCAAGACCACAGGCTTCAAGGGCGTGACCGGCACCATTTCGTTTGATGCCAAAGGCGACATCAAAAACGGTGCCCTGACGCTCTACACCTTCAAGGCCGGCAAGCGCGATCAAATCGCGGTGGTGCGCTAAACACCAAGGTGTTACCCACATCAAAAAGCCACCCTTGGGTGGCTTTTTGTTTTAAGGCTTGGCTGGCAAGTATTCGAACACTTGGTAAGCAAAGGGCTTGTCCAGCGGAAAGCGCAGGCCTTGGCTTTGCACGGTGATCGTCAAAGGTTCGGCATGTTGCCCCTGGGCCTGTAACCAAGCCTGCATGCGTTGTGGGCAATCGGTGCCAGCGGGGGTACTGACGGGGCCGAGCGGACACAGCAACAGGCCCGCACGTGTTTGCCAATTGGGCAGCGGGTTGACGGTGGCTGGAAATTGATCGGGCACCTCTGGCACCACGCGCAAGTGGTGGTCGCCGTAAAAAGCCAACAACGCGCTCTCGGCCCATTGCCCGCCGACCCACTGTAATGGCACATCGGGGTGGCGTGTTTGCCAGAGGGCCAACATGGCGGTGGCCGCCTCTCGGCGAGGCAAGTAGTGGTTTTCTGTGCCGTCTTGGGCTTGGTGCCACGCGTACCAGGGGCTCACCAACACGACGAGTGCCAACCATGCCATCAGGCATTTGAGCAACCGAGAGGTGAGTGCCGCGATGGCATGGCCCTCAGGCGCTAGGTTGCGCAACCAGAGGAGCGAAAAACCATACCCAATTGGAATCGCCCAAGGCAATGACAGCTCCACAAAACCCGTGATACCAAATACCAGCGTGATCGCCCAAGGCAGCATGGCTAGCCAAAACAAAGGATCATCCCAGCCTTGCGGGCACCACGAGCGCCACATACGGGTGGGCCAAGAACGCAAGGCTTGGCCTAGCGACATGGGCTGGGACACGCACAGCACGGTGCACAGTAGCCAAGGCACCAGCCAATAGCCGATCGGGGCAATCGCAAACTTGGCCAGCATGCGCCAGTTGGTGCCGTCCTCGCTGCCTTGTTCGCTCACGTAGTGCAGCGTCACAAAGTCATGGGCTTGCAGCCATTGGAGGTGGGGCCACAAGCTCAAGCCAAATACAAACAGCGTTAGCCAAGGCTTGGGCGTGGCAAACCATTGGCGAGCGATGGGGGAGGCCAAAGCCGTCAAGAAAAGCGCCAACAAAAACACGCCGCTGTAATACTTGCCCAGCATGGCCAAAGCCGCCAAAACCCCCAATGCGATAGACCATAGCAGCCCCGAGCGCCCTGTTTTTTGAATGCTGTGTACCCATGCCAGCGCCACCCAAGGCCAAACACTCAGCAAGATGGCGTTGGCATTGAACTTGACCGCCAGCGTGCTGTACGGAAACGCCATGCTCAACAAAACCACCGTAGGTAGCGCCAGTTCTGGCTTGTCGATGGCTTGCGCCAAACGGTAAACGCCCAGCAGGCCAATGGCGACGTTGAGGTAGGACAGCAGGTGGTAGGCCGCATCGATTGTTGGGAAAACAACAAACCACACACCCGTAACCCATGCAAACAAAGGCGGGTGCTTGGCGCTGCCCCATGCCCAGTCTTGACCCCAAGCATAGTTTTCCAACATGTCGGCATAGCTGTCGAGGTTGGTGTCTGCGATGCCGTGTGCCACGACCCACACCAGCACATGGAGGACCAGTACCCACCAAATCCACGCATTTTTGGAAGTTTTTTCTAAATCGAGGTGGGGGGGGGCGGCGTTATTCAAGGTTTTTTTGTAAAAGTTAACGAAAAAATTATAAGTAAATCAACGGGTTATGTTTTTCTTTGATTTTTTTAGAAAACTCTGTACACCAAATGTAAAGCTGGTGCGTTGGTTCTCTACAAAGTTCTTAGGAGCCTCAATTGGATAAGTCAGTCATTCAGATCGAATCACCAGATATGGCTGTGGAGCGTCGCTTCAAAATCGTATCGAACGAAAAGGCCGGCATCAAAGCCACCTTCGATCGCATCCGCGCCCAGCTCGCCCAAGAGGCTGAGCAACGAAGCCGCCCGGCTTCGCGCATGTACTCTGGTTTCAGAGCCGTCAAAGCGTAAGCAACTCCCAAATTATTTCAAAGGCGCCTTGATGGTGCCTTTTTTATTGAACCCTAATTTCTTATTTTCCTTTTAAATTCAAGGACTTGTACACCGCCAAGCGTATGGACGAGAACGCTTAGGCTCTCCATAATTTCGCGCGACGATTGCCCTACGCGAGGTTATTTTGCTTTCCAACTTGACGAAGTTCTTTTCAACCGACATTGCCATTGATTTAGGCACAGCCAATACGTTGATTTACACCAAAGAGCACGGCATCGTGCTCGACGAGCCCTCGGTGGTCGTCATTAAAAAAGACGGCAAGATGCACGGCAAGACCTCTGTTTTGGCTGTTGGCAACGAGGCCAAGGCCATGTTGGGGCGGGTGCCGTCGGGGATCGAAGCCATTCGCCCCATGAAAGACGGCGTGATTGCCGACTTCACCGTGACCGAGGTGATGCTCAAACACTTCATCAAGCTCGCGCATCCGCACATGCTGTTCAAGCCCAGTCCGCGCATTGTGATTTGTGTGCCTTGCGGCTCCACCCAAGTCGAGCGCCGAGCCATTCGCGAATCGGCCTTGGGCGCTGGTGCCTCGGAGGTTTATTTGATTGAAGAGCCCATGGCCGCAGCCATTGGTGCGGGCTTGCCCGTGACCGAACCTTGCGGCTCCATGGTGGTCGACATTGGCGGGGGCACCACCGAGGTGGGCATCGTGTCGTTGGGTGGCATGGTTTACAAAAATAGTGCGCGTATCGGCGGCGACAAATTTGACGAAGCCATCGTCAACTACATTCGCCGCAACTTTGGCATGTTGATTGGCGATCAAAGGGCCGAGCGCATCAAGAAAGAAATTGCCACGGCTTTTCCAACTGGCGAAGTGATGGAGCTTGAAATCACAGGCCGCAACTTGAGCCAAGGCATTCCACAAAGTTTCACCATCAGCTCCACCGAAATTTTGGAAGCGCTGACCGACACGCTCAACAACTTGGTGTCCACCATCAAGATCGCACTAGAGGGGACACCCCCTGAGCTGAGTTCTGACATCGCCGAGCGTGGCGTGATGCTCACAGGCGGCGGAGCTTTGTTGCGTGATTTGGACCGTTTGATTTCAGAGGAAACGGGCTTGCCCGTGCTGATTGCCGAAGATCCACTGACCTGTGTGGCACGTGGTTGCGGTTTGGCGTTGGATCAGTTGCATAGCGTCAGCGGTATCTTCACAGCCGATTGATGCGGACGCTTTTTAGATTTTTCTGGCTCTGCTGGGCCTTGGCCGTGCCGGTGTGTGCGCTGGCGGCGCGCCCCGCGCCGGTGGCCGATGTCTCGGGGGATGCTTCGGGCGCTGCCTCGCGCATGGTGTTCAAAGAAAACACCAAGAAGAAAGAGGCGGCTTGCCAACTCACGCTGATGCATGTGTACACCAGCAAGTTCAATAAGAAGTTCACGCAATTTGCTTTCACTGGCTCAGTGCTGGCGCAACGCGTGGCAGGCAAGCCCATGGCGCTGACAGTGATTGGGCAAAACCACCAATTGGGCCGAAGCGAGAAAGACATCAAACCGTTCCCCATTCCACGCATCGAGTTGGGGGTGGAGGATGTGAGCGTTCGACGTTTCACCGATGTGAAAGCCAAATGCAAGAAAAGTCATGTGTGCGTCCACTACAAAGACACCGCCAAACACGAGCTGCAAACGTGGGTGGGCGATGACACCAAAAACATGCACCTGTTGTTTCCACTCGCCACCAAACAACCCGCTGTGGTGATGGATTTGTCCAAGTTTCCCGCCTCGGGCAAAGACACCCCTACGCCTCTGGCGCAGTTCAAAAGCTGCACCGCCCGTCTTCGCTGACTTGCGCTAACCGGCTGCCCAGCCTTTGCTTCATCTAGGTGTCATCTGGCTGGTTTAAGATTCGCGCCGTGACCCAACCCACTTCCTTCTTCAAAACGCTGTGCCTGTATTGGGCCGTTGCGCTGGTCGCCTTGTTGGCGATTGGCCCGTTTTTGCACGCGCATTACGGTGCGTCGAAGGTGACGGGCTTGCACGTGGCTGGCGTGGCCTCGGTGGTGACAAGCGCAGCACCTGCGCTGGCCGTGGTGAGTTTCAGCCAAGACGACGAACAAGAGTCAGCCGCGGTGGGGGTGGAGACCTCCTACGCACGCCAAATCAATCTCGATGTGCAAGACCAGCCTTCGGGTGCGTTGATTCTGTTGGCCTTTGTCATGGCCACGCTGATGCACAGCGTTGTGTTGCGCGCGCCGATGCCAGCTGCGCAACGCGCTGTTCGCCGCGCGTTTGCGCCGGGATGGCCGCCGCTCTCACATGCACCTCCCACGTTTCGCTTCTGATGTTTGACGCGTGTGCACACCGCTGTGCACCGCTTATCGGTAAGTGATGTGTGGAGTTTGTGATGTTCACCTCTTTCAAGTTTTCTGTTCGTGCCGCTGTGTTGGGTGTGCTCTCGGTTTTGGCGTTGCCTGCGTTGGCGCAAATGCCCGCCAGTGCTGCGTTGCTATTGCCGCTCAACGCCAAGCAACAAGCCAGCTTGGGCGTGCAAGCGGCGGCGATTCAGCCTGCCACGGGCGGGCAGTTGTTGGCCAGCGCCACGGTGGTCATGCCGCCCGGCAAAGAGTTCACGGTGTCTGCGCCCTATGCGGGGCAGGTGTCGCGCTTGTTGGTGGGCGTGGGCGACACGGTCAAAGCGGGCGCAGCGCTGGCGCACTTCACCAGCCCGATGTTGGGCGATGCCCGTCGCTTGCTCAATGAAGCGTCGCTCGATTACAAAAACGCCTCAGCCGCCGCGCAGCGCGACCAAGCCATGTTTGACGAAGGCATCATCCCCGCCGTGCGCTTGCAACTGAGCCGCTCCAAACAAGAAGCCGCACAAGCGCAGCTGCATGCCCGCGAGGCCGAGCTGTTGGCCGCAGGCTTGCGCTTTGATGCCAACACCGGCTACGCCACGGGCACGCTCAAAGCGCCGTTGTCGGGCACCGTGTCCGAGGCCTTTGCGGCGGTGGGCCAGCGGGTGGAGGCGGGGGCGTTGTTGTTCAAACTGGCCGACAGCTCGCAGCTGCAACTCGACGTGCAGCTCTCGGCAGACAAAGCCGCACAGCTGCAAGTGGGCGACGAGGTGAGCATTGCCTCGCGCAACGCCAAAGCCAAAATCATTGGCGTCAGCCGTGCGGTCGATGCCAGCCAATCGGCGCGCGCACGCGCCACCGTGACGAGCCGCGGCAGCTTGCAAGCGGGCGAGTTGGTGGCGGTGGCTGTGCTGGCCAAAGGCAAAGCGGCAAATGCCAAGCCCGACACGCAATGGTTGGTGCCTGCTCGCGCGGTCACGCAGTGGCGTGGCAAACCTTGGGTGTTTGTGGCCAATGACAAAGGCTTTGAAGCGCAAGCCGTGAACGTGTTGTCGTCGTCGGACGACCAGTCGTTGATTGAAGCATCGCTGCCGGTGGGCAGCAAAGTGGCGGTCACGGGCATTGCCTCGTTGCGCGCCTTGCTGCAAAAAGACGAGTGACAAGGACACGCCATGTTTGAACACCTGATTCGTCTGAGTCTGCGCTTTCGTAGCCTCACGCTGGCGTGTGCGGGCTTGCTGTTGGTCGCAGGCTTGCATGCGTGGCTCAATTTGCCGATTGATGCCTTCCCCGATATTTCGCCCACGCAGGCCAAAGTCATTCTCAAAATTCCGGGCATGACACCTGAAGAGGTTGAGCAGCGCGTGGTCAAGCCCATCGAGCAAGAGCTGCTGAGCATTCCCAACAAACGCATCGTGCGCTCCATCTCCAAGTACGGCATTGCCGACATCACCATCGACTTTGACGAAGGCGTGGATTTGTACTGGGCGCGCCAACAAGTGTCGGAGCGCTTGGGCTCGGTCATGCGTGATTTGCCTGCGAGCGTGAGCGGTGGCTTGGCCCCCATCACCACGCCGTTGAGCGAGGTGTACATGTTCACCCTCGAAGGCGACTTTGGCTTGGCTGAAAAACGCCGCGTGCTTGACTGGGTGATTCGCCCCGAGCTGCGCACCATCCCCGGTGTGGCCGAAGTCAACTCGCTTGGCGGTGAAGTGCAAACTTTTGAGGTGATTCCCAACACCGCCAAGATGGCCGCCATGGGCATGCGCATGACCGATCTGCGCGAGGCCTTGCTAGCCAACAACAGCAACGATGGCGCAGGCCGTTTGACAGCGGGCGAAGAAGCCTTGGTTGTGCGCGTCGAAGGCGCGGTGAAAAACTTGGATGACTTGCGTGCCGTGCGTTTGCACACCTCGCGCAACGCCGTGGTGCAGCTTGACGATGTGGCTACGGTCACGCATGGCGCGCTCACACGCTACGGTGCCGTCACGCACGACGGCCAAGGCGAAGCGGTGGAAGGTTTGGTGTTGGGGATGCGCGGTGTCAATGCCCGCCAGTTGGTGAATGCAGTTGATGCCAAGCTGGCCGAGATGGCCCCACGCTTGCCCAAAGGCATGACCGTGAAAACCTTTTACAACCGAGGCGAGTTGGTCACACGCGCGGCTGACACCGTGATTCACGCTTTGATTGAAGCCGCCGTGTTGGTGTGCATCACCTTGTATGTGTTCTTAGGGGGCATGCGCGCGGCGGTGGTGGTGGCAGTGGCCTTGCCTTTGTCCTTGTTGAGCACGTTCATGCTCATGCGTGGTTTTGGCTTGACGGCCAACTTGATGAGCCTCGGTGGCTTGGCCATCGCGTTGGGCATGTTGGTCGATGCGGCGGTGGTGGTGGTGGAAAACATCGAGACCGCATTTGCCTCGCACGCAGCAGGCCACGCTTTGTCGAAAACCGAAATTTTGCTGAGCGCTGTGCGTCAAGTGGTCAAGCCAGTGGCGTCTGGCGTGCTCATCATTTGCGTGGTGTTTTTGCCGTTGTTGAGCCTTGAGGGCTTGGAAGGCAAGTTGTTTGCGCCTGTGGCCGTGACCATCATCATGGCGTTGGCGTCGTCGCTGTTGTTGGCGTTCAGTGTTATTCCAGCTTTCGCCTCGATGGTGCTCAAAGAAGAGGGCGCACACGAGCCTGTGTTGATGCAAAAAATCCACGCCGCGTATCTGCGTTTGCGTGAACGCGTGTGGGCCAAACCGCAGTGGTTGTATGGCGTGTCGGTGGCTTCGCTGGTCGTGGCTGCGGTGCTGTACACCTTCATTGGCAAAACCTTCATGCCAACTTTGGATGAGGGCGACATCTTGGTGCAGCTGCAAAAGTTGCCTTCGATTTCGCTAGAAGCCTCGCTGGAAATCGACACCCGCGTGCAGCAAGCCATTTTGGACAGCGTGCCTGAGGTTAAATCCATCGTAGCCCGCGCGGGCTCGGATGAACTGGGCCTTGACCCGATGGGCTTGAACGAAACCGACACCTTCTTGGTGCTCAAACCCAAAAGCGAATGGCGCGGCAACAAAGACGACATCATCGACGCGCTGCGCGAGGTGCTCGATGGTTTTCCGGGTTTGGTCTATGGCTTCACGCAGCCCATTGAAATGCGCGTGTCTGAAATGCTCACCGGCACACGCGGCGATGTGGCCATCAAAATTTTTGGCACCGACCTCGGCAGCTTGAACGAAGCTGCGCACCAAGTGGCCGATGCCGTGCGCACCATCCCCGGTGCGGCCGAGGTGATTGCGCCCAAGGCTGAAGGTTTGCAATACGTGTCGGTGCGTTTAAACCGCACCACCGTGGGTCAAGCCGGCTTCAGTGTCGAGGCTTTACAGCAGGCGTTGAAAAACCAAATCGAAGGTGAGTCGCTCGGCTACGTGTTGCAAGACGGTGTGCGCACACCGCTCACCCTGCGCGGCAACGAGGCCACGCGCCAAAGCCCCGAAGCATTTAAAAACTTGCAACTCGCCGCACCCGATGGCCGCGTGTGGGCGGCCAGTGCGTTGGCCGACATCCGCTTGGTCGATGGCCCCATCCGTGTGGACCACGAGCAAAGCGCACGCTTCACCAGCATTCAAGTGTCGGTGGATGGTCGCGATTTGACAGGCTTTGTGGGCGACGCGCAAAAAGCCGTCGCCGCCTTGAAGCTGCCCAGCGATGTGCGCATTGTGTGGGGCGGCCAGTTTGAAAACCAGCAACGCGCCGCCGCGCGCTTGGGGCTGGTCATTCCGGCAGCGATGGTGCTCATCTTCACCATCTTGGTGTTCACCTTTGGCTCGGCGATTCAGGCGGGCATCATCTTTTTGAACATCCCGTTTGCCTTGGTCGGTGGCGTGTTGGCCTTGGCCATTTCGGGTGAGTATTTGTCGGTGCCTGCGTCGGTGGGCTTCATCGCGCTCTTGGGCATTGCGGTGCTCAATGGTGTGGTGATGGTCACGCACTTCAACGAGCGCTTGATGGATGGCGAACCCATGGCCACCGTGGTGCGCCTAGGCACCGAGCGCCGTTTGCGCCCCGTTTTGATGACTGCCGTCATCACTGCGCTGGGCATGATTCCGCTCTTGTTTGCCACGGGGCCTGGCTCTGAAATTCAACGTCCCTTGGCCATTGTGGTGACGGGTGGTTTGCTCAGCTCTACTTTGCTGACCTTGTTGTTGTTGCCCAAATTGTTTGAGCGCTTTGGCGGGCTGGAGAGCGTGCCTTGGCATCAGGTGACGCGCTTCTTGCCGTGGAGAAAATCATGAAACGTGTGGTGAATGTATTTTTCATGGCGGGTCTTTGGGCGGGCATTTGCGCGGTGACGCTGAACGCTGCGCATGCGCAGCAGCCCACCTTAGCAACATCGACTGCACCTGCACCTGCGTCATCAAGCACCGTGGCTTCAGTGCTCGCACCGTACCTTCCCGCCGAAGCCGCGGTGAAAGACGCGCTGATCAGCAGCCCGTTGATGCAAGCTGCCCGTTCTAAAAAAGAAGCAGGCACGGCACGCGCCAAAGGTATTGATTCCGGCACCGCCGAGTTCACCTTGCGCAGCACCTCGCAACGTCGTCGCGACGTCGCGGCGGGCACGCAGTTGCACGAGTCGATGGTGAGCATCGAGCGCCCCGTGCGCTTTTGGGGCAAGCGCGGCATGGATGCCGACCTCGCCACGCAAACCCAAGCCTTTGCCGACATCGAATACGCCGATGCCATGCACGAGGGCGCGCGCGAGCTGATGCGTTCGTGGTTTGCTTACCTGCATGCGTTGGCCGATCAAAAAAATGCCGTCACCACGTTTGACTTGGCGGCCAAGATGCAACGCCTCACGCACATTCAGTTCAAGCACGGTGAAATCTCGCAGCTCGATGCCGAGTTGGCCAACGCCGAGTTTGAGCGCATCACCGCCGCCCGTTCGGTGGCCGATGCGCAGTTGGCCGCCAGCGCCTCTGCGTTCACCCGCCGCTATGCAGGCTTGGTGTTGCCAGCGCACATGCCTGCTGCGTTGCGCTTTGATACTGCGCCTGGCTTGTCTGCGTTGACCGAGCCCATGGCGGTGATGCGCCAAGAGTTCTTAGACAAAAACCACGAACTCAACATGATGCGTGTGGACGCACAACGCTTGCGTCTCGCCGCAGACCGCGCCTCGCGAGACCGCTTGCCCGACCCGACCTTGGGCGTGTTCAGTGGACGCGAGCGGGCAGGGGCCGAAACCATTTCGGGCGTCATGTTCTCGATGCCATTTCCGAGCGCCTCTCGCTTTCACCATGCCAGCGCTGTGGTGGCCGATGCGCAAACCGCGAGCGACAAAGTGCTGCTGGCCGAGCAGCAACTCGGCGCCATGTTTGACAGCATGTGGATTCAGTTTCAGTACAAGCGCACCGCTGCTGACAGCTTGAAATCTGCCGCGCAACGCCAAGCCTTGGCTGCCGAAAAATCGGTCAAGGCCTACACCTTGGGCGAGGGCAGTTTGTCGGATGTGTTGTTGATGGCGCGCATGGCCAGCGACAACCTCAACGCTGCGGAGCGCATGCAGCTAGAGGTTGTGGAGTTGCTGGCTTTGATTCGCCTAGATCTGCATCAGATCTGGGACTTTGACGAGTAATTGCGTTTACGCGATTTCGGCAATCAACTCGATTTCCACACAAGCGCCCAAAGGCAATTGCGCCACGCCAAACGCGCTGCGGGCGTGTGCGCCTTTGTCGCCAAATACTTGACCAATGAGTTCGCTGCAGCCGTTGGTTACCAAATGGTGTTCGGTGTAATCAGCGCTGGAGTTGACCAAGCTCATCACCTTGACGATGCGCGTGACCTTGTTCAAGTCGCCCACCGCGGCGTGCAGCGTGCCCAACAAGTCAATTGCCACCGCGCGTGCAGCCGCTGCACCTTCGGCGGTTTGCATGGTCTTGCCCAATTGGCCCACCCACACCTTGCCATCTTGCTTGGCAATGTGGCCGCTCAAAAACACCAAGTTGCCTGTTTGCATGAAAGGCACATAAGCCGCAGCGGGCACGGCCACGGGGGGTAGGGTGATGTTGAGGGCTTGGAGTTGGTCGTAAACGTTCATGGTGGATTCCTTGTTTTGAATCCCGCAATTTTAAGAGCCTGTGCTTGTTGGCTCAGAGGCCAATTCAGATGAAAGCTCGGAGGCTGGTTGCACCGTCACGCCCACTTCCAGCGTGTGGCTCGCGCCGCCGTGAATCACGCCGCGCACGGGGGACACATCGGCGTAGTCGCGGCCTGTGGCCAGGGTGACAAAGTCGATGCCGGGCGAGAGCAAGCCCCAGCGGTCGTTGGTGGGGTCGAGGTCAAACCATTGGCCGTGTGTGGCGAGCGTGCCGTCTGCTTTGACATCGGGCACGTAGATGGACACCCACGCGTGCGAGGCATCGCTGCCAATCAAACGGGTTTTGCCTTCGGGTACTTCGGTGACCAAATAGCCGCTCACATAGCGAGCGGCCAAGCCGAGCGTGCGCAAGCAACTCAACAAAATGTGTGCAAAGTCTTGGCACACGCCTTGGCGTTTTTTGAGTGCTTCTAACGCGGGGGTGTTCACATCGGTGCTGGCCGAGGCGTAGGTGAATTCGGTGTGGATGCGGTGCATCAAATCACACGCGGCGATCAACACGGGGCGGCCTGGTGTGAAGCTCGCGCGGGCGTACTCGGCAAAGTCGGGGTGCGGCTGCACATAGGTGGAGGCAAACACAAACTCGGTGGCCGCGTCCCACGCTGCGCCTGCGTGGTACACAAAATGGGCACGCACTTTTTCCCACGCTGGGGTGTCGAGCGCTTGCACAGGTGGGTAGGGCAAAAAGTGGGTGTCCACCACGCTGTGGGCGGTGATGGTCAACACCTCGTGCGCCACAGGCAGCGAGAAGAAGGTGCGCACGTTGCCGTACACATCCACCGCATCGTTGCGGCTGGCGGGCTCGGGGCTGATGTGCAGCGATGATTCGCTGACGGTTTGCGTTTCAGAGCTGTGTGGCAGCACATGCACCATGTGTTGCGCGGTGCTGACCAGTGGGTCGTAGCGGTAGGTGGTGGTGTGGGTGATGTGCAGCAGCATTTTTTAAGCGCCTACGCTGTCGGCATCGTCGGTGTGGTTGAAGTAGTGGGCCGAAATTGCATCTGACACTTGCCACGCCGCTTCGGTGCAGTGGGTCAAACAGTCGCGCAAGTTGGCATACACACCTGCGTCGTTGGCGGTGCACAGCGCTACCAAATCGGTGTCTTGTAAGTTGGGCACCAGGCGCGCCAAGGCATCGGCTTGGCCCATGGGCGTGTTGGCCAGTTTGGACAAACGGCCACGCAGCGTGCGTGACACCCACGCGAGTGAGCGCGGGTTCTCGTCGTCTTGCACCAAGAGGTTCAGCAGCGGCGCGAGTTCGCGGCTTTGTGGGTACTGCGCGTGGAAGGTGATGGTGCTGTCAAACAGCGACAGCAGCGCGGCAAAGTGCGAGGTGTTG
>Ga0228700_1001757_pt1 | contig 13019 bp, 13 predicted proteins | sample McNCre317_Aug_MG_FD_178019 | JGI IMG/M metagenome (GOLD analysis project Ga0228700, IMG submission 178019) | Freshwater microbial communities from McNutts Creek, Athens, Georgia, United States - 3-17_Aug_MG | ecosystem: Environmental > Aquatic > Freshwater > Creek | place: USA: Georgia...
TTATGTTTTTCGACGCGTGGCTGTGCTTATAGTGCCGTAGCCGTCGCCGTAGCCGTAGCCGTAGCCGTAGCCGTAGCCGTCGCCGTAGCCGTCGCCGTCGCCGTTGCCGTAGCCGTCGCCGTTGCCAGTCATGATGGCACCGAAAACGATGCAGATGCCGCATCAGCGACGTCAAACGCACGCCGAACACCCACCAACACTGACGCGCCAAGAACTGGCGCGGATGAACTCGTGCAGGACTCGTCGAGCCCGTAGACGGCAAGATCGGCGGCGGAACCGTCCGACGTGTGCAGCGCTACTCTGTAGCGGCGCAAGTGGCGCGCACCGTGTAGCACTATACGACCGTCAGCTCCAAGTGCGGTGGCTCCGCCATCGGCATAACCGACGTATACTCCTGAGTCTCCAGCAATTACGGTTAGTTTCTTCATCATTTTCTCCTTGTTTTCCGGTGCCTATCTCCGGGTTGGGCGGCTGCGCATGGTGTCGCCAGATAACCCGCTGGAGACGATCTCGGGCGGGGTTTTGCCCCGGGTTGCATGACAGACTCCCTGGCTTGACCCGTCCGATTTGCCGGCGGAGTGGGTCGGTTGATTGGTGCGTCATGCGGACTTCCCCGGGCGTCTCACCCGGTCGCCGTGTAACGCCACACGCTAGGCTTGCGATGTTCATGTTGACATGAGAGCGTGAATGCGTCAAGATGATTTGTGAGAAAAAAACACGACAACGCAAAACGGAGGGTTTCAAATGGCTGAAAACGTGAGTGAGAACGTGAGAAGTAAGGGCTGGGAATTGGTCGAGGTATACGAGACGATTGGCGATGCGGCGCTGGCGGAGGCGGTTGTGGCAGCTACGGATGTCCCGACCACGGCGCAGAATGTTCGGGATTGGGTGCGGAGGGTTCGCGGCGGGGATGACCTGCCGAAGTGGGTTCGGCCTCAGGTTCCGGCGATTGTTCGGGTAGCTCAAGCGATTGGGAGGGCGAAGCGTGGATGATTTAGGGTGGGTGGATGACGATGCCCCTCACCCGGCGGATACCCACGGTGGGGGTGAATCTCGAGCTGATATCGAGTTTGCGGAGACGTGCGCGCGCATCGAGGCGGTGCTGGCGACCACGACGGATGAGGGCGTGGCAAAAGCGCTTCGGAGTCAGATCACGGCGGCGAAACGGAAGCGAGATAGAGCGATTGCGAAAGGGTTGTCTGGAGGTCTTCGGGTTGTTCAGCCGGATGAGGTTGCACAAATTCCGAGCAAGATTGCGACAATCGAATGGGATGAAGTGATCTTTGATGAGGTCGCTACCAACGTCTCCAGGATGCTAGTCGAACATGGAATCGATGTATTTGAGAGATCGAATGGCATCGTTGAGATTGACAGACGCGGTGCCATTAGGTCTGTTGGCCCTATCCGGATGAGAGATATCATTGCCGGGTCGATGCTATTCATGGATTGTGGCAAGCCTGTTGTGGTCCCTGAGATCGTACCAAAGACGATATGTGACCGGCCGAACACAGGCCTCAGAGAGCTCACGGCGGTGATACGTGCGCCGACGCTGAGATCAGATGGATCGATACTCGAGTCGCCAGGGTATGACCGGGCGTCTGGTCTGTATTACCTGCGAGATAGCCTGACGCACGCGCCAATGGTACAGAGCCCGACACGTGAACAGGCGGAGGCTGCGCTGGCGTATTTGCTCGAGCCGTTGCAAGACTTTCCGTTCATCGAACCGGAACACAAGGCAGGTGCGGTTGCGTATCTCATGACATGTGTTTTGCGCTCTGCAATCGACGCGCCAGTGCCTGGATTTGCGTTCGATGCCCCGTCACCTGGTACGGGCAAAACGCTACTTGCATCAATGGGTGGATGGGTCGCACACGGGGAGTCTCCGCCGATTTCTCAGTACACGCACGACGTTGAGGAGCAGGGGAAGCGCGTGCAATCGACCCTGGCGGCGGGCGTTCCATTGGTCATTTGGGATAACATCGTGCATAAGTTCGGTTCAGAGGTTACGGACGCGCTACTCACAAGTCGGCTGTACACTGCGCGCATTTTGGGCCAGTCAAAGATGCCGGTGTATGTCAACAACACAGTGTGGACATTCAATGGCAATAACCTACGCCTAAACAATGCCGATACAATCAGACGACTGATATGGATTCGAATGGCCTACCAGAAGGGCGACCCGGCCAAGCGAATCGACATCAGGATTGACAACCTGATGGCGTGGGTGTTGGAGCGACGCAAACACATGATCAGAGCGTGCATCACGATTGCGCGGTGGGGGGTCTTGAATCCGAATCGTGTGGATAGATATGCATCGTTTGAGGACTGGTCCGCAATGGTCCGCGCTCCTGTGATGGCCCTGATGGGTGCCGACCCTTGCCAGGGGGCGAGTAAGGACGATCCGGACATTCATGAGGAAGGCTCTGCTATTTCTGCGCTGTTCCGAGAGTGGCAGCTCGTCAGATGCGGAATGGAGCGGTTGGCCATCACAGAACCAGCATGGACAATTCACGAACTGCTGAAGCACGAGCAGATTGCAGACGCCGCGGCGATGGTTTGTGATGATCCGAACAAGAGAGGTAGATTGCTAGGTGAGGCATTTAAGCGTTGGAGGGGCCGCCCTGTCACGCTTTACAACGACGACGGGTCAGAGTGGCACATGGTCAGGCTCGTCAGCGAAGGGAAGCCTGGAAACAAGGGCAAAGTCTACAACCTCGAGGAGGTGAAACAATAACACCAAACATGTTAGTGAGTGATACGCCAATATGTTATATGCGTATCACTTGCGTATCACTTTGCGTATCACCGGTATTTTTGTTAGGAAAAACAATTACTTACAAAAAAAAGTGATGCGGTGATTCTTCATTCGGATGCTGCTCGTGTAAGAAAAAAAATTAGATCTGTAAGTGCTTGATCTATGGTGTAAGTGCTTGATCTATGGTGGCGAACAAACAGATCTTTTGTTCGCATATAGGGGCTCGCTACCGAATGAAGAATCACCGCATCACCGACTACGTGTAAGTGCGCGTTTCGTAAAAGAAAAAACGCAGTGATGCGCAAAAGTGATGCGCAAAACCGCGAATCACCGTATCACCTAGTTCAACATGGAGTATTTAGGATGCCACCCTTTCCGGGTAAAATCTCATCACGCGACTTCGCCCGTCTCCTTGACCGTTACGGCGACCCACGGTCTATCCCCGATTCGGCTTTGGACCGCTGCATAAACGAACAGATTCGGCCCGCCAAGCCACGAGCGGCCGTTGAAGCGAGGGTAGGCGCTATCGAGGCCGAGAAATCGATTCTAGCGCCTCCGGATGGCGTTTGGCTCGATCCGCGGTTGCCGATGGAGGTTGGGGTCGAGGTGCTGACGGCGATCATTCTGGGGATGCCCCGGCCGAGTGAGTACCGGTCGGACGCTGAACGCGAGTTTGTGCGGTGGTATCTCGCGCCGCGCATCGAGTCCGGAGAGCTCACCTCGTGGGCATACGAGCCCGCCAGGTTCCGCATCGGTCGCACGTCCTACACTCCCGACTTCGGCGCGGTTGGCAGCGATGGACGGGTTACCATGATCGAGGTCAAGGGGGGGTATCAATGGTCGCAGGACCGGACCAGAATCAAGTCGATGCCCGCCGCCTGGCCACAAATCCCGCTCGAGGTGTGGGACCGAAAAAAATCAGGGTGGACAAGAGAGGTCATAACCCGTTAGATTTATGTTATGATTGAATTTTAACCCGACCATTGAGGCCACACAATGCACGTCAGAGATCGAATCGTACAAATAATTGATATTCCAGGCGACAAGATCCGTCCTAATTCTTTGAACTGGAGAACTCATCCGGACTCGCAGAAGGACGCCATTCGGGGTATTCTGGCGGAGGTGGGAATGGTGGACGTGCTCAAGGTGGTCCCTACCGGTGAGGGCGATTACGTTCTGGTGGACGGTCACGCTCGAGCTGAGATACTCGGCTCACAGCCCGTGAAGTGCGCGGTGCTCGACCTGACACAAGAGGAGGTCCGCAAGGTCCTGGCCACCTTCGATCCGATCGCTGGACTGGCTGGCAGAGATCAACAGATGTTCGACGATCTGGCAGCGATGATCGAGACAGACAACGAAGCGCTGGCGGCGATGATTGCGGAGATGGCGAGCGACCCTGTGCCAGATGACGCTGGCGCGGGTGACGAAGATGCTCCAATTGACAAAGCCGCCGAACTCCAGAAGGCATGGCAGACTGAACGCGGCCAGATCTGGGGGATTCCGTCAAAGACAGTGCCGGGTCGCAGTCATCGGGTGATGTGCGGGGACTGTCGGGAGACTGAAGACGTGGCGCGACTGCTTGACGGCCAAAAAGTCAACGTCGCTTTTACCTCTCCGCCATACGCTTCACAGCGCAAGTATGACGAGGAGAGCGGCTTCATGCCCATCAAGCCTGACTCCTATGTCGAGTGGTTTGAAGCGGTGCAATCGAACGTGAGAGCACATCTTGCCGCCGATGGTTCATGGTTCGTGAACATCAAGGAGCATTGCGAGGATGGCCAGCGGCATCTCTACGTGAAGGACTTGACGATCTCGCATGTCAGGCAGTGGGTGTGGAGGTTCGTGGATGAATTCTGCTGGAAGCGCCCGGGACCTCCTGGAAAGTGGCCGGATCGGTTCAAAAACTCGTGGGAACCGGTGTTTCACTTTGCGAATGGACCTGCACGGTTTCGTCCCGAGAACGTCACAATAGACACGGACGCGGCTATCGGTGATGGACAGGTCATTCCTGACCTGTCCAATGGCGAATACTGGCACCTTCCGAAGTCGCGGATAACGGGTAAGGCTTGGCCGTCCAACGTGCTCGAGGTTGGTTCTGCTGGTGCCGAAGCATCAGGCCATCAGGCAGCATTCCCCGTCGCACTTCCCACGTTCTTCATTAAAGCCTACTCCGACCCGGGAGATGTCATCTTCGATCCATTCCTTGGTTCTGGCACGACAATGATTGCGGCGGAGCGGGAAGGACGGATCGGGGTAGGAATGGAGCTGAGCCCGAAGTACCTTGGCGTCATCCTCGAGCGCGCCAAGAACGAGGGTCTCGAGCCGAGACTGACCGGGGGACACCATGGCCTCTAAGCGCTTCGACTCCCCTGAGCCCGACCGTGAGGGCCTGTCAGTGAAGGACCTCGAGCTCGAGCGGCGCGTCCTCCAATTGATGGCCACAAAAACGCGCGTCCACAAGATTGCCGAAATCATCGGCATGTCGCGCGAGAATGTCTGGCACATCGGGCAGCGTGCGAAGAAGCGCTATCTTGAGGAGAACGCTAAGCTTTACGCTGATAACCTAGAGGCCGATGTACTAGCGCTGGATGAACTCCTACGGACGTTCACTCCCCGCGCGATCAACGGGTCTGAGTCGGCAGCTAACATGGTGCTCAAAATTCAGGCGCGCAAAGCCGCCATGCTCGGCACCGACGCTGCAACGCAATACGCCATGTCAAAGCGCGCCGACGCCGCCGCCGCCGCTATCCTCGTTGCGGTCCAGGCCGAATTTGCCGCCAGGTTGCCGCCGGATGAGGCAATGGCAGCGTTTCAGGCGGTCCAATTGCGGTACACTGCCGGTGAGGGCAAGACCTCGGCTGATGACACATGATGTTACCCGAGCTCAATTGGGGTCGCTGGAATGCGAGGATGGAACGGGTGGTCCGTTCTGGTGTCCGCACCGATGAGCAGCTCGAGCTTCGCCAACGGCTCATGTCGAGCTTCCGCGCCTACTTCGAATGGGTATGGCCCGCGCTTATGCACGGTGCCCCTATTCCATTCGTGTCCGGCTATTGGGTCGATGCCCAGTGCGAATTGGCTCAACACTTGGCATTGCATGGAGGTCGTGGCATCATCAACCTCCCTCCTGGGTGCGGAAAATCTCTCGTCTGGTCTGCCGCTCTCCCAGTCTGGAAGTGGCTTCACGACCCATCCACATCGATACTATCGTTCGCGCATAATGCCACACTATCGGCACATCTCGCCGGCAAATCAAAACTGATCATCACAGATGAACGGCACCTTGGATTGTTCGGTGACTTGGTGTCAATTGACCCGATGAAGGACGGCGCCAACCAATGGAAAATCAGATCCGGAGGCGGTCGCGTTTGTTTGTCTCGAGGTGGCTCTACTGGATGGCGTGGTGCGATGTGTCTACTAGACGACATCGAGACACCGGAGCAGGTCGAGAGCCCGGCCGAATCCGCAACGACATGGGAAACAATTCGCGACCAGATTTTGCAACGTGTGGACGACACCGACACAAGACCCGGCATCTACATTGCAGTTCAGCAGCGACTTGGCGTCAACGACTCGACGGCCAAGCTCAAAGAGCATTGGGGTAGCAATTGTCATCACCTGGTGCTCGAGCTCGATCGCACAGAGCGCATCTGGTCGCTGCCACCGATGGTTCCCCCCGATCCACGACTCCCGGGCGAGTGCCTGTTGCCGCCATCGGTCTACGGGTCCGCCAAACTGGACGATCTTAGGGCATTGCCGCGAACATACGAGACACAGGCACAGCAGTCGCCAACGGATAGCAGCTCAGAGACGCGAAAGCTCCAGGCTTGGAGCACAGACCGAGTCCAACCGTTCCCGGGTGGGGCGTCATGGCAATTCGGCCTGTCTGTCGATTACGGCGACGGCGCTGGACGCAACGTCACAGTGTTGCGAGCATGGGACGGTCGGCACGTCTGGATTCTCAGGGCAGTGGCGTCGAGATCCGGAACCACCACCGAACAGGACGCCGATGACGTTCGAATCCATCTACTCGAGCCCATGGGATTGATGCCGGGTGACCTGCGAGATAACGTCGGCGATGTCAACGTGGAGTTCAAGTTGGACGGGCTAACGATGAATGACAGATTTGGCAGAGCACTTGGCACCCATTTTCGAACCGCGCACAAAGGTCGAGTCGGGCAAGAGGTCACAGACATTGATCTTGCCTATGCCAAGGGTCTTCTATTCGTGGCTCCCGATGCTACGATCGTCATCGAGGCTAACAACCTATGGCAGGGCGACAAGAGTATCCACAAAAACGTTGTTGACGCCTATCGATACGGCGTCCACGATGAGGTTGTGAGGCTCCTATCTGGCGCATCTGGCGCAAGGATCGGGGTCCCGACCGTGAAAAAACGAGGCATATGATGAACTGGCGTGAGCGACTCTCGAATGCAATCAGTCCGCCCAGGCGCACCGAAGTGATCAAAATGGGCCCTGCGTCAACTCCTTCGGTCTATCCGCCGAGAGCTCAACTCACCGAATGGACGTCAGGCCTCACCAAGGACGTGATTCCGCAGGCGGAGATCGGTCAATACCAATTGCTCGGGCAGGTGACGACCGAAGTGGTGATGCATCCGATCGTGCGGTCGGCAATGGACATGTTGGTCGGCCTACTCGCGGAAGGCCGATGGGTCACTGATCCACCGGAGCTCGCGCAAGACCTGGCTGTGATGTTGGCAGGAGACTACAGGCATCCACCTCAGTCGATCGCGCTTGAGGACGTCAGAGAGAGCGCCACGGTTACGAGCCAGGGTGTCAGATGGGCGCCCACCGGTTCGGGCAGGCTCGGCGTATTCCGGTCTGCCGTTGGAGGCCTCGGAATCTGGAGGCCTGGGCAATTCGTCCGCCGCAATCATCGATGGGTTCCGGTCCTTAACTCCTGGAGCATCGAACATTTCACCCGGCGCGCATCTGACGGGCAATGGATGCAACGTGTTGCACCTCGAGAGATGCAAGGCTACTGGACCGAACGCCCGACGACGGTCGATGAATACACACCCCATCGCGACCCTGAAACGGGCGTCGTCAGCTACTACCCTGACTGGCTGACATGCACACCATGGGGACCCGATCGTCCCTGGTGTTGGGGATGGTGGGCAGGTCTCATCTGGCCGGCGATGGTCAGCGGTCCTCAACTGTGGACCCAACTAGGCCGCATGCTCGAGTCGCGCGCCATGTCCGGATTAATCGTTGGCGCGACAACCGCACAGGATGAAGCTGCTCTGACCCTTCACGCCAATCGCCTATACCAGGCGGGCGAAATGGGGGTCATCGCGATCAACAAGGACCGCGAGTCGATCGACAGCGTGGACACCGGCGCGAGCCAAGGCGCCCAGGTGTTCGACTCCGCCGAATCGACGGTGCTGCGGTGGATCGAAATAACTCTGCTCGGCGGCGCCCGCCTCTGGTCCGACAACGGGAGCCACGCGGCATCCGAGGTTCAGCGGGAGCTCATTAAATCCGGATTGGTTGCCAATCTAGGCAATGCCCTTGCAAGTTGGATTCAGTCTTCGCCCGGGGCTCTTTGGGGACGTTGGAACGGTTATAAATCGGTGTCCTGCCGGTTCGTGGTTCCGTGGGAGCAGACCGATGCAATTCAGTCGGTGGGGCCCGTGATCGACCGGCTGATTACTCTGACCGAAAAGCAGGTGCTGACACCCGCTGAGATCCGACCGATCGTGGAGCAGACGCTTGCACAGGCAGGCATCGCAATCGAGCCCGTTGACACCGTCACACAGCTTTCGGACACTGTCCCCGTACCGATGGAGGTGATTCAGCAGGTGGCGTTGGGGCGGCAATTGGCGAGCCTTGCGAGGGTTCCCGCGAGGAGCCCCGGTCGCGCAATGGGCCTCCGTTTGGCAGGTGGAACGGTAGACATGAAAACGATCGGCTTGCTGGTCGGATGGCATCGCAATAACCCACCGACGATGAGTGCTCCCGGCTGGGGCAATCGGTTGACGCCGTCTCCCGAATGGGTCGAGTGGCTGCTACATGGTGGTGATGCTGGTTTGACGTGGGCGGAGGGCGTCATTTCTTCGCTGTCGTTGCCTCAACCGACCGGCAATATTCCCGCACCGCCAGCCTGACAACCTGCGACCTCGACCGTGCCTGCATCTCTGCCACCGAATCAAGCCGCGCCAATTCCTCAGCAGTCAGAGTCGTTTTTGCTTCCGTCTTATCTTTCCGCATGATTGCCTCCATGACACACAGTACATTTATGGGCCATTGTAGGCCATAAAGTCAAGCGATTACATGTAATCTGATTGTCAATTGGCATCACATCCATGATCGTATAGTCAAACCTGCCGAGGTCAATTTATGCGCCGAAGATCCGTGCTACAACCTCTCAGTGGCGAACCACCATCTGAGTTCAAGCTGTTCTCAATGGGCGAAAATCCCGCGACTGACGGACTGCCTGCCATTGTCGAGCCCGCCGACGTCAACAAGATCATGTCCGCCTACAACAAGCTCGGGAGACCCCTAGCCGGCAAAATCGAACACAACCGAGGCGACACTGCATGTCGATTTGGGCTCGAGCCGCGTGAGGATGGCATCTATGCCGTTGACCTGGAGTGGACGCCGAAGGGTGTCGCGAAATGGGCAGGATGGGAATCCTCATATATTTCGCCCGAGTTTAACGTCGATTCGCGCGGACACGTCACCATGATCTGGGGAGCTGGTCTCACCGATGACCCGGCCTCATACAACCCTGTCAGCGTCCACCAGCGATCGGTTCAAGGTATGCCACTTCTGGCAGATGCGCTGATGTCAGTCGCACCGGAGGGGGCGTGTTCTTGTGAGGTAACCACCGACAATCGTGTCATCTATTACCTGAGTGATGACGACTCCGAAGAGCGCATCATTGTCATGGATTACACAATCGACGGTTCCGGAATCGCAAAACTTGCAGGGCGACCCGTCGAAACAGAAATTGCCGTTGTCGTCGTTGAGCCCGCCGAAGATGCCCAACCGATTCCGATCGTGACCACCTTTGAGGCGGTCGAGAGCCCTGAACCTGTTGAAATTGAACGGGCATGTGCGCCCGTTAAGGAGAGAGCAATGATTGACGATTCGCCTGTTTTGGCGAAATTCCCAGGCGCTGCCGTTTCAGGGCTGTGCCTGACGATGCCTGATGGATCGATGGCATGCGTTGATCTTCAGGGCAATCCAATGCCCGAACCGATGGCGCCCGTTGCGCAAATTCCCGTTGCACCGGTCGCGGACGTTCCACCGGTCGCGCCCGTCATGCAATCGGCGATGGACCCAAATGTGATGCGTGCATTGGTGGAGGAGCAGGTGCAGCGATCGATTGAAGCACTTAAGCCTGTCATTGCCGAATCCATTACTCAACCTGTTCAATTGGTCGAACCTCCATCGGTGCGACTCATTCCCGCTTCTGGCCCAATTGACCGATCGATGCGGCGCTAATCCGCGAAACGAAAGGAACGCACAATGTACAAGGATATGAGAGACTTTCGCGGGCGTCGAACCGCAGGCAATCACGAGCGCGCGATCACCAACATGATCGTGACAAGCGATACCAACGTTTCATCTTTGACCAATGGCACCGCTGCCGCGTCTATTCGGCGCAAGTCTCATTGGAAGATGTCCCCACTGCTGACCCTGGGTGAAAAGCTTGTCGTTGACCAGGGTTACCAGAACGCCCGAGCGTCGTGGCTCGCCCATTACGCGGTGACATCCGTTGCAGCCTACGCGACAAACGCCGCAATCAATCCGACGGCGATCGGCTCCAATATCGGCACCGGGGCATCGACCCTGGCACCGTTCGGTATGGGCATCGCCATCTCGAGCGAAGTCGCCAATCAGACGGCAGATTTCAACAGGCTGAAGGATCTGCTGTATCGGATGGCGCCTGAGACCATCATGGATTACATGTCTCATGGCGCAACCAATGGCGCGGCGGCGCTCGCATCGAGCATGACTGCGATTACCACCAGTGCCGGTGGCAAGCTCAAGTGGAGCTCTGTCAAGGAGGGCGCCCTTGCCATCCGTCAGTTGATTGGCGCTGACTTCGAGCTGGTCTTTGTGACCGATTCGAAGGGCGTCAAGGATATCTCCGACGACATGGATACGTCCAGTGCTGGGATGTATGCGAACCAGGCGCTGACAGGCTATGTCAAGACTCTGTTCGTCGAAGGTGCCCTCCCGAATGAGGTTTCCTTCACGGGTATCGTGCGCGATGGTGTCAGCGTGTTCGTGGTCAATGCGGGCTCTGCCGGTCTCTACACCAACGGCGGCAACACTTACGGCATGCTGATGGTTCCATCTCCGAACGGCGACGATGTTGACTCGCCCATGGGCTCCATTGCCATCGCCGGTTACGCTGACCCGTCCGCAGAGCGACGTGTTCACGAGGTCGTGGAAAGCATCAACGGCGTCGGCATCAGTGCATTCGACGTTGACCCGGCCTCCGGTGAGGACGGCTCACAGCGGTTCTGGCGCGTCGCTTTTGACGCATTCTTGCTCGACACCGACTCTTGCCGGGCCGTCACCTACAGCACAACCTGATAAATAACAGCGGCTTAACGCCAGGAGGGGAATCCAATGTTTGATCGTGGAGTTGAGGTTACAAAGGGCAAAGAGTTTGTCAACGAACCGAAGCGGATGGCAATCCATCGTGAGACTGGCATCGAATTGATCGTGCAACCCGAGGGATGTAAGCACGGCGAACACCATGAATATTGGTTCCTTGAGAATGGGACCGGGCTTTACGTCGATCTTGCGACTGGTGATATTCGACCGGACGTTCGACGGATGGCAATGGTTCCTGGGCTCGATGGCGTTGGAATCGAAAATGGTCAGCCCACACCGGGCGATCGCCAGTATCGTTTACAGCGTCGTGGAGCTCTCCCGGTGCATCCGATCATTGGACACCGTCCGGACGATCCTAAAGACGTTTTGAAGTGGGAACAGACACTTCTCGAACCGGCTAACATCGCCAAGTTTGAGAAGCATTACGAAGCTCGAGGTGTCAAGATCAACCTGGACGCGTGGAAGCCTCACGTAGTTCTTTCCGGTCTATTGGGTCGCATTCGTGACGAGGAACGGACCAACAGTCTCACCGAAGCTGCGCGACTGAAAGAAATTCATGCTAAGGCCTCCGCAAGGCTCGAGGCGCTGATCAAATCAATCGAACTGATGAGAGACCCGGCGTCAAAGCGATCGCGGTCTTGAGGAGGATAGTGTGAGTTCAAAAGTTGAACCAACCCAGATTTTCCATGTGACGGCGGAGAGCATTCTATTGAATGCAATCAACGCAAGTCTTGCGTCTGGTGTCGGAATCTATCGCGGAACGGGCGCGCCATCTGGTGATCTTTCCGGCGGTGTCGCGACTCCGACCCAGGTCTATCTTCGCGAGGGCGCCGCATCGACGACTGCGATGCTCTATCTGTCGCGTGATACCGGCTCAACCTGGACCGCCGTCGCAGGCGTTTCAGGCTCCCAACTCACCGACGGCGTTGTCACGGTGACGGCCAACCTCGGATCGATCTCCGAGGCGGGGCTTGTCAATCTCGATCTGTCGGGGTCCGGAACACTCAATCTCACCGGTGGGGGCGTCTCAACGTTCGGTGATGACACGGCAGTGTGGACGTTCAACGGAACGGGAGGCGTTGCGCTCACCAGTGCGACGTCGATCAATCTCGGGACCAGTGCACTTACCCTTGGCCAGGCCGCTGTAACGGTCTCCAATGACGTCCAAGTCACGGTCAAGGATAACTCTGCGACGTCTGTTGCAATCGGCTCCACAGGGCTCCTTGGGCTGATCGCGCTCGACACGACCAATGCGGCGGAGAAGGTTACGATCGGCGGTAATTTTGCGGTTGCCACCGGCAAGACTGCGAGCACGAATACACTGACTGAAACGACTGCCGGCAACGGTATCGCGCTCGGTTCTGGCGTCGAAATCCTGGGCGTCCCAAAGGTCGTATCCGCTGCGGTTGCCTACAACACTGCCGATGGTGTGCTGTTTAGCGTACCAGCCGGTGAGGTATGGGTGATCGATGCAATGTGGTTCCGGACCACGACATCATGGGACGGAAACGGCGCTGCAATCATCGGAGATGCAACAGACACAGACGGCTATCTGGTGCTCGCTAATGCATCGCTCAAAACGACCTACGATGAGACAGGCGGCGTTGCTGGATGGACCACGGGAACGCGAGGGCTGAAGGATTCGAACCGCGGTGCATATCTGGCGGGA
>Ga0228700_1001762_pt1 | contig 12997 bp, 13 predicted proteins | sample McNCre317_Aug_MG_FD_178019 | JGI IMG/M metagenome (GOLD analysis project Ga0228700, IMG submission 178019) | Freshwater microbial communities from McNutts Creek, Athens, Georgia, United States - 3-17_Aug_MG | ecosystem: Environmental > Aquatic > Freshwater > Creek | place: USA: Georgia...
CTTAGCGACTGGCGCTTGCCCTGGGTGCCGAAAGTTTCGGTGATGCGGTCCAGCATGATGGCCAGCAGCACCACGGCCAGGCCCGACTCGAAGCCCAGGCCGATGTCCAGGCGCTGAATGCTGGCCAGCACATCGTTGCCCAGGCCGCCGGCACCCACCATGGAGGCGATGATCACCATGGACAGCGCCATCATGATGGTCTGGTTGATGCCCGCCATGATGGAGGGCATGGCTCCCGGGATCTGCACCTTGAGAAGCACCTGCATGGGGGTGCAGCCAAAGGTCACGCCGGCTTCCACCTGTTCCTTGTTGACCTGGCGTATGCCCAGCGAGGTCAGGCGCACCACCGGCGGCATGGCAAAGATCACGGTGGACAGCACACCCGGCACCCGGCCCAGGCCGAACAGCATGGCTGCCGGAATCAGGTAGACAAAGGCCGGCATGGTCTGCATGAAGTCCAGTGTGGGCCGCACCAGGGCGGCCACACGGTCGTTGCGCGCGGCCCAGATGCCCAGCGGCAGGCCCAGCACCAGGCTGATGAAGGTGGCGGCGATGATGAGCGCCAGCGTCACCATGGTCTGCGGCCAGAAGCCGGTGGCATCGATCACATAGCAGCAGGCCAGGCAGAACAGCGCAAACCTCCAGCCGATACGCCAGAAGCCCAGGGCCACCAGCAAGGCGGTGATGACCGGCATGGGCACGGCCTGCAGGCCCATTTCCAGGGCCTCGGTCAGGCTGCCCACGCCCGAGCCCAGGCGTTCCAGCGTACCGCCGTCGTTGTCCACCACGAACTTGACGGCTTGGTCTACCCATTCGCCCAGGGGCAATGCTTCACTCATGACTGGCCTCCACTTCTTCCACCATTTTCTTCAACAAAATCGTCTGCGTGACTGCGCCCAGGTACCGTTGGTCGGCATCCACAACCGGCAGGGGTACCGGGTTCATGACCAGGCGGCCGATGAGCTCGCGCAGCACCAGCGTGTCGGCCACCGGCTGGATGTGCGGCAGGAAGGCCGCGGCCAGATCCTTGCTGCCGGACTCCAGGCCACGGTACATCGAGTCCATCGACACGGCGCCCTGCAGCCGTCCGTCGGATGCCACCACAAATGCGTAGTGGCGCTGGCTCTCGCGCAGCTGCGTGATGGCGCTGCGCATGTCGGCCTGCGCGTCACCGCTGGCGCGGATGACCAGGGTCTCGTTGGTGGCAGCCACGTCCTTGGCCACCAGGTACTTGTTGACGTCCACGCCCTTGAAGAAGGCGCGCACATAGGCGTCGCTGGGGTTGCGCAGGATTTCGTCCGGCGTGCCGATCTGCACGATGCGCCCGCCCTCCATGATGGCGATGCGGTTGCCGATGTGAAAGGCCTCGTCCAGATCGTGCGAGACAAAGACGATGGTGCGCTGCTGCTCGGCCTGCAGCTTGAGCAGCAGCTCCTGCATTTCGGTGCGCTTGAGCGGGTCCAGGGCCGAGAAGGCCTCGTCCATCAGCATCAGCGAGGGGTCCACCGCCAGGGCGCGGGCCAGGCCCACGCGCTGCTGCATGCCGCCAGAAAGTTCGGAGGGCATGCGGTTGGCAAAGGCCTTGAGGCCGACCTGGTCGAGCACCTCCATGGCACGCATCTCGCGCGCCTTGCGGTCCACGCCGGCCACCTCCAGGCCGAAGGCGGTGTTTCTCAGCACCGAGAGATGGGGCAGCAGGGCAAAAGACTGGAACACCATGGCCAGGTCTTTGCGGCGCAGGTCAATGAGCGCCTTCTTGCTCATGGTGGCCACATCGTTGCCGCCCACCAGGATCTGGCCATGGGTGGGGTCCACCAGGCGGTTCAGAAGGCGGATGAGGGTGGACTTGCCCGAGCCCGACAGGCCCATGAGCACAAAAATCTCGCCCTCGTTGACGTGGAAGTTGGCGTCTTTCACGCCCACCACCATGCCGGTCTGCTGGAAGATTTCGTCCTTGCTCAAGCCCCGCTTGAGCATTTGCATGGCAAGTTCGGGGCTGTGCCCGAAGATCTTGTAGAGGTTTTTGACGACGACTTTTTCGCTCACTGCTGTAGTCCTTGATGATGTTGGGCCGGGGCCTGCACAGGCAGCCCCACCCCCCTTGCTATGCATGAAGCGGGCCATGCTAGCCCGACACAACGCAGCTTAGCCCCCAAATGCGCCGCACGGTTATCCATTTGCGACAGCTGTCAAGCGGCCTAGGGAATCCCCTTAGCCCCGACAGTGCATTGGCGACAGTCAGCGCGCACTGCGCGAGAGGTAGCGCTTGCGCCAGAACACCAGGCTCAAGGTCAGGGCGATGGCCAGCATGCCCCCCATGGCCCACCAGAAGCCGCTGTGCAGGTGCAGGAGGGGGATGGTGTCGAAGTTCATGCCAAAGATGGCGGCAATCAGGTTCAGCGGCAGGAAGATGGCCGTCAGCGCCGTGAGGGTGCGCATGATGTCATTGGTGCGGTGGCTCTGGGCGCTGAAGTGCATCTGCACCGCGGCCTCGGCGCTTTGCTCCAGGCGCTGCACATGGTGGACCACGCGTTCAATGTGCTCCAGCACATCGCGGCTGCGCACCTGCAGAAGTTCGCGCTCCAGCGCCTCGCTCTGGCTCTGCACCGCGGGCCAGGTCTTGACCGCTTCGATCCAGTCCTGGATGCAGGCGCGCTGGTCCTCGCAGATCTCGTCGAGCTGGTGCAAGGTCTGGCGCGCATCGAGCAGGGCGGCCCAATTGGCAAAACGGCTCTTGGGGTCGAGCAGCTCGATCTGCCAGTGGTCGAGCTGGTGGGTGAGCTCGCGGCGCAGCGCCAGGTAGCCGTCCACCATCAGGTTGACGATGCGCAGCATCAAGTCGGCCGGGCTGGCCGGGTAGCGGTTGCCGGTGCTGCGCAGCTCCGGGCGGCCTTCGGTACCGTAGGTCTGCAGCAGCCGCGCGGCATAGGCATCGCGCACACTGCAGTCCTCGGGGTGCACGCTTACCAGCACGCGGTCAAAGATGGCAAAGCCCACCGGGTTGGTGTCAATGCGCCGCAGGATGGGTGGGCCCCCGTGCGGCTTGGCGGCCTGGCCAAGTGGCAGGCTTTGCGCGTCCTGTTTCGGGGCCAGGCGGCGAAATACCAGCAGGTCGTACTGGGAGGTGTAATCGTAGTGCGAGGGCAGTTGCGCATTGAGCAGGTCGGACACATGCAGCTCCAGCAGTGCCTGACCGCAGCGCTGCTGCAACAGGCTTTGCAGGCTGGTGAGCTGGGCCTCGAAGGCGCCGCGGCTGCAGCTGATCCAGACGCAGCCGCCCTGGGGCAAACCGCTCTGCAGCAGGTCTTGCAGGCCCAGGCCCTCGCGCACCCCGCTGCTCTGTATGTGCAAGATGCGCATGGCGAGCCGGGGTGGTGGGCTGTGGCTAGCGGCTGCGCAGCAGGCGGGCCGCGTCGCGTGCGAAGTAGGTCAGCACACCGTCGGCGCCGGCGCGCTTGAAGGCCAGCAGGCTCTCCAGCATGACCGCATCATGGTCCAGCCAGCCATGGGCCGCCGCGGCCTTGAGCATGGCGTATTCGCCTGAGACCTGGTAGGCAAAGGTGGGTACACGGAATTCGTCCTTGACCCGGCGCACCACATCCAGATAGGGCATGCCGGGTTTGACCATCACCATGTCGGCGCCTTCGGCGATGTCCATGGCCACTTCGCGCAGGGCTTCGTCGCTGTTGCCGGGGTCCATCTGGTAGGTCTTCTTGTTGCCTTTGCCCAGGTTGGAGGCCGAGCCCACGGCATCGCGGAAGGGGCCGTAAAAGGCGCTGGCGTACTTGGCGCTGTAGGCCATGATGCGGGTGTGGACCAGCTTTTCGGCTTCCAGCGCGGCGCGGATGGCGGCGATGCGCCCGTCCATCATGTCGCTGGGCGCCACCATGTCCACGCCGGCGCGGGCCTGGGTCAGGGCCTGCTGCACCAGGGCTTCGGTGGTTTCGTCATTGAGGATGTAGCCCTCGGTCTCAGGCCGGGTGTCGGGCAGGCCGTCCTGGCCGTGGCTGGTGAAGGGGTCCAGCGCCACGTCGGTCATCACGCCCAGCTCCGGAAATTCCTTTTTGAGGGCACGCACCACGCGCGGCACCAGGCCGTCCGGGTTCTGTGCCTCGCTGCCGCGGTAGTCCTTGAGGGATTGGTCGATCACCGGAAACAGCGCCATCACCGGGATTTCGAGCTTCACGCATTCTTCGGCCACCGGCAGCAGCAGGTCCAGGCTGAGGCGCTCCACACCCGGCATGGAAGCCACGGGCACGCGCTGCTTTTGCCCATCCACCACGAACACCGGGTAGATGAAGTCGTGCGCGCTCAAGGTGTTTTCACGCACCAGGTTGCGGGTAAAGCTGTCACGGCGAAGGCGGCGCGGCCGGCCGGCGGGGAAGGGGGCATAGGACGTGGAGGGTAGGGACATAATATTTCTACTATATCCCCCCCGTCGAACCGTGCTTGCGACTTTCACCGCACACGGCTCACATACGACCACTAGCTACACAGCGTCATCAGGTTGCATAACCTTCGACTGCTTCACCAGATTAAAGTCCCTCGTATATCAGGGGACCGGCTTGATAACCTTCAAACCTAGGGCGTGGACACGCCTGTGACAAATCGGATGCAACAGCACCCGGTTGGAGAGAGCGTCACTCCCGCCTAGCTGCCGGTAGACGATATGGTGGTCGTCCACGTTTTCATCAGCCATGTCTATTTCTTGCTCACAGAGAGCGCACTTACCACCTTGGTCGAACCACAGCGAGGCCCTTTGTGCGCTCCAGATGGTTTCACCCATCCGTTGCACACGCAGCTTCTCGCCATAGGCAACCCAATCAGGGTGGAAGGGGTTGTAATCCCCCTTGACCTTGGTGTGCCGGACAATTTTCATATCCGAGAGGCGATACAGCGGAAGCGGTATCTTCTCCACACCCCCGAACGGATCATCCTGCAATCCAGCAAACTGTTTGCGTGAACCACACTGTTTCCAATAGTGGTGATACACCCATTTAGCCGTCTTGCGCGGATGCGTCCGCAGGCCCCAGCGCATCAATCGCCAGTAAATCAGGCGGTCGGTTTTGCTGAAGGTCTGCTTTGCGACCGTCCCCTTGTGGTACTGAGCCCAGCCTTTGAGGACTGGATTCAGGCGCTTTATCAGCGTTTCTACAGGAACCTTCGATTGCGAAGTGGCGATGATCTTCTTCACCTTGCCGTAAAACGCTTTCACGTTCTTCTGGTTTGGCTTGATGAGTAGCTTGCCCCCGTATTTACGGAAGTTCCACCCTAGAAAGTCAAATCCTTGATCGATATGCACAATGCGCGTCTTTTCCTCGGACAGCGTTAATCCCCGCTCGCGCAAGAATTCAACAATCCAAGGTCGGACCACGGTTTCAAGCAGCTCTTTCGAGCTGCCCGTCACCACAAAGTCATCTGCATACCGGACCAAGTGCACCTTACCTTTTCTAGCCAGAGCGATCCCCATCTTTTCCCGAAGGAAATTCAAGAGCCCCGCTTCCAACCCATTCAGAGTAATGTTCGCTAGCGTCGGCGAGATGATGCCGCCCTGCGGCGTGCCCTCATCCGTGCGCTGGAGCTGACCCGCGTCAACCACTCCAGACTTCAACCAATTGCGCAGCGTCACCTTGTCCATGTGGACGTGGTTCAGCAGCCAGACGTGGTTAATGTTGTCAAAGAACCCAGAGATATCTGCGTCTAGTACCCATTCGGCCGAGGCTTTCATGGAGAGAGACCCAAAGAGCTGGCTTCGTGCGTCATGTGTTGATCGCCCTTTCCGAAACCCATACGAGTTTGGATCGGACGCACACTCCACAGCGGGTTCCAGCGCCAGCAGGTGGAGTGCCTGCATCGCTCTGTCTTTCATGGTCGGTATGCCCAGTGGCCTTTCCTTCCCGTTAGCCTTTGGGATATAGACCCGCCGTAGGGGGCGAGCCCGATACCCATTGGTGTTCAGACAACCAATCGCATTCCATTTCTTCGTTGGCGTATCCCATAGGACGCAATCGATGCCACTCGTTCGCTTCCCTTGGTTTTCCGTTACTTTCCGGACAGCCAATGCCTTGGCCTGCCAGGATCGGATCAGGCTCCGCGTGAGTCTTGCGACCCTTCGAAAATCCTTCTCCGTTTCTGCCTGCGCTATGCGCATCTGCGCCTTTCCTACGAACTGCATGACAGCCTTCCAATCAATGGAATGCCATTCACTTGATTCGTCCGGAGACGCAGCATCGTTGCCGATGTGTTCCATACCATTCTCCAGTTAGGTAAAACCCGTTTGAAGAAGGCACTGACCCAGAGGGTCAGATACCCTCTGGGTCATAGTTAAAAGTCGCAACGGCTTTACGCTGTCGCACCCTGAGCAAGTCAGCCAGCTTTCACTGTGAGGCAGGGCCCCTATGCCGTCAGTTACAGACGGCCATTCGCTTTTTGCTCAATCCTCTACCCCCTTCACCATGGCCTTTGATTACTCGCGGGTTGCCAACCCTTGCAGGTTGGCGGAGAGTGGGGCTTACCTCGTTTCCCTCTGTGCCCATCTGGCTGGCGGGCCAGACGATGGGGTTAGGGACTCTCTATCCGCCGGAAGTCATTTGGGAACGATGCGAAGTCCACGACATGCGCATCCTGACTTCGTGCCTTTTGGCTACAGCTCCTCCATTGCTGGAGAGACAAGCGTAAGCTGTTCAATTTTCACGACGGTTCAGACGAGAGTTCACATCACATTTCCCGTACCCTATACCTCGGCGACCTTCCCACTTCTTGCTCGTGAGATTGGGACTGACTCGCGTCAGCCTTGTGTGCTTGCGCACAGATCGTTTAACCGTAGCTCCGCACCCCCGGATTACTCCAGACGCACGTACGGTCAAGGTCACGTCGTTCCAGACGTGGTTTCTTAGGAAACAAGACACAGAGAGCGGTAACGCTCTGTATGCCGCCAAAGCTGCGGCTCCACATTTACAAACTTTTACGTTTCAATGTGGCATGTCGACAACGAAAATGCCATCCGAGGATGGTTTCGCGTTGAGGAATCGCCCTCCCGGGCAACTCCATGATCGATATTTGCAAGCAAGTTTCGATCTTCATTTAGCTTTCTCCCGAGGGAGAAAACAGCAGCTCTTCAGAGGAGAACTGCGCTTTGTAAGGCTGATTAGTTCAGCTACAGAAGCGACATCGAGTCGCACCATGGAGAAAATTGTGCCTGAAAGATGGGAGCCCAAAACGGTGCGCCGGGGCAGATTTGTCAAAAAATACCAGGGCTGGCTGCGGGGCTTTCCCCAAAAATTGCTTGTATTGGTGCGCAATGCTTGTTACATTTCGCTCGGGCAGCTTGCTGCCTCCCGCTTTTCCTCCCTGAGCGGGGCCTTGATGTGTGACAGCAAATAGGCTTACCACCCCAGCCCAGTGCTGGGGTTTTTTTTGCCTGGCCCCGGGCCTACACTTAAATGCCATGCTCTGGATCAAGTCCTTCCATATCGTGTTTGTTGCCAGTTGGTTTGCCGGCTTGTTCTACCTGCCGCGCATCTTTGTCAACCTGGCGATGGTGGAGCCGGCATCACTTTCGGAACGCGCGCGCCTCTTGCTGATGGGGCGCAAGCTCATGCGCTTCAGCCATATGCTGATGGGGGTAGCCCTGGTGCTGGGCCTGTGGCTGTGGTCGCTGTATGGCCTGCAATTTGGCATGGGCAATGGGGCGGGCCCGGGCTGGATGCATGTGAAGCTGTTTTTGGTGCTGCTGGCGGTTGCCTACCACTTTCTGTGCGCGCGCATCCTGCGCAGCTTTGAGGCTGGTGCCCAGGGCCACGGCCATATCTGGTTTCGCTGGTTCAATGAGGTGCCGGTGCTGCTGCTCACCGGCATTGTCATTCTGGTGGTGGTCAAGCCTTTTTGAAGCAAGGCGGCCATGCACAAGACCGCCGCCTGGCCGCTGGCACTGATCTATGCGGTGCTGATCGTCTATGCCAGCCTGTACCCCTTCAGCGCCTGGCGCGACCAGGGGGTGGACGTCTGGTCTTTTCTGCTGGCGCCCTTGCCGCGCTACTGGACCGCGTTTGACGTCGGCATCAATGCCGCCGGTTACCTGCCGTTTGGCGGCCTGCTGGCGCTGGCGGCGTTGCGCTCCAGGCGCGTTCAGCGGCCTTTGGGATTTGCCTTGCTGTGTGCCGCGCTGCTGTCTCTGGCCATGGAAACCCTGCAGGAGTTTTTACCGGTGCGCGTGGCCTCGCGGGAAGACTGGTTGCTCAACAGCGCGGGCGCCTGGGCTGGCGCCGTGGCGACGCTGGTGCTGGAGCGGCTGGGCGCCATAGACCGCTGGAGCGTGCTGCGCCGGCGCTGGTTTGTGGAGCAGGCCCGGGGCGGCCTGGTGCTGCTGGCCACCTGGCCGCTGGCCCTGCTGTTTCCGCCGGGCCTGCCATTTGGCCTGGGCCAGGTCTTTGAACGCCTGGAGGCCTACCTGGCCGAGCAGCTGGCCGACACTCCCATGCTGGAATGGCTGCCCATGCGCAGCATTGAGCTGCAACCGCTGCTGCCCAGTGCCGAGCTGCTGTGTGTGCTGCTGGGCCTGCTGGTGCCCTGTCTGCTGGGCTTTTGCGTCATTCGGGCCGGTGTGCGCCGGCTCCTGTTTGTGCCGCTGTACCTGGGGCTGGGAGTGGGGGTGACGGCACTGTCGGCCCTGCTGAGCTGGGGCCCCGGCCATGCCTGGGCCTGGCTGGACCTGCCCAGCCAGCTGGCGCTGGCCATCGTCCTGCTGCTGGCCACCGCGCTCTCCTGGGCGCCGGACCGGGTGTTTCCGGCCCTGATGCTGCTGGCTCTGGGTGTCTACCTGAGTGTGCTGAACCAGTCGCCGGAAAGCCCTTATTTCGACCAGACCCTGCAGGCCTGGGAACAGGGCCGGTTCATCCGATTCAATGGCCTTGCCCAGTGGCTGGGCTGGCTGTGGCCCTATGCCGTACTGGGCTACGCCCTGATGCGGATCTGGCAGCGTGACCCGAAAAACTAAAATCCGCCCATGTCTGATACCAATACTGCTGCGCCCTCTTATTTCGGGCGCCATATTTTTTTCTGCCTGAACGAACGCAAGAACGGCGAGGCCTGCTGTGCCCAGTTCCAGGCCCAGCAGGCTTTTGATCACTGCAAGGCACGGGTCAAGCAGGCGGGTATCAGCGGTCCCGGCCAGGTGCGGGTCAACAAGGCCGGCTGCATGGACCGCTGTGCCGCCGGCCCGGTGGCCGTGGTCTATCCGGAGGCGGTCTGGTACAGCTATGTGGACCTGGCCGATATCGACGAAATCGTGGACTCCCACCTGAAGCAAGGTGTGGTGGTGCAGCGCCTGCTCACGCCCCCAGAGCTGGGCCGCTAGCATGAAGGCATCCACCCAGAAATTGCAGATCTCAGGGCCGGCTGGCGTGCTGGAGCTGGCCGTGGACGCGCCGCAGGATGCGAGCCAGCCCACGCGTGGCGTGGCGGTGATCGCCCACCCCCATCCCCTGTTTGGCGGCACCATGGACAACAAGGTGGTGCAGACCCTGGCGCGTGCCTTCGTGCTATGCGGCTGGCAGGCGGTGCGCTTCAATTTTCGCGGCGTGGGCGGCAGCTCTGGCGCCTATGACGAAGGCCGGGGTGAGCTGCAAGACCTGCTGGCCGTGATTGCGGCGCAGGCACCCCAGGGTTCGCTGGCATTGGCCGGCTTCTCGTTTGGCGCTTTTGTCACCAGCCACGCCGTGGCCAGCCTGTGGCCCCAGCGCGCGCTGGACAAGCTGGTGCTGGTGGGCACGGCAGCCAGCCGCTTTGCCGTGGCACCGCTGGCGCCTGAATTGCATGATCGCAGCCTTGTGCTGCATGGCGAGGTGGACGATACCGTTCCCCTGGCCGACGTGATGGACTGGGCCCGGCCGCAAAAACTTCCGGTTACCGTGATTCCGGGCGTGGAGCATTTCTTTCATGGACAATTGCCACTGCTGCGTTCGCTGGTGGTGCGCCACCTGATGAGCGATTCGCCGCCGTCCTGAAGTCCCCTCTGCCATCTGCCATCTGCCTTCGGTTTTCTGGCTTGGCCCAGCTGCCCTTGCTTTCTTTACTGCCTCTTTCCCCGTTACTCCTGCCATGAAATCTCTTATTGCCATTCTCTTGGCTGCCTTGTCGTTTTCCGTGTCGGCGCAAATGCCGCAGCCACCCGAAGTGGCGGCACGCGCCTATATGCTGCTCGATGTGACGGCCAACCAGATCCTGGCAGCCAAGGACATTGATACGCCGGTGGAGCCGGCCTCGCTGACCAAGCTGATGACTGCCTACCTGGTGTTCGATGCCCTGAAATCGAAAAAAATCGATCTCAAGCAGACCTTCCCCGTGAGCCTGCGGGCCTGGAAGATGCCGGGCTCGCGCATGTTCATCGACCCCAAGATGCAGGTGCCGGTGGAAGACCTGATCCAGGGCATGATTGTGCAAAGCGGCAATGACGCCACCATGGCCCTGGCCGAGGGCGTGGGCGGTTCGGCCGAGAAGTTCGTGCAGATGATGAACGACCAGGCCAAGGTGCTGGGCATGAAGAGCACCGGCTACAAGAACCCGGAGGGTCTGACCGAAGCCGGCCACACCACCACCGCGCGCGATCTCAGCATTCTGGCGACCCGCCTGATGGCTGACTTCCCGCAGTACGTGGGCTTTTATGCCATCAAGCATTACCGCTACCCGGGCACGCCCGCAGCCAATGACAGCAACCGCAATCTGCTGCTGTTTCGCGACCCGACCGTGGATGGCCTGAAGACCGGTCACACCGATGCCGCCGGCTTTTGCATGATTGCCACGGCCAAGCGCGATTTCCCCAACCTGATGACGGCCGGTGCTGCGCCCGGTACACCCGGCGCCACCGGCAGCCGCCGCCTGCTGTCCATCGTGCTCGGTGCCGACAGTGAGAATGCGCGCGCCAACGAATCGCAAAAGCTGCTGAACTGGGGCTACACCGCTTTTGAGGCCGTCAAGCTGTTTGACGCCAACCAGGCGGTGGACACGCCAGCGGTCTGGAAGGGCAGCGCCGCCACGGTCAAGCTGGGCCGGCCCCAGTCCTTGGTGGTTGCTGTGCCCAGTGGCACCGCTGCCAAGCTCAAGACACAGATCCTGCGCAACGACCCGCTGCTGGCGCCCATCACCCAGGGTCAGCAGCTGGCCACCCTGCGCATTACCCAGGGCGAGCAGGCCCTGCTGGACGTGCCCCTGGTGGCGCTGGATGCGGTGGGGCAGGCGGGCATCTTTGGCCGCGCCTGGGATGCCGTGCGCCTGTGGATAAAGTGAATAAGTAGCCCCCACGCTTTTCACTGCGTGTAATGCGCTGCCCCCTCAAGGGGGCTAAACCCGCTTGGGGCAGCCAGGCGTGGGTTTGTCGCAGTGCTCGTGCTTCCTGCGGTCTTGCGCCAATCGTTCAGACCTGTTACATTTGAAGGCTTTTCGGAAATTCCGAAGGGATTCACGTTTTCGTATTTTTTCCAAACGTTTAGGGACGTTTTATCAATGCCAACCATTAACCAGCTCGTGCGTCAAGGCCGTGAGGTCGAGACCATCAAGTCGAAGAGCCCTGCCATGCAGAACTCTCCGCAGCGTCGCGGTGTGTGCACCCGTGTGTACACCACCACGCCGAAGAAGCCCAACTCCGCTCTGCGTAAGGTCGCCAAGGTGCGCCTGACCAACGGTTTTGAAGTCATTTCCTACATCGGCGGTGAAGGCCACAACCTCCAGGAACACAGCGTGGTGCTGGTTCGCGGCGGTCGTGTCAAGGACTTGCCCGGTGTCCGTTACCACATCGTGCGCGGCTCTTTGGACCTGCAAGGCGTGAAGGATCGCAAGCAGGCTCGCTCCAAGTACGGTGCGAAGAAGCCCAAGGCCAAATAAAGCGGCCTGAAGCCAAGGCTCCAAGGCCCTGGATTCAAAAAACAAAAAGGTGTTTGTCTGCTGCGTGGCGCGGTAGATAAACGAAGTGACCCGGTGTTCGGGTCGAGTAAGTGAGAGTCTTATGGATTAACTCTCGCGGTGTCCCCAAGGGATGCCAACTGAAGCAAAGAGGTGAAAAATGCCACGTCGTCGCGAAGTCCCTAAACGTGAAATCCTGCCGGATCCCAAGTTCGGCAATGTTGAGCTGTCCAAATTCATGAACGTGATCATGGAAGGCGGCAAGAAGGCTGTTGCAGAGCGCATCATTTACGGCGCCCTGGAACTGATCGGTAAGAAGCACCCCGATAAAGACCCGGTGGAAGCATTCAGCGTTGCCATCAACAACGTCAAGCCCATGGTGGAAGTGAAGTCCCGCCGCGTGGGTGGTGCCAACTACCAGGTGCCGGTGGAAGTGCGCCCCGTGCGCCGTCTGGCCCTGTCGATGCGCTGGATCAAGGAAGCCGCCCGCAAGCGTGGCGAGAAGTCCATGGCCCAGCGTCTGGCCAACGAGCTGCTCGAGGCCACCGAAGGCCGTGGCGGCGCCATGAAGAAGCGTGACGAAGTGCACCGCATGGCCGAAGCCAACAAGGCTTTCTCGCACTTCCGTTTCTAAGCTAGAAGCGAAAGCGGCGGCGCCCCCTGTGGGGTGCTGTCGCACCTGGCGGCGCCTGTCGCGCTGTCATAAAAGGGATTCAAACTACCGGGTCCCTTGCCATGCTGCTTGATGTGGTATGGCTGTTACCAGATTAAGACCAACCAAGGATCCATCATGGCTCGCACTACCCCCATTGAGCGCTACCGCAACATCGGCATTTCTGCCCACATTGACGCCGGCAAGACCACCACCACCGAGCGTATTCTTTTCTACACCGGCGTGAACCACAAGATTGGTGAAGTGCACGACGGCGCGGCCACCATGGACTGGATGGAGCAGGAACAAGAGCGCGGCATCACCATTACCTCGGCGGCCACCACCTGCTTCTGGAAGGGCATGGACACCTCCTTCCCCGAGCACCGCATCAACATCATCGACACCCCCGGACACGTGGACTTCACCATTGAAGTGGAGCGTTCCATGCGT
>Ga0228700_1001765_pt1 | contig 12981 bp, 11 predicted proteins | sample McNCre317_Aug_MG_FD_178019 | JGI IMG/M metagenome (GOLD analysis project Ga0228700, IMG submission 178019) | Freshwater microbial communities from McNutts Creek, Athens, Georgia, United States - 3-17_Aug_MG | ecosystem: Environmental > Aquatic > Freshwater > Creek | place: USA: Georgia...
CACACCTACATCGACGCGCAGGTCGACCTCGCGCAGGCGCTGGTCGTCACCGACAACGCCAAGACGCAGAAGTACAGCCCCTGCAACGCCACCGAGTCGCTGCTGGTGCATGCGGATCAGGCCGCGGCCTTCCTGCCGCGGATCGGCGCGATCTTCGCCGCCAAGGGCGTGGAGATGCGCGCCTGCCCGCGTGCCCAGGCCATCCTGGCCGACGTTCCCGGCGCGACGGTGGTGGCCGCGCTCGAGAGCGACTGGGCCGAGGAATACCTGGCGCCGGTGATCAGCGTGAAGGTGGTCGACTCGCTCGACGAGGCGATCGCGCACATCAACCGCTACGGCAGCCACCACACCGACGCGATCCTGACCACCAACCACCCCAACGCGATGCGCTTCCTGCGCGAGGTCGACTCCAGCAGCGTGATGGTCAACGCCAGCACGCGCTTTGCCGACGGCTTCGAGTACGGCCTGGGCGCCGAGATCGGCATCTCCACCGACAAGTTCCACGCCCGCGGCCCGGTCGGCCTGGAGGGACTGACCTCGATGAAGTGGGTGGTGCTCGGCCAGGGCGAGATCCGCCAATGAGCGCGCTGACGAACGCCGCGCGCGATGCGCGCACCGCGCTGGTGCTGTTCTCGGGCGGCCAGGACTCGACCACCTGCCTGGCCTGGGCGCTGGAGCGCTTCCAGCGGGTCGAGACGCTGGGCTTCGACTACGGCCAGCGCCACCACATCGAGATGGACTGCCGCCTGACGGTGCGCGAGGAGCTGCGCGCGGCCTTCCCGCACTGGGCCGCGCGCCTGGGCGACGACCATGTGCTCGACCTGAGCCTGATCGGCCAGATCTCCGACACGGCGCTCACCGCCGAGCGCGAGATCGAGCTGCAGGCCAACGGCCTGCCCAACACCTTCGTGCCGGGGCGCAACCTGCTGTTCCTCGGCTTCGCGGCGACGCTGGCCTACCGGCGCGGCGCCTCGGTGCTGGTCGGCGGCATGTGCGAGACCGACTACTCCGGCTACCCCGACTGCCGCGACAACACGATGAAGGCGCTGCAGGTGGCGCTCTCGCTCGGCCTGGACACGCCGATGACGCTCGAGACGCCGCTGATGTTCCTGACCAAGGCCCAGACCTGGGACCTGGCCGAGCAGCTCGGCGGCCAGACGCTGGTGGAGCTGATCGTCGAGCACACCCACACCTGCTACCTGGGCGAGCGCGGGGCGCGCCAGCCCTGGGGCCACGGCTGCGGCCACTGCCCGGCCTGCGAGCTGCGCCGCGCCGGTCATGCCGCCTGGCTGGCCGACGCCTGAGCCGGTCGCATCATGTCGATCCCTGTCGCGATCCTGATCGCGGTCCTGTTCTTCTGGATCATCGGTGCGGCCCAGCGGCTGCAGCGGCTGCGCACGGCCGCGGCCACGCTGTTCGTGCCCCTGTCGAGCAACCTGCGCCAGCGCCATGCGATCGCGCTGGCCCTGGCGCATGCCTCGCGCCCGCTGCTCGGCGACGAGCATGCCCTGATCACCCGCCTGGTCGAAGCCGCCCAGGCGGCCGGGCGCGCCACCGATGCGGCCCAGATGCGCAGCATGCGCGGCACCGCGCTGCAGGCCATCGGCGAGGCCGAGCAGACGCTGGTGCAATCGCTCGACGCCCTGGGCCTGCACCTGCAGGACCTGACCTCGGGCAGCGGCCCGATCGCCGCCATCACCGAGCTGCTGCGCCAGCGCGATGCCCTGCAGGAGCAGCTCGCCTCCGACCGGCACCTCTACAACCACGCCGCGCAGACCTACAACGAGGCGCTGCACATCTTCCCGACCACTCTGGTGGCCACGCTGCTGCGGCTGCGCGACGCCCCGCTGCTGGCCAGCGGCGCCGCCCCCTCCCGCACAGGGATGGCCGCCAGTCGCTCGACCCAGATGATCTGATACCGCCGCGTGCCGTTGCCCCATGGAAACGCCTCGGCAATAAAAGCGCGGCGAGGCTGGACAAGCTCCCGACACAGCGGGCAAAGTGGCAAAAATTTGCTCAATATGCAATTTTTGTCTCGCAATGCAACCTACCCTGACCCGCGCCCAGCCTGAGCTGGATCCCGACGCCCTCATCGTCTGGCACCAGCTGAACCTGCTGGCCAGCGCCGGGGAGCGGCAAGCCGCCGTGCTGACGCTGCTGATGGTCTCGGACAACGCACGCGAGCACCGCGCCTGGCAGGAGGCGGTGCGCGGCGTGCACGGCGCCGAGGCGATGCGCGAACGCATCGGCCGGCTGCCGGCCAGCGCCCGGCTGCCGGCGCTGGAGCGGCTGCTGCGCGCCGCCGCCCAGGATCAGCCGGTCGAGGAGCGCCAGGCGCTGCTGCAGTCGGCGCGCCGGGTCATGTGTGCCGACGGCAGCGTCAGCCCGCTCGACCGGCTGCTCTGGCTGGCGATGCGTCACCAGCTGAGCGGGCCGGTGCGGCTGCACCGCGGCAGCATGCGCGAGGAGACCGGCCTGGAGCACCTGCCGCTGCCGATGCGGCTGGCCATCGCCTGCCTGAGCGGCTATCTGGCCCGCATGGTGCCCGAGCCCCCCCGCCAGGAGCGGGTCGACGCCGTCGGCGTGGCCTGGCACGACCAGGTGATGCGCCAGGTCTGGGGCACCGCCACGCCCGCGCCGACCTGCCAGGTGCCGGATGTCGACCAGCTCGGCCGGGCACTGCAGACCCTCTCCGGGCTGGGATGGGTGCACCGCCCGCTGCTGGCGAAGGCCTGGGTCGATGCCGCCGACACCCGGCCCGGCCTGCGCAGTCGCCTCGAGGATCCGCTGCCGGTGGCGGCCGAGGCGCTGCGGCTGGCCTGTGTCCTGATCGACACGCCGCTGCCTCCAGCCCTGGCGGCGCACTTCATCCACGAGCCGGAACAGGAGCCGCGCGCCGTCGGCACGTAGACTGCCGCCTGTGAAACACGCATCTCCCTCCTCCTCCGGCCCTGCCCCGACCTCGCTGCCGCTGTCGCAGCTGCTGGCCCACACCGCCGAGATGGTCGCCGCGGTGCAGGCCGGTCGATCGCTCTCCGACGTGCTGGCCGCCTGCCCGGCCGCGGCCCGTCCCGGCACGCAGGCCCTGAGCTTCCATGTCATGCGCTGGATGGGCGGCGCCCAGGCCGCCCGCGAGCTGCTGGCACCCCGCCGCCCCGCCCCCCGCATCGACGCGCTGCTGATCACCGCCCTGGCCCTGCTCTGGCCCGAGGCGCAGGCGCCGTATGCCGAGCACACGCTGGTCGACCAGACGGTGGCCTGCGCCCGGCGGCTCGCGCCCGCCAGCGCCGGCTTCGTCAATGCGGTGCTGCGCCGCTTCCTGCGCGAGCGCACCACCCTGCTGACCGCGCTGCAGCAGAAGGTGCCCGCCGCCCGGCACCAGCATCCGCGCTGGTGGATCGAGCAGGTGCGCCGCGACTGGCCCGACCGCTGGGAGGCGCTGCTGGCCGCGGCCAACCAGCCCGGCCCGATGATGCTGCGCGTCCATGCCCGGCACGGCACGGCGGCCGACTATGTGCACGAGCTGGAGGCGGCCGGCCTGCAGGCGCATGCCGTCGGCCCGCAGGCCCCCCAGGCGGTCCTGCTGGAGACGCCGGCGCCGGTGCAGGCGCTGCCCGGCTTCGCCGAGGGCCGTGTCTCGGTGCAGGACCTCTCGGCGCAGCGGGCCGCACCGCTGCTGCTGGGCGGCACGCCCGGCGGCCTGTCGCGGCTGCCCGCCGGCGCGCGGGTGCTCGATGCCTGCGCCGCCCCCGGCGGCAAGACCGCCCACCTGCTCGAGCTGGCCGATCTGGATCTGCTGGCCCTGGACACCGACGCCGGCCGGCTGGCGCGGGTCGACGAGACCCTCAAGCGCCTGTCGCTGTCGGCCCGCACGCAGGCGGCCGATGCCCGCGACACCGCGAGCTGGTGGGATGGCCGGCCCTTCGACGCCATCGTGCTGGATGCGCCGTGCAGCGCCTCAGGGATCGTGCGCCGCCATCCGGACGTGCGCTGGCTGCGCCGCGCCAGCGACATCGCGGCGCTGGCCCAGACGCAGGCGGCGCTGCTCGATGCGCTGTGGCCGCTGCTGCGGCCGGGCGGCCGGCTGCTCTACGCGACCTGCTCGATCTTCCGGGCCGAAGGGGCGGGCCAGATTGCAGCGTTTCTGCAACGCCAGCCGCAGGCGATGACGGCGCGTGCGCCGGGTCACCTGCTGCCGCTGTCGGACAATCGGACCGAGCCGGGCGATGGCTTCTTCTACGCCCTGCTGCACAAGTCCTCCGACTCCTGACCGACCGCGACGGCCCGTGCCGAGACCGACCGCTCACCGCCCCGCCCAGCGCCTGCGACTGGCGCTGCCGCTGCTGCTGGCCCTGCCGCTGCTGGCCAGCGCACCGGTGCACGCCGCCACGCTCGACCTGACGCGGCTCGATGCGCTGCGCACCGACCAGGGGGTGCTGCTGAACTTCGAGACCCGCTTCGAGCTGCCCGCGGCGGTCGAGGACGCGCTCAACCGCGGCATCCCGCTGCACTTCGCCGCCGAGGCCGTGCTGATGCAGGGCCGCTGGTACTGGCGCGACAAGGAGCTGGCCCGCATCAGCCGCACCTGGCGGCTGGCCTACCAGCCGCTGACGCTGATCTACAAGGTCAGCCAGGGCGGGCTGTCGCAGAACTACCGCTCGCTGGGCGAGGCGCTGCGGGCGCTGCAGCGCCTGACGCACTGGCGCATCGCCGATGCGCCTGCCGGCGACGACGAGCGCCTGCATGTCGATTTCACCTACCGGCTCGACACCGACCAGCTGCCGCGCCCGATGCAGATCGGCATCGGCAGCCAGCCCGACTGGAGCCTGCGCACCACCCGCACCGTGCCGGTGAGCGAGCAGCCCGCCAGCGGCCCCGGAGCGCGCCCATGAGCCGGCGTTCGCTGCGCTGGACCATCCTGATCGCGCTGCTGGCGATCGGCGGCACCGCGCTGGTGCTGGCCTTCCTGCTGTCGGTGGCCACCAACAACCGGGCGCTCTACGAGCGCCACTACGACTGGCTGCTGTGGGTCAACATCGGCGTGGCGGCCTCGCTGGGCCTGGTCATCGCCGCGGCGCTGATGCAGCTGGTGCGGCGCATGCGCCACGGCAAGTTCGGCAGCCGGCTGCTGCTCAAGCTGGCGGCCATCTTCGCCTTCGTGGGCGTGGTGCCGGGCATGCTGATCTACGGCGTGTCCTACCAGTTCGTGTCGCGCTCGATCGAGAGCTGGTTCGACGTGGAGGTCGAGGGCGCGCTCGAGTCGGGCCTGAAGCTGGGGCGCACGACGCTGCAGCTGCTGGTCAGCGACCTGGCGGCCAAGACCCGGCTGGCGGCCGAGAACGGCGCCGAGAGCCTCTCGCCGCCCGGCGGCCGCGTGCCGGTGCTCGCCCTGGAGCGGCTGCGCGAGCAGATGTCGGCGCGCAACGTGGCGGTGCTGTCGAGCTCGGGGCAGGTGCTGGCCAGCGCCGGAGGCACGGCCGGCTCGGCGATGCTGCCCGACCGCCCCACCGTCTCGATGATGCGCCAGGCGCGCAACCTGCGCGTCTTCGCCCAGCTCGAGGGCCTGGATGCCGACACGCCGGTCGACGGCGCGATCACCGCCGGCGGCCCGGTGCGGGTGCGCGCCATCGCCTGGATGCCCTCGCCCGACCTCAGCCTGGAGGGCACCGACCGCTACCTGCAGGTCACACAGACCGTGCCGCAGGAGCTGGTGAGCAATGCGCTGCGGGTGCAGCAGGCCTACAGCGAATACCAGGAGCGCGCGCTCGGCCGCGAGGGCCTGCGGCGCATGTACATCGGCACGCTCACGCTCACGCTCATCCTGGGCATCTTCAGCGCCCTGCTGATGGCCGCCGGCCTGGGCCACCAGATCGGCCGCCCGCTGGTGATGCTGGCCGAGGGCGTGCGCCAGGTCGCGCGCGGCGACCTGCGCCCGACCGCCGTCTTCGCCTCGCGTGACGAACTCGGCGGCCTGACCCGCTCCTTCGCCGAGATGACGCAGCAGCTCGCCGACGCGCGCGGCCTGGTGCAGCGCAGCCTGGCCGAGGCCGAAAGCGCCAAGGCCCACCTGCAGACCATCCTGGACAACCTCAGCTCGGGCGTGATCGTCTTCGAGGCCGACGGCCGCATCGACACGGTCAACCCGGGCGCGGCGCGCATCCTCAACCTGGATCCCGCCGTCTGGACCACCCACCCGATCGACCGGCTGCCGGGCCTGGAGCGCTTCTCGACGGCCGTGCTGGCGCGCTTCGTCACGCACCTGCGCGACCTGCACGACCCGCATGACAGCGGCGACACCGCCGGCCAGGACGCCCACTGGCAGGAATCGCTCGAGCTGGGCAGCACCGACGCGCCCCAGACCCTGCTGGTGCGCGGCGCGCTGCTGCCCCAGGGCGGACGGCTGCTGGTCTTCGACGACATCTCCGACGTGGTGCTGGCCCAGCGCAACGTGGCCTGGGCGGAGGTGGCGCGGCGTCTGGCCCACGAGATCAAGAACCCGCTCACGCCCATCCAGCTCTCGGCGGAGCGGCTGCAGCACAAGCTCGAGGCCAAGCTCGTCGGTGCCGACCAGCAGATGCTGGTGCGCTCGGTGGGCACCATCGTCACGCAGGTGCAGGCGATGAAGACGCTGGTCAACGAGTTCCGCGACTACGCACGCCTGCCCTCGGCGCGGCTGGAGCCGCTGGACCTCAACGCGCTGGTCACCGAGGTGCTGGGCCTGTACGCGGCGCAGCAGGAGAGCGGCAGGCTGCGCGCCGAGCTCGGCCCGGAGCTGCCCCTGCTCGCGGGCGACGCCAGCCAGCTGCGCCAGGTCATCCACAACCTCGTGCAGAACGCCCTGGACGCCGTGGCCGACCAGCCCGAGGGCCTGGTGACCGTCTCGACCGAGGGCAGCGCGCCCGATGACGGCCAGATGCGTGCCATCCGTCTCAAGGTGATGGACAATGGCCCCGGTTTCTCGGACAAAGTTCTCAAGCGTGCATTCGAACCCTATGTCACCACCAAGGCCCGCGGCACCGGCCTGGGGCTGGCCGTGGTGAAGAAGATCGTCGAGGAACACGGTGCGCGCATCCGCCTGGGCAACCTCGCCGACGAGGTCCAGGAGGCCGGGAACGGGCCGGTCCGGACCGGTGCGCAAGTTTCGATATCATTTTCCAGATGGGCCCGTGGCGGGGGACCGCTTGCGGGCAGCGAGCCCGGACGCAACCGAATCCCACCCTCCCCCGACGTCAGCGCGTCCTGATCACTCATGGCCAACATACTTGTCGTCGACGACGAAATGGGCATTCGAGCCCTGCTTCAAGAGATCCTGACCGACGAAGGTCACTCCGTCGAGCTGGCGGAGAATGCCGCCCAGGCGCGCATGCTGCGCGACCGGCAGCGCCCGGATCTCGTCCTTCTCGACATCTGGATGCCCGACGTCGACGGCATCACGCTGCTGAAGGAGTGGAACAGCGGCGCCCAGCTGAACATGCCGGTCATCATGATGTCCGGCCATGGCACGATCGACACCGCCGTCGAGGCCACCAAGTACGGCGCGATGGCCTTCCTGGAAAAGCCGATCACGCTGCAGAAACTGCTGCGCGCGGTGGAACAGGGCCTGGCCAAGCCGCCGCCGCGGCCGGCTGCGGGCGAGATCTCGCCGGCGGCGCTGCCTTCGCAGCGCAGCGACCGCGCGGACCTCGGCAGCGAGCCGCAGCTGTCGAGCACGCCCGCGCATGGCTACGCTCCGACGATCCAGAGCCTGCACCACGCGCAGGCGTCGTCCGGCATCACCATGGCCAGCGGACCGCAGGCCGACCAGAGCTTCAACCTCGACCGCCCGCTGCGCGAGGCGCGCGACGCCTTCGAGAAGGCCTACTTCGAGTTCCATCTGGTGCGCGAGAACGGCAGCATGACCCGCGTGGCCGAGCGCACCGGCCTGGAGCGCACCCATCTCTACCGCAAGCTCAAGCAGCTCGGCGTGGACCTGAGCCGGAACAAGCGCGGCACCAGTTGATCGGCTCTCGAAAAAAATCCACCGAAAGTGCTTGCGCGACAAAAACAGAACGTGCCATAATTTCCTTCTCGACGGCCAAGTAGCTCAGTTGGTAGAGCAGCGGATTGAAAATCCGCGTGTCGGTGGTTCGATTCCGCCCTTGGCCACCAAAACAAGAGAAGCCCGCTTGATTTCAAGCGGGCTTCTTGCTTTTCCGGTTCGATTGTTCGCTTCGCCTGTGCCCGCATGAGATCCCCGATCCACATCGTCGACGTCGATCGCCTCGAGACCTGGACCCGCTGGCGCGCCGGCCTGTGCGACAGCTGCGCCGCCAACTGCTGCACCATGCCGGTCGAGATCCGCCTGCCCGACCTGGTGCGCCTCGGTCTGGTCGACGCCTTCGAGGCCGAGCACGAAGAGCCCCGCCTGATCGCCCGCCGGCTGGTGAAGAGCAGGCAGGTCGAGCGCTACAACCAGAAGAGCGGCATCTTCACCATGGCCCGCCGCGCCAACGGCGACTGCCAGTTCCTCGACGCCACCACGCGCCGCTGCACCGTCTACGAGCAGCGCCCCAACACCTGCCGCAAGCACCCGCAGGTCGGGCCGAAGCCGGGGCATTGCCCGTATGGGCTGAAGCGGGTGGCGGGCCGCGCCAGAAACTGAGCGCGAATCGCGCCGACAGGGTGGCGCTTTTCAGCCTCTGGTCGAGCACGTGCTTCGCCACCATGCGCATTTGGTTCATCACGCACGGAATCCCGAAGATGAAAATGCGCTCCCAGATCATCGCGCTCGGCCTGGCCGGCGTGGCCGCAGCCACCGCGACCGGAGGCATCGGACTGCTGGCAGGGAGCCGTCTCGGCAGCACGCTCGGTGATGTGATTGACACCAGTCAGGCGCTGCAGCACAGCCAAATGGCGGACATGATGCACGATGCGGTGCGTGGCGATGCCCAGATGGCGGTGCTCGGATCCTTGCAGCATGATCCGGCTCGCATCAGCGAAGCAGAGAAGGAACTGCATGCGCATGGCCAGGACTTCGAGCGTCTTCTGCGCGAGCTGCGCGCCATGCCGCTGGACACGGCGACGCTGGCCGCGCTCGACGCCATTGATCCGAAGGTGCGGGACTATCTCAGCATGGCAGCCCGAGTGGTGGCAGGAGCGCGAGGCAATTCGTCCAGCGTGCAACAGGACCTGCAGGCACTGCAGGCCAGCTACCTAGCGCTCGAGGATGGCATGGAAAAGCTCTCCGAGAGCATCCACGGCAGCTATCGGGCCCAGAGCGCCAGCGCCAGTGCGGCGGTGGGACGGCTGCACTGGCTGATCGGCGCCACGCTGCTGCTGGCTGGCGCCCTGCTGGCAGGCGGTGCGCTCTGGCTCAGCGGCAGGATGACCCGGCCGATGCGAGCTGCGGTCGACGCCGCCGACAGGCTGGCCGAGGGCGATCTCAGCCGCAGCATCGTGCCTGATGGCAACGAAGAGACCCGCCAGCTGCTCGGCGCGATGGCACGCATGCGCGACAGCCTGCGCGACATCGTCCGGCATGTGAAGTCCAACGCCGACGAGGTGGCCAACGCCAGCCTGCAGATCGCGCAGGGCAACCAGGACCTGAGCCAGCGCACCGAGGAGCAGGCCTTTGGCCTGCAGCAGACCGCCTCGACGATGGACCAGCTCAACTCGACCGTCAGCCACAACGCCGACAACGCGCAGAAGGCCAACCAGCTGGCCAGCGGCGCCGCCTCGATCGCCGCCCAGGGCGGCCGGGTGGTCGGCGAGGTGGTCGAGACGATGCGCGGCATCAACAGCAGCTCGAAGAAGATCGCCGACATCATCAGCGTGATCGACGGCATCGCCTTCCAGACCAACATCCTGGCGCTGAACGCGGCAGTGGAGGCCGCGCGCGCCGGCGAGCAGGGCCGGGGCTTTGCGGTGGTGGCCACCGAGGTGCGCAACCTCGCGCAGCGCTCGGCCTCGGCCGCGCGCGAGATCAAGACGCTGATCACCGGCAGCGTCACGCAGGTCGAGCAAGGCACGCATCTGGTCGACCAGGCCGGGCGGACCATGCAGGAGATCGTCAGCTCGATCGAGCAGGTCAGCCAGATCGTCGCGCAGATCAGCCACGCCAGCGCCGAGCAGAGCGTCGGCGTCAACCACATCGGCGAGGCGGTGACGAAGATGGACCAGGCCACGCAGCAGAACGCCGCGCTGGTCGAGCAGTCGGCGGCCGCCGCCGACGGCCTCAAGCGCCAGGCGCAGGATCTGGTGGGCGCGGTGTCGGCCTTCCGGCTCGACAGCCATGCCTGATCGGGCGCGGACTCGCTACAGTGCAGCGCCATGGCTGCACCTGCTCCGCTGAAATTCCTCTCGCCCGTCTGGTTCTCGATCGTCATGGGCCTGTGCGGCCTGGCACTGGCCTGGCGGCGGGCGGTGCCGCTGATGGGCGAGCCGGCACTGGCGCTGTCGATCGCGCTGGGCGCCCTGGCCGCGGCGGTCTTCCTGGTGCTCGCCGGCCTGAGCGTGCTGCGGCTGCGGCGCCACCCCGAGGCCTGGGCGGAGGACCTGCGCCATCCGGTGCGCCATGCCTTCATCGCGACCCTGCCGGTGTCGCTGATCCTGCTGGGCACGCTGGGCGTGGCGCTGGACGGGCCCGGCACGCTGGCCGCGGCCGTCTGGTGGGCCGGCAGCCTCGGCCAGCTCGCGGTCACCGTCTGGGTGCTGTCGCGCTGGTGGGCCGGCAACCGCGCCGGCGGCCTGCAGTGGGCGACGGTCACGCCGGTGCTGATCATCGCGGTGGTCGGCAACGTGCTGGTGCCGCTGGCCGGCGTCGAGCTGGGTCACGCCGAGTGGGCCGCAGCGCAGTTCGGCATCGGGCTGCTGTTCTGGCCGCTGGTGATGGCGCTGCTGCTGGTGCGCATCGCCGTGCAGGGCCTGTGGCCGGAGCGGCTGATGCCCTCGCTCTTCATCCTGATCGCACCGCCGGCGGTGATCGGCCTGTCGGCGCTGGCGCTGGGGGCTCCTGCGCTGGTCGGCTGGATGGCCTGGGGCGTCGCGCTGGCCTGCTTCCTGTGGGTGATCACTCAGGCGCAGCGCATCGTCTCGCAGGCCTTCTCGGTCGGCCACTGGGCGATGTCCTTCCCGCTGGCGGCCTTCGCCGGGCTGACGCTGGAGCTGGGTCAGTCGGGCGCGGGCGGTCCCGGGCGGGTGCTCGGCCCGCTGCTGCTGGCCTTCACGTCGGTGATCGTGCTGGGCCTGTCGATGGGCACGGTGCGCGGCCTGCGCCAGCGCACCCTGCTCGCGCCGGAGCCGGTCGCCACGATCACGCCGGTCTCGGGCTGAGCGGCGCGCCCTTCAGGCCGTGGCCATCCGGTGCGCCATCTCGCCCAGGGCGATCAGCGCACCGGCGGCGCTGATCGTCAGGCCGAACTGCTGCTGCAGCGTGAGCAGGCGGACGCGGGCATCGAGGGCACGGATGACGGCGGACATGGCGGACTCCTGTCAGGACGGATGAAGACAGCCCCGGAGCGGGGTCAGGCAGCGAACGCGATGCCGGCGGCACGCAGCGCCTGGCGCACGCGTTCCCCGTATTCGGCATCCGCGCGGTCGAAATGAACCAGCTGGCGGTCGATGATGAAGGCCAGCACGCCGCCCATCGCCGCGGCGATGTTCTCGGCCAGGCGCTGGCGCTGCGCCTCGTCGAGCAGGCGAAAGAGCGCACCGGGCTGGCGATAGTCGTCGTTGCCGAGGCGGTGGTCGTGCCGGTCGGCCACGCCGTCCAGGCGCAGCGGCGGCTCGCGGAACGCCGGCGCCTGCGCCGGGCCGCCGAACGAGTTCGGCTCGTAGTAGGCGTCCGGGTGACCGGTGTCGTTGGCGAAGAAGCGCATCGCGCCGTCCTTGTGATAGTGGTGCACCGGGCACTTCGGGGCGTTGATCGGCAGCGCCTCGTAGTGGGTGCCCAGGCGATAGCGGTGCGCATCGGCGTAGGCGAACAGGCGGCCCTGGAGCACCCGGTCCGGGCTGAAGCCGATGCCCGGCACGACGTTGCTGGGCGAGAACGCCGCCTGCTCGATCTCGGCAAAGTGGTTGCGCGGGTTGCGGTCGAGCTCGAGCGTGCCCACCTCGATCAGCGGGTACTGCGCGTGCGGCCAGACCTTGGTGAGGTCGAAGGGATCGAAGTCGGTCTGCGCCGCCTCGGCCTCGGGCATCACCTGCACGAACATCGTCCACCGCGGGAAGTCACCCGCCTCGATCGCGCCGAACAGGTCTTCCTGGTAGCTCTCGCGGCTGCGGCCGATCACCTGCGCGGCCTCGGCGTTGGTCATCGTGCGGTGGCCCTGGCGGGTGTGGAAGTGGAACTTCACCCAGAAGCGCTCGCCGTCGGCATTCCAGAAGCTGAAGGTGTGCGAGCCGTAGCCGTTCATGAAGCGCGGGCTCACCGGGATGCCGCGATCCGAGAAGAGGATCGTCACCTGGTGCAGCGACTCCGGACTCTGGCTCCAGAAATCCCACATCGCCGTCGGGCTGCGCAGGTTGGAGCGCGGGTGGCGCTTCTGCGTGCGGATGAAGTCGGGGAACTTCAGCGGATCGCGGATGAAGAAGACCGGCGTGTTGTTGCCGACCAGATCCCAGTTGCCCTCCTCGGTGTAGAACTTCAGCGCGAAGCCGCGCACGTCGCGCTCGGCATCGGCCGCGCCCAGCTCGCCCGCCACGGTGGAGAAGCGCGCCAGCACCTCGGTGCGCTTGCCCGCCTCGCCGAAGAGCTTCGCGCGGGTGTAGCGGCTGATGTCGTGCGTGACGGTGAGCGTGCCGTGCGCACCCCAGCCCTTGGCGTGGACGACCCGCTCGGGGATGCGCTCGCGGTTCTGGTGCGCGAGCTTCTCGAGGAGTTGCCAGTCCTGCATCAGCACCGGCCCGCGCGGGCCCGCGGTGAGCGCGTTCTGGTTGTCGGCCACCGGGGCGCCGGCGGTGGTGGTGAGCACCGGTGCCTGGCCGTGCATCACGGGGCAGCGG
>Ga0228700_1001771_pt1 | contig 12949 bp, 11 predicted proteins | sample McNCre317_Aug_MG_FD_178019 | JGI IMG/M metagenome (GOLD analysis project Ga0228700, IMG submission 178019) | Freshwater microbial communities from McNutts Creek, Athens, Georgia, United States - 3-17_Aug_MG | ecosystem: Environmental > Aquatic > Freshwater > Creek | place: USA: Georgia...
GGCATTACCCGTGAAATTGCGGAAGAAACCAACTTGAGTACCAGTGCGCTCAAGCTCCTCGGCGTGTATGACTTCCAGCGCATGAACCAGGTCATCATTGCCTACCACGCGGTGTGCCATGGAGAGGTCAAGCTCAGCCCGGAGCTCGTGGACTACCGCCTCTATGACCTGCAGGATGTGAAATGCTGGCCTGCGGGCACCGGCTATGCCCTGGCCGAGTTTTTACGTTCGCGCGGGCATGAGCCGGAGTTTATGGACCCGGTATGGCGCACACAGATTGAGCAAGCCGCCGACTAAAATCAACGTCTACGCCAGAAAGCAGCCTGCATGAACTTCGACAAAGAAATTGACACCAGCGGTTTGAATTGCCCGCTCCCCATCCTGAAAGCCAAAAAGGCACTCGCTGAATTGCAGAGCGGTCAGACGCTCAAGGTGGTGGCGACGGACCCCGGTTCGCTGCGCGATTTTCAAGCCTTCACCAAGCAGACCGGGCATGAGTTGATTGACCAGCAAACTGCGGGTACCACCTTCATTCACGTGCTGCGTCGTCGCTGACATTGCGATCAGGGCGCCAACAAAAAAGCCGGCTTGGAGCCGGCTTTTTTGTTATCTGCCGGCGTACAGGCAAACTTGGCATCAGCCCAAACGGGCCAGTTGCTCCTGCACCTTGGTCAGGGTGGCCGCGAAGTCGGCCACGCGCTTGCGCTCTTGCTCCAGCACCGCAGCAGGGGCTTTGGCCACAAAGGCTTCGTTGTTGAGCTTGGTGCTGGCCTTGGCGATCTGCTCTTCCAGGCGGGTCACTTCCTTGCCCAAGCGCAGCTTTTCGGCCGCAACGTCCACCTCCACAAACAGGCACACACGGGCTTCACCTACCACCGCCACGGGGGCAGACTGGGCAGCGGCTTGCCATGCAGCCTCGTTGTCGAACAGCTTGACTTCGTTCAGCTTGGCCAATGCCTGCAGCACAGCGGCAGACGACTGCAGGAAAGCACCTTCAGCTTCGGTCTGGGCCACCACATACAAGGGCAGGCGGGTCGCGGGCGATACGTTCATTTCCCCACGCAGATTGCGGCAGGCATCCACCAGGTGTTTGAGCTTGGCGACATGGGCAATCGCGGCTTCGTCAATGCGCTCGGGCTGGCTGACGGGGTAGGCCGCAACCGAGATCGAGGGGCCACCACGACCAGCGACGGGCGCTACCTTCTGCCAGAGCTCTTCGGTGATGAAGGGGGCAATGGGGTGCAGCATGCGCAGAATGGTTTCCAGCGTGCGGATCAGGGTGCGGCGGGTGGCGCGTTTTTGCGCATCGTTGCCGGTGTTGATCTGCACTTTGGCAATTTCCAGGTACCAGTCGCAGAACTCGTTCCACACGAAGTCGTAGATGGTGTTGGCGACATTGTCCAAGCGGTAGTCGGCAAAGCCTTGAGCCACCTCGGCCTCGGTCTTTTGCAACAGCGAGACGATCCAGCGGTCGGGTTGGCTGAACTCCAGATAAGCACCGGTGTCGCACGCGGCAGCATCGTGCTCCAGCAGGCCACAGTCCTGGCTTTCGCAGTTCATTAGCACAAAGCGGGTGGCGTTCCACAGCTTGTTGCAGAAGTTGCGATAGCCCTCGCAGCGCTTGCTGTCGAAGTTGATGCTGCGGCCCAGCGAAGCGAGCGCTGCAAAGGTGAAGCGCAGCGCATCGGCACCGTAGGCGGGAATGCCTTCGGGGAATTCTTTCTCGGTGTTTTTGCGCACCGTGGGCGCGGTCTCGGGCTTGCGCAGTCCGGTGGTGCGCTTGTCCAGCAGGGGAGCCAGCGCAATGCCGTCGATCAAGTCCACGGGGTCGAGCACGTTGCCTTCGGACTTGCTCATCTTCTTGCCCTGCGCGTCGCGCACCAAGCCGTGGATGTAGACGTGCTTGAATGGCACGCGGCCGGTGAAGTGCGTGGTCATCATGATCATCCGGGCGACCCAGAAGAAGATGATGTCGTAGCCGGTGACCAGCGTGCTGCTGGGCAAGTAGAGGTCGTAGTCGCTCAGGGCTTCAGACGCTGGCGCTCCAGAGGCTGCGGCTTGGGCGGTGAGCGGGCTGGGTGCGGACGCAGCGATTTGATGAGCGGAGCGAGTATGAGCAAGGCCGTTCCCAGCCTGATCGCCGTTCAAGCCGTCCGTTGCAGCGCCTTCGTTGCCCCAACCCATGGTCGAGAAGGGCACCAACGCGCTGGAGTACCAAGTGTCCAGCACATCTTCGTCGCGGCGCAGGGTTTTGCCCGGCGCCTTGGTTTGTGCTTCGGCCTCGTTGCGGGCCACGACCACGTTGCCGTCTTCGTCGTACCACGCCGGAATCTGGTGGCCCCACCAGAGCTGGCGGCTGATACACCAGTCCTGGATGTTGTTCATCCACTGGTTGTAGGTGTTGACCCAGTTCTCTGGCACAAACTTCACTTCGCCGCTCTGCACCGCGTCGATGGCTTTCTGGGCGATGGACTTGCCTGTTGCGTCGCCTTTACCCACCTGGTTCATGGCGACAAACCATTGGTCGGTGAGCATGGGCTCAATCACCTGGCCAGTGCGGGCGCAGCGCGGCACCATGAGCTTGTGCTTCTTCACCTCGACCAAGAAGCCACCAGCTTCCAAATCTGCCACCACCTTCTTGCGGGCCACAAAACGGTCCAGGCCTTGGTAGGCAGCGGGGGCGTTGTCGTTGATCTTGGCGTCCAGGGTCAGCACGCAGATCATGGGCAGCTTGTGGCGCTGGCCCACGGCATAGTCGTTCTGGTCATGCGCGGGGGTGACCTTCACCACACCGGTACCGAAGGCCTTGTCCACGTAATCGTCCGCAATCACGGGGATGGTGCGGCCGCACAGGGGCAGGGTGACCTGCTTGCCGATCAGCGCGGTATAGCGCTCGTCTTCAGGGTGCACCATCACGGCCACGTCACCCAGCATGGTTTCGGGGCGGGTGGTGGCCACGGTGATGGAAGCCGGAAGCCCCGCGGCTGCAAGGCTGCCATCCGTATCTACCAGCGGATAGCTTATGTACCAGAGCGATCCGTCCTCCTCTTCGCTTTCCACTTCCAGATCCGACACGGCGCTCATCAAGATCGGGTCCCAGTTCACCAGGCGCTTGCCGCGGTAAATCAGGCCTTGCTCGTAAAGCTGCACAAAGGTCTCAGTCACCGTTTGCGACAACTTCGGGTCCATGGTGAAGTATTCGCGGCTCCAGTCCACGCTGTCGCCCATGCGGCGCATCTGGGTGGTGATGGTGTTGCCGGACTTTTCTTTCCACTCCCACACCTTTTTGGTGAATGCCTCGCGGCCCAGGTCGTGGCGGCTGACTTTTTGCTCTTGCAGCTGGCGCTCCACCACGATTTGGGTGGCAATGCCGGCGTGGTCGGTGCCAGGAACCCACGCAGTGTTGAAACCTGCCATGCGGTGGTAGCGGGTCAGGCTGTCCATGATGGTCTGGTTAAACGCATGGCCCATGTGCAGCGTGCCGGTCACATTGGGTGGGGGCAGCTGGATGGAGAAGTTCTTGCCCTGGGCGGCCGCAGCCGCATCCGGCGCGCTGGTGCCGCGGAAACCGGCGATGCCGTAGCCGCGCTTTTCCCACTCGGGGCCCCAATGCGCTTCCAGCGCAGCGGGTTCAAACGACTTGGAGAGGGACTGCAGACCCGGTTGTTCGGGGGCGGTGGGGGCTGCTGGAGTGGGGGTGGAAGCGGTGTCAGACATGGAGGTTCTTCTAAGAGAGAGCGGCGATTTTACCGGTGCGGGGGTTGGGAGCCATCTTCTACACTGGCGCCTAGCATTCCACAGGAGACAAATATGCCCAAGGGTTACTGGATAGGCCGTGTAGAAGTGTTCGACCCCGAGGCCTACAAGGCGTATCAGGCAGCGAATGCCGCGCCGTTCAAGAAGTACGGCGCCCGCTTTCTGGTGCGCGCCGGGCGCTTTGAGAACCCCGAGGGCGAGAGCCGTAGCCGCAATGTGGTGGTTGAGTTCCCCAGCTACCAGGCGGCGGTGGACTGCTGGCATTCCCCCGAATACCAAGCTGCGATCGCACTGCGCAAAGACGTGTCGGTGATCGATCTGATCCTGATCGAGGGCTACGAGGGCGCGCAGCCGGGGGATTAAACGGTTTGCAGCGCGGTCAGGCGGTGGGCGGGGCGAGGTAGGTGCCCGACTTGCCACCGTGCTTTTCCAGCAGCTTCACGTCGGTCATGACCATGCCTTTGTCGACGGCCTTGCACATGTCGTAAATGGTCAGCAGGGTCACCTGCACGGCGGTCAAAGCTTCCATCTCCACGCCGGTGCCACCGGTGGTTTCGGCAATGGCCAGGCACTGAATGGCGGGTGGGGTGGTAGCTGTGGCATGAATCACCTCGAACTCAATGGCTACGCGGGTGAGCATGATGGGGTGGCACAGGGGAATCAGGTCGCTAGTTTTCTTGGCAGCCATGATGCCGGCCACGCGTGCCACGCCCAACACATCGCCCTTGGCGGCCTGCGCGTTCTGGATCAGGTCCAGCGTGTGCTGCTGCATCTGGATGCGCCCACCCGCTACGGCCTTGCGGTGCGTGAGCGCTTTGCCGGCGATATTGACCATGTGGGCATCGCCTTTGGTGTCGAAGTGGGTCAGGGCGGAGCCTGCGTCTGCGGGGTTAGTCATGGTGGTGTCCTCGTTCGCAATCAATAGTTCGTGTGGCGGGCAGCTCTTAAGCCGGAGGTTGTCTGCGCCTTACAGCCTGCGCAGGGCGCCCTCGATATGTGGCTCGCCCTGCGGCAGCACGTTCAGCACAAAGCGGGTGCTGTCCGCCTCTTGCCGCGTATGTAAGGCCACTTCGCCGGGAATCAACAGGGGGCGTTTGAAGCGCAGGTCGATGTGCAAGGGGGCGCCTGCGGGCAGGTCGCGGCAGAGCAGGTCCACACAGCGGGCCGCACTGAACATGCCGTGCGCAATGGCCCGCGGGTAGCCGAACAGGCGCGCGGTGAATGCACTCACATGGATGGGGTTCCAGTCGCCCGATGGGCCGGCAAAGCGGCGCCCGGCGTTGCCTGACACCGCCCAGCGGGCGATCGGGTTGCCCCAGTCGGGCACATCGTCAGGTGGCGGACGTTTGCCGCTGCGGGGCAAGGGGGCCAAAAAAGTACTGGTTTCCGTCCAGACCGTCTCGCCCGAAGTTTGCAGCCGGGTATGCAAGGTAAAGGTCTGGCCGCGTTCGGTCGCTTCGATGCCGTGCAGCTGGCAGTCCATGTCCAAGGTTTCAAAGTCGCCGATGGGGCGCAGGCACTGCATGCTGTTGGTCAGATGCACCAGACCCAGCAAGCGCAGGGGAAATTGAGGGTGGATCATGACCGCCATGTGCAAGGGCATGGCCATGGCGTGCAGGTACAGCGGAGGCAAAAAACCGGCATCGGTGAGGCCGCAGACCTCGCGGTACTGCTTGAGGCGCTTGGCGTCGGCCTGGGCACCATGCCACTGGGCTTCTGCGGCAATCGCCAGTTGCGCTGGTGCTGCCTGTGCGGGCCGTCCTGCCAACAGGCTGCGTAACAAGGCCTCGCCATTGCGAGGCTGTGAAGAAAACGCCAGAGAAATAGGGGGTGGAACAGTGAAGGGCATGGTGTCCTGCATTGTGCATGGCGTGCGGGGGCATCCCTGCTGTGGGGCGCATCACGTCGCCCTTCGGGATAAACTGGTCCGAACCCTGTTGGACTCTTTCGCCGCCGCTTTGCCCGGTCACTATTTGCCATGTTGTTTTTGCTCTCCCCCGCCAAATCCCTGGACTACGACACCCCCCTGAACGGGCAGCCACATACCGCGCCTTTGTTTGTGAAGCAGTCCAAAGAACTCATCACCCTGCTGCGTGAGTACTCCCCACAGCAGATCGCCGAGTTGATGGACTTGAGCGACAAGCTCTCCGCCTTGAACGTGGCCCGCTACGCGGCCTGGTCGCCTAAAGCCACCGAGAAGAATGCTCGCCAGGCCGTGCTGGCATTCAACGGCGATGTGTACGACGGGCTGGATGCCAAAACACTGGGCGCCGATGACCTTGCTTGGGCGCAGGAGCATGTGTGCATTCTGAGCGGGCTGTACGGCGTGCTGCGCCCGCTGGACCTGATGCAGCCCTACCGCCTGGAGATGGGCACCGGCCTGAAAGGCCCGCACGGCAGCAACCTCTACCACTACTGGGGCCGCCAGCTCTCGGATTACCTCAACACCCGCCTGCAGGCCGACACCACACCGGTGGTGGTCAACCTGGCGTCCAACGAATACTTCAAGGCGGTAGACCTGAAAGCGCTCAAGGGCCGGGTGGTGGAGTGCGTGTTCCAGGAATACAAAGACGGCAAGTACAAAATCATCAGCTTCTTCGCCAAAAAGGCGCGGGGCCTGATGGCGCGCTACGCGATTGAGCACCGCCTCAGCACGCCCGAGCAGCTCAAAGCCTTTGACGTGGACGGCTACGCCTATGCCGCCGAAGAGTCCACGCCCGAGCGGCTGGTTTTCAGGCGAAATAAGGGCTGAGCGAACGACAGATATGCGCTGGTAGCTCCTTATTTGATAGCAAGTATCAGGCAGGTGCGGGTGACCGACGCACAAAGCGGCCTGCCCGCAGGCCGGTGGCGCGGCTGCTGGCGGTGTAGCTCAGCACGCCGTTCACCCATACCTGCTCAATCCCCTCGCTGAATTGTTTGGGGTGCTCAAAAGTGGCGAGATCCCGCACGCGGGCGGGGTCGAACACCACCACATCGGCCATGCGCCCGGCCTCCAGCACACCGCGCTCACCCAGGCGAAAGCGGCGGGCAGACAGGCCGGTCATCTTGTGCACGGCTTCTTCCAGCTGCAGCAGGCCCTTGTCGCGCCAGTAGCTGGCCAGCACCCGGGGAAAGGCGCCCCACAGGCGCGGGTGGGGGCGCTCGTCGTGCGGAAGACCGTCTGAGCCAATCATGGACAGGGGGTGGGCAATGACGCGCTCCACATCGTCCTCCCGCATCTGGAAGTAGCAGGCGCCGCCGGGTTTGAGCCGCACGGCAGCCTCCTGCTGGCTCACGCCCCATTCGCGCGCAATGTCGGCCAGGTAGCGCCCGCCCATGTTGGGGTGGGGCTGGCTGCCGGTGATGAGGATGTCGATGATGCCGTCTACCAAGTCTTCGCGCAGCACGGTGGAGCCGGCGGTGTAGGGGTACACGTCCATGCCGATTTCCTGGCCCCGGGCCAGTTCTTCGATCAACGGCAAGGTTTCGCGCGTGCGACCCCAGTTGGCCGGGCCGGCGCACTTGTGGTGCGAGATGACCAGCGGCAGGCCGGACTGTTTGGCGGTCAGCGCGGCTTCCTGCAGTGCAGGCAGGATGCCGGCGAGCTCGTCGCGTATATGGGTGGCATACACGCCACCGTTGCGCGCGGCCACCGAGGCCACGGCCACCAGTTCGTCCATGTCGGCCGCGTAGGCCTCGTTGTAAAAGATGCCGGACGACAAGCCCAGCGCACCTGCCTCCATGGCCTCTTGCATGTCGGCCGCCATGGCGTTGCGCTCGGCGACGGTGGCCGGCTGGCGCAGGTCGGCCATGTGGCGCATGCGCAGGGCGGTGTGGCCCATGAGGGCAGCCACGTTGACAGCGGGGCAGGCCGCATCCACCGCGCGGGAATAGTCCGCCATGCTGCCGTGGCGGAACTGCAGCCTGCCCAGCAAAGACAGCGGCGCCGAGGGCGCCTCGGTCACCACCGGTGCCAGCGAAATGCCGCAGTTGCCCACGATCACGGTGGTAATGCCCTGCGAGAGCTTGGGCAGCATGTCCGGGCCGTCGAGCACGGCGGCGTCGTCATGTGTGTGCACATCAATAAAACCCGGTGCGATGACCTTGTCGCTGCAGTCCAGGCTCTCGTAGCCGTCGGTAGCGGCCAGCACTTGCGGGTCCATTTGGCCGGGGGGCGCCATGGCCACAATACGGTCACCGTGCAGCAGCACATCACCCGTCCGGGCAGGTGCTCCGGTGCCATCGACCACGCGCCCGTTGGTCAGCAGGGTTGCACGCGTCATCTCACTCCTCCAGCGGCGGGTGCTGCCCGTCGGTCATGCCGGTGTATTCGGCGCTGTCAAAGCCATGCTTGTGCAGCAGCTGCTTGAACTGTTGCAAATCGCGGGTGGCCACAGGGCCCAGCTTTTGCGCCAGACGCACCATGAGGATTTCAATCACCACCAGATGCGCCAGATAGGCCTCGGTGCCCACGCGCATCACGGCATCCTGCGGCACCGAGACGGCCAGCACCAGGTCGGCCACCTCGGCCAGCGGGGTGCCGGGCTGGGTGAGTGCGACCACGGTGGCTCCTTGTGCGCGGGCGAAGCGGGCGGCCTCCAGCGTGTAGGGCATGCGCCCCACATGCGAGATCACAAAGGCCACGCCGCCCGGCCCCAGCGTGCTGGCCGAGACCAGTTGCTGGTGCGCATCAAAGATGGCATTGGCCGTGCGGCCCAGGCGGAACAGGCGGCTCTGCAGCTCGCTGGCCATGAAGGTGGAGGCGGCACCCACGGAATAGCAGTCGATGCGCCGGGCCTGTGCCAGTTGGTCGGCCACGCGGTCCAGCAGCTCGGCATCGATGCTGCGGCCCAGCTCGGTCAGCGACGAGACTGCGGCGTGCACGATTTTGCTGGCCACGTCGTGCGCGCTGTCATCGGCCAACACACTGCGGTGCAGGTGCGAGCCGGTCACTGCCAGGTCCTGGGCAAGGGCCACCATGAACTCGCGCACCGAGTCATGGCCGAAGCTGCGGCAGGTGCGCACGATGGTGGGCATGGAGACGCCGGCCTGCTGGGCCAGTTGCTCCACGGTAGCGACCACGGCGGCACGCGGGTCATCCAGCACCACGCGCACCACATTGCGCTGGGCCTCGGGCAGGTCGGATTGGCGCTCGCGCAGTTGTTGCAGCAAGCTGGTGGTCAAGGGTGTGCTCATGGTCGGTTCAGAAGCGGGTGCTGATGGCGCCGGTCACGGCAAAGTTTTCATCGACCAGTGGCAGCCAGCGCCATTTGTCGAAGGTGGTGCAGGGGTGGGAAATGCCCAGCGCTACACGGTCGCCCACCACAGGGGCCGGGCCGCTGGGGTCGTAGCGCAGGTAGGCGTGGTGGTCGTTGAGGGCGCTCACGCTCCAACCCGCCGGCGTGTCGGCGGCCTGCCGCGCACCCTGGCGGGCCCAGCGCACGGGCAGAGGCATTTCCAGGTCGTAGGACAGGTCGCGCCGTCCGCCGCTGAGCAAGGCCAGTCCGGGCTCCGGCACGGACTGCACCAGCGTCCACACCTCCAGGGCGGGGCGCAGCGAGGCGTCCAGGCCTTCGCGCTGCTCCACATGCTTGAGAAAACGCTGGTAGTTGCCATGGTCGTGGGTGATGTAGCAGCCCGAGCGCAGCACGCCCAGCACGGGTTTGGACAGGCCTTGTGTGCGCAAGAGCGGCACCACCAGGTCAAACACCGCTGAGCCGCCTGCGGTGAGCAGAATGTCGGGGCCGGCAAACAGGCCGTGTGCATCGCATTGGCGGGCGACCTCGGTCACGCGGCGCACCAGGGCGGTGACTTCGCGCGCGTCGTGCTCGCTGTCGCAGCGCGCTGCACCGCCTTCGTAGCACTCCACACCGCCTAGCAGCACGGCGGGCGAGCGGGCCAGGGCCTGCGCCAATGCCACGGCTTCTTCCAGTGTGCGGCAGCCCGTGCGCTGGCCAGGGATACCCATTTCTAGCAAAACGTCCAGGCGGCGCGTCACCTGGCGGCGCGTTGCCCAGTCTTCAATCAAGCGCAACTGCGCGAGCGAGTCCACCAGAAACCACACCCGCAGATCGGCATGGCGTTCCAGCAGCGCGTGCAGGCCGTCCAGGTCGGCATCGCACACCACCTGGTTGGCAATGATGGCGCGGCGCGCGCCGGCCCCCACCCCTATTGCAAGCTGGTACACCGTGGCGAATGTCAGTCCCCAGGCGCCTGCCTGCAGTTGTTGTGCAAACAGCTCGGGCGACATGGTGGTTTTGCCATGCGGCGCCAGCGCCACGCCCTTGCGCTGCGCGAAGTCTTGCATCCACGCCAGGTTGTGCGCCAGGGCTTCTGTGCGCAGCACGGCGGTGGGGTAGGGCAGGTCGCCGGCCAGCACACTCCAGCCCTTGCGGCCCAGCTCGGATGCGAGGCAGGGCGCTGCGGCAGTGGGGTAGCCCTTGAAGTGGTGATCCAGAAGAAAGTCGGTGCTCATGGGGTGTCCGTTGAAATGGCGGTTTTCCAGCAGGCGTGCAGGTGGCCGGGTTGCACCTCGCGCAACTGCATGTCAGCACTGGCGCAGCGCGCTTCGGCCAGCGGGCAACGGGTGCGGAACACGCAGCCCGAAGGCGGATTGGCCGGGCTGGGCAGGTCGCCTTGCAGGAGCGGAATGCTACGCCGCTGCGCAGGGTCGGGAATCGGGGCGGCGGCCAGCAGGGCCCGGGTGTAGGGGTGCTGGGGGTTGGCGTACAGCGCTTCTGTGGGGGCAATTTCCATCACCCGGCCCAGGTAGAGCACCACCACGCGGTCGCAGAGGTACTCCACCACGTCCAGATCGTGTGAGATGAAAAGCAGGGTCAGGCCCAGCTGCTCTTTGAGCTCGCCCAGCAAATTCACCACCTGCGCCTGGATGGATACATCCAGCGCTGAAAGGGGTTCGTCAGCCACGATGAATTGGGGCTCCACCGCCAGCGCGCGGGCAATACCAATGCGCTGGCGCTGCCCGCCCGAGAACTCGTGCGGAAAACGGTCGGCGTGCTCGGGGCGCAGGCCCACTTGCTGCAGCAGTTGCTCAATACGCGGCTGGCGCGCTGCACCCTCGGCCAGGCCATGCGTGTCCAGGGCTTCGGCCAGCACGTCCCGGATGCGCATGCGCGGGTTCAAGCTGGCGTAGGGGTCCTGGAAGATGATTTGAATATTCGAGCGCAGTGGCCGGTACTGGCTTTGCGTGAGCGTTGCCAGATCTTGCGTGCCCGAGCTGCCTTGGTACGGCATGTGTCCGCTGGTCGGGTCTAGCAGGCGGGTCAGCAGGCGGCCTATGGTGCTCTTGCCCGAGCCGGACTCACCGACCAGGCCCAAGGTCTCGCCCCGGTGGATGGTGAAACTCACGTCGTCCACGGCGCGTACCGGGTGGCTGCCGCTGCCGAAATATTTGCGGAGAGACTGAATCTTCAGCAAGGGCGTGGCGTGCATGGGAGTGCTCATGCGTGCACCTCCCGGTGAAGGCAGCGCACGCGGCGCTGTGCGGCAGTAGTTTCGAGGGAGGGCATGGCGGTTTCACAGTCGGTTTGACGGCTGGTGCAGCGGGGGGCAAAGGCGCAGCCCGGCGGGGGATCCAAGGGGCTGGATACCTGGCCGGCAATCGCTACCAGCCGGCGGCGCGGGGCGCTCGGAGTGGTGAGCTGGCCCGCCATTTCGCGGCGGCGTGCCACACCGGGCAGGCAAGCCAGCAGGCCGCGGGTGTAGGGGTGTTCGGGTGTGGCAAACAGCGCGTGCACCGGAGCGGATTCGACGATGCGGCCGGCGTACATCACGGCCACAGCATCCGCATACTGCGCGACGACGCCCAGGTTGTGCGTGACGAACAGCATGCTCATGCCGGTTTCTTTTTGCAGCCGGCCCATGAGCGCCAGGATTTGCGCCTGGATGGTCACGTCCAGCGCAGTGGTGGGCTCGTCGGCAATCAGCAGCGTGGGCTGGCAAGCCATGGCCAGTGCAATCATCACGCGCTGGCGCATGCCGCCGGACAGTTGGTGCGGGTACTCTTTGACCCGCTGGGCAGCGGCCGGAATCTCCACCAGCTCCAGCATGCGGCGTGCATGGGCGTGGGCGGCGCTGCGGTCCATTTTTAAGTGCAGGCGGGCGGCTTCGGCAATCTGCTCGCCCACGGTGAGCACCGGGTTCAAGCTGGTCATGGGCTCCTGGAAAATCATGGCCAGCTCGTTGCCGCGCAGGCTGCGCTTGCGGTTTTCGGGCAGGGTCAGCAGATCTACCGTGCGGCCATCACGCTGCACAAACAGGGCCTGGCCCGAGACCTGCGCCTGCGAGGTCCGGGCATGCAGCCCCATGAGGGACAGGCTGGTGACCGACTTGCCCGAGCCAGACTCGCCCACCAAGGCGAGGGTCTGGCCGGGCTGGATGGCAAAGGACACATCGGCCACGCTCTGGATGCGCCCGCCGTCTGTGGCAAACGAGGTGGACAGGTGGCGGACTTCCAGCCGCGCAGCTGCGGGGGCCAACGGGGTTTCAGGGGCGCTCATACGGTCTTTTTCAGTTTGGGGTCCAGCAGGTCGCGCACGCCATCGCCCAACATTTGCAGGGACAGGGCGGTCAGCACAATGGCCACACCGGGGGAGAAGATGGTCCAGAAGGCCTTGTCGGCGTAGTCCAGGCTGCCCGCAATCATGGTGCCCCAGGTGGGGATGTCCGGCGGCACGCCCACGCCCAGGAAGGACAGGCCCGCTTCGGCCAAGATGGCGTAGGCAAAAATGAAGGTCACCTGCACCAAGATGGGCGACATCAGGTTGGGCAGGATGTGGCGCCACAAAATCAGCGGCGTACGCACGCCCAGGGCGCGCGCGGCGTCTACAAACAGCAGCTCGCGCAGCACCAGGGTGGTGGCGCGCACCACGCGGGCCACACGGGGGGTGTAGACGATGACCAGCGCCAGAATCACGTTCCACAGCGACACCCCCAGAATGGACACCAGTGCAATGCCCAGAAGGATGTCGGGGAAGGACATCATGGCGTCCACCACCCGCATGAGCGGCGCGTCTAGCCGGCGGAAGAATCCGGCAAACATGCCCAAGAGGGTGCCCAGCAGCACCGCACCGGCAGCGGTGACAAAACCGATGAGCAGGGAGTAACGCGCTCCGTGGATGATGCGCAGCATCACATCGCGGCCCAGCTCGTCGGTGCCTGCCCAGTGGATGGACGACGGTGCGTGCAGTCG
>Ga0228700_1001775_pt1 | contig 12929 bp, 10 predicted proteins | sample McNCre317_Aug_MG_FD_178019 | JGI IMG/M metagenome (GOLD analysis project Ga0228700, IMG submission 178019) | Freshwater microbial communities from McNutts Creek, Athens, Georgia, United States - 3-17_Aug_MG | ecosystem: Environmental > Aquatic > Freshwater > Creek | place: USA: Georgia...
TTGATGGGCAAGCCCGTGTCCGAGCTGGTGCCCGAGCAGGCGGCCCTGATGGACAACAAGGACCAGGACCTGTTCCGCGGCGGCGGTGTGCAGACCTACGAGGCCCGGTTCAGCAACCGGCGCACCGGACAGATCCGCGAGGGCCTGTACTGGAAGGCGCCCCTGACCGACAGCCAGGGCCTGATCAGTGGCCTGGTCGGCACCATCCTGGACATCACTGACAAAAACCGTGCCGAGCAGGAGCTGCGCGAAGCCAAGCGCAATGCCGAGGCGGCCAGCCAGGCCAAGAGCGACTTCCTGGCCAATATGAGCCATGAAATCCGCACCCCCATGAACGGGGTGATCGGCATGACCGACCTGGCATTGGACCTGGCCCAAAGCCCCCAGCAGGAGGAGTACCTGCGCATCGTCAAAAACTCGGCACAGTCGCTCATGGTCATCCTCAACGATGTGCTGGACTTCTCCAAGATCGAGGCCGGCAAGCTCAATATCGAGGCGGTGCGCTTCGCGCTTCTGGACACCATCGAGGACACGCTCAAGACCTTGCGCAGCCGGGCTGCAGCCAAGGGCCTAAGCCTGCACAGCAGCCTGCAGCCCGATCTGCCGGCCGAGGTCATTGGCGACCCGGTGCGCCTGCGCCAGGTGCTGACCAACCTGTGCGACAACGCCATCAAGTTCACCAAGCAGGGTGGGGTGCAGGTGCGGGTCAGCCTGCAGCAGCAGGCCGGCGCCACCTTGCTGCACTGCGAAGTGCAGGACAGCGGTATCGGCATTGCGCCGCACAAGCAAAAGGGCGTGTTCGAGGCCTTCAGCCAGGCAGATACCTCCACCACCCGGCGCTATGGCGGCACCGGACTGGGCCTGACCATCTGCGCACGCCTGGTGGAGTTGATGGGCGGGCGCATCTGGGTCGACAGCGTGGAGGGTCAGGGCAGCACCTTTCACTTCACCGTGCAGGTGCAGGCGGCAGCTCCTGTGCAGCGCGACCATCCGTCGCAGGCACCCGTGGGCACCGGCAGCGCACGTGCCTTGCAGGTGCTGCTGGTGGAAGACAACGGCGTTAACCAATTGCTGGCCACCACCTTGCTGCAGAAATGGGGGCACACCGTGGTGCTGGCCCAGAACGGACAGGAGGCGGTGGATTTGTTCCCCAGCCAGGAATGGGACATCGTGCTGATGGACATGCAGATGCCGGTCATGGGCGGACTGGAGGCAACGCGCCTGATCCGGGCATCCGAAACCAAGGGAAGCCGCGTACCCATCGTGGCCATGACGGCCAATGCCATGGAAGCCGACCGCCAGGCCTGCATCCAAGCCGGCATGGATGAGCACCTGGCCAAGCCCTTCAATGCAGCAGTGCTGCAACGCATGCTGGAGCGCTTTCCTGCCCGCAGTGAATGAGCGTGGGGGCACCCTGAGCGAGCGTGGGGGCACCTATTCCCACCCAGAAAAAAGCCCGTCGCAAGGACGGGCTTCAGGGTGGTGCTGTACAGATTAGGCCGCAGCCAGCCAGTAACCCGCGTTAAAGGGGCTGCTCATGCGCAGCGCCAGGGGAGAAACGTCCAGCAGCTTGTCTGTGGGCATCTTCTCGCCGCTCTCGGTCATCAGTTCAATGCCACTTACCGTTTCGGCGGCAGCACCGTTGTTAGCCTCATTCGCCCGTTCCGCTTGGCTGTTTTGTGCAGAACGGGCTACAGAAAAGAATAGAAACACCTGAACGGTATCTTCCGGTCTCCCCAGTAGTCGGCCGTGTCGCGGAAGATGTCGAGCAGCTGCTCGCGCGCTTCCTTGTCGAACTTCACGTTGGCGGGAATGTGTTCCAGCACAGCGATGAAGCCGGGCTGTGGCCCCGATTTGTGCACCGGGTCGGTCATGCTGTCGTACAGGGCGTCAAAATTCTTGCTGACCTGGGTCGACAGAATGAATTGCTGGCTGATCAGGTCCAGCACGTCCTGTTTGGACTGTGCGGTGGCCAGATTGGCATACAGAAAGTGGTGACCCAAAGCCTGGGCCGCTTCCTGCAGGTCTTGCACCCTGAAGGCGCGTATCGACTGAACGATATTGGTTCTAACGGTTCGAAGTGGCGTATCCATCCCCGATTCTCTTTCTCAAAGTACAAAACTGGCGTCAGGGCACGATCCTGCGGAAACTCCCATAGTGATCGGCCGTGTAATAACAGTCATCCGGCGCGGTGGCCTGGCCACCACACACAATTCTTCTGGCTCCACGGTCCCGCGACCCCGGCGTACGCACGGTATATTCACGGTAGTAGCCACGCTTTTGCACTGGCAGGAAACGCTCACGGTTCCCGAAGACCACTCCATCTTTTTCAAATGGGAATGGCCCGCCTTGCAAGATCAAACGGTGGGTTTCCTGGGCTTGCACTGGAAGTGCGCTAAGCGCAACGTCGCCGAAAGCGGGCGCGATCGGCATTGTTTTGGCACCAATACCGGCGGCACCCAGTGACACAGCCAACACAAAGCCAGTGAGTACTAACTTGAGACGGTTGCCGAGCACCAGAATTCCCCGTAACAAACCCGGGTAAACCCGAGATATCAAGCGCCGTAGTGTCGCCCATCCGCCCCAAAAAAGCAAGGCCTTGCCCGGTTCAAGGGCAAGGCCAAGGCGGCAAATGTGTAAAGAAGTATGTACTAACTTGCCGGCAAAGACTTAGCGGCTCGCGTTCGCATCGGCCACCGTCAGGGCTGTCATGTTGACGATGCGGCGCACGGTGGTACTGGCCGTCAAAATGTGCACCGGTTTGGCCGCACCCAGCAGGACCGGGCCGATGGCGATGTTGCCGCCGGCTGCCGTTTTTAGCAGGTTGTAGGCAATGTTGGCAGCATCGATATTGGGCAGCACCAGCAGGTTGGCATCGCCATGCAGGGTGCTGTTGGGCATCAGGGCGCGGCGGGCTTCGCCGTCCAGGGCCACATCGCCATGCATTTCGCCGTCCACTTCCAGCCAGGGGGCTTGCTGTTGCAGCAGGGCCAGGGTGTCGCGCATCTTGACGGCGCTGGGCTGGTTGCTGCTGCCGAAGCTGGAGTGGCTCAAGAGCGCGGCCTTGGGTTTGAAGCCAAAGCGCATCATCTCCTCGGCCGCCATCATGGTGATACGGGCCAGTTCCTGGGCCGTGGGGTCGTAGTTGACGTGGGTGTCCACCAGGAAGACCTGGCGCCCGGGCAGCATCAGCCCGTTCATGCAGGCATAGATGGGGCAGTCGGGGCCGGTGCCCGAGAGCGCGTCCCTGCGGTGGCCGATGACCTGGTCGATGTACTCCAGGTGCAGTGCCGTGCGGCCCCAGGTGCCGCAGATCAGGCCGTCCACATCGCCCTTGTGCAACAGCATGGCGCCGATCAGCGAGAGCCGGCGGCGCATTTCGATCTTGGCCACCTGCACCGTGATGCCCTTGCGCTCGGTCATGCGGTGGTAGGTTTGCCAGAAGTCGCGGTAGCGGTGGTCCTGTTCCACATTGACCACCTGGTAATCCAGCCCTTCCTTCAGGCGCAGGCCGAATTTCTCGATGCGCTCGGCAATCACCTTGGGCCGCCCGATCAGGGTGGGCAGGGCCAAGCGCTCATCGACCACGATCTGCGCCGCACGCAGCACGCGTTCCTCTTCGCCCTCGGAGTAGGCCACGCGCTTCTTGAGCGCCTTGCGCGCTGCGGTGAAGATGGGCTTCATGGTGGTGCCCGAGGCATAGACAAAGCTCTGCAGGCGCTCACGGTAGGCGTCCATGTCGGCAATCGGCCGCAGGGCCACGCCGCTGTCGGCAGCCGCCTTGGCAACGGCCGGCGCGATCTTCATCATCAGGCGCGGATCGAAGGGCTTGGGAATCAGGTACTCGGGGCCAAAGGCCAGCTGTTCACCGACGTAGGCGGCGGCCACCACCTCGCTTTGCTCGGCCTGGGCCAGCTCGGCAATCGCATGCACCGCGGCAATCTCCATCTCCAGGGTGATGGTGGAGGCACCGGCATCCAGCGCGCCGCGGAAGATGTAGGGGAAGCACAGGACGTTGTTGACCTGGTTGGGGTAGTCGGTGCGGCCGGTGGCCATGATGGCGTCGCTGCGCACCGCCTTCACCTCTTCCGGGGCGATCTCGGGGGTCGGGTTGGCCAGGGCGAAGATCAGCGGGTTGGCTGCCATGCTGGCGACCATGTCGGCCTTGAGCACGCCACCGGCCGACAGGCCCAGGAACACGTCGGCGCCGCGGATGACCTCCCGCAGGGTGCGCGCGTCGGTCTTCTGGGCAAACACTGCCTTGTCCTCGTCCATCAGCTCGGTACGGCCCTCGTAGACCACGCCGGCCAGGTCGGTGACAAAGATGTTCTCGCGCGGAATGCCCAGCTTCACCAGCAGGCTTAGGCAGGCCAGGGCCGCGGCACCAGCGCCCGAGGTGACCAGCTTGATGCTCTTGGGGTCCTTGCCCACCACCTTCAGGCCATTGAGCATGGCCGCACCCACCACGATGGCGGTGCCGTGCTGGTCGTCGTGGAACACCGGGATGTTCATGCGCTCACGCAGCTTGCGCTCCACATAAAAACAGTCGGGCGCCTTGATGTCTTCCAGGTTGATGCCGCCAAAGGTGGGTTCGAGTGCGGCAATGATGTCGACCAGCTTGTCCAGGTCATGCTTCTCGTTGATCTCGATGTCAAACACATCGATGCCGGCGAACTTCTTGAACAGCACGCCCTTGCCCTCCATCACCGGCTTGGCCGCCAGTGGTCCGATGTCGCCCAGGCCCAGCACGGCGGTGCCGTTGGTGATGACGGCCACCAGATTGCCGCGGCTGGTGTACTTGAAGGCGTTGTTGGCGTCCTTGACGATTTCCTCGCAGGGAGCGGCCACACCGGGCGAGTAGGCCAGCGCCAGGTCGTGCTGGTTGACCAGCTGCTTGGTGGCGGCAATCGCAATCTTGCCGGGGGTGGGGAACTCGTGGTACTCAAGCGCTGCACGGCGCAACTCAGCGCGCTTTTCCGGGGCATTGGCGGCGCTGGGGCTTAGCGAGCCGGTGGAAGTATCCTGTGTCATTGTCGTCCTTGTACTTGGCGGCGGCAGCGCGAGCGAAGCCCCTGGGGTGAGAAACCATTGTAGACCCGGGCATAGGCCCGGCCACGGCGCCCACAGCCTGCACAATGGCAGGCATGACCACAGCCACCTCCCTTGACGCCATTCTGTTTCCGCCCCTGGAGCCCTACCGCAGCGGGCAGCTGGCGGTGGACGCGATCCACACCCTGTACTGGGAGGAATGCGGCAACCCCCAGGGCGTGCCGGTGCTGTTCTTGCACGGTGGACCGGGTGCCGGGCTGTCGCCCCGACATCGCCAGTTCTTTGACCCGGCGTACTACCGCATCGTGCTGTTCGACCAGCGCGGTGCCGGCCAGTCCACGCCCTTGGGCGAGACCCGCAACAACAGCACGCCGCTGTTGATCGACGACATTGAAACCCTGCGCGCGAAGCTGGGCATTTCGCAGTGGCTGGTGTTTGGCGGCTCCTGGGGTTCCACCCTGGCGCTGGCCTACGCACAGGCCCACCCCGAGCGTTGCAGCGGCCTGGTGCTGCGCGGCATTTTTCTGTGCACGCCGGCCGAGATCGACTGGTTTCTGCACGGCATGCGCTGGTTCTTTCCCGATGCCCATGCCGCGTTTGTCGCGCCCATACCGCAAGACCAGCGCGGTGACCTGCTGGCCGGCTTTGCGCGCCAGCTGTTCGGCGCCGACCGGGCGGCAGGCGTAGCCGCCGCCAGGGCCTGGGGCCGCTATGAGGGCAGCACCATCCACCTGCTGCCCGATGCCCAGGTGCAGGAGGCTTTCGAAAGCGAAAGTGTGGCCCTGGGCGTGGGCCGGCTGGAGGCGCATTACTTTGCCAACCTGGGCTTCTTCACCGAGGACCAGCTGCTGCGCCAGGTGGACCGCATACGGCAGCTGCCGGCCGTCATCGTGCAGGGCCGCTACGACATGATCTGCCCGCCGCTCACGGCCTGGCGCCTGCACCAGGCCTGGCCCGAGGCCCGCTTCGAACTCATCCCGGATGCCGGCCATGGCGCCTTCGAGCCCGGCATTGCGCGCGCCCTGGTTGCGGCCACCGAGCGCTTCAAGCGCGAAGGCACACTGTAAGCCGCCTGCGGCATGTTTCGCCGCAGGGCCGCCCCAATGCGAAACGCGGCCCCCTCGGGGGGCAGGGAGCGACACACGGTGCGCGACCGTGGGGCTCTATCCTTCAGACCTGGGGCAGCAGAAAGCGCCGCTCCCAGGCGCTGATCTCGTGCAGATAGCTCTGGTACTCCAGGGCCTTGACCGCGCAGTAGCCGGTGACAAAGGCATCGCCCAGCAGGCGGCGTGCGCTGGCGCTGCCGGCCATGCGTTCGTGCGCCGGCAGAAAGCTGCGCTCCAGCCCATGCGACTGCAGGTAGGCGTTGGCACCGCTTTCCAGGGGCAGCGAGGGCGCCAGGCCTTCGTCCAGGCCGGCCAGGCCGGCGGCCAGCGAGGCCGCAATGGCCAGGTAGGGGTTGGCATCGGCCCCGGCAATGCGGTTTTCAACCCGGCGGGCGACGGGTTCGCTTAGCGGAATGCGCAGGCCGGCAGTGCGGTTGTCATGGCCCCAGGCCAGGTTGATGGGTGCCTGGCTGCCGGCCACGAAGCGGCGGTAGGAGTTGACGAAGGGCGCGAAGATCAGCATCAGGTCGGGCCCATAGGTTTGCAGGCCACCGATGAAGTGGCCAAAGGCCGCTGTCTCACGCCCGCTGGCATCGCTGAACAGGTTGTGGCCACTGGCATCGAGCACGCTTTGGTGCAGGTGCATGGAGCTGCCCGGCGCGCCGGCGATCGGCTTGGCCATGAAGACCGCATTGAGGCCGTGCTGGATGGCAATTTCCTTGGCCACGTACTTGAACAGAAAGGCCTGGTCGGCCACCTGCAGCGGGTCGCCATGCACCAGGTTGATCTCGAACTGGCAGGTGCCGACCTCGTGGATCCAGGTATCGGCCTGCACGCCCAGGGCTTGCAGAGCCGATCGAAAGGCATCCCAGAACCCGGCATGCTCATTGAGCATGTTCATGCTGAAGGCCGAGTGGCCGGCCTCGGCGCGGCCATTGCGAGCCGGTGGGGGCGTCAGTGCCACGGCCGGGTCGGTGCAGGGGGCCGTCAGGTAGAACTCAATTTCGGGTGCGACCACGGCCGTCAGGCCGCGTGCGGCATAGCGCGCCACCACGGCCTGCAGCAGGCTGCGCGGCGAGAAGGCGCAGGGCTCGCCATGGAGTTCCTGGCAGTCATGGATGGCATAGGCGCGCGGCACGCTGGACCAGGGTGCCAGCTTGAGCGTGCGGTAGTCGGGCAGCAGGCGGATGTCGGGATCGGCATCGGGGAAGATGGGGTCGTAGGAGTAGTCGCCGGTGACGCATTGCATGGGGATGGCCTGGGCAATGCGCAGCTCCTTGCCGGCCGCAAACTGCTGGGCCGGCATCAGCTTGCCGCGCGGGTAGCCCGAGATGTCCGGAAAAAGGCACTCCACATCCTGTACGCCATGAAGGTCAAAAAAGGCTTGCAATTCGGCTGCAGAAGGCTGTGTCATGATGAAATGCGATTTATGTGGGAGCGGATCTCCTTCACCCATTCTCGCGGAATAAATATGAAACTCTGGATCCAGTTTTGCTTGATTTCGCTGTGGTGGCCACTGGCCGCAATGGCCGCCTCCACGGCGGCAACCACGCCGGCTGCAGCGCCTGCCACCAGCAGCGTCATCCAGAATCCCGAGTACACGCCGCAGCCCAATGCCTGCAAGGCCGAGGTGGCCAAGTTTGAAGAGACCATCGGCTTCCTGCGTCAGCACCAGGGTGTGGCCGCTGCAGCGCAGATCAAGGAGAAGCTGCTGCCCGCCAAGGTCGAAGCCGAGCTGCTGGCTACCCAGGGCTACTGCGGCCTGGCCAATTACATCCGCGAGAAAAAGCTCAACCGCTAGCACCAGGCGCCTGCTGGCAAGTCTTCGGCGCTTACCCTCCCCAGCCCCCTTCGCACCATGCATGCACCGGCCCTGCCCATCCCGGCCTTGCCTACCCATATGCAGGCCATGGTCACACAGGGCCAGGGCGGCTACGAGCAGCTGCAGCTGTGCACCTTGCCGCTGCCCCGCCTGCAGGCTGGCGAAGTGCTGCTGCAGGTGCTGGCTGCCGGCATCAACAACACCGACATCAACACCCGGCTGGGCTGGTACGGCCGGGGCCTGCCCGGGCCGGCTGAAGAAGCCATTGCTCCGGTACCGGCAGCGCCGCCTTTGCAGGGCTGGAATGGGCCCACGCCTTTTCCACTGATCCAGGGCGCTGACTGCTGTGGCCGCGTGGTGGCCCAAGCGCCGGGTGTGCAGGGGCCGGGCCTGGGCCAGCGCGTGCTGGTGCGCAGCTGCATGCGCGTGCAAGGCTTTGGCAGCCTGCAGACGCGCTGGCTGGGTACCGACTTCAACGGTGCCTTCGCCCAGTATGTGGCGGTGCCCGCATGTGAAGCCTTTGCGGCGGACTGCGATTGGAGCGATGCCGAGCTGGCCAGCCTGCCCTGTGCCTGGGGCACGGCGGAGAACATGCTGCAGCGCGCAGCCCTTGCCGGTGGCGAGCGGGTCTGGATCAGCGGCGCCTCGGGGGGCGTGGGTTCGGCCACGGTGCAGCTGGCCAAGCGCCGGGGTGCCCATGTCACCGCGCTTACCAGCCGGGACAAGCGTGCGGCGGTGGTGGCCCTGGGGGCTGACTGCGTGCTGTGCCGCGAGGATGGCAAGCATGCCTGGGCCGCGCAGCCCGAGGCCGATGTGGTGGTGGACAACGTGGGCGGTGCCGGCCTGGGCGCCTTGCTTGGGCGCCTGCGCCGGGGTGGCCGCTATGTCACCTCGGGCGCCATTGGGGGCGCCGAGGTGGCGCTGGACCTGCGCACGCTGTACCTGAACGACCTGCGCCTGATCGGCTGTACCGCCTGGGACGCCGAGGTCTTTCCCAACCTGGTGGCCTATGTGCAGCGCGGCGAGATTCGCCCGGCACTGGCGGCCACCTATGCCTTGGCCGACATGGCACGGGCCCAGCAGGACTTCCTGCAGAAGGCCCATGTGGGCAAGCTGGTGGTGCTGCCCTGGACTGAGGCAGGCCAGACGGCCTAGTCCCGCATCAGCGCCTCAATCTCCGCCACGTCCACCGGCACGCCGCGGCTGATCAGCTCGCAGCCCTCGGGGGTGACGATGGCGTCGTCTTCGATGCGGATGCCGATGTTGTGGAAATGCGCGGGCACGCCTTCGGCGGGCCGCACATAGATGCCGGGCTCAATCGTCAGCACCATGCCGCTTTGCAGGACGCGCGCCGGCCGGTTGGTGATGGTCTGGCCACTGAGGGCGTCGCGCCGTTCGGTCTTCTGGCCGATCTCGCCGGGCTCGGTGTAGACGCCACAGTCGTGCACATCCATGCCCAGCCAGTGGCCGGTGCGGTGCATGTAGAAGGCAAAGTAGGCGCGCTTCTCGATCACATCCTCCAGCGTGCCCACCTTGTTCGCGTCCAGCAGGCCCAGGTCCAGCATGCCCTGTGCCAGCACGCGCACCGCGGCGTCGTGCGGGTCGGTGAAGCGGGCGCCGGCGCGGGTGGCCGCGATGGCGGCAACCTGTGAGGCCAGTACCAGCGCGTACAGGTCGCGCTGCGGCCCGGTGAAGCGGCCATTGGCGGGGAAGGTGCGGGTGATGTCGCTGGCATAGCCGTCGAGCTCGCAGCCGGCGTCTATCAGCACCAGCTCGCCGTCCTGCACCCGCCCGGCATCGGCCCGGTAGTGCAGCACGCAGGCATTGGCGCCGGCCGCCACGATGGAGCCATAGGCCGGGTACTGCGAGCCATGGCGGCGGAACTCGTGCAGCAGCTCGGCGTCCAGGTGGTATTCGCGCACCTCCTGCCCGGCGCGCAGCATGCGGGCACTGAGCTGCATGGCGCGGATGTGGGCACCGGCGCTGATCTGCGCGGCGCGCCGCATGGTGGCCTGCTCGCTGGCGTCCTTGAAGAGGCGCATTTCATCCAGCGGTCCGCACAGGTCGCGCATCTGCTCGGGTGCCAGCGTGCCAAAGCGCACGCGGGCGCGCAGGCCCCCCAGCCAGCCGTCCACGCGCGACTCCAGGCCGGCATGTGTGGCAAAGGGGAACCAGACCGCATCGCGCCCGTCCAGCAGGCCGGGCATCTGCGCGTCCAGCGCGTCCACGGCAAAGGCGGCATCCACGCCCAGCGCCTCGGGCGCGGCTGCAGGCCCCAGGCGGATGCCGTCCCATATTTCGCGCTCCATGTCCTTGGGGTTGCAGAACAGGGTGGTATGGCCGTTGCCCTGGATCACCAGCCAGGCCCGGGGTTCGCCAAAGCCACAGAGGTAGTAGAAATAGCTGTCGGGCCGGTACTGAAAGTCGGAGTCGCGGTTGCGCTGCTGCTCGGGCGCGGTAGGCACAATGGCCACACCACCCGGGCCGATGCGGCGGGCGAGTTCAGCGCGGCGCGCCTGGTACAAATTGCGGTTCATAGGGTTTCCTGCGGGGGCTGCAATGTCGGTGGGTGGGTGCGCGCATTGAGCTCTGCCAGGCGCTCGGGCGTGCCCACATCGGTCCAGTCGCCAGTGTAAAGCGCAGCACTTACCCGTTGCTGCGCCATGGCTGCCCGCAAGAGCGGTGCCAGCGCTGCGCGCACGCCGCCCGGATTGCCCGCAGGAATGTCACACCAGGGCGGCTGGAACAGCGCGCGCCGGTACAGCGCTATGGTGGAAAAGGTGTAGCGCGCAGCGCTGCTGCCCGCAGCACGGTTGACGGCCAGGCCGCGTTCGGTATCCAGGCCGAAGTCGCCCTGGGGGTTGTGTGTGGGGTTGGGCACCAGCCAGATGTGGGCCAGATGCGGGCTTGCCACAAAGGCCTGCACCTGCTGCTGGCTGAAGACAAAGTCAGGTGCAAACACATCGCCGGCCATGGCCCAGAACACTTCGCCCAGGTCGGGCAGGGCCCGGCAGATGCCGCCCGCGGTTTCCAGCGCCTGGCCAAAGTCGCGCCCCTCGCGCGAGTAGCGCAGTTGCAGGGGCTGCGCGCTGTCGTGGGGCGAGGAAAAAGTGGGGCCAAAGTGGGCCTCGATCTGCTCACCCAGCCAGGCGGTATTGAGCACCGCGCGCTGAAAGCCGCCGCGCAGCAAGGCCTCCATGCGCCACTGCAGCAGTGGCTTGCCGCGCACCGGCAGCAGGGGCTTGGGCGTGTGGTCGGTGAGCGGGCGCATGCGCTCGCCGCGTCCGGCGGCCAGCAGCAGGGTGGGAATGTCGATATCTGAAGAGGTGGGCATGCAGCAGGCGGGGGCGGGGGGCGCTGGGATCATGTGCGCCTGGGGCCTCCATCCTAAGCGCTGCAGAGCCGGGCGTGCCGACCTAGCCGCTTAGGCCCACCAGCTGCTGCCTTGCTGCGGCATTTCCTCCGTGCCCAGTGCGATGCCTCTCCAGCGCCAGCCGTCGCAATCAGCGTCAAACTGCAGCTGCCCCTGCACCACCCATTGCTGCAGCAGCTGCCAGACGCGCCCCGGGTTGCCTTGCGATTTGCGCTGCACATGGGCGCTGAGTTCGTTCAAGGGCCGCAGGCGCAGGCAGCTGTCATCCACCAGGCAGACTACCGCATGCAGGTCCAGCGGCTGCAGTGCCAGCAGGGTCTCTGGCGTGCTGCCGCCTTGCAGCTGCTGCTGCAGGCGCGCCAGGGGATGGTTGGCGCCCACGGCCTTCGGGTCATAGGTGACCAGAAGCAGCAGGTGGCCTGCGGCTGGTGCCTGCAGCAGCGCCCGCAGCAGGGCCAGGGATGCGGCATCGGCGGCGTGCATATCGTCCAGCAGCAACAGCAAGGCCTGGCCGGGGCGGGCAAAGGCCAGCAACAGGGCCAGCAAGGCTTCATGCAGGCGCTGCTGCGCGGCCAGGCCGACCGCAAGGCTGGGGGCCAGCTGGGGGCCGGTGAGCCATTCCATGTCGGGCAGGGCCTGCAGCAGCACCGGAAGGTGCGCGCCCAGGGTCTGCTGCAGGCGTTCGCACCAGCCACGGCGCTCGGCCTCGGTGGCACTTTGCAGGGGTAGCAGCAGGCTGCGACAGGCTTGCAGCAGAGCGCTGTAGTCCTGCGCCGGACCGCGGGTGGCAAAGCGTCCTTCGGCCACCTGGCCTCCCGATTGCAGCACCAGGGGCTGCAAGGCATGTGCCAGGGTCGACTTGCCCATGCCCGTGGCGCCCGCAAGCCAGCACACCTGCACCTCGCCTTCGGTGGCCCGTTTCCACAGGTGCTTGAGGCGGGCCAGGTCCTGGCCGCGCCCGTAGAGGCGATCGGGTGGGGCCAGCTGCGCATGGGTATCGGTGCTGCCCAGGGTGAAGGGGTCGATGCGGCCGTTGCGGCGCCACTGCTGCAGACAGAAGCGCAAATCATCGAGCAGGCCCTGGGCGCTGGCATAGCGGGCCAGCGGTGACTTGGCCAAGAGGCGCATCACCAGGTCCGACAGCGGGCGTGGCAGGGCCGGTGCATGGGTCTGGGGGTCACTGGGCAGCACACAGATATGCCGGTAGGCCAGCTCCAGCGCGTCCTCGCTGGCAAAGGCTGGCTGGCCGGCAAACCATTCATAGAGCAGCAGGCCCAGGCTGTAGAGGTCGCTGCGCACACCGGTGGGGGCCAGGCGGCCCGCCTGCTCGGGCGAGGCATAGCGCAGGCGGTGCAGGCTGAGCGTGGGCTCGTCGGGGGGCGGTAGCAGCTGCAGCTGGCCGTCTGCGCCTTCCACAAAGGCCTGCGGATGCAGCCCGCCATGCGTGTGCTGGCGCGCATGCCAGGTGCAAAGCGCCTCGGTGGCGGCAATGGCGCGCTTGAGCGTCGCATCCAGTTGCAGTTGAGCTTGCTCCTGCTTGGCCATGTCGCCCCCCTAAGTCCCGGTGTGGTGGTGCGGC
>Ga0228700_1001777_pt1 | contig 12916 bp, 11 predicted proteins | sample McNCre317_Aug_MG_FD_178019 | JGI IMG/M metagenome (GOLD analysis project Ga0228700, IMG submission 178019) | Freshwater microbial communities from McNutts Creek, Athens, Georgia, United States - 3-17_Aug_MG | ecosystem: Environmental > Aquatic > Freshwater > Creek | place: USA: Georgia...
ACGCCATCCACCAGCAGGCTGCGCAGCGGGCCCTCGGCCATGCCTGCCTCCATGGCGTCGCCCAGCCAGGCCACCGCGGCCTTGATCGCATCCATGGGCACCGTGGCCCAGGAAAACACCGCCTGGAAGATCAGAAACAACACCGTCGCCAGCAGTGCCAGGCCCCAGACCGGGTGCATCACCACCGCATCCAGACGGTGCTGCAGGCGACCCAGGCGCGGCAGCTGGGGCGCCACCTTGGCCAGGATGCGGCGCACCCGCATCTGCAGCTCGGCCGCACTCAAAGGCACGGGCGAGGCATTGACCTCGTCCAGGGCGCCGGGCGGCAGGGTCTCGGGGCAGCCCGCCACCGGCAGCTCGCCCAGCTGCTCTTCCAGCTGCGCCAGCAAGGCGGCATGCCCGTTGTGCTTTACCGCCACCGTGGCCACCACCGGGCAGCCCAGCTCGCGTGCCAAGCGCGGAATATCAATCTGCAGGCCGTTGGCACGGGCCACATCGGCCATGTTCAGTGCCACGATCATGGGCTTGCCCAGGCGGGCGAGTTCCAGCACCAGGCGCAGGTTCAGGCGCAGGTTGGTGGCGTCGACCACGGCCACGATGATGTCGGGCGTGGCTTCACCCGGGCGCTGGCCGGTGATCACCTCGATCATCACGCTCTCATCGGGCGTGGAGGCGTGCATGCTGTAAGAGCCCGGCAGATCGACCACCGACACGGTCTGGCCGCTGTCCAGGTCCAGGACGCCCTCCTTGCGCTCAACGGTCACGCCGGCGTAGTTGGCCACTTTCTGGCGTGCACCGGTGAGCAGGTTGAACAGCGCGGTCTTGCCGCAGTTGGGGTTGCCCACCAGGGCAATCATCTTGGGCCGTGCAAGGTGTTCTTCGTACATGCGCCTTAGGCCTCACTCGCTGTGCGGGCCAGCTCGGGAATTTTCACCGCCACGCTCTGGGCCTCGACCAGGCGCAAGGCAAACTGGGTCTCGCCCACCAGCACGGCCAGCGGTTCACGCCCGCCCGGCCCGCGGCGCAGCATGCGCACCGGTTCGCCTTCGATGAAACCCAGCTCCTGCAGGCGCTGCACGATGGCCGGGCTGACCTCGGGTGCGCCGCTGAAAACGTGGTCCACCAGCGCATAGGCCCCATTGGGCAACTCGGACAAAAGCATGCACATTCCTTCACAAGGCGCCTGCTGCAACAGGCAGGGCGCCGGTCTAAATGAGAGTTTATCTCATTTAGAAAGGACAAAAAGCGGCATCACCAAGCGCAATCACCGAACTTTGCGCCAGCGCAAAGCGCGCGCATTCGGGGCCTAGTCGTAGGCGATCAGGGCGCGGCCCTGGTCGGCCTGGGCCCGCCATGCCGCCAAGGCCGCGTCGCTGGGGAAAAAGCGCGCCTCCTCACCCAGGGCCAGCACCGCCTCGGCACCGGCACAGCCGGCGCTGGCAGGGTCGGCCTGGCGCAGCACATGCAGGCGCACGCCCAGGCCCCGCACCAGCTCGCCCTGCTCGGACATCTCGCGCTGGGCCGGAAACTCCTTGAGCAGCCGCGCAATGTCGGGCGCGCGGCCGTTGACGGCCACCCGCAGGTATTTACCGAAACGGCAACGCGCCTGCTCCAGGCTCCAGATCTGCTGCACGGTGAACTGCATGCCCCCCGAAAAGCGGTCGGGCTGGGCCTTGCCCATGGCGATGATGAGCTCGTCGTCCTTCAGCAGGTTTTTGTGGGCCGTGAGCAGGGCCTCGTCGGCACGCGCCTCAATGGTGGCCGACTTGTCATCCAGCTTGAAGAGACCGAGCTTGCCACGCTGGCCGTTGATCACGCGCAGGTCGTTCACGATGCCGGCCAGCAGTTGCGGCTCGCGCGTGTCCAGCAGCTCTTCGATAGGCCGCTTGGCAAACTTGCGCACCTCGGTGGCCACTTCGTCAAACAGGTGGCCGGAGAGGTAGAAGCCCACCGCCGTCTTCTCAAACGTGAGCCGCTCCTTGACGCCCCAGGGCGTGACCTCCACCAGGTCGGGCTCCTGCGTGCTGGAGCCGTGGTCATCGTCGCCCATGTCGAACAGGCCGACCTGGTTGGCATTGGCTGCCGAGGCGTTGGCGAAGTCGAAGGCCAGGTCGATCGAGGCCACCAGGCTGGCGCGGTTGAGCTGCAGGCTGTCAAAGGCGCCGGCCTTGATCAGGGCTTCCACGCAGCGCTTGTTCAGGCGGCTGCGCTCCACCCGGCGCGCAAAGTCAAACAGGCTGCCGAAGGGCCCGGCCTCGGCGGTAGGCCCCCTGCCCTCGCGCGCCGCCACAATGGCCTCGATGGCCTGCTGGCCGGTGCCCTTGATGGCACCCAGGCCGTAGCGGATCTGCTGGTCGGAGATGGGCTCGAAGCGGTACACACCGCGGTTGATGTCGGGCGGCTCGAAGCCCAGGCCCATCTTCTCGGCGTCTTCGAACAGCACCTTGAGCTTGTCGGTGTCGTCCATTTCCACCGTCATGTTGGCGCAGAAGAACTCGGCCGTGTAGTGCACCTTGATCCAGGCCGTATGGTAGGCCAGGAGTGAATAGGCGGCGGCGTGCGACTTGTTGAAGCCGTAGCCCGCAAACTTCTCCATCAGGTCGAAGACTTCGTCGGCCTTCTCCTCAGGAATGCCGTGGGTGGCCAGTGCACCGGCGCGGAACTTCTCGCGGTGCTCGGCCATCTCCTCGGCCTTCTTCTTGCCCATGGCCCGGCGCAGCAGGTCGGCGCCACCCAGTGAATAGCCGCCCAGAATCTGCGCGGTCTGCATCACCTGCTCCTGGTAGACCATGATGCCGTAGGTCTCGGACAACATCTCGGCCACCGCCGGGTGCGGGTACTCCACCTGCTCGCGCCCGTGCTTGCGCGCCACAAAGCTGGGGATCAGGTCCATGGGGCCGGGGCGGTACAGGGCGTTGAGGGCGATCAGGTCTTCCAGGCGCGTGGGCTTGGCATCGCGCAGCATGCCCTGCATGCCGCGGCTTTCAAACTGGAACACGGCCTCGGTCTTGCCCTCCTGGAACAGGCGGTACACCCGGGCATCGTCCAGCGGCAGGTTCTCGTAGGCAAAGTGTTCCTGGCCCGGATGGCGGCGCATGATGAACTCGCGCGCGATCTCCAGAATGGTGAGCGTGGCCAGGCCCAGAAAGTCGAACTTCACCAGGCCGATGGCTTCCACATCGTCCTTGTCGTACATGCTCACCGCCGACTCGCTGCCCGGCTGCTGGTAGAGCGGGCAGAAATCGGTGAGCTTGCCCGGTGCGATCAGCACGCCGCCGGCGTGCATGCCGATGTTGCGGGTCAGGCCCTCGAGCTTGCGCGCCAGCTCCAGGAGGGTGCGCACATCCTCCTCCTTGGCCTCGCGCTCGGCCAGCAACGGCTCAGCCTCCGTGGCATACACATACTTGTCGCTCTTCTTGTCGGGCGGCGGCAGCTGCAGCGTGACATTGGTGCCGGGCTTGTTGGGAATGAGCTTGCTGATGCCATCGCAAAAGGTGTAGCTCATGTCCAGCACGCGGCCCACATCGCGCACCACACCGCGCGCGGCCATAGTGCCGAAGGTGGCGATCTGGCTCACGGCGTCCTTGCCGTACTTGTCCTTCACATAGTCGATCACCAGGTTGCGGTTGCTCTGGCAGAAGTCGATGTCGAAGTCGGGCATGGAAACCCGCTCGGGATTCAGGAATCGCTCGAACAGCAGCTTGTAGCGGATCGGGTCCAGGTCGGTGATCTTCAGCGCGTAGGCCACCAGCGAGCCGGCACCCGAGCCCCGGCCCGGCCCCACCGGGCAGCCATTGTTCTTGGCCCAGTTGATGAAGTCGCCCACGATCAGGAAGTAGCCCGGAAAGCCCATTTTCAAAATGGTGGCCAGCTCGAACTCCAGCCGCTCCAGGTACTCGGGCATGCGCTTCTCGCGCTCGGCGGCATCCGGGTAGAGGTGCAGCATGCGCTCCTTCAGGCCCTCGTGCGAGGCATAGCGGAAGTACTCCTCGGGCGACATTCGCACGCCATCCACCAAGGGCGTAGGAAAGTCGGGCAGCTGCGGCTTGCCCAGCACCAGAGTCAGGCTGCAGCGCTTGGCGATTTCCAGGGTGTTGGCAATGGCCGAAGGGATGTCGGCGAACAGGGCCTGCATCTGCGCGCTCGACTTGAAGTATTGCTCACGGGTGAAGCGGCGCACGCGCTTGGCATTGCCCAGGATCTCGCCGTCGGCGATGCAGACGCGGGCCTCATGCGCCTCAAAGTCATCGGGTGCGGTGAACTGCACCGGGTGGCTGGCCACCACTGGCAGGCGGATGCTGGCGGCCAGCTGCACTGCGGCCATCACATGGGCCTCGTCTTCCGGGCGTCCTGCGCGCTGCAGCTCCAGGTAGAAGCGGTGCGGAAAAATCGCAGCCATCTGCAGGGCCAGCGCATGCGCGCGCGCGGTGTCGCCCTGCACCAGGGCCTGGCCCACCGGCCCGGCCTGGGCGCCCGAGAGCGCAATCAAGCCCTCGCCAAGCTCTTGCAACCAGGCCAGCTTGACCACCGCCAGCTGCTTGCCGCCGGTGGTCAGCACGTTCTGGGTATAGGCCCGGGCGATCAGCTCGGACAGGTTCAGATAACCCTGCTTGTTCTGTACCAGCAGCACCATGCGCGAGACCGCCAGCGGGTCGGCCCCCAGGCCCTCCAGCACGATTTCGGCGCCCAGGATGGGCTTGACCCCTTTGCCCCGCGCCTCTTTGTAGAGCTTGAGGGCGCCAAACAGGTTGTTGAGGTCGGTAATGGCCAGGGCAGGCTGGCCGTCTTTGGCGGCGGCCTTGACGACTTCGTCAATGCGGCAGGTGGAGTCGATCACCGAGAACTCGGTGTGCAGGCGCAGGTGTACAAACATGGGGGCATTGTAGGTTTGCGCCCCACCGCGGTCGGTAAAATCCGGGGGGTGAAGCCCATCCTCAACATCTCCGCCTACAAGTTCGTTCCCCTGCCCGATGCACCGGCCCTGCGCGAGCTGCTGCTGCAGCGCGCGACCGCCCTGGGCCTCAAGGGCACCATCCTGCTGGCCGAGGAAGGCATCAACCTGTTCCTGGCCGGCCCCACCTGGTATGTGCGCGGCTTTGTCGCCCAGCTGCAGGGCGATGCCCGCTTTGCCGATGTAGCGCCCAAGGAGAGCTGGACCGACAGCCAGCCCTTCAAGAAGATGCTGGTCAAGGTCAAGCGCGAGATCATTCGCATGGACCACCCCACCATTCGCCCCGCAGAAGGACGTGCACCGGCAGTAACGGCCGCCACCGTGAAGCGCTGGCTCGACCAGGGCCATGACGACAGCGGCCGCCCGGTGGTCACCCTGGATACCCGCAACGACTTTGAGGTGGACACCGGCACTTTTGAAGGCGCCATTGACTGGCGCATCCGCAAATTCACCGAGTTCCCCCAGGCGGTGCAGCAGCACCGTTCGGAGCTGCAAGGCAAGACGGTGGTGAGCTTTTGCACCGGCGGCATCCGCTGCGAGAAGGCCGCCATCCTGATGCAGGACATGGGCCTGCAAAACGTCTACCAGCTCGAAGGCGGCATCCTGAAATACTTTGAGGAAGTGGGCAGCGCCCATTACCGCGGCGGCTGCTTTGTGTTTGACGAGCGCCGTGCCGTGGACGCCCAGTTGCAGGCGGCACCCGAACTGGCCCAGGGCGCCTGAGCCCTACCAGACGGGCAGCAGCTGCCCCCCCTGCAGACGCATGCCGCGCACGCCCATGGCTCGCGCCTCGGCCTCGTCGTGCGTGACCCACAGCACCGCCATCTGCTGCTCGGCGATGTGGCGGCGAAATTCCTCGCGCAGTTGCAGCCGCAACTCGGCATCCAGGGCGGAAAAAGGTTCATCGAGCAACAGCACCCGGGGCCGGGTGATCAGCGCACGGGCCAGCGCCACCCTTTGCTGCTCGCCACCCGAGAGTTGCCACACTTTGGAGTGGGCAAAGGCCTGCAGGCCAAAGCGCTGCAGCATGGCCTGGGCCTGCTCGCGCGCCTGCCGGCGCGCCATGCGCTGCTCGACCAGGCCAAAGGCCACGTTGTCCTGCACATCCAGGTGAGGAAACAGCGCAAAGTCCTGAAACATCAGCGCGAAGCGACGCCGCTCGGGTGGCAAGGCGCTGATGTCCTGACCGTCCAGCCAGACCGAGCCGCTGTCCATTGGCTCCAGCCCGGCCAGCATTCGCAACAAAGTGCTCTTGCCGCTGCCCGAAGGTCCCAGCAAGGCCACGGTCTGGCCGGGTTGCACCGCCAGGTTCAGACCATGCAACAGGGTCCGCACCGGACCCTTGGCGGGCCTCCAGCTCTTGCCAATGCCGCGCAGCTCAAGCATGGCCGGCCTCCCGGGGCCTGCCCCCTTCGAGCAGGGCAAAGGCGCCCAGGGCCAGCAGCATCAGCACGCAGGACAGCTGCAATGCCGCATCCAGGTTGGCCGCCCCTGGGCGGCCCAGGTGCTGGTAAATCAGGGTGGTGAGGGTGGCCCACTCCGGGCGCGACAAAAACAGCGTGACGGCAAATTCACCCACCGCGCTGGCCGCCGCGAAGGCCATGCCCCGGCGCAGGGCCGGGCGCAGCAGAGGCCAGGTGACGCGCCAGAACGCGCGCCAGGGACTGGCGCCCAGGGTGCGGGCCGCATCCTGCAAGTGGGGGGGAATGGCATCGAGTGCCGCACCCAGCGCCTGCGCCACGAAGGGATAGGCCAGCAAGGCATAGGCCCCGACCAGCAGAAAGACGCTGTCGGTCCATGCGGGATACAGCAGTAAAAAACCAAAAGCCAGCATCACCGGCGACACCACATAGGGCAGAAACACCAGGCCGCGCAGCCAGACCGAGCGCCGTGCCGCCAGGGCATGGCACAGCCCCAGACAGGTGGCCAGCAGCACGGCCGCCAGCGTGAAGCGCAAGGTATTGCCCAGGGCCAGCAGGGTGTCGCCTTCCTGCAGCAGGTCCAGCCAGGCGGCCAGCGGCGCAACATCGGTGGCGCTGGCCATGAGCGAGCGCCCCACGATGGCCAGCAGTGGCGCCAGGCACAGGGCCCCCAGCGTCAGCAAGGCCAGCAGCAGGGCCAGCCACTGGCGCACGCCGGCAGGCAGGCGCCGCGCAATGGCATCGGCGCGCTGCGGGCTGGCCCGCTTTTTTTCCAGGGCGGCGTAGCCCAGGGCGGCCAGCAGGGTGAGCACCATCATCCACAGCGCCAGCACGCCGGCCTGTTGCAGCTGCAGCTCATAGGCCACCAGGGTGTAGATCTCGACCTCAGCAGTTGCATAGGCCGGCCCACCCAGCACCAGCGCCAAACCAAAGCCGGCAAAGCAGTAGAGAAACACCAGGCACAAGGCCGGCATCAGCCAGGGCAGCACGGCCGGCCACTCCACCCGCCAGAAAGCGCGCCAGGGTGTGGCACCCAGGGTGCGGGCCGCCGCCACGCGTGTAGCGCTGACCAAAGCCAGCCCTTCGCAGCCGGCACGCACCACCAGGCACAGGTTGAAAAACAGGTTGCCGTAGAGCAGCAGCCAAGGCGTACCCTGCAGGTCAGGCCCACCCCAGCGGGCCAGCAGGCCCTGCGGTCCCAGCAGGGCCAGCACCCCCATGGCGGCCACCAGCGTGGGCACGACAAAGGGCAGCATCAGGGCATGCAGCACCAGGCGGCGCCCGGCAAAGGAAAAACGCGCCAGCACCCAGGCAATCGGCAGGCCCAGCAGCAGGCTTAGCAGACAGGTGATGGCCGCCTGGGCAAAAGACCAGGCAATGCGCCAGCGCAGATACGGGTCCAGCCAGGGGGCCCAGAGCGCCGCCCAGGACAGTCCGTCTGCAGGCCAGGCTTCGCGCAGCAGGCGCAGGGTGGGGGCCAGCAACAGCAGGCCCACGAAGCCCAGCGGCAACAGGGACAGCGCTAGCCCTGGCCAGAGCCGCCTGCCGCGCGCCGGCAAAGCCACCATGCCTACTTCAGCACCACACGCGTCCAGCGCGCCACCCACTGGGCGTCCTGGGTCGCCAGGCCCTGCTCGCTCGGGCTGTCAAAGCGGCTGGGTTCGGGGGCGAACTGCATCACGTCAGCGCGCTTGGCCGAAGGCACGGCGGGGTACATCCACATCTCGGTCTGCAACTGCTGCTGGACCGGGCCAGAGCGCAGGAACTCGATGAACTGCTCGGCCGCCGCGCGGTTGGCCCCCCCTTTGACCAGGGCCACGCCCTCGGTCTGGCGAAACACGCCGCCGGCCAGGCTCAAGCTGCCGGTAGGCGGCTCGCTGGGCTTGTCCTTGGCATAGAACAGCTCGGCTGCCGGGCTGGTGGCGTAGCTGACGACCAGGGGGTATTTGCCCCCATTGCGCGAAAACTCGGTGTAGTAGGCCTCGGTCCAGCCTTTGGCCACCCGCAGTCCGCCGCTGCGCATGCGGGCCCACCAGTCAAAAGCCTTTTCCTCTCCCATGGCGCCAATCGTGGCCAGCAGGAAGGCATTGCCGGGGCTGGAGGTAGCCGGGTTTTGCACTACCAGCAACTTGGCGTAGGCCGGCTGTGCCAGCTCTTCCAGGCTCTTGGGCAGGGGCACGGCGCTCTTGGCAAACCAGGCCTTGTCGTAGTTGACGGTGACATAGCCATAGTCCACAGGCACCAGCTGCGCGGGCAATGGGGCCAGGCTGGCAGCGTGCGACGCCGGGCCGTTGTAGGCATCCAGCACATTGGCGGCCAGGGCCTTGGGCGCCAGGGCGTTGTCAATGCCAAACACCACGTCGGCAATCGGGTTGGCACGGGTGAGGATGAGCTTGTTGAGCATTTCACCGGCATCGCCGGCCTTGCTGATGGCAAGCTTCACACCAGCGTCTTTTTCGAACTGCGCCAGCAAAGGCTTGGGCAGTCCAAACGAGCTGTGGGTCAGCACCCGTAGCGTAAGCGCCTCCTCGGCCTGTGCGGCCGGGGCCAGGAGCAGGGCTGCCAGGCTGGCAGCCAGAAACGAAAAAATCCCGCGTTGCATAGGCTTTCCCTCTTCAATGCGCCAGGGAGGAACGCATCAAAAACCAAAAAGCCCATGCAGCACGGGACTGGCTTTTCACACTTCCTACGCTGGCATGACCCAGATCAGGTTCATGGGGTATTTCTCAGCCCACCTCTCGGCAAGCACCCCCGGTGATGGGCAAAATTATAGTAAGTTCGCCCTACACACCAAGGAGAAAACCTGTGAAACGTCTGCTCACCCTTGCCGTCTTGACCACTGCCCTGTGCGCCAGCGCCCTGGCCCAGAGCGAAAAAGCCAGCAATGCCTCGGCTGCCGGTGCGGCCAGCATCCTGGCCTCGCCCGTGCTGTCCCTGGAGGGCAAGCCGCTGGAAGCCTCGGTCGCCCTGGGCGTGGGAGGCACCTTTGTGGTGGTGGGCATTGTTGAAGGCGCCAGCGAAGTCGTGATGCTCAGCCTCAAGGGCGGTGCTGCCGCCAGCACGGTGGTGGTGAAAGCCTCTACCGCGGCGGCCAAGGGCGCCTCGGTGGCCGTGGGCACCAGCGTGCGCGTGATGGCCGAGTCCACCGGCTATGCGCTCCTGGCCTCGGGCCAGCTGCTGGCTTTCATTCCCAATGCCATAGGCCAGGCCCTGCTGTACCAGGCCTCGGTCAAGTAGCCATGGGCCCCGTCTTTCGTGGCGCAGGGCTGCGGCTGGGCGCCCTCTTGCTGTGCTGCTGCATGGCGCCTTTGGCCTGGGCTGGCACACCCTGCTCCGACAACGCGCCCAAGCCGGCCTCGATTCAGCAGGCATTTGCCGCCGCCTACCGCACCCACCAGCGCCTGGAGGCACTGCAGCCGCAGGTCGCCCTGATTGCGCGCGTGGGCCAGGACCTGTCCAAGTACGGCCTGCGCTACTCGCACATGGCCTATGTGCAGAAAGACGCGGCCAGCGGCCAGTGGCGCGTGGCGCATTTGCTCAATGGCTGCAACAGCAACCAGTCGGCGCTGTGGCACGAAGGCCTGGCCAACTTCTTTCTGGATGATCTGTTTGCTTACGACGCCTTGCTGGTCGTGCCCTCACCGGCCCTGCAGGAAAAGCTGCAGGCCATCGTGGGCAACGACGCACGGCTGCGCGCCATGCACCAGCCGCTCTACAACATGCTGGCCTATCCGTTTTCCACGAAATACCAGAACTCCAACCAGTGGGTGCTGGAGTTGCTGACGCAAGGCCTGGCCCAGCAGGCTGCCATGGGAGCCGAGATCAACAGCCGCAAGCAGGCGCAGCAGTGGCTGCAGCTCACCAACTACCAGCCCAGCACGCTCAAGCTCACGCCGCTCACCCGGCTGGGGGCGCGCATGTTCCGGGCCAATGTGGCGTTTGACGACCACCCCGATGAGCGCCGCTTCAGCGACCAGATCGATACGGTGACGGTGGAATCCCTGGCGGCGTACATCCAGCGCCTGGACCCCGGCAGCAGCAGCGAAGTGCTGCGCTAGGGGCAGGGTGGCCGGCTGGCTGCCCAGCCCCAGCAGACTGCCCTGGACGGGCAGTCCATGAGGGCCGCTTACTTGGCTGCCAAGGCGGCGATGCGCGCACCGAACTGACGTCCGGTTTCCAGGTCGCCGGCATTCATTTCGTCGGCACCTGCGTCACCGGCGGTCTGGGCGATCGGGCCGCCGCTGGAAGCCAGGTAGTTCACATCGCTGCGCTGCGAAGCCTTGGTGTTGTTGTAGATGATGCCGGTGCCGGCCCAGATGCCGCCGTGCTGCATGGCCAGGGTCATGAAGTAGTGCAAGGTGGAGAACTTGTCGCCGTTGACGTTGGCGCTGGCGGTGAAGCCGCCGAAGATCTTGTCCTTCCAGGCCTGGGTGTACCAGGGCTTGGAGGAAGCGTCGGCAAACTTCTTGAACTGCCAGCTGACCGAGCCCATGTAGGTGGGCGAACCGAAGATGATGGCGTCCGCTGCGGCCAGGGTGTCCCATGCGCCTTCAGGCAGATTGCCTTCGGCATCGATTGCGATCAGTTCGGCAGCGGCTCCTGCTGCCACGGACTGCGCAAAACGCTGGGTGTGACCGTAACCCGAGTGATAAACCACAACTACTTTTGCCATCTCAGAAACTCCTGTTTTAAGTTGAATGCCCCGCACCATGCGAAGCGTCTAGGGGAAAAATTGGTTTGCCTGGCTGCAGGCTTAGGGCGCCAGGTCGAACACCAGCACCTCGGCGTCCTGGCCATGGCTTAGGGTGAGGCTGGCCTCGTCCTGCAGCAGGGCGGCGTCGCCGCCGCACAGGGGCTGGCCATTGACCTGCAGCTTGCCCCGCACCAGATGCACATAGGCCTTGCGCTGCGGCAGCAGTGCCAGGGTGGCGGTCTGATCGCCATCCAGCAGGCTGCCATAGAGCCGCGCGTCGGCATTGATCAGCACCGAACCCTGGGCCGCATCGGGCGAGGCCAACAGGCACAGCACACCGCTCTTCTGCTCGGCACTGAACGTCTTTTGCTCATAGCCCGGTGCAATGCCGGTGCTGGAGGGCTCGATCCAGATCTGGAAGAAATGGGTGGTCTGGTCGGGCGCGTGGTTGAACTCGCTGTGGCGCACACCGGTGCCTGCACTCATGCGCTGCACGTCGCCGGGTGGAATGCCCTTGACGTTGCCCATGCTGTCTTTGTGCGCCAGGTTGCCGGCCAGCACATAGCTGATGATTTCCATGTCGCGGTGGCCATGGGTGCCGAAGCCGGTACCGGGCGCAATGCGGTCTTCGTTGATCACCCGCAGATTGCCCCAGCCCATGTGCAGTGGGTCGTAGTAACCGGCAAATGAAAAGCTGTGAAAGGACTTGAGCCAGCCATGGTCGGCGTAGCCTCGGTCGCATGATTTTCTAAGTGTCAGCATGGGAGGAACTTTAAGATAGGCATGCGGCCGGGCGGTGCATGCTGATTGATGGCATCATTCAAATGCTTTCAATTCAACACACGCTTTCATGCAAACACCACGTGATGTTCTGACGCCCGATGCCCTGGCCATGCTGCAAACCATTGCCAAGACCGGCAGCTTTGCGGCGGCCGCGCGCGACATGGGCATGGTGCCCAGCGCCCTCACCTACCGCGTACGCCAGATCGAAGACGCACTGGACGTGCTGCTGTTCGACCGCAGCTCGCGCCAGGCCAAGATGACCGAGGCCGGTGCCGAGCTGCTTCGGGAAGGCGCTCGCCTGCTGAGCGAGATCGATGCCGTGGCCAACCGCGTCAAGCGTGTGGCCACCGGCTGGGAGTCGCAGTTCACCATTGCGGTGGACACCATCATTTCCAAGACCACCATGATGGAGCTGTGCGAGGCCTTTTATGCGCTCTCGCCACCCACCCAGATCCGCCTGCGCGATGAGACCCTCTCGGGCACGCTGGAGGCGCTGAACTCGGGCCAGGCCGACCTGGCCATAGGCTGCGGGCCCGATTCGGCGACCCTGGGCGGTGTGCACAGCAAGGTGCTGGGCTCGGTGCATTTTGTCTACGCGGTGGCCCCGCACCACCCGCTGGCGCAGGCGCCCGAGCCCTTGAGCGATGCCCTCATTCAGAAGCACCGCGCAGTGGCCGTGGCCGACTCGGTGCAGCGTGGCGGCGGCCTGACCTTCGGCCTGTTCGGCGGGCAGGAGGTGTTTACCGTGGCCACCATGAAAGACAAGCTGGAGGCGCAACTGCGCGGCCTGGGTGGCGGCAACCTGCCCATTGGCATGGCCAGCCGCTACGTGGAGGCCGGCCACCTGGTGGTGAAGAGGACCGAGCGCGCCAAGCGCCTGGTCACGGTGCACTACGCCTGGCGCGGCGGCCTGGCCAAGACGCAGGGCCGCGCCATGCAGTGGTGGCTGCAGCAGCTGGAGCAACCGGGGACCGGCGCCGCGCTGCTGGAGAACCACGCAAGCCATTAGGAGCCCCCACGCAAATTCACTGCGTGTCATTCGCTGCCCCCACAGGGGGGGTCCAGTTC
>Ga0228700_1001778_pt1 | contig 12915 bp, 11 predicted proteins | sample McNCre317_Aug_MG_FD_178019 | JGI IMG/M metagenome (GOLD analysis project Ga0228700, IMG submission 178019) | Freshwater microbial communities from McNutts Creek, Athens, Georgia, United States - 3-17_Aug_MG | ecosystem: Environmental > Aquatic > Freshwater > Creek | place: USA: Georgia...
CAGCAGCCCCCAGTTCAGTGGTCGCCCATAGACCGCCAGCACGGGCGGGCCCTCGGGGCCCCAGGCACGGCGGCGTTGTGCGGGCGCGGCGGGCGCGGCGCCGAGCGGTTCAGGTGGCAGGTCAGGCATTGGCAGCACTATGCCACGCGCCCTTGGCGGCCCCACCACGCTCAAGTTGGATGCACCGCCGCAGGCCACGGGCGTGACGCTGCGGCGACAATGGTGGCATGTCGACCACGCCCCTGACGCCCCCGGCCCTGCCCGACGCCAACGTGCCACCGCTGGACCTGAGCTCGCCCCTGAGCGAGGCGGAGCGCCTGGCCCCCATGCCCGATCTGGCCACCACGCGCCGCGTGTTCGCCCTGATGCGGCAAGAAGCCCAAGCCCGTGGCCTGAGCCTGCGCGAGCCGCCCCCCGAGCCCACCAGCTGCTGCGGCCGAGGCTGCAACGGCTGCGTGTGGGAGGGTTTTTACGCCGCCGCCCACTACTGGCGCGACGAGGCGCAACTGGTGCTGAGCGACTGAGCCGCCAGCCCACGCGGCGCCCGCGCCGGGCCCAGCGTCACCGCACGGTGAACTGGAAATCGCCCTCGGGCGTGGCCGTGGCCTCGATGGCCGAGATGGCCTGACCTTCGGCCATGCGGGTGAGCACGGCATCGGCCACCTCGGGCAGCAGGCTGCCGTTGAGGATGTGGTCCACGGCGCGCGCGCCGGTATCGACCTCGGTGCAGCGCGCCAGCACGGTGTCCACCAGCGCATCGTCGTACACCAGCTCAGCCTGGTGGTGCGCCTTCACGCGGTCGGCGATGCGCTGCAGCTTGAGCTCGATCACGCTGGCCAGCACGTCGTCGCCCAGCGGGTAGTACGGCACCACCTTCGTGCGGCCGATGAAGGCGGGCTTGAAGGTCTTGTAGAGCGCCGGGCGCAGGCCCTCGGCCAGCTCATCGGCTGCGGGCAGCGCCTCGGGCGCCTTCATCACCGTGCCGCCGGCGGCCTCGTCGTGCGTGAAGCAGGCCTGCATGATCTGCTGAGAGCCCGCGTTCGACGTCAGGATGATCACCGTGTTGCGGAAATCGATCTCGCGGCCCTCGGCGTCGTCCATGCGGCCCTTGTCGAACACCTGGAAGAACATCTCCAGCACATCCGGGTGGGCCTTCTCGACCTCGTCGAGCAGCACCACGCTGTAGGGCTTGCGCCGCACGGCCTCGGTCAGCACACCGCCCTCGCCGTAGCCCACATAGCCCGGGGGCGAGCCCTTGAGGCCGCTCACGCTGTGCGCCTCTTGGTACTCGCTCATGTTGATGGTGATGAGGTTGCGCTCACCGCCGTAGAGGATGTCGGCCAGGGCCAGGGCGGTTTCGGTCTTGCCCACACCACTGGGCCCCACGAACAGGAACACGCCCTTGGGCTTGTTCGGATCTTCCAGGCCAGCACGGGCCGTGCGCACGCGCTGGGCGATCGCTGCCAGCGCATGGTCTTGCCCGATGACGCGCTCTTGCAGCAAGGCCTGCAGGTTGCGCACGGTCTTGATCTCGTCCTTGACCATCTTGCCCAGCGGGATGCCCGTCCAAGCCGCGATGATCTCGGCCACCACGTGGCCATCGACCTGCGTGGGCACCAGCGGGGTCTCACCCTGCAGGGCCGCCAGCTCGCGCTGCTTCATGTCGAGCAGCTCGTGGTCGGCGCTGGGGTAGCGGCCTGCGCCTTCACCAGCAGCGGCCGCACCCGAGCCCGAAGCCGCGCCCGAGGCAGACAGGTCGCCTGCCGACATGCCACCGGCTTGCTGCTCCAGCTTGCCGCGCAAGGCCAGGATGTCGCTCACCAGCTGCTGCTCGAAGGCCCAGCGCTCTTCGTCGGCCCTCAGGCCCTGCTGCAGGGCTTGTTGCTCGGTGGTCAGCTCGGCCAGGCGCGTGCCATGGTGGGCGCCGGTGGCCTCCTCGCGGCGCAGGGCCTGCGCCTCGGCGGCCAGCCGCTCCAGGCGCTTGCGGATCTCTTCGATGCGGGCGGGCGTGGCGCTTTGGCCCAGGGCCACCTTGGCGCAGGCGGTATCGAGCACGCTGATGGCCTTGTCCGGCAGCTGGCGGCCGCTGATGTAGCGCGCCGACAGGCGCACCGCCTCGCTGATGGCCTCGTCCACCAGGCGCACACCAAAGTGCTTTTCCATCAGCGGGGCCATGCCACGCAGCATGGCGCAGGCCAGCTCTTCGCTGGGCTCTTCCACCTTGATGACTTGGAAGCGGCGCGCCAGCGCAGCGTCCTTCTCAAAGTACTTCTTGTACTCACCCCAGGTGGTGGCCGCGATGGTGCGCAGCTCGCCGCGCGCCAGGGCCGGCTTGAGCAGGTTGGCCGCATCGTTCTGGCCGGCTTGCCCGCCTGCACCGATCATGGTGTGGGCCTCGTCGATGAACAGGATGATGGGGTGCGGGCTTTGCTTGACCTCGTCGATCACGCCCTTGAGCCGGTTTTCGAACTCACCCTTGACCGAGGCACCGGCCTGCAGCAGCCCCATGTCCAGCACGTGGATGGCCACACCCTGCAGCGGCGGCGGCACGTCGCCCTCGGCCACGCGCAAGGCCAGGCCCTCTACCACCGCCGTCTTGCCCACGCCGGCTTCACCCGTGAGGATGGGGTTGTTCTGGCGGCGGCGCATCAGGATGTCGATGGCCTGGCGGATCTCGGTGTCGCGGCCGATCACCGGATCGACCTTGCCATCGCGGGCGCGCTGGGTCAGGTTGGTGGTGAACTGGTCGAGCGCCGGCGTCTTGCGTGCACCCGAGCTGCCCCTCTGGCCAGCTTCGCCTTCATCGCCACCTTCGGCATCGGCACCACCTGCCGCACCACGCGCTACCGCCTCGCGGCTGGCCTGCACGCCCTCCACCGAGTCTTGCGTCAGCGAGGCCATCTTGTGCTTGAGCTCATCGAGCGAGAAGCGCGCCCACAGCGCCGACGAGCGGCGAGCCAGCTGGCTCAGCGTGGGCTCGGTCAGCAAGGCCAGCAGCAGGTCGCCACTGCGGATGCGCGCCGTGTGCGACGACAGCGACGCGATCAACCAGCCATGCTCCAGCCACACTGGCACATGCGCCGAAAACACCGGCGTGCGGCTGCTGCCTGTCTTGAAGCGGCTGAGCTCGGCCTCGATGTCGCGCTGCAGATCGGCCAGGCTGATGCCGTAGCGACGGGCCAACACGGCGATGTCGCTGTCTTGCTGCTCCAGCAGGGCCAGCAGCACATGCTCCAGATCGACCTCGTAATGGCCACGCGCCATGCACAGGCTGGCGGCGCGCTCGGCGGCGCGGCGGGTCAGGTCGTTGAGCTTGGTGATGAGGGTCTTGAGGTTTTGGCTCATGGTGATGACAGCGAAATGCCCTGTTGATTTGATGTGATGTGGTGTGGTGTGTGCGCTGCCCGCAGCGTCAAGCGGCGTGGATGTCGTAGCGCACGTCGGCGCGGTCGTCGTTGGCCGGGTGCGTCTGCAAGAAGGTGTCCCAGCCCAGGCGCCCCATGGCTGGCGGACGCCGGCTGTCCAGCGTGCTGCTTTGGACGTCTTCCTGGCGCAAGCGCAGGTTGACCTCGTACTCGAAGCTCACCCCGCTGTGCAGCGTGAGCAACTCGCGCAAGGCCCTGGCCCCGGCACCGCCCGGCAAAAAGCGCAAGAAGCGGCTGTGGTTGATCGGCCCCAGCACCAGGCGCAGGCACAGGTCGCGTTGCCAGACGCGCTCGCCCAGGCTGGAGGTGCGGCCCAGCAGCGCTGGCGCGCCCTGCCCTGCCGCTGAGCCGCCCAGCCTCAAGCCTTGGGCGGCCGGCAAGTCATACCAGCGCCCCACGAACTGCTCGACCACCACCGGCACGCCCAGGTAGGTCTGCAGCATCTGTTGCAGTTGCCTGGGCGAGCGGGTGCGCTGTTGCAAGGCCCCGGCAAAGAAGGCCATCGACTCGTCGGCCACACCGCCCTGGGCTCCGCCCATGCGATCGCGCAGCCCCTTGTGGCCCAAGCCCGCCAGGGCCAGCACCAGCGGCAGGTACTGCTGGCGGCGATCGGCCTCGAAGCGCATGGGCATGCGGTGCTTGCGCCAGGCCTCGTAAAACAGCGACACCGCCCGGTGCTGGAAGATGTCCATGAAGGCGCGCGGCCCCGCGTCCTTCTGGTAGAGCTCGCGGTGGGCCAGCTGCTCGGTGTAGTGGAAGGGCAAGGTGCCTGCCACGCCCAGCAGACCCATGAAGGCGGGGGTGAGTTCGATCTGCTCCACATCGACCGACGCCGGCAGCGACGACGTCGCCCTCGGCAAGACATTGGGCGAAGCAGCCAACACTTGGGTCAGCGCCGAAGGCAGCACTGGCTCATCGGCAACTGCGCCATCGGCAGCCCGCGCACCCTCGCCCCCTTCAAACTGACCTTCGAGCGAAAGGCCCCGAGTTGCTTCGGTCACGTCGGGGGACTTGACCTTGATCTTCAGGTGCTCAATCTCACTGGGCGGGAACGACAGGGCCAGTGAGTTGCGGAAAGACAGCCGCCCCAGCCCCTGACCACCTGGCGCACCCGCAGCCAGCCATCGCTCCAACAACCGGATGGCCTGGAAGAACCCGAAGCGCTGCGGTTCACGCAGCAGCTCCGCGATCACAACAGGGTCAGCTCGCCGTTTCTGGGCGGACATGTGAGGATCACCTCTTGAGATCGAGCCGACAGCAACGTCAGCTGAACGAAGCTGTTGGCATGCACATACAAGCCAAAGAACCGGTCCAACATGGCCGCAAACAGCCCCAAGCCGGTGCCCACAAAGCTGTCCTCGTTCACGGAGACACGCACGCTGGTGCCCCGCACATAGGCCGCATAAGGCTCGCCAGGCAACCAAGCCGTGGTCGGGGCGAACTGGATGCCCACCAACCCTTCAATTTGCCGACGGTTCGTGGCGCTGCGAGGCAAGTCGTAGAGCCGCAGCATCTCCTTGAGGGCATCGATGCCCCCATCGGACAAAGACAAGTGGTTCAACGAGAGGTGCGAGACCAGTCTCCACAACGCCCCCTTGCCGAGGTCAAAACGAAAGCTGCTGCTGGGCTTGCGCAACAGCCGGATGGACTTGGCGGGCCCGCCGCCTTCCATGAAGAGGTCCCCCCCGGCCGTGCCAAAAGACAGCAGCGATGGCAACTCACGGTTCGTGGCGGTCACCGTCAACGACAGGGTGTCTGTTTGTGGCGATGTGGGATCGAAGTCAATGTCCACCACCGAGATTTCCAACTCGTGCCCGGGGCTGCTCTGCGCGACATCCTCATCCCGGTGGGTTGACCAGTAGCAGCCCCCCACCCGAGACGAGGTCGATCCTTCCTCCGCCCCGTCCTCAGGCCCGAGCATCTCATCGTGCTGGAGCGAGAAAAATGGCTTGAACGCATGCACCGACTCACCTTGAGGCGTCTGCTGAACGCGGAACACCTTGTCGATGCTGTAGACCTCATAGGCGTACGGACGACGACCATCGACCAAGACCGGGTAAGCCGGCCGTTCATGTGTCACGCGGATGGGATCAGCGGCCTGCTGAAACAGGTTGACCACGGGGGTGCATCCCAATACCAGGTTGCGAGCCTGCAAGGATTCCATCAAGCGCGACTCATCCGAGTCCGATCGGATGCCAGAGATCAGGAGATGCAACGTAAGCATGCGCCCGCCATCCGTCGTCGCTGATGCAGACATCACATCAGCATCAGGGCGGTCGGCCCTCAGCAGGACTGGCAAGTCGATGAAGTTGAACTTCTCCGGAAAGGCAAAGTACTCCGTCAAGAGCCGATAGACCGGATGCGCTCGCGGATCCAGATCCAGCAAGGCCTGCTCGTCGTCGAAGCCGACCAACTGCGGAGGATGACGCCGACCATCTTCGCCCCGGTCTGCAGGGATCCACGGCTGATGCGGTTGAGCCTGCGACATCACGGACACGACTTGCCTGGTCAATGTCTCTCGCAGCACGCTCACCAAAGACGGCTCACCATCCAGGTACAAGCGCAAAGGCCGCTCAGACAACATCGCCCAACTGGCTTGCGGCGACATCAATTCAAGCGTGAGGGTGATGCTCGACGTGGCCTCGCTGGGCAGGCGCGTACCGGGCGGCGCCTGGATGGCGTTGCGGTATTCGGCATGTGCCACGCGCACGGGTAAGAGGTGAACATCTTGCGCGGTTCTGAACCGGCATGCCACGCCACGAACTGGACGGGCTTGAAGCGACGTGCCCCGTTCGACCAAGGTGGGCTTGCTCATTTGCCCCGCTAGCGCGCCAAGGTCCAGGTGTGCGATCGAGCACGACGGAAATGGCCGCAGGTAATGCGGGTACAGCACGTTCAGCAGAGACTCTGTGAACAACGGGAAGTCGTCATCGAGCCGTTTGTGCACGCGAGCCGCAAGCAATGCAAACGATTCGATCATGCGCTCGACGTGCGGATCCGGCGCAACCGAATCGCTCAACTGCAGGCCGCCAGCGATTTTGGGATAGGCGTCAGCGAAAGACTGCGAGCGTTGCCTCAGGAAGGTCAACTCACGCTCAAAATGGGGCAGCAGCGATTTCATTCAACACCCGAATTCGCAGCACTCACAGCAAATGCACGTCGCTTGGAATCGAAAGCAGCGTGGAAACTCACAGGCTCACTGTGGTCACGCAAAACCAGCAGGGCCCTCACAGAAAAGCTCAGCGAACGCGCGTTGGCCTCGCTGTCGCCCACAGCCTCTACCCGCACTTGCTTCAGGCGACGGTCATTGCGCGCAATCGATTGGGCGATGCAATCGATGATCTTTTGCACGTCAGCCGGGTTAGAGGGGCTCAGGCTGGAAAAATCCCGGATGCCATAGTTGAGCACCGAACGACTGGCTTGCGGATAGCGTTGGGGATCAAGCTCCCAGGCCAAGCGTGCGTTCATCAACCGTTCCAGATCTTGCAGCACGGAGCGACGCAAGGCCGCCCCGTGTATGCCAACAGACCGCTTTGCACCATTGGCCTCGTCGCTCAACAGGCGATCCCAGACAGAAGGTGTGAAGAGGTCCATCGGCTTCACCATCAGGTGTAGCTGGTGGTGTTGTTCGCCAAGTTCCAGGCGCCAGAAACGTTGGTTTGACCAGCCGATCCGTCAATGCGCACTTCGTTGTACGTCCACTTGATTTGCGAATAGCGCAGCGAGAACTTCTCGTTGGGGAAGCCTTCTTCACTGACAGTCGGGGTCACGGCCGCCACCAACACGTTCTTCATGTCGATTTGCAGGTACAGCTTGCGTTGCACACCGCCGCCAGGACTGCCAGCTTGGTTCGCGCCAGAAGAGATGGCGCGGTAGAAGTAAACCTTCACTTCCTTGAAGATCGTGCCCGCAGAACAGGCTTGCAGCAGCTTGGGCGTTGCTGCATCCAGGTCCTTCACGAACTCCATGTCGGTGTGTTCGCACCGCTCCGAGGTGTGGCCGCCTGCAGTCGACGACGTGGCCGACTTGGGCTGCCGGACGGTTTGGGTCCAAGAGTGGACTTCGACGGTAGGGTTGTTGTTGTTCGCATTGGGAGCGCCAGAGCCGTGCGTCTTGTCGCGCACGTCGCCCTTGATGTCGCTACCAACGAACTCAATGAAAATGTCCTTTGCCATACTTCCTCCAATGATTTAAGAGTCTCAATTCCCGCCCGGCAGCTGGGCCACCAGCCGCAACGACACCGAGAGTTCATCGAGTTGAAAATGCGGCCGAATGAAAGAAACTGCCCGGAAGCTGCCTGGCCGCCCCGGCACTTCCGAAACTTGAACAGAGGCCTCAGCCAGCGGGTACTGCGCCTTCGTTTCTTGGCTGGCACTGGTGTCCGTGGTCACGTACTGGTTGATCCAGCGGTTGAGGTAAGCCTCAATGACTTCGGGCGAGGTGAAACTGCCGATCTTGTCGCGCATCATCGACTTCATGTAGTGCGCGATGCGGCAGACCGCAAACATGTACTGCAGTTGCGCTGACAAGGCCGCGTTGGCGTTGGCCGCATCCGAGTCGTACTTCTTGGGCTTCTGGGCCGACTGAGCCGCGAAGAATGCCGCGTAGTCGGTGTTCTTGCAGTGCACCAAGGGGATGAAGCCCAGGTCGCTCAACTCCTTTTCACGCCGGTCCGTGATCGAAATCTCGGTGGGGCACTTCAAGGCCACTTCGCCTTCATCCGTTTTGAAGGTGTGGGTAGGCAGGTCTTCCACCAGACCACCGCCTTCAACGCCACGGATCGCTGCGCACCAGCCGTACTGCTCAAAGGCATCGGTCAGTCGTGCAGCAAACGAATACGCGGCATTGACCCACAGGTAACGGGAGTGATCCGTGCCGTCTGTGCGCTCGACGAAATTGAAGCCTTCGGTGGTCAGGCCTTCCTTGGGGTCATACGGCAAACGGCCCAGGAAGCGAGGCAGGGTCAGGCCCACATAGCGCGAGTCTTCGGACTCACGGAACGACTTCCACTTGGCATATTCGACGGTGTCGAAGACCTTGGCGAGATCGCGCGGCTTGCCCAGGTCCGTGAAGGTCTCCAGGCCAAAGAGTTCAGGCGACGCGGCAGACAGGAATGGCGCATGGGCGGCGGCCGCCACATGCGACATCTGCTCGACGAAGTAGAGGTCTTCGGCTGCGCGACTGATGCCGAAATCACCGATCAGCGCACCGAAAGGCGCGCCACCGAAGGTGCCGAACTCTTCTTCGTACACCTTCTTGAACAAAGCCGACTGGTCAAAATCGATGGCGGTTTTGAAGTCCTTGACCAGCTCTTTTTTGGTGGTGTTGAACACCTTGATTTTCAACTGCTCACCCGTGGACGAGTGCTTGCACAGGTAGTGCAGGCCCGTCCAGGTGGATTCGAGCCTCTGGAACTCGGGGGCGTGCATCACCTCGCTGAGCTGATCGGAGATGAGCTGATCGATCTCGGCGATGCGGGCGTCGATGTTGGCCGACAGGTTCTCGGACACCACGACGGTGCCGTCCATGACCTCGCGCACCAGCTCGCTGATGATGTCCTTGGCGCGGGCGTGCTCGGTGTCGGTCTTGGCCACCTTGCTGCGGGCCACGATGTCGTCCAGCAGGCTGGCGCCTTCCAGCACGGCGCCCGTTTGGGCTTGCAGTTGTGCACTCATGGCTTCACTCCTGTTCGGACGGCTGGGCACCGGCTTCGGCGCCCAGTTGTTGCAGCTTCTCGGTGTTGCTCAGCACTTCGCCCAGCACGTCTTCGAGCTTCTCGTTGCCGGCCAGCTTGTTGCGCAGGTCGGAGAGCTTGGTGCGGGCCTCCAGCAGCTTGCGCAGCGGCTCGACCTGCTCGACCACCGACTCGGGGCGGAAGTCGTCCATCTTGTCGAAGGCCAGGTTGACGGCGAACTCACCGCCTTCGGCGCCGAGCTTGTTCTTGACGCGGTAAGAGGCGCGCGGCGCCATGCCGGCCATGACCTCGTCGAAGTTGTCCAGGTCGACGTTGACGAACTTGCGGTCCTTCAGCTTGGGCAGCGGCTTGTCCGGGTCTTGCTGGCCGGTGAAGTCACCCATCACCCCCATCACGAAGGGCAGCTCTTTTTGCTCGATGGCATCGCCGACTTCGACGTCGTACGTCAGTTGCACACGCGGGGGGCGCACGCGCTCCAACCGCTTTTGAACGCTGTCTTTCTTGGCCATGGGGGATCTCCTTGAACGTTTACTGCAGGGCACCGAAGGGGTTGCTGCGTCCATTGCCTGCAGCGGGCAGGGGCGCGGCGGTGGGCTTGGGCTTGGCGGGGCTCACGGTGGTCGTGGCACTGGCGCCTGTGTTGGTGTTGGTGGCCACGGGCCGCACAGCGGTCGCAGCGGGCGCCGCAGCCACAGGGGCCGGCGAGGCAGCGGGCTTGGCCGCCACCGGCGCAGGCGTGGTTGCAGGCACCGCAGCAGCCGCCGGGCGTGGCGCTGGTGCGGCACGCACCACAGGCTTGGCGGCAGGCTTGGCCTCGGCCGTGTTGCCTGCGGCGGACGGGGGCACGAGGATGGGCTCGCCCAGGGCTTCGCGGATGATCTTGGCGACGCTCTCGGCCTCGGTGCGGGCCGAGCCATTGACCTCATTGGCTTTGCGCAGCTGGTCCAGCGCTTCGGCGCTGACGCGCAGGCCGCTGACGGCCAGGATGCTGCGGGCGGTGTTGTCGGTCACGTCGCGCTGCAGCACTTCTTGGGCCTCGGTGATGGCCTGGCCATACTGGCGCTTCTCGAAGTGGTACTGCGCCTTGCGCAGCCAGGGTTGCTTGGCAGACGGATCGGTCTTGATGGCGTCGTCCAGCAGGGCCAAGCCTTGATCGATGTTGCCGGCCTTCATGGCGGCATCGGCGTCCTTGAGTTGGCCTTCGACCTTTTCTTGCAAGGCCAGGCGCTCGCTGAGGGCGGCGTTTTCGGTCGGGGTGGATGAGCAAGCGGCCAGTGCCAGGCACGCAGCAATGATCAACGCGTGGCCCATGCCACCGCGCAACGATGCGGACATCGAAGGTACTCCCTGAAACAGTGTGACGGCGGGAACATGTCCTGCCTTGTTGAGGGCGGATTAGAGCTGAATTCGTTTTCAGGAGCCGCCCCCGAATGGGGGTGGTTTACAGACTCTTGCATTCAGTTGCAACTGGGCCCCCTTCTTGAGGAGGGCTGGCGGACACCGCACGCCCCAGAGGTCCCTACACTCTCGCCCAGCAGTCAGTCAGGGGCATGGCCATGCCTCCGACCCAAGTCTTATGAATCACATGCAAACAGGGAAATCTGGGCAGCACCCAGAGGCGCTCGCGCGCGCAGCGTCACCGCGTGCCGGGATGGCGCGGCGCACTACAGCGCGCACTTCGGCGGGTACAGCGTGGGGCACCATGTGGGGCGCCGCGCTGACGTTGGCACTGCTCACCACGGGCTGCAGCAGCACCGGCTCGGGCTCGGGCAGTGCGCCGGCCAGCGTCGATCGCCTGCCCGGGCAAGACAACGGCGTGCTGACCGCACTGGCCGGCTACAAAGACAAGGCGCTCACGGCCTTGGGCATCAAGCCGCCCGAGTTGCCCAACAAGCCCGAAACGCCAGATGTGCCCGACAGCGCCCTGCCCGATCGCCGCATCACCCTGAAGCTCTACGCCAGCAACTCGCTCAATGCCAGCGGCGATGGCCAGCCCTTGAGCCTGGTGTTGCGGCTGTACCGGTTGCGCACGGTCGAGGCGTTCCAGAACGCACCCGTCACCGTCTTTGGCGATGCCGCCAAGGAAAAAGAGGTGTTTGGTGATGCCATCGTGTCCACGCGCGAGATCGTGCTCAAGCCGGGCCAACTCTACGAGACGCAAGACAAGTTCAGCCGCGAGGCCCAGTTCCTGGGTGTGGTGGCGCTCTTCCGCAAGCCCGCCGAGGGCCGCTGGCGCCAGGTCTTCGAGGCCCGCAGCGCCGAGTTCACCGGGCTGGCCATCGGGGCGCATGCCTGTGCGCTGAGCGTGCAGATTGGCAAGCCCTTCGGCGGCGAAACGAGCATGGCCCGCTGGGCGGGCACATCTTGTCCGTCGTGATGCGAGCGCCCTCCCCCCTTCAATCAGGTACCTGACGTGATCCCCTCTTCCAAGATCCTCTGGGGCGAAGGCCTCTTCCTGCGGCCCCAGCATTTCCAGCAACAGGACGCTTACCATGAGTGGCGCCTGGCACAGGTGTCGCGGCAGCTGCACCCGTACGCCTGGGGCGTGCGCGCCGTGAAGATCGACACCGAAGCCTTGCAGACCGGCCTGCTGCGCCTGCTGGAGTTGCAGGTGGTGATGCCCGATGGCGAGCTGTTCAGCGCCCCCTCGGATGACGAGCTGCCGCCACCGCTGTCGCTCAGCACCTTGGCAGAAGAAGGCCAAGGTGGCGGCGAGGTGCTGGTTCACCTGGCCATGGCCCCACTGCGCCAGCACGGCAGCAACATGGCCACCCACCAAGTGGGCGCCGACACGGCGGTGCGCTACTACCGCCAGGCCACCCAGGCCAGTGACACCTTCACCGATGCCGTGCAGGCCGAGGTGGTAACGCTGCGCAAATCGGCCCGGCTGATCCCCGATGGCGCGCCCCGGGCACACCTGGTGCACCTGCCGCTGCTGCGGCTCAAACGCAACGCCACCGGCGGCTTCGAGGTGGATGGCCGCTTCATGCCGCCCAGCCTGCACATCCAGTCGACGCCGGTGTTGTTCCTGCAACTGCGCCGCTTGCTCGATGTGCTGCAGGCCAAGGTGGATGCGCTGTATGGCCTGCACCGCGAGCCCAGCAAGAACATCATCGAGTTCCGCTCGGGCGATGTGGCCTCGTTCTGGCTGCTGCACACGGCCAGCTCGGCCTTCGCGGGCCTGAGCCACCTGGCCCGCCACCCGGGGCTGCACCCGGAGCGCCTGTTCGAGAAGCTGCTGGAGTTGGCGGGCGCCTTGTTGACGTTCTCCAAGAGCTACACGCTGGCCGACCTGCCGAGCTACGACCACCTCAACCCCGGCCCGGCCTTCCTGCGGCTGGACACCATCGTGCGCGAGTTGCTGGAGACGGTGATCTCGACCCGCTACTTCGCGATCGCGCTGCAAGAGCGCGTGCCCTCGTTCCACCAGGGGCGGCTGGAGTCCGAACAGATCCAGGCGGGCCAGACCCAGCTGGTGCTGGGCGTGTCGGCCACCATGGCCCCGGCCGAGCTGGTGGAGGTGGTGCCCGCCCGTTTCAAGGTGGGCGCGCCCGACGACGTCGAGAAGCTGGTGCTGTCGGCCATGCCAGGCGTCAAGCTGGTGCACGCGCCCCAGGTGCCGGCCGCCGTGCCGGTTCGCCCGGGCTGCTACTACTTCACCATTGAGGCGCGTGGCCAGTTGTACGAACGGATGATGCAGGCGCAGGCCCTGACCATCTACGCGCCGCAAGGCATCCCCGACCTGCGCCTTGAACTCATTGCGGTCAACGCCTGAACACCATGAACGCCCCTTCT
>Ga0228700_1001779_pt1 | contig 12912 bp, 11 predicted proteins | sample McNCre317_Aug_MG_FD_178019 | JGI IMG/M metagenome (GOLD analysis project Ga0228700, IMG submission 178019) | Freshwater microbial communities from McNutts Creek, Athens, Georgia, United States - 3-17_Aug_MG | ecosystem: Environmental > Aquatic > Freshwater > Creek | place: USA: Georgia...
CGGCAACATGTCTTCCAAGACGGCGCTCACCGGCCAAGGCAATACCAGTGGCTACACCGCCGCCAAGGGGGCACAACTGTCGCTCACGCGTGAGTGGGCGGCTTCTTTGCTGGAGTTTGGCGTGCGGGTGAACGCCGTGATACCAGCCGAGGTGATGACCCCCCTGTATGAGCGCTGGATCAACAGTTTTTCCGATCCCCAGGCCAAGCTGGCCGACATCACGCGCAAGATTCCGCTGGGCAAGCGCATGACCACCGCTGAGGAAATGGCCGACACCACGGTCTTTCTGCTTTCAGACCGCTCCTCGCACACCACCGGGCAATGGATTTTTGTGGATGGCGGCTACACCCACCTGGACCGGGCGCTAAGCTAAGACAGATGCAAAAACGCCGGCACAGTGGCCGGCGTTTTGATTTTTAGATAGCCACGTAGCGGGCGATCAGCGCCAGTGCCGGTGTCCGCGGAAACCGCCCCAGTAGCCAAAGCCCAGCTCCAGCGAAATGGGGGGATAGTAAGGACGGGTGTAGTAGACCGGGTAGGGCTGGCTCACAACCACCGGCGGCTGCACATACACCGGGGCTGGTTGCACATAGGTGGGGGCAGGGGGAGCGCTGGCCACTTCCGGCTCGTCGACATAGTCGCGGGCACCGGCCGGGCCGATTTGCAGGGCCAGGGTGGGGCCCGGGTCATGCGGCATTTGGGTGCTGTACTGCTTGCCGGCGTATTCGTAGACCACGTTGTAGGCCACGGCACGGTTCTCGTACACGGTTTGCGTGCTGCATTGGCGTACGGTGCGCAGCTCGGGGTCGGGGGCACTTTCAATGCGGTCACCCAGCACGGCACCGCCAATGGCGCCTATGACGATGGCCGCTGCGCGACCCGCACCATGGCCTCCGGCCGCACTGCCCAAGGCACCACCGGCAATGGCACCCATGGCGGCTCCCGCGCCAGACTTGGGCTGCTGCACGGCCACCTGCTGGTCGGTGCACACCTGGCGCGGCGTGGCCACCTGCTGCATGACGGGGGTGGCAGAAAGTACGCGGGCAATGTCTACGGCAAATGCGCTGCTGGCGGCACCCAGGGTCAGAGTGGCCAGTGTGGCGCGCACCAGTGGGCCCGTGCGCTTGGGGGAAGGAAGATGTGTCATGGTGGTGTTCCCGTGAAAACCCGTGAAAAGGCCGCCCACCGGGCGGCCTTTAGGTAACGTTTCGGGCCGTCAAGACGCTGACCGCCTTTACAACCGGTATCACATTGCCGGTCAATTATCCCATCCGCCGCCTCCACCCATGTCGGAGGAGCCTGCGCCATCATCCCAGCTGGTGTCGCTGATGCCAAAATTCTGGCCGCCCATGTCGCTGTTGACGCTGTTGTCCAAGGCCTCATAACTGTTTGCGCTGTTGATGTGGCCAGAAGGCGTGCTGTCGTGCCCGCCCATCAGGTTGCGGCCAATCGCCTCAGCAGCCATCACGCCGGCACCCACGGCCAGGCCGGTGGCCACGCCACCCATGATGCGCCCGCCCAGACCGCTGCCGGCGGGCTGGCCATAGCCGGGCTGGCCATACATGGGTTGCTGGCCGTAGCCACCTTGCATGCTGGGCTGCATGGCGGGGTTGCCAAAGGTTTGGGCGCCAGCCAAGGGGCTGCTGTAGGCCGGGTCATAGGCTTGCGCGGGCTTGTTTCGGCGAAACAGGATGAAGCCCAGCGCCACCACGCCACCGGCCAGCACGGCAGGCTGCAGCCAGCTGCCGGAAGACGAGGCAGGCGCAGGCGCGCTGTAGGTGCTGCCGGCAGCAAGTGGCGCTGCCGAGGGGCGGCTGGCCAGCTGGCGCTCCAGCGCGCTCACGGCGTCGGGCTTGGCAAAGGGCAGGCCGGGGGCCAGGCTCTGGGCCTGGCTCAAGGCCTCACGGGCCTTGCCCACATTGCCCTGGCGGGCATAGAGCTCAGCCTGCACAAAATGGGCCTTGGCACTCTTGGGGTGGGCCACCAGCACCTGCTGCACCATGACCTGGGCTTCATCGAGCTTGCCGGCCTGGGCGGTGGCATAGATTTGCCCCATGGTGGGTTCCTGCTGGGCCATGGCCAGGCCGGCACTCAGAAAAGAGGCCAGCACCAGCCAACGCAAGGCGGCGGAAAACAGGGATAAGTAACGCATAGGTAGCAACCTTTTAAAAATCGGGACGGCTACATGATGGTGCCCCAGGCCGCAATTTCAAGTAAACATGTGTCAGCCGTCGGTAAAGACGGACTCGCGGATAGGCTCGCTGTGACAAAAGCGTTGCAGTGCTGCATGCACCATGCTCTCCACATTGCCGTGCTCGACCATGGCGCGGCGCAACAGGTTGGCATCGCTGCCCTGCTGCACCGCCTTTCTGAGGTGCTGCAGGGCAGCCATGCAGTCCAGCGCCTGCGCCTGTGGCTCGATGCGGCGCAAGGTGGCCAGAATGTCCTCGCCCAGGGGCTTTTGCAGATACGACTTGGGGTGTACCAAGGTGCCTTCCAGGCCAAAGCGGCAGGCCTGGAAGCGGTTGTAGTTGTAGACCAGGTAGTCGTCTTCGGCGGGGGGCGGCTCGCGTTGCTCCAGCAGGTATTTGCACAGGGCCTGCAGATAGCAGGCCAGTGCTGCGGCCCGCTCCACCGACAGCGGCGTGTCACACACCCGCAGCTCGATGGTGCCGTACTCGGGCTTGGGCCGGATGTCCCAGTAAAAGTCCTTCATGCTCTTGACCACGCCGGTGTATTCCATCTTGGCGAAGTATTGCTGCTCGAATTCCTTCCAGGTGCGCACAAAGGGCGCGCGCCCGCTTAGGGGAAAGGCAAATACCGAATTCAGCCGGGCCGACTGGTAGAAGGTGTCATTGCCCTGCACAAAGGGCGAAGACGCCGACAGCGCAATGAAGTGCGGCACATAGCGGTTCAGCGCATGCAAAAGGAACAGCGCCTCATCGGCACTGCTGCAGCCCACATGCACGTGCTGGCCGAAGATGGTGAACTGCTTGGTGAGGTAGCCATACAGGTTGGACACTTCCTGGAAGCGCGCCTTCTGAAAAATGCGTCGCTCCGACCACATCTGAAAAGGGTGGGTGCCGCCACCGCAGATGCCAATATTCAGGCGCTCGGCCGCCTGCACCAGGGTATCGCGCATGGACTGCATTTGGCGCAGCAGCGGCGCATGGCGGGTATGCACATCGGTGGCAATTTCCAGCATGCCCTCGGTCACCTCGGGCGTGACCTGGCCCGGAAAAGGCCGCCGGCGCAGCAGCTCCAGCATGTCGGGGCTGGCTTCGGTCAGGTCGAAGTCGCTCAGGCTGACCAGCTGCAGCTCCAGCTCTACGCCCAGGCTGAGCGAATCGGATGATTTGAAGGGTTCCAGGGGCATCTCAGACCTCGCGAAAAGCCGGTGCCTCGTGGGCCCAGACCAAGGCCCATTGCACCAGCAGGGGACCGATGAACTCCAGTGCCAGCGTGGCAGCCGCCAGCGGCACCAATTGGTCGACCAGCATGTTGCCCAGAAGGCGTGTCTGCTCCAGCACCAGAATCACCAGCGCCGGCGTGGGCACGGTGCCCAGGCCGATGAAAAAGCCCTTGCGCCAGGAGATGCCGCTGGGGTGCGCCAGGAGGCCGATGCCCAGCACCTTGGCGGCCAGGCGTACACCGACAAAGGCCAGGCCGATGTCCAGGCCAGCCACCACCTGGTCCCACTGCAGGCGCGAGGCAATGAATACGAACAGCAGCACCGAAAACAGGCTGCCCAGCGAGCCAAAGCCACGCTGCGAGGCATTGAGCACCATGCGGCCATGGCGGGCCCACAGGCCGAAGGTGAGCGTGGCCACCACCGGTGAGAGCTTGAGGCCGAAGGTGAGGGCCACCAGGCTGATCACCGCCAGGGCAAAGGCCAGGGTGCTGTCCTGGCCGCAGCGTCGCAGCACCCGCAAAAGCAGCAAGGTAAGCACGGCTGCAAACATGCCCAGCACCACCGAAATGCCAAACACCACCAGGCTGCCATAGGCCGCCGCAAAGATGTTGCCCGAGGTACGCAGCACGGCCCAACCCAGGATGATCTTGAACACAAACACGGCCAGCACGGTGTTGAGCGTGGAAAGGTAGAGCAGGCGCTCGGTGGCCTGGCCCGAGCTGCGGCATTCGGTGACGATGCGCATCAGGGTGGCAGGCGAGGTGGCCATGCCCAGCGCCGCCAGCAGCAGGGCGGTGGCCATGGGCTGGCCCCACCAGGTGAGCAGGCCATAGATGGCGGCAAAGGTCAGGCTGGCTTCGAGCACGCTGGTGGCGGCAATCCAGGGGTTGCTGCGCAGCCAGCGCAGATTGATGCCATAGCCGCACTCAAACAGGATGAGGCAGAACGCCATGTTGGCCAGCAGCACCATGGTGGGTGACTGGGCCTGCGGCAGGAAGCCGGCCTGCGTGGGCGCCAGTGCAAAGCCCACCAGTGCGTAGGCGCAAATGCGCGGCAGGCGCAGGCGCTGAAAGCCATACTCGCCCACCAGCCAGGCCAGCAAAAGTGTAAGAGGCCACGCGGTCTCGCTAAGGACCGATGCTGCATCCACCATGAAGTGCTCTTTCAATGAATTGGTTTTTCTTGTAGCACCGTGACCTTGACCCTGATGCCGCATGCGTCAATGCTGCAGCCTGCCGGCGATTCGCAGTGCAGTTGTCGAAATTTCTTACATCTCTTACCGGACGCTGCAGACCGGCATCTGGCGGACGGCCGCAAAAGCCTTATAAATCAAGCACTTGGCAGCAGCATGTTGCGACAAGGGTTTTAGGTATGAAAAGTGCGGTGGCCATGCCGTGCGACTCACCCCCTTTTTGCACCGCAGCCGGCTGGCTGCGCTGGCCCTGCTGCCGCGCTCCCTGCGCTTTGCGGCCTACCGTGCCATGGTCGATTGCGACTATGCGCCCGGCGCGCGCCTGCGCCTGAAGATCGCCCAAAGCCGCGAGGAACTGGAGGCCTGCTTTCGCCTGTTGCATGACGCCTACGTGGGCAGCGGCTTCATGCGCGCCCACGCCAGTGGCATGCGCATCAACATCTACCAGGCCCTGCCCACCACCGCCACGCTGTGCGCCCTGTGGGATGGCGAGGTGGTGGGGACGATTTCGCTGATTCGCGAGAGCGCCTTCGGCTTTTCCATGCAATCGATTTTTGATTTGCGCGCCCTGCGGGAAAAGCGCGGCCGCATAGCCGAGGTGTCGGCACTTGCCGTGCACCCCCGCTTTCGCAATACCGGCGGCTCCATACTGTTCCCGCTGATGAAGTTCATGTACCAGTATTGCGAAGGATTCTTCGACACCCGGCACCTGGTGATTGCGGTCAATCCCAATCGCATTGAGATGTATGAGTCGCTTCTGCTGTTTCAGCGCCTGGTGGAGAACCCGGTCGACAACTACGATTTTGCCAATGGCGCACCCGCAGTCGGTGCAGCAGTTGACTTGCACCAGGTGCCCCACCAGCTGCGCGAGGTGTACCGCGGCAAGCCGCCGCGCAAGAACCTGTTCAATTACTTTGCCGTGGCCACGCTGGGCAACATTGCCATGCCCACACGGCGCTACTTCACCACCAACGACCCGGTGATGACGCCCGAGCTGCTGGACTATTTTTTCAACCAGTGCAGCCCGGTGTTTGCGCAGCTGGGTGGCCAGTTTGTCGCCCAGGGTATTGAGGGCGTTGAGCGAGGCCTGGGCCAGGGCGGGCTTGCCGGCGCGCAGGTGGATGATGGCCAGGTTGAGCCGCAGCATGGGGTTGTTGGCTTGCAGCTCCAGCGCGCGGTTTTGCAGCGCCAGGGCCCGGTCGTAGTCGCCCTGCTCGGAATACAGCGAGGCCAGGGTGTCCAGCAGAATGGACTGTTGCGGCGCCAGGGCCACGGCTTTTTCGGCCAGGGCAATGGCGCCCTCTTTCTTGAGCTTGCCGCGCACCCAGGCCAGGTTGTTGAGCACCATGGGGTTGTCGGGCTGCAGCTGCAGCACGGTGTTGAAGAAGCCTTCGGCGGCGCTGTAGTTCTTGCGGGCCAGCGCCTGGTCACCCAGGTAAAACAAGAAGGCCGCATCGCGCGGGTGGTCTTGCTGCCACTGGCGCGAGAACTGCTCGGCCTCGGGCACCTTTGCAGCGGCCAGCAAGGTGGTGTGCAGCTTCATTGCCAGTGGCGTGGTGCCCAGGCGCTTGAGGCCGCTGCGCAGCAGGCTGGTGGATTGCTCCCAGTTCTTGCTGGCGGCCCAGATGTCGGCTTCCATGATGTAGCCGGCGTCCTCCTGGGTGCGCTGTGCCTGCACCTTGCGGGCCAGCTGCAGCGCATCGTTTTGGCGCTTGCCCAGCATGTAGAGGCCGATCAGCGCGCGCTGGGCTTCCAGGAAATCGCCCTGGATGGTGGTGGCCTTCTGCAGGCTTTGGATGGCGCCCTCGCGGTCACGGGCACCCAGTTGCACGTCGGCCAGGCGCCAATAGGGCAGGGGTGACTGCGGCATGAGCTCGGCCATGCGCAGGTAGGTGCTTTGGGCCAGGTTGGCATCACCCAGGCCCTGCAGGCTGCGTCCCGGCAAATCCAGAATGCGTGACTCCTCAGGCAGGGCCGCCATGGCGTTTTGGGCTGCGTTAGTGGCGCTCTTGTAGTCCTTGCGACGCAGGTACCAGCCGATCAGGGCCAGGCGCGCATCGACGCTGTCTGCGTGCTGCTGACCGCCTCGGTGTAGCGTTGGGTGGCCTCTGTGGGGTCATCGCTGCGTGCTGACAAATCGGCCAGCGCCAGCTGGGCCTGCAACTGGCCGGGCTGCTGCTGCAGCAGGGCCTGCAGGCGCTGGCGCGCCGCCTCGGGCTTCTTGTTGCTCAGGTCGATCTGCGCCAGCAGGGCAACGGCGGAGAAATAGCCGCTTTGCAGGGAGAGCGCACGCTGCAGGCTGGCCTGGGCCGACGCGCTCTGCCGGTGCTGCCCGAGGTGTAGAGGATGGCGGCTACATCGGTGTCCAGCACCCGGTGGCCGGCTCGGGGTGCGACGTCGGTCAGCTGACGCCAGTGCAGCAGCTGCGGGCCGCCGGCCAGGGGGGAGGCCAGGGCGTCGGGCTCGCTGGAGAGCAGCACATGCTGCACGCCATGGGCCAGGCCGCCACCGGGTGCCAGCAGCGGGGACAGCAGCGCGTGGCGCTGGGCCGAGGTGACCAGCAGGCGCACATCGCAGTCTTGCAGGATGTAGCCCACCTGTGCCGACTTGAGCACCGGGTTGATGGGCACCAGTATGGCGCCGGCGGCGCTGGCGGCAAAACTGGCCACCACGGCCTGGGCGCATTTCTCCAGGTAGATGCCGACCCGATCACCGCGCGCCAGGCCCAGGCCCAGCATGGCGTTGCGGCATTGCTCAACCTGCGTTTGCAGGCTGCCATACGACAGGGCGGCCACGCCATGCACCAGGGCCACGGCCAGCGGCTTGTGTTCTGCGCTGTGCAGCAAGAGCTCGGGCAGCAAGTTTGCTGTGCGGGGGGAGGGATTCACGGCGCCAAGTCTGGGTTGCCGGGGCGGGTGCCAGGTTGCGCTTTCGCAATGGCTTCACGTCTGGTCAGGTCTCGGCGGTCGTGCCAGAGCCGGTGCGCAGCAGGGGCACGATGAGCCGGCGCAGGAACAGGCCCACACCGGCCCACAGGGTGACAAACCACAGCGGCACGCCATCGGCGGGCGGCTGCGGGTAGTGCCACTGCCCGCTTTGCACGCCGGTGTATTCCACCAGGGCAACCAGTGCCAGCAGGTAGCCGGCATAGGCCAGGTCCAGTGGCTCGTGGAACAGCAGCAGCGCCAGGCCCAGGAGCGCGGCGGTCGCCCACAGCAGCTGCGTGGGGTCGGACAGCGTGCCAAAGGCCGCGGCATAGGCCAGGGCCAGCAGCCAGGCGGCACGGTGTTGGGCTGCACTGGCGGCCGGCGCCGGGCCGCCCAGCAGGCGCCAGCCGTGCAGCAGGTAGAAGCCCCACATGAAGAACTCGTACCAGGGCATGCCCAGCAGGTCGGGCGCGCTGAAGGCGAAGATGCCCTGGCGCAGTGCCAGCACATTCATCAGGCCAAAGAACAGGCAGGCGCCGGCAAACAGAGCGGCCTCGCGCAGCGCCAGCCGGCCAAAGCCCAGCCCCCACACCAGCAGCAAGGACAGCAGCTTGAACGCATTGCCGGGCAGCCAGGCCAGGATGGCCAGCGTGGCCGGTATTTGCAGCAGCAGGGCGGGGCGCGGGGGCATGAAAAAAATACTAGGCATTCGCCGCCTGCTTTCCAGCCCTGGCCGCGATTGAAAGGGCCAGCGCTTTGCGAATCCGCAAACTGCACCTGCATTTGCCTCTCTAGCATGGCCGGGGCCACCATGCCCAGGAGCTGCCCCGTGCCCCATGCCGCCCACCGGCACCCCAGCGGCTTGCTAAGCAAGCTTGGGCGCCACCTGCACTTGCTGTGGCAGCAGCCCGATACCTTTGGCTTCAATCTGCTGCAGTTCAGCAACCCGGCGCGCCTGCGCGAGCGCCTGCTGGACACGCTGTGTGCGCCCGCTCTGCAGCTGCGCCTGGAGCTCGCCCTGGCGCAGGCGCCGGCCCTCAATGTGCTGCTGGGCACCTTCTCGGCAGCGGCGCTTACCTGTGGCCCCAATACCGTCCTGCAGCTGGCACTCTGCCTGGCACGTGCCGGCATGCCGGTGCGCCTGGTCAGCGCGGCGCCCAGCGCGCCCGCACAGCGCCAAGCGTTGCGGGCGCACCTGCAACTCTTGGGCGGCGCGGGCCAGCTGCCCCAAGGGCTGCAGATCGCCAGCGCCGCCGATGTGGCCCAGCCCCTGGCCATCGGCGCTGGTGACCGCTTCCTGGCCACCCACTGGACCACGGCACAGCAGCACAAGCCGGTGCTTGCGCTGCTGTGCACACCCTGCTTCTACTACCTGATCCAGGAATTCGAGCCCGGCTTCTATGCCTGGTCCAGCAACCATGCGCTGGCGCTGGAGACCTATGGCATGGAGCACATCGGCATCTTCAACCAGGCCTTGCTGCGGGACTACTTTGTGGCGCAGGGCGTGGGCCGCTATGCCGACGCCCGGTGGGCCCAGCAGAGCCTGGTGTTCGAGCCCGCGGTGGACCGCAGCCATTTTCACCCGCCGCTGTGGGCGCGCGGCCATGGCCGGCGGCGCCTGCTGTTCTACGCCCGTGCCAGCAATCCCCGCAACCTGCTGGGCCTGGGGCTGGCGGCCCTGCGCCGGGCACGGGCACATGCAGCCTTTGCGAATGAAGATTGGGAGTTTCTGGCCATAGGTGGCAACAACAGCCTGCCGCCGCTGGAGTTGGGAGGCGGGCATGTGCTCCAGCCAGCGGCCTGGATGGACTACCTGGCCTATGCCCGGCTCCTGCGCGATGCCGATGTACTGCTGTGCCCCATGCTCTCGCCCCATACCAGCTACCCGGTGCTGGAAATGGCCGCTAGTGGCGGCCTGGTGGTGACCACGGCCTTTGCCACCAAGACGGCTGAACGCCTGGCAGCGCTTTCACCCTTGATTCTGGCCGCACCCGCCACCGAAGAGGGCCTGGCCCTGGCCCTGGTTAAGGCCGCTGGGCGCGTACAGGCGGGTGTGCAGACCCCCGTTGCGCTGGACTTGCCCTCCAACTGGCAGACCGCGCTGCAGCCCGTCGTACAGCAGATGCTGCGCCACGGGCTGCAGGACAGCGCGGGCGGGCCCCAAGCCCCTTAGCGGGACAGCATGGAGCGCAGCACGCCGTCCTTCAGGTGCACATGGTGGTAGATGGCGGCCACGGCATGTAGGCCGGCCAGCCAGATCAGGGCGTCACCCAGCCAGCCGTGCAGTTCGCCCCAGTCGAGCCTCCTGGCCAGAGGCCACTGCCCCAGCACAGGGATCTGCTCCAGACGGTAACCGCCCACCAGGGTGAGCGGGTGGCCCTCTCCGCCCAGGCCCAGCAGGGCGGTCAGGGGCAGGGCCAGCAACAGGGCCCACAGGCCCAGGTGGGCCAGCTTGGCGGCCAGCTGCATGCTGGCGGGCATGTCAAAACGGGGGGCCTGCGGGCGGACCAGCAGCCACAGCAGGCGCACGGCGGTGAGCGCAAATACCAGGAGGCCCAGGCTTTCATGCCAGACGATGTCCCAGCGCGTGGCCGGGTCCAGCCCCTGGTGCATCTGGCGGCCAAAGCCGCCGGGCCCCAGGACAAAGGCAATGGTTACGGCCAGGGCGCTAAGCCAATGCAGCAGGCGGCTGAAGGTGTCGTATCGGGCGGGGTTTTTCAGGTTCATGGTGTGTTGGTTTTGTACCCAGAAAGTATCCTTACCTCAGGTTAACCATAGATTAAGTTGCGTCAAATTCGGGTTATGCTTTCGGGCGAAGAGACAAAAAGCCCGCGCTGCACGGCACGGGTCTGGCAGGTTTCCAAAGCGGTATAACTTCAATCAACAACGAGCAAGGAACGCGCACTATGGCGAACTGGGAACGCAGGGAGGCGGACACCCTGGCAGAAGCCATTGGCAAGCACCGCCGCAACAACCCCCACCTGGTGGTTGAAAATGCGCTTCTGGCTGTGGTGCAAAAAGAAGTGGACGAAGCCGCCAGCACCGTGACCACCACCGCCGCCACCCTCAACCGCCACCGTGCGCAGGTGTGCGCCATCTGCCGTGCCTCCAAACTGTATGCCTGCGATGTGCCCGAGGGCTGGTCGGACAACTGCGCCATGGTGTATGTGAACGCCACGGGCTTCAGCCCGCTGTGACCCATCGGAAAGTTTTTTTGTGAATTCAACCTTGCTTCATACCGTTGCAACCCTGGACCTGGCCTTGCTGGGCACCAGCCTGGCGGCCTTTCTTTTGTTCCTGTGGGTCACGTTTCGTGTGATCAAGGCAGCGGTGCGCGACGGCATCCGCGACGCCATGCCGCGCCGCGCCCAGCCGGATTGGGCGCCTACCGAGCGCCAAACCCTCTAGTTCTGTACCGTCCTGTACCTGTTTGGTAACAGCCCAGGGGCGCTTGCCGGCGCCGCTATTCCTTGCGCTGGGCGGTGGTGGCGGCACGCAGCCTTTGCAGCTTGCCTTGCGCTGCCGCATGGGACAGGTCGCTGGCGGTCTTGGGGCCCTTGGCGGGGCCTGGTTTTTTGGCGGCGCGCTTGGGCTTGCCGGCCTGCATGGCCCGGCCACCCGCTGCAGCATCTGAGGTTGCACTGCTTGCCGCCAACTCGGGCAACTGGTCCACAAACATCAGCAAGGCTTCACGCGAGCCCTCCACCGGGGGCTCCTGCGGCACTCTGGCGGCCTTGATCACCGGTGCCGACAAACGCTCGGGCGTGTCCTGGCGCGGTGTCTTGCGCTGGCGCAGGGCGTCGGCAAAGCTGTTGGCGCGCAGGGCGCCAGCGGCCTCGGTCATGCGCTGGCCCAAAGGGGGCAGATTCCACTTCTCGCACAGGTAGCGCAAGAGCGAGCTGTGGTCGAAGGGCGTAGAGACCACGCCCGCATCGACCCAGGGGGAAACCAGGATGGTGGGCACGCGCACGCCCAGTCGGTCAAAGCTCCATTCGCTGGTGTAGCCGTCGGGCGCCACGCTGGCCGGTGGCGACACATGGTCGTAAAAGCCGCCATGCTCGTCGTAGGTCACCACCAGCAGGGTGGACTCCCACAGCGCCGGGTTGGCGCGCAGGGCGTTGTAGACATCGGCAATCAGCTGCTCGCCGTGGCGCACATCCGAGGGCGGGTGCTGGTCGTTCTCGGCAGCGCCGGTGTAGTTGGGTTCGATGAAGGCGTACTCGGGAAACTGGTCGGCGTCGCCCTGGGCCATGGCATAAAAATCATCCATGTCGCTGTAGCCGCGCCCGGTCAGAAAGCGCGTCAGGAGGCGGGTGAGCACAATGCTTTGGGGCACGCCCTGGTGGAAGATTTTCCAGCTCACATTGGCATCCGACAGCCGATCGAAAATGGTTTCCTGGTAGTAGATGTGCATGTCCTGCGGCGTCTTCATGGTGGGCATGAGCACATGGCCCAGGCTGGTGCCGCTGTGCACGAAGAAGCGGTTTTGCCAGGTCGGCCCGGGCATGGAGGAGAACCAGTGGTCGCAGACGGCAAAGTTGCGGGCCAGACCGTGCAGCGCCGGCAGGGTGTCGCCTGCGGGGGTGTCGCCGCAGTCGAAGTAGGCCATCACCTGGTCGAGCTCGGCCTGGGTGGCGTCGGGGTAGCGCTGCACAAAGGTCTCGGCAAAGCCGGACATGGCGGCCTTGGCGCTGCCCAGCTGCTGCATCACGCCCTCGTGCTCGTGGTCCAGGTCACGCGCGGCAACCCAGTTTGCACCCGGCATCTGGGTGGCGGTCTGGCCTTTGCTGGTGGCATTGGTGTTGGGGCTGCCCTTTTGGCGCACGCCCTCTGCCTGCGGGTTGAAGCGGGTCATGCCGCCCAGCATGTGGTCAAAGGAGCGGTTTTCCAGCATCAGCACCACCACGTGCTTGATCGGGTCATCGCCGGCGGTGGCGCTGGCCTTGGGTGCGGGCAGGCCCTGCACCAGGCGCATATGGGCCTGTTCGCGGCCGTTGGGTGCCTGGTTGCGCTTGCGCAGAAAGCCGCGGCCATACTCCTGCTGGCCCTTGGTCTGTATGCGCTTCTGGGCGCGCCGGTCCTTGGACGCAAAGTAGGTTTCATGGGCCCGCTTGCGCGGATCGTAAAAGCCGATGTAGCCACCCTCCGCCACGCCAAACGACTTGAGCTGCTGGCCCGACTTGTCGGTATGGCCCAGGAAATCGTTGCGCCCTCCGGTTTGCTCATCCACCGTGAAATACAGCGGCAGCACGAAGTTGGAGACTTCCACACCGTCGATTTCATAGGTCTGCGACTGCACCGCATCGCACATCTCGAACCAGTGAAAAACCTCCACTGCCGGGTTCTTGGGGTGGGGCCCTTGCACCAGCAGCGTGCCTTGG
>Ga0228700_1001781_pt1 | contig 12904 bp, 10 predicted proteins | sample McNCre317_Aug_MG_FD_178019 | JGI IMG/M metagenome (GOLD analysis project Ga0228700, IMG submission 178019) | Freshwater microbial communities from McNutts Creek, Athens, Georgia, United States - 3-17_Aug_MG | ecosystem: Environmental > Aquatic > Freshwater > Creek | place: USA: Georgia...
GCGCTTGTCTTCGTCGATTTCCAGGACCATGACTTCGACTTCGTCGCCCAGGGACACGATCTTGGACGGAGCGATGTTCTTGTTGGTCCAGTCCATTTCAGAGACGTGCACCAGACCTTCGATGCCTGGCTCGAGTTCCACAAACGCACCGTAGTCGGCGATGTTGGTGATCTTGCCGAACATGCGGGTGCTGGTGGGGTAGCGGCGGCCAACGCCCATCCAGGGGTCGTCGCCCATCTGCTTGAGGCCCAGGGACACGCGGTTTTTCTCGGTGTCGAACTTGAGGATCTTGGCGGTGATTTCCTGACCGGCCGTGACCACTTCGCTGGGGTGACGCACGCGGCGCCATGCCATGTCGGTGATGTGCAGCAGGCCGTCGATGCCACCCAGGTCCACGAAGGCACCGTATTCGGTGATGTTCTTGACCACGCCGGTGACGATGGCGCCTTCTTTCAGGGTTTCCATCAGCTTGGCGCGCTCTTCGCCCATGGAGGCTTCGATCACGGCGCGGCGGCTCAGCACCACGTTGTTGCGCTTGCGGTCGAGCTTGATGACCTTGAATTCCAGGGTCTTGTTCTCGTAGGGGGTCAGATCCTTGGTGGGACGGGTGTCGACCAGGGAGCCGGGCAGGAAGGCACGGATGCCATTGACCAGAACGGTCAGGCCGCCCTTGACCTTGCCGCTGGTGGTGCCGGTCACGAAGTCGCCGGATTCCAGGGCTTTTTCCAGCGACAGCCAGGAGGCCAGACGCTTGGCGGTGTCGCGCGACAGGATGGTGTCGCCGTAGCCGTTTTCGATGGAGCCGATGGCCACTGACACAAAGTCGCCGACCTGAACTTCGATTTCACCCTGGTCGTTCTTGAACTCGTCGATGGAGACGTAGGACTCGGACTTGAGGCCGGCGTTCACGACGACGAAGTTGTGCTCGATGCGCACGACTTCGGCGGTGATGACTTCACCGGGGCGCATTTCGGTACGTTGCAGGGATTCCTCAAAGAGGGCGGCAAAAGATTCGGACATGAAATTTCCTAAGCTCACAGACAGGATGCACGGACGCGACATGCGCCGTTTGTAAAAGCTGGCTGTGGCGGTTTGCGGCAGGGGCCGCGGTTGGGTTGAACAACCCACACCGCCAATGTGCAAGCTGCACGGAGGGAGCGGTGTGGACCGATTGTGGAACCGGGATCAGTTCCTGCCTTGCCACCAGGCCAGCACCTGTTCCACCGAGGCTTCGATGGAGAGCTGCGAGTTGTCCAGTTGCAGGGCATCCTGCGCGGGCTTGAGAGGCGCCACGCTGCGGGACATATCCCGGGCGTCGCGCGCTTCCAAGTCAGCGCGAAGACTGTCGATATTAGCCGAAAAACCCTTTGAAATCAACTGCTTGTGGCGTCTTTCGGCCCTTTGCGCTGCGCTGGCGGTCAAAAACACCTTCAAAGGGGCGCCCGGGAAGATCACCGTGCCCATGTCGCGGCCATCGGCCAGCAGCCCGGGCAGGCGTTGAAAACTGTGCTGCAGGTCCACCAGGGCCTGGCGCACGGCAGGCAGCACCGAGACTTTGGAGGCATTCATGCCGCCTTGTTCGCTGCGGATGGCATCGGTCACATCCTGCCCGGCCAGCAGCACCTGTTCGCCCTCAAAGCGCACCGGCAGGCGGCGGGCGAGTTCGGCGATCCGGGCTTCGTCTGCTGCTTCGAGTGTCAGGCCGGCTTGCAGCGCGGCGTGGGCGGTCACGCGGTAGAGCGCGCCCGAGTCCAGGTAGTGGTAGCCCAGTTGCGCGGCCACGCGGCTGGCCAGCGTGCCCTTGCCCGAGGCGGTGGGGCCGTCGATGCAGATCACCGGGATGCGGGCGGCATTGGCGCTGGCCACCGAGAACAGGGCCTCGAAGTAGTCCGGGAAAGTCTTGGCTACGCATTTGGGGTCTTCGATGCGCACCGGGATCTGGTCGGCATTGAAGGCGGCCAGCGAGAAGCACATGGCCACGCGGTGGTCGTCGTAGGTGTGGATGCTGGCTTTTTTCCAGGCACCCTCGGGCAGCGGGTGAACGGTGATCCAGTCGGGACCTTCTTCCACCGTGGCACCCAGCTTGCGGCATTCAGCGGCCATGGCCACGATGCGGTCGGTCTCCTTGACGCGCCAGCTGGCGATGTTGGTCAGTTGGGTGGGGCCGTCGGCATAGAGCGCCATCACGGCCAGCGTCATGGCGGCGTCGGGGATGTGGTTGCAGTCGAGCGTGATGCCTTTGAGTGGCCAGGCGCCGCGCGTGATTTCCAGCCAGTTGGGGCCGCTGGTGACCTGGGCTCCCATCAATTGCGCAGCCTCGACAAAGCGGATGTCACCCTGAATGGAGTCGGCACCCACGCCGTTGACGCGGATGCCGGCGCCTTGAGCGATGGCGCCCAGCGCGATGAAGTAGCTGGCCGAAGAGGCATCGGCCTCGACGTGGATGCTGCCGGGTGACTGGTAGCGGCTGCCAGCGGGAACCACAAAGCGTTCCCAGCCGTGGCGTTCGACCGCGATGCCGTAGCGCGAGAGCAGGTTGAGCGTGATTTCGATGTAGGGCTTGGAAATGAGTTCGCCCACCACCTCGATGGTGATGGAGCGATCCTGCGCCGCCAGCGGCAGGGCCATGAGCAAGGCGGTGAGGAACTGGCTGGACACATCGCCCCGCACGGGGATGGGTTTGTCCAGCTGGAGCGCGGGCTGGCGCACGCGCAGGGGTGGAAAGCCCTCGTTGCCCAGGTAGTCGATGGCGCAGCCGAGTTCACGCAGGGCGTCCACCAGGTCGCCAATGGGGCGCTCGTGCATGCGCGGTACGCCCTTGAGGGTGAAGTCGCCGCCGTGCACCGCCAGTGCTGCGGTGAGCGGGCGCATGGCCGTGCCGGCGTTGCCCATGAAAAACGCGATGGCTTCGGTGGGCCAGGCGCGGCCGCCCAGGCCGGTGATGGTCACGGTGGTGCCCTGCACGTCCACACCGCAGCCGAGCTGGCGCAGCGCGGCCAGCATCACCCGGGTGTCGTCGGAGTCGAGCAGGTCATGGACGGCGGTGGTGCCTTCGCACAGCGCGGACAGCAGCAACACGCGGTTGGAAATGCTTTTGGAGCCGGGCAGGGTGACGGCGCCTTGGGCGCCTGTGAGCGGGGGGAGGTCCAGGAAAGGGGTCGCGTACATGGGGCTATTGTCCCTCATGCCACCCTCTGCAGGCGCTGCGAGGTCGGGGTTACTTACCGCGAGAGCTTGCGCACGCGCCAGAACAACCAGCTGGCAATCGACAAGTTCAGCAGGTTCCAGGCAATGCCGTTGAGAAACGCGGCCTTGTAGCTGCCGGTCATGTCAAAGATCCAGCCCGACATCCAGCCGCCCAGAGCCATGCCCAGCAGTGTGGCCATGATGACCGAGCCGACGCGGGCGCCGGCCTCCTGGGGGGCAAAGTGCTCGCGGATGATGATGGCGTAGGACGGCACGATGCCGCCCTGGAACAGCCCAAACATCGCGGAGACGATGTAGAGCGGCACCAGTCCGTCAAAGGGCAGGAACAACAAGAGGGCGATCCCTTGCAGCGCAGAGCCCAGCAGCAAGGTGCGGATGCCGCCGATGCGGTCGCAGATCAGGCCCGACACGAGGCGGCTGATGATGCCGCTGGCCAGCATGAGCGAGAGCATTTCGGCGCCCCGGGCCGCACCAAAACCCAGGTCGGTGCAGTACGCCACGATGTGTACTTGCGGCATCGACATGGCCACGCAACAGGCCACGCCCGCCAAAAACAGCAAGCTTTGCGCACGCGCCGGGCTGATGCCGAACGGGCGGCTGCGGTCGGGGGCGGCCACTTGGGCGCCAGGGGCCGGGGCCGTTTGCACCAGGGGCGGACGCTGGCGCATGCGCATCGCCAGCAAGGCCATGCCCAGGCCACACACCACCCCCAGCCAGGTGTAGGTCTGGCGCCAGCCAATGGTTTCGATGCCGTGTTGCACCAGGGGTGGCCAGAAACTGCCCGCAATGTAGTTGCCACTGGCGCAGATGGCCACCGCGATGCCTCGGCGGCGGTTCCACCACAGGGCGGTGTCGGCCATCAGGGGGGCGAATGTGGCGGCGCTGCCGATCAGGCCCATGAGCCCGTGCGCCAGGCCAAACAACCAGATGCTGCCGGCCATGCCTGCACCCACAAAGCCTGCGCAGACCGCTGCGGCGCCCAGCAACAGCACGGGCATCAGGCCATGCTTGTCGGCCATCTTGCCGGTCCACAAGCCGCCAATGCCCAGGCAGATCATCATCAGTGTGTAGGGCAACGACGCATCGGCGCGGCCAATGCCGAATTCGGTCTGCACCGCAGGCAGCACCACCGAGACCACGTACATGCTGCTGTTGCCCAGCACCACCAGGCCCAGCGTGGTGAGCAAGCGCCAGGCGGCGGTGCGGGAGTCGATCAGGGAAGGGTCGGCGGCGGTGTTCATCCAGGCCACTTTAGCGCTCGCCCTGCGGGGCAGGCGTCATGCAGGTGACCGGATGCTCAAACGTCAGAATCTGCGCCGCCCAGGCGCCAGCGGCTGCGCGTCTGGCTGGCCTCATCAACCAGGGCTTGCAAGCGTTCGGCGTCGCCTGCCCGCATGGCCTGCTCGAATTCATGCAGGGCCTCACGCATCAGGGCGCTTTGGTGCAGCACTTCATCGCGGTTGGCCAGCAAGATGTCGCGCCAGACATTCGGGTCGCTGGCGGCGATGCGTGAAAAATCGCGAAACCCTGGCCCGGCCATGGACAGGTGTTGCGCGCCATGGGGCTGGCGGGCCACCGCGTTGACCAGGGCAAAGGCCGTCAGATGGGGCAGGTGGCTGACGGCGGCAAAACTGGCATCGTGGGCTTCAGGGCTGAGTTCGAGCACGCGACTGCCCAGCGCCTGCCAGACCTGGGCCGCCTGCAGCACGCGCTCGGCCGGGTTTTCGGGCAGCGGGGTCAGGATCAGCTGGCGATCTTGGTACAGACCGGCATCGGCGTGCTCAATGCCGGCCACCTCTTTGCCGGCAATCGGATGTGCAGGCACAAAGTTGGCCAGGCGCATGGGCATGGCCACACGTGCGGCGGCCACCACATCGCCCTTGGTGGAGCCCACATCCATCACCAGCGCAGTGGGCGAGAGCGCCGGGTCGATGGCACGCAGCGTGGCTTCGGTGGCACGCACCGGCACGGCCACCAGCACCAGGTCGGCGCCTTGCACCGCTTCGGCGGCGCTGCCGCAAGCACTGTCGATCACGCCCAGCTTGAGCGCCTTGGTACGCGTGCCCTCAGAGGCGCTGAAGCCCATCACATGGTCTACCAGGCCCGCCTGGCGCAGCGCCAGGGCAAAGGAGCCGCCCATCAGGCCACAGCCGATCAGGGCCAGACGCTGGTATTTCATGCCGCACTCAATCGGAGATGGGGTAAGAACCCAGCACTTTGTAGAAGGCGCAGAGGCCCTTGAGCTCTTCCAGCGCTGCGGCCACATGCGCCTCGCTCACATGACCGGCAATGTCGATGTAGAAGTAGTACTCCCACTGACCCGATTTGGCCGGACGCGACTCGAAGCGGGTCATGGAGACGCCGTTTTTCTTGAGCGGCACCAGCAGGTCGTGCACCGCGCCGGGACGGTTAGGCACCGACACCACCAGGCTGGTGCAGTCCTTGCCAGACGCTGGCGGCGTGGCCATGGTCTGTGGCAGGGCGATCACGGCGAAGCGTGTGCGGTTGTAGGCCTCGTCCTGGATGGCATGGTGCACGATGTGCAGGCCAAATTGCGCGGCCGCGCGTTCGCTGGCCAGCGCCGCCCATTTGGGGTTGCTCGCGGCCAGGCGGGCGCCTTCGGCATTGCTGGCGACGGCGCGCCGCTCGGCCAGCGGCAGGTGCTGGCTCAGCCAGCCCTGGCACTGGGCCAGGGCCTGCGGGTGGGCCAGCACGACCTCAATGCCCTCGTCGCCCGGTGTTTGGCGCAGCAGGTTGTGGCGCACCAGCAGGCTGACTTCGCCCACCACATGCACGGGCGAGCGCAAAAACAAGTCGAGCGAGCGGGCCACCACGCCTTCGGTGGAGTTTTCCATGCCCACCACACCGTACTGGGCGGTGCCTGCGGCCGTGGCGTGGAAGACCTCGTCGAAGTTGGCGCAGTAGATCAGGCTGGCGGCGCTGCCAAAAAATTCGATGGCTGCTTGTTCGCAGAATGTGCCTTGCGGACCCAGCACAGCCACACGCTGGGGCGCTTCGAGCGCCAGACAGGCGGACATGATTTCGCGCCAGATGGAGGCCACATGCTCGCTGTGCAGCGGGCCGGGGTTGGCGCCTGTGATCTTGTCGATGACCTGGGCCACGCGGTCGGGGCGGAAGAAGGGCGAGCCTTCGGCGCGCTTGATCTCACCGACTTTTTCGGCCACTTTGGCGCGTTCGTTGAGCAGTTGCAGCAACTGGCGATCGAGCGAGTCGATCTGCACGCGCAGTTCGCCCAGGGCTTCGGATTGAACGGGTTTTTGGCTCATGGCACGTCTTCAGGGGAGGGCGCTCAGGCGCCGGTGCGTTCAAAGTCGCGCATGCAGGTCACCAGGGCCTGCACGCCTTCGAGGGGCATGGCGTTGTAGATGCTGGCGCGCATGCCGCCCACCGACTTGTGGCCCTTGAGCTGCACCAGACCGGCGGCCTTGGCGGCATTGAGGAAGGCGGCATTGCGCGGGTGCGTCGGATCGACCAAAGGCTGCCCGTCATCGCCCTTGAGGAAGAAGGGCACGTTCATGCGCGAGCGGCAGGCTTTGTCCACCGGGTTCATGTACAGCTGCGAGCTGTCAATGAAGTCATACAGCAGTTGTGCTTTGGCGATGTTGCGTTGCTCGATGGCGGCAATGCCGCCCTGTGCCTTGAGCCACTGGAACACCAGGCCCGCGATGTAGATGCTGTAGGTCGGGGGCGTGTTGTACATCGACTGGTTGTCGGCCACCAGTTTGTAGTCGAACGCGCTGGGGCAGCCAGACAGGGCGTGGCCGATCAAATCTTCGCGCACGATCACCAGCGTCAGGCCAGCAGGGCCCAGGTTTTTCTGTGCGCCACCAAAGGCCAAGCCGACGCGCGACCAGTTCACCGGGCGCGAGGCCACGTGCGAAGAAAAGTCCACCACCAGCGGAGCATCGCAGCCCAGGACTTTCAGGTCAGGCAACTCGTGGAACTCGACGCCGTGGATGGTTTCGTTGCCGCAGATGTGAACGTACTGGCTGTCTGCGCCGATCTGCCAGGTGGCAGGATCGGGCAGGGTGGTGAAGCCGTCGGTCTGCGCCGTGGCGGCCACGCGGGCATTGCCATACTTGCCGGCTTCCTTGTGCGACTTCTGGCTCCAGCTGCCGGTGAGCACGAAGTCCATGGCACCACCTTGCGAGAGGTTCAGGGGCACGATGGCGTTTTCGGCCAGGCCGCCGCCCTGCATGAACAGGATGCGGAAGTTGGACGGCACGGCCAGCAGCTCACGCAGGTCAGACTCTGCCTGTTCGTAGATGCTGATGAATTCCTTGCCTCGGTGGCTCATCTCCATCACGCCCATGCCCGAGCCGTGCCAGTCCAGCATTTCGGCTGCAGCTTGTTGCAGCACCGCTTCGGGCATGGCGGCCGGACCGGCCGAAAAATTCCAGGCGCGCGTCATTCGGCAGCCTCTTCGGCACCACCTTCGTCGTCGGACTTTTCGTTGGCGTCGTTTTCAACGATGCGCTGCAGGCCCGAAAGCTTGGCGCCTTCGTCCAGGCCGATCAGGGTCACGCCTTGCGTGGCACGGCCCATCTCACGGATCTCGGCCACGCGGGTGCGCACCAGCACGCCGGTGTCGGTGATCAGCATGATCTCGTCTTCGGCCTGCACCAGCGTGGCGGCCACCACCTTGCCATTGCGCTCGGATTGCTGGATCGCGATCATGCCCTTGGTGCCGCGGCCATGGCGGGTGTACTCGCTGATGTTGGTGCGCTTGCCATAGCCGTTTTCGGTGGCGGTGAGGACGCTGGCGCGCAGGGCGCCGTCTTCGGCAGGCACGCTCGGGTCTTCCTGCTCGGCCACCAGCATGGCGATCACGCTCTGGCCGTCTTCGATCATCATGCCGCGCACACCGCGGGCGCTGCGGCCCAGCGGACGCACATCGTTTTCGTCAAAGCGGACGGCCTTGCCGCCGTCAGAGAACAGCATCACATCGTGCTGGCCATCGGTCAACGCGGCACCGATCAGGTAGTCGCCTTCGTCCAGGTTGACGGCAATGATGCCCCCCTTGCGCGGGTTGCTGAATTCGTCCAGCGAGGTCTTCTTGACGGTACCCATGGAGGTGGCCATGAACACAAACTGGTTGTCAGGGAAGCTGCGGGCTTCGCCGGTCAGCGGCAGCACCACATTGATCTTCTCGCCCTCGGCCAGCGGGAACATGTTGACGATGGGGCGGCCACGCGAGCCGCGCGAGCCGGCCGGTACTTCCCAGACCTTGAGCCAGTACAGGCGGCCTCGGTTGGAAAAGCACAGGATGTAATCGTGCGTGTTGGCAATGAAGAGCTGGTCGATCCAGTCGTCTTCTTTGGTGGCAGCGGCCTGCTTGCCCCGGCCGCCGCGCTTTTGCGAGCGGTACTCCGACAGGGGCTGGCTCTTGATGTAGCCGCTGTGGCTGAGCGTCACCACCATGTCGGTGGGGGCAATCAGGTCTTCTGTGGACAGGTCTTGTGCGCTGTGCTCGATCTCGCTGCGGCGTGCGCCCAGTTTGGTCTGCCCGAATTCCTGACGCACCGAAGCCAGTTCGTCGCTGATGATGACAGAGACGCGCTCGGGCTTGGACAGGATGTCCAGCAGGTCTTCAATTTCGGCCATGACCTCTTTGTATTCGGCCACGATCTTGTCCTGCTCCAGGCCGGTCAGGCGCTGCAGGCGCATCTGCAGAATCTCTTGCGCCTGCGTCTCGGAGAGGCGGTACAGGCCATCCTGACCCATGCCGAATTGGCTCTCAAGGCCTTCGGGACGGTAGTCGTCGGCATTGACGGTGCTGCCGTCGTCACGGGCGCGGGTCAGCATGGTGCGCACCAGCTGGCTGTCCCAGCTCTTGGTCATCAGCTCGGCCTTGGCCACGGGGGGGGTAGGTGCGTTGCGGATGATGGCGATGAACTCGTCGATGTTGGCCAGTGCCACGGCCAGGCCTCGAGCACGTGGCCACGGTCGCGTGCCTTGCGCAGGTTGAAAACCGTGCGGCGGGTCACCACCTCGCGGCGGTGCTCCAAAAACACCTGGATCAGGTCCTTGAGGTTGCACAGCTTGGGTTGGCCGTCGATCAGGGCCACCATGTTGATGCCGAAGGTGTCCTGCAGCTGCGTCTGCTTGTACAGGTTGTTGAGCACCACTTCGGGCACTTCGCCTCGCTTGAGTTCGATCACCACGCGCATGCCCGACTTGTCGGACTCGTCCTGGATGTGGCTGATGCCTTCGATTTTCTTCTCGTGCACCAGCTCGGCAATGCGCTCAAGCAGGCTCTTCTTGTTGACCTGGTAAGGGATCTCGTCAACGATGATCGCCTGACGCTGGCCCTTGTCGATGTCTTCGAAGTGGCACTTGGCGCGCATGACCACACGGCCACGGCCAGTGCGGTAACCGTCCTTGACGCCGGTGATGCCGTAAATGATGCCGCCCGTGGGGAAATCCGGTGCCGGGATGATTTCCATCAGCTCGTCAATGGAGGCCTCGGGGTTGCGCAGCAAGTGCAGGCAGGCGTCGACTACCTCATTGAGGTTGTGCGGCGGGATGTTGGTGGCCATGCCCACGGCAATGCCGCCCGAGCCGTTGACCAGCAGGTTGGGCAGGCGGGTGGGCATCACCAGCGGTTCTTTTTCAGAGCCGTCGTAGTTGGGGCCGTAGTCCACCGTGTCCTTGTCGATGTCGGCCAGCATTTCGTGGGCGATCTTGGACATGCGGATTTCGGTGTAACGCATGGCAGCGGCGTTGTCGCCGTCCACCGAGCCGAAGTTGCCCTGGCCGTCCACTAGCATGTGGCGCAGTGAAAAGTCCTGCGCCATGCGCACGATGGTGTCGTACACCGCACTGTCGCCGTGCGGGTGGTATTTACCAATCACATCACCAACGATACGGGCCGACTTTTTGTAGGGGCGGTTCCAGTCGTTGTTCAGTTCGTGCATCGCGTAGAGCACGCGGCGGTGCACCGGCTTCAAGCCGTCCCGGGCGTCGGGGAGGGCGCGGCCCACGATCACGCTCATGGCGTAGTCGAGGTAGCTGCGGCGCATCTCCTCTTCAAGGCTGATGGGCAGGGTTTCCTTGGCGAACTGGGTCATGGGTGAAGAGGGTTATCGCTGGATAAACCGACCATTTTAGGGTCAATAAGGTGTCGCATGGACGCAACACTTGTTGTTCGATTCTGTAAGCCGGGGTGCCCAGAGTGTCAGGTCGGCGTCCACCCCACCCTGACGGTATGGCACAATGAACTGGAACGAATCGGGTGGAGCTCACCTGGCCGTTGTTTTTCGCAGCGCGGCTGCGGCTTAATCTCTGATGAGGAAGACCATGACAAAACTCAACAAAGTGGCGATGCTGATTGCCTCCGCAGCCCTTGCAACCGCCGCTGGCGCCCAGACCGTTGACAACTGGCGCAACGGCACCGGCGAACTGGTGTGGAAAAACGGCACGAACGAACTGTGCTGGCGCGATGCCAACTGGACACCCGCTACCGCCGCTCCTGGCTGTGACGGTGCCATCGTTGCCCCCAAGGCCGCTCCTGCTGCTGCTCCGGCCGCACCGGCCCCTAAGGCTGCTGCCCCCGCTCCGGCTCCCGCTGCTGCCACCAAGGTGACCTATGCTGCTGACGCTTTCTTCGACTTCGACAAAGCAGTCCTGAAGAAAGAAGGCAAGGCCAAGCTCGACGATCTGGTCGGCAAGGTCAAGGGCATCAACCTGGAAGTGATCATCGCCGTCGGTCACACCGATTCCGTGGGCACCGACGCCTACAACCAGAAACTGTCTGTGCGCCGCGCTGAAGCCGTCAAGGCTTACCTGGTGTCCAAGGGCATCGAAAAGAACCGCGTGTACACCGAAGGCAAGGGCGAGAAGCAGCCTGTGGCTGACAACAAGACCAAAGAAGGTCGCGCCAAGAACCGCCGCGTGGAAATCGAAGTGGTCGGCACCCGCGCCAACTGATCTCACCTTCTGGTGAATCCCAAAAGCCCCGGCAACGGGGCTTTTTTCATGGACTGTCGCAATCCTTTCGTGGTCTGAACCACAATCGCTGCATGAGCAACACCAACGTCGATCCGGCCGAACTGGCCAAATTTTCTGACCTGGCTCACCGCTGGTGGGACCCCGAAAGTGAATTTCGTCCCTTGCACCAGATCAACCCGCTGCGCCTGGAGTGGATTGATGGGCTGGCCAAGCTGACAGGCAAGAAGGTGGTGGACGTGGGGTGTGGCGGAGGTATCCTGGCCGACGCCATGGCCCGCAAAGGTGCCGATGTGCTGGGCATTGACCTGGCCACCAAATCGCTCAAGGTGGCCCAGTTGCACGCGCTGGAAGCGGGCACGACCGGCGTGCAATACCGCGAGGTCAGTGCTGAAGCGCTGGCGGCAGAGCAGGGCGGCCAGTTCGATGTGGTCACCTGCATGGAAATGCTGGAGCACGTGCCTGACCCTGCTGCCGTGGTGCAGGCCTGTGCGCAACTGGCCAAGCCGGGTGGCTGGGTGTTCTTCTCCACACTCAACCGCAATCCCAAATCGTTTTTGTTTGCCATCGTCGGTGCCGAATACGTGCTCAATTTGTTGCCCCGAGGCACGCACGAATACGCCCGCATGATCAAGCCCAGCGAGTTGGGGCAATGGGCGCGTGACGCTGGTTTGGACCTGCAAGGCTACAAGGGCATGGAATACAACCCCTTCACCCAGCGCTACTGGCTCAGCCAGGACACCAGCGTGAACTACCTGCTGGCTTGCCGTAAAGCCGCCTGAAAGCCGTATGAGCCTTTTTGCCAATGCCCAAGCCGTTTTGTTTGACCTGGACGGCACCCTGATCGACAGTGCCCCGGATCTGGGCGCTGCCGCCGACAAAATGCGCACCGAGCGCGGTTTGCCATCGCTGCCGTTTGAAGAATACCGTCCCATGGCCGGTGCGGGTGCGCGCGGCATGCTGGGCATTGCCTTTGGCATGACGCCTGAGCACCCCGAGTTCACGGCCTACCGCGAGGAATTTTTCGTCAACTACGAAAACGCCATGACCGAGCGCACCGTCATCTTTGAGGGGGTGCCCGAGATGATCACGGCCATTGTGCAGGCCGGTCTGCCCTGGGGGGTGGTGACCAACAAATCCAGCCGTTTCACGGACCCGCTCACCGCAGCCATGCCGCTGTTTGCAAGCGCTGGCGCCATCGTCAGTGGCGACACCACGCCGCACGCGAAACCGCATCCCGAACCGCTGTTTGAAGCCGCACGCCGTTTGGGCATTGACCCCGGGCGCTGTGTCTACGTTGGCGACGATGAACGCGACATCGTGGCGGGCCTGGCAGCAGGCATGGGCACCGTGGCCGCCACCTACGGCTACCTGGGTCAACAGACCGATGTGAGCCTTTGGCGCGCTCATTTACACATTGATTCACCCGCAGCCCTCTTGAAATCGCTTCGCAGCGCCTAAAATAGATGTTCTGGGGCTGCATTGGTTTCGACATGGGTTCGGGCACGCAGCAGGGCATGTCGAGGTTCTGTCACCTCGTAAAACCGCAGAAAAAAACTAACTGCAAACGACGAACGTTTCGCACTCGCCGCTTAATCCGGTGAGCCTTGCAACAGTTGGCCGATAGGCTGGGCAAGGGGGTCGCAAGACTTCCAGGCTGCAAGGGAATTCATATTGGCTGGCATCACTCCGGGTACCTTGGGGTGGTGTGAGATTCAAGGGTACTGGC
>Ga0228700_1001782_pt1 | contig 12893 bp, 8 predicted proteins | sample McNCre317_Aug_MG_FD_178019 | JGI IMG/M metagenome (GOLD analysis project Ga0228700, IMG submission 178019) | Freshwater microbial communities from McNutts Creek, Athens, Georgia, United States - 3-17_Aug_MG | ecosystem: Environmental > Aquatic > Freshwater > Creek | place: USA: Georgia...
CCGCCCGTTCAACCGCAAGTACGAGTACTACTGGATTGTCCGCGCGATCACCAATCATTTGCTGCTGACTGGCCGTGGGAACGACTTTGTTCTGGGCGTTGCAGTGGTTACGCCGCTGGGCATCCAGTTGTCGGCGTTCACCAGTCAATTTGAGCTTGCTGATGTCGTTGACCGCAATCACGCATCGGCTTCATATAAGTTTTTCGCAGCCAAGACCCATGACGCTGACATGGGTGACATCTGGGTTGTGAAAGTAGTTCAGGAGAGCCTTGATGAGCAATTCATCAACTAACCCAGAGCAACTGGTCTCTGATCTTGCCCAGTTCACGGGCACCAACTACTACCACCGCATGTATGGGACATTCTTCCTGACTGATGGTGCCAAGTACCTTGCTGACAATGCTTCTTGCTACTGGCTTTTTGATCTGTACTGGAGCCACATCTGCTCCATCGTCCCAGCTGACAACGAGTTCACTGTGCTGAAGTTGACTGTGCAGGACGGCAAGGCATCCGCAGTCATTGAGGACGGTAACAACAACGCCATTGCAGGCCAGGACATTGAGTTCACTGACTTCCCCCTGCCAAGCATCACGCTGTACTGTTGTTGGTTTGGCGAGGGGTGGGTTGCAATGCTGCCCAGCGAGTACTGATTGGTTTGGTCATGTTCTGGCTGCCAAAACCATTCCTTCTCTTGTCCGTGGTGCCATCACTTGTGTTTGCAAGCGACTGGCGCAATGGTGATGCCTTGTTTGATACGCGGCCTATACGTGTTCAGACCGTCACGGTCACGTGGAAGTCTGTGCCTAATGTTCAGCAGGCTTGTGAAGGCATTAGCAAGCAGCGGGGCCTTGGCGGATTTGGCTATGCCGTTGATGCCTGTGCTTTCTGGCATAAGGATCAATGCCTGATCGTCACGGGACACCAGACCTCAATGCATCAGCTTGGACATGAGTTGCGGCATTGCTTCATGGGGTCTTTCCATTGAATGCCTTGATCACTCTAATCGCTCCGCTACTGCATTCACGACTTCAACAATCTTGCCTTGCGTTGTCTCATCCAAATCTGTCAGCTTGATCTGCTCCTCGTTCACCGCAATTAAAAATTGGTATGCGATGACAGGTTTTGATCTTCCTGCAGTTTTCAGAAAAGCTGTGTTTGCACTTGTGTAGGTTTGAGCTTCATCTTTCAGTACGTATTTTCTGAAGTCTTCACGTGAGAAGACATCTTCAATCCCGTTGCAATCTTTTATCTTGTATAACTTTTTCTTCGCTTCCTCTTCATCATCGCCAAAGAGATCGCGTTTCATGTTTTTGTAGACCCCGCGTCCTTGAGTATCGTCATCAAGTGCTACTACGAATTCCAATCCCCAACCTCTAAACATACTTGCCATGGCTTCCAACTTATTGACGCCAGAAGTCGCAACAAAATGCGCCTCCTTCGGCATTTCAGTTAGCTTCCAAAATGCCTTGAAGTAGTAGTAACCACTCATTTCCTCAAGCAAGACATTGTTTGTTTTCCTTATGACTTCTTGCTGGGTAAAGTCAGCACCCATTGCAGTCAATACGGGTGAAAGGGTATCGCTTGAAGCTGTACCTAGTCTATGTGCATCAATAACCACGGATGGGCTATCTTCATCACCGTCAGCTCGTTGTACTGCATGTACGCGATATAACTTGTCATATTCAATTAAATGAGGGCTATGAGTTGTATAAATCACCAGCGTATCTGCGCTCAACTTATTAATAAGCTTTAAAACATCTGCTTGGGCCTTCGAGTGCAGGTTGGCTCCTGGCTCATCAAGCAGAAAAATTCTTTTTCGCCCATTTTTTTCTGATGCTTTTAATTGTAAATAGAAAGACACAAACCAACGTACCCCTAAGCTTCGTTGCTTGGGATACAACCTCGTGTTTCCATCTGATATCCAAAATACAAGATGAGGCTTCCCGGATTTATCGCCTTGTGCTGCACCATGAATTTGATAATCAAATTCAAGACTTAGCTTCCCAGTTTTTCCAATAAGTTGACTCCAGAAACTATTGAAGTCATCGCTAATTTTCTTATTGGCTCTGTTGATGATCGTCTGGCGTGACCTTAACTCTACGCCTATAAGATCTTGAATTTCAATATCTGCAACTGCAAGAAAATTATTTGCTGCCTGAGCGCCTTCCCCAACAAGCTCTCCTGAGTCATTTATATCAACCTGGTTTGGAAGTAATCCAGATTGAGATTGAAACAATACAGCCTTTGGCAAGGACTGGTTAATTGCAACAGCGAGTGCTCCTATTTCAAGACCTTTTTTACTATTCTCAGTGGACTCTTCTTTAGGAGCCGTTTCTGTTTCACCATCGGATTCAGTTGATTCTTCAAGCTTCTCTCGCAATCCATCGTCAACTAGAGATACGTATGCCGCATATGCAGCTTTTCCATCTGATGATTTCTTCCATGTGTACTTGAGTGAGAGCTTATTTTTCTTCTCAGCCACATGTGCATCTAATATGGCAAGGTCACGCTCTTCAACTTCTTTGAGGTGCTCTTGAATTGCTATGCGTTCATAACTAACCTGCACCTCAAGCTCCGGTAGCCCCTCGTCAACTCTTGTGTCATCGGCGCTTAGTTTGGCACCACCAATCACGCAATTGATTGCGTCAAGCAAAGATGTTTTTCCGCTTTCGTTCTGCCCAACTAGGACAGTAACGCCGTCATGAGAAAGTGGGACCCACCCTGAATCCACAATGGATCGGAAATTTTTTACACGCACTGACAAGAGCTTCATACCGTCACGCACCCTTCATACCCAGATCTATCAACTTGCTAGATGGCATAGTAAAGCCATTCTTGTGACTTTTATAAACCAATAGCCTACTGCACCTCCAATCAGCCCGTAGCGCGGTTTTTTTGGCTGGAGGCTGGCTCGGGTGGCTGGGCGCAGAAAAAACGCTTGCAGGGCTGTTTTTAGCTTAAGCAGCCCAAAGCGCAGCCCCACCCGATGATGGGCGAAATCTTCAAATCAGGGTGATGGGGAATTTTTTGGGGAAAGTGCAGGGCTTGCGGGACAGTGTGTCAGACACCTTTTTGCAACCGTGCTGTAGGGCCCATGCGTACACGGTTTTAAATCTAAAGTACGCTTTTTCAATCCGCTGCTCTACCAACTGAGCTACCGGGCCAGAGAGATGAAATTATAGCATCATTTTTTTGCCAATCAGAGGCAGTCAATGCACGTCCTCACTGTTGCTCCAGAGCATTCCAAAAGGAAACACCCGTCGCGAAACTTGCGCAGCGTCACTGTAGGAGCGCGCAAAATAATGTGCGGTGACGTGATCGTCATCTTCATGACTTGACACTTCCCAAGGTCCTGTTTGACTGATGGATGCGAACGATTTGCCAGCAGGATCACTGTCCGCAAGCAAGAACCGGTTCTTTTGCGCTCGGGCGCAAGTATTGAGCACCTGCATGGCTCGCTCAACAACCGATTGACCACTGACAAAGGGGTTTGAACCTGCAGGGTTCGCAGCTCTGGCTTTGAGTTTGGCGACTGTTCCATCGTAGCCGGGGTGATTGCTCAAGGGCACATCAATGCGCCACTTCGCCGCCAGTTCACGCACGCGTTCGGTTTGCGCAATGTAGCTGTCGAGCCGTTGCAGATCTCGACCGAAATTGAATGAAGTTCCGCCCCAGATCATGGCTTTGTGTTTTTGTGGGCCGTTGCGCACATCAAACACTGGCGTGACAGTGCCCAAAGTGTGGCCAGGCGTGATGAGGAAATGGACCGTGGTATCGCCCAACGTCAGCGTATCGCCTTCGTTCACTGCAATATCACGCTTGGGCGGGCGATCCCACAATTTGGAGTCGAACTCCAGTTCAGTCTCCATCATCTTCCAGTCGATTTCGCTGGCCACGACGCGGGCACGGTAGCGCTCGGCGAGCATCTGCGCCCCACCATAGTGGTCACCATGCCCATGCGTGACCAGGATGTAGCGAATTTGTGCCGGATCCAGCCCAAGCTGGCGCATTCCACCTTCAATAAGGTCTACTGCTTCTTTGTTGTTGTTCAGCGCGTCAATGAGTATCAAGCCTTCGCTCGTCTTTAACACCCAGGCACTGACCCATGCCGACCCCACGTAATAGAGGTTGTCGAAGGCCTGCCCGGGCTCTGGCGACGGCTGCTGGATCAGCTTGGCCAGCATCTCATCCATGGCCGGACTGGGTACAGCGCGCACCGCCGGCTGCGGATTGCAGATGGGCATCAGGAATTTCAAGTCTTCGCCGGCAATGCGCCGCGCATCGCTCACCCGTTGATCGACCATCGTCTGCGTTGCAGGTGGCTCATGGGTTGCCGTTGTACACGCCACAAGCCCTGCCATAAACACACTTCCGACCAATACCGCTCGAATCATGTTGTCTCCTGATGATTGAATTTCTGAAGCGTCCACAACACACGTTCAGCGTGGTGCCAAGGATGGCCTCATATTACTCACGCCCCCAAGGCACTTGGTTGCACAGGCGACAGGGCCTAGGTTCTACGGACAACTCGCTCGAATGCCCTGGGGCATCCAAGCTGCGCTCCATCAAGCCGATTTTTTGCTGCGGGACAAGTCAACGCCCAGTTGTTTGAGCTTGCGGTAAAGGTGGGTGCGCTCCAGCCCGGTCTTTTCGGCCACACGGGTCATGGAGCCGCCTTCCTTGACCAGGTGGAATTCGAAATAGGCTTTTTCAAACGCATCGCGTGCTTCGCGCAGAGGTTTGTCCAGATCGAACTGCGGCTCCGGCGAGTGGCTGGGCACCTGGATCTGATCGGGAAAGTCTGCGGCGACATCGCCCAAAAGGGCTTGCCCTGGCGAGGCTTGCACGCTGGGGGCAGTGCTGGGCTTCGCCGTTTCGCGTGACAAGCCTTGTTCCACCGCCTTGAGCAGCTTTTGCAAGGTGATGGGTTTTTCAAGAAAGGCCTGGGCACCAATGCGCACGGCATCCACAGCGGTGTCGATGGTGGCATGTCCACTCATCATGATGACGGGCATGTTCAGCAACCCTGTCGCGGACCACTCTTTGAGCAAGCTCACGCCATCGGTATCGGGCATCCAGATGTCCAGCAGCACGAGGTCTGGGCGCATGCGCTGGCGGGCCTCGCGGGCCTGAGCCGCGTTTTCGGCCAGCTCCACTTGATGGCCTTCATCAAACAGGATTTCCGAGAGCAGGTCCCGAATGCCCAGTTCGTCGTCAACCACCAGAATGTTTGCCATGTTGCCAGTCGCTTTTTTGTGTTGCGGGATCAAGTCCCTGTGTGCGCGTTGCCCAGCACGAATGATAACGAGACTTGCGCCCCCATCACCCGCCCCTCTTCCACCACGTTACTCAGCTGGATGCGTGCGTGGTGTTCGTCGGCGATTTTTTTGACAACGGCCAAGCCCAAGCCCGTGCCCTTGGCTTTGGTGGTGACATAAGGCTCAAAGGCGCGTTGCAGGATACGCGGCTCAAAACCAGGGCCACTGTCCACCACAGACAACCGCACCCGATGGCGTTGTGCGTGCCATTCGGTGCGGATGGTGATGCGTGGCAGATGTTGCGGCGCAGTTTCGCAAGCATCTTGTGCGTTTTGCAGCAGGTTGTGCACCACCTGTCGCAGTTGCTGTGCGTCACCCATGATGGGAGGGCAAGCGGGATCGAGCTCGCGCTGAATTTCGATCTGCGCACCGCCTTCAGTGCCATACAAACTCAGCACATCGCCCACCAGGGCATTGATCTGCAGGGGTTTGAGCTCTGCAGCCGGCAAGCGGGCGTAATCCCTGAATTCGTTGACCAGCCGTTTCATGGCATCCACCTGGTCAACGATGGTGCGTACCGATTTGTGCAGCACGGCGGCATCGGTCTCTTGCAGCTTGCCATCGAGCTTGCGTTCGAGTCGCTCGGCCGACAGCTGGATGGGGGTAAGCGGGTTCTTGATTTCGTGTGCCAGTCGGCGCGCCACCTCGCCCCAGGCCTGGGTGCGTTCAGCCGAAACAATTTCGGAGATGTCATCAAACACCAGCAGGCGCATGCCATCGGGCAGCACCGCACCACGGGCCAGCAAAGTGACCGAGGACTGCATCACCCCGTGCCCCGATGCATGGAGTTCAAAAGACTTTTGCCAATGGTCGAGCTCGTGTGCTTCGGCCGATGTGCCCAGCTGCCCAAACGCCTGCAATACGCCTTTGGCAAAGTCTTGCAACTGCGGCAACTGGGTCAATGCCTGCGACTCGTACACCGCCACGGGTACACGCAAGATGCGTGTGGCGCCCGGGTTGGACGACAAGATGGTGCCCGAAGGGTCGAGCACGATGACCCCGGCCGTGAGGTTGTCCAGAATGGTCTGCAGGTTGGCACGCGCCTGGTCCAGTTGCTGCAGGCTGCGCTCGACTGCTGTGCGGGCATCGGCCAACTGCTGGGTCATGTCCGCAAACGACCGCGTCAACCCGCCCAGCTCGTCCTTGCTTTGCAAAGCCAGTTTGGGCGTCAGGTCACCCTTGGCCACTTGGCGCATGCCTTGGGCCAGCAAGAGCAGAGGTTGCGCCAGTTGGTTGCCCAGCAGCACCGCCAGCAAGATGGCCCCCAGCACCGCCAGAAACAGGCTGAGGGTCAACGTGCCGATGTACATGCGGCGAAGCCCTTCGCGGGCCAGGGCGCGTTCCTGGTATTCGCTGTTGACAGCCTGCACCTGCAGCGCGTTGCTGACCAGTGTAGATGGCAAGTCCTGCACCACCTGCAAGATACGCACATCGTCGTGCAAGGACAGGCCCAGTTGAGGCACCACGGCCAACACCTTGATGCGCGCCTGATTGGCCAGCACATCGGCTTCGTCCAGTCCTTCAATCCAGACCAGCAGCGATTTTTGGCGCGCTTCGCGGATTTGGCCAGACAGGGGTTTTTCAGGCCGGATCTGGAAACGAGACTGCCCAGCGCTGGCGATCAGGTGACCGTTGCCACTCCAAAGCAGCATGTCACGCGCGCTCAGTTGCTCGCGCAAGCGCTCCAAGGTCAGGCCTGCACTGGCATCAGGGGTATCGGCCAGTTGCAACGCAGCCTGTCGGCTCTTTTGCCCCAGGTCCTGGCTCAGCGTGTCCAGCGACACGCGGCCCAAGGTCAAGCCAGCCGCCAGTGCACCTTCCACCTTGGCGTCAAACCAGTTCTCAATCGACCGCGACACGAACTGGTAAGACACGGTGTAGATCAAGACCCCAGGCACCACTCCGACCAAGGCAAAAATGGCGGCCAGCTTGAGCAGCAAACGCGCACCAAACTGGCCGCGCCGCTGGCGCACCCACAAACGCACTGTGCCCACCACAATCGTGAGCAGCAAACCCACCGCCACGACCGCATTGGTCAGCAACAACCATTCGTAATTCTGGTTGGATCGCTCCAGCCGGTCGCTGGCCTGCGTCAGCAGCACCAACAAGCCCAGGCCGATCACCACCATGGCCGTCAGGCCCAGCGCCAGCACCCAGCGGCTGGTGCGAGAGTTCAGCAAAAGCCAGCGGCGGCTGCCTGGTACCTTGTCCATGTCAGCGCAAGACCTCGGGTGTGATGCGCAACTGTCGGCTCAGGTTGAGACTCCAGTCGGATTGGCTGCCCACACCAATCTGGAACGGACGCGGCAGCTGGGACATGTCGAGCCTGAAGCGGTAGTTCAGGTGCTGGCGCGCATCCGGGTCCATATCGCCCATGTCGGCCACTTTCCAGCCCGACTGGCGTCGAATGACGTCGAGTGCCGCCTGCAAACTCTCGTAAGTTTGAGCCAGACTGCTGCTGGCGCCACTGGCGTAAATGGGCTCACTGGCGACCTGCAAACGCCACTGGCGCGTGAGTGGCTGGTAAGCCAGTCGGTAATAACGGCTGACTTGTGCGATCTTGCGGTCATACCAGTACCAGCGGTCGCGGACGACTTCGGCTTCAGCCACAAAGTGAACGGCCACGCCTTTGACCAAAGCATCCTCGACCGTGGGGCCCAGATCGAATTTAAGTTGCACTTGCAGTTGCAAGGCCGCGTCATGCCGCTCGGCTAGCAGTTGCTCGATGTCTGCGGCCGCCCATGCAGGCCTGATCAGCACCATCAGGACCAGCAACACGGAGGCCAGACCCCAGGCCTCAAGGGCGAGGGGCCATCTTTTCCAGCAGCGCGTAATAAAAGCCGTCATGCTCACCCAATGGATTGTCACCGAGAGCCCCTCCCATCGGGGGCTGTCCGGGCATCAAATGTCCGGGCGAAGCCATCAAATGGGCCTGGGTGTTGCGCCGAAGAAACGCGGCCATGACCTCGTCGCCTTCGGTGCGGAACAAAGAGCAGGTGCAATACAACAACCGCCCACCGAGCGCCAGCAGCGGCCACAAGGTGTTCAGCAACGCCAGTTGGGTCTGGGCCAGTTGCGGGCTGTCTTCGGGTCGGCGCAGCCAGCGCACATCGGGGTGCCGCCGTCCAATGCCCGAAGCCGTGCAAGGCGCATCGAGCAAGATGGCATCGAAAAGCCGCCCATCCCACCACGACTGCGGTTCGTTGGCATCGGCTTGCAGCAGCTTGGCCGACAGGGACAGGCGCTGCAAATTCTGGTGGATGCGTTCGCAGCGTGCCGGATCGATTTCGAGTGCCAGCACTTCGGCGTCGGGACGCATTTCCAACAAATGCCCCGTCTTGCCACCTGGCGCCGCGCAAGCGTCCAGGATGCGCAGGCCTGGGCGTGTAGGCAGGCCCTGCAAGAGCAGGGGCGCTGCCACTTGGGCGGCCGCATCCTGCACCGACACGTCGCCCATGGCGAAACCGGGCAACTGGTGCACAGGCACGGCCTGCGCCAGTTGCAAGCCAGACGGCCCCACCGGCAGCCCCGAACCCAGACCCGCGTCTTGCAGGCGCTGCTGGTACTGCGCCACGCTGCCACGGCGCGCGTTCACACGCAAGGTCATGGGCGCGGCTTGGCGGGTGCGTTCAAGCAGTTCTTGCCAGTGCTGCGGGTAATCTTGCTGCAGCCGCTCGATCCACCACAGCGGGTGGTTCCAGAAAGCCTGCAGATCGGCATCGGTTTTCGTCACCAGCGCCTCGCGTTCGCGCAAAAAACGGCGCAGGCAAGCATTGATGAAACTGGCCTGAGCCTGAGTTTGCCTCTGGCGCCGCGCAGCCTCCACCGTCTGACTGACCAGGGTGTGCACCGAGTAAGGGGCCTGGGCCTCATCCCAGCCCAGGGCCAGGGCGCAGCACAGCAAGGCGTCCACCGCTGGCGGAGGTTTGCGGCTGGCCAACAGGGCACGCAAGGCACGCGCCCGCCCCAACTGTCGCATGGCCTGAAAGCTCAGCGCCTGCACGCCCGGGCGCAAGGTCGGCGGCACACGTTCCAGCAGGGCCGTGAGCGACTTGCCGGCCCCCACCGCCTGCACTGCGGCGGCGGTGTGCTGCAACAACTGCCACAGGGGTGGCGCCTGCGTGGGGGTCTTCATGCCAGCACCCCGCTTGTGGCCATGCGCGCCGGCAGGCGCAACACTTGCACCGGCTGCATGCCCAAACGGGCGGCCAGCCAACTGGCAGGCGCCTGTGCCAAGGCGGTGTTGTAGTTCTCGGCCGCCTGGTGGTAGGGCACCATGGCCGATGGGATGTTTTGCAGAATCCGCGACTGCGCCGACAGCAGGTGCGCACGCACGGTGTCGGGCACGCGCTGCGCCACATCGTCGATGCACTGCATCATGGCTTCGTGGCGTTGCAACAGTTTTTGCATGCTGCTGGCGTCCAGCCCCTGCTGCATGGCATCAGCCAAAGCCTCGACCATGGCTTCACCAACTTCCTCCAGCGCCTGCAGGTCATCGGCTTCAGACGACCAGGCCAAGATCTGGCGCGCCGACACTGCGGCCTGAAAGCGCATGAGTCGCTTGAGCCAGACGGTGTCCACTGTGCCCCACTGGCGCAGCACCTCGGCACGCAAGCGACTCAGCCGGTTGTGTGCGCCCACAGCCCAAAACAGCACCAGGGCCAGCACCCCACCGAAGATCAACCAGGCCATGCCAGCACACTCCACAGGCTTGAATAAAAAAAGCCCCCGCACCGCATGCGGCACAGGGGCTGGGCGGTATCACCCGTTCAAGGGCGATGCAGATTTCAGGCTTCGCCGCCTTCGATGGCCGCATCGGCCGAAGCCTCGCCACCGGCCAGTTCGGCCTCTTCGGCCTCGGCGATGGCGCGGCGCTCGGCCTCGTCCATTTCGTCCTTGACCTTGCGCGCCTGGTGGTAAGCCAGACCGGAACCCGCCGGGATCAGGCGACCCACGATGACGTTTTCCTTGAGGCCACGCAGCTCGTCGCGCTTGCCCATGATGGCCGCTTCGGTCAGCACACGGGTGGTTTCCTGGAAGGAAGCCGCCGAGATGAACGAGTCGGTGGACAGCGAGGCCTTGGTGATGCCCAGCAGCAGGTTGCTGTAGGTCGCCGGAATCTTGCCGTCCTTCTGCAGCGCTTCGTTGGTGTTGAGCATTTCGGAACGCTCGACCTGCTCGCCAGCGATGTAGGTCGATTCGCCCGGGTTCTCGACGACCACGCGACGCAGCATCTGGCGAACGATCACCTCGATGTGCTTGTCGTTGATCTTCACGCCCTGCAAACGGTACACGTCCTGCACTTCGTCCACGATGTAGCGTGCCAGCTCTTCGATGCCCAGCAGGCGCAGGATGTCCTGCGGGTCGGCCGGGCCGTCGACGATGCTTTCGCCCTTGTTGACCACCTGGCCTTCGTGCACCAGGATGTTCTTTTCCTTGGGCACGAGTTCTTCCCAGACCTTGCCGTCCGGATCGGTGATCTGCAGACGCACCTTGCCTTTGGTTTCCTTACCGAAGGACACGGTACCGGTGATTTCGGCCAGCACGCCTTTGTCCTTGGGCGAGCGGGCTTCGAACAGCTCGGCCACACGCGGCAGACCGCCGGTGATGTCTCGCGTCTTCTGGCCTTCGACCGGGATACGGGCCAGCACTTCGCCGGGGCCCACGTCCTGGCTGTCGCGCACCTGGATCAGGGCGCCGACCTGGAAGCCGATCGTCACCGAGTGGTCGGTGCCGGGGATCTTGACTTCTTTGCCGTTGCCGTCGATCAGCTTGACCTGCGGACGCACCACCTTGGCAGAACCACGGCGTTTCGGGTCGATCACCACCAGGGTGGACAGACCGGTCACTTCGTCGACCTGCTTGGCCACGGTCAGGCCTTCTTCCACGTTCTCGAATTTCACCTGACCGGCGAATTCGGTGATGATGGGTCGGGTCAGCGGGTCCCAGTTGGCCAGGACGGTGCCGGCCTTGATGGTCTGATCGGCCTTGACCGACAGGATGGCACCGTAAGGCACCTTGTGGCGTTCACGCTCGCGGCCGTGTTCGTCGTGGATGACGATCTCGCCGGAACGGGCAATCACCACCAGTTCGCCCTTGGAGTTGGTCACGTAGCGCATCGTGGCGTTGAAGCCAATGATGCCGTTGGACTTGGCTTCCACGCTGGAGGCCACGGCTGCACGCGAAGCCGCACCACCGATGTGGAAGGTACGCATGGTCAGCTGCGTGCCGGGTTCACCGATGGACTGGGCAGCGATCACACCGACGGCTTCGCCGTTGTTGACCAGACCGCCGCGACCCAGGTCGCGACCGTAGCAACGGGCGCACAGGCCAAAGCGGGTTTCGCAGGTCAGCGCGGTGCGGACCTTGACTTCGTCGACGCCCGCGGCTTCGAGTTCATCGATCAGGTCTTCTTCGAGCATGGTGCCCGCAGTGGCCAGCACGGCGCGGGTCTCGGGGTGCAGCACGTCTTCGGCAGCGGTGCGGCCCAAGATACGGTCGCGCAGCGACTCGATCACTTCACCGCCTTCGACGATGGCGCGCATCAGCGAACCGTTGGAAGTGCCGCAATCGTCTTGCGTCACCACCAGATCCTGCGTCACGTCCACCAGACGGCGGGTCAGGTAACCGGAGTTGGCCGTCTTCAAAGCCGTGTCGGCCAGACCCTTACGGGCGCCGTGCGTGGAGATGAAGTACTGCAGCACGTTCAGACCTTCACGGAAGTTGGCCGTGATGGGGGTCTCGATGATGGAGCCGTCTGGCTTGGCCATCAGGCCGCGCATGCCGGCCAGCTGACGGATCTGGGCGGCAGAGCCGCGGGCACCCGAGTCGGCCATCATGTAGATGGAGTTGAACGATTCCTGTTCGACTTCCTTGCCATGGCGGTCGATGGTCTTTTCCTTGCGGAGTTGGTCCATCATCACCTTGGAGACGGCGTCACCGGCCTTGCCCCAGATGTCCACCACCTTGTTGTAGCGTTCGCCAGCCGTCACCAGACCCGAGACGTATTGCTGCTCGATGTCTTTCACTTCCTTTTCGGCTTCGGTGATGATGCTGTGCTTCTCGGGCGGCACCAGCATGTCGTCGATGCCGATCGAAATACCGGCGCGGGTGGCCAGACGGAAACCGTTTTGCAGCAGCTTGTCGGCAAAGACCACCGTCTCCTTGAGACCGCACTTGCGGAAGGAGATGTTGATCAGCTTGGAGATTTCCTTCTTCTTCAGCGCCTTGTTCAGGTTGCTGAAAGGCAGGCCCTTGGGCAGGATTTCGGACAGCAGCGCACGGCCCACGGTCGTCTCGACCATGTTGGTGGCGGCAGTGAATTCGCCCGTGGTCTTGTCCTTGGTCCACTCGGTCAGGCGCACATTGATCTTGGCGGTCAACTCGACCACGTCAGCATCCAGCGCGCGCTGCACCTCACCCACGTCGGCGAAGATCAGGCCTTCGCCTTTGCCGTTGATGCGCTCACGGGTCGTGTAGTACAGACCCAGCACCACGTCTTGCGAGGGCACGATGGAGGGTTCACCCGAGGCGGGGAACAGCACGTTGTTGGAGGCCAGCATCAGCGTGCGGGCT
>Ga0228700_1001783_pt1 | contig 12885 bp, 9 predicted proteins | sample McNCre317_Aug_MG_FD_178019 | JGI IMG/M metagenome (GOLD analysis project Ga0228700, IMG submission 178019) | Freshwater microbial communities from McNutts Creek, Athens, Georgia, United States - 3-17_Aug_MG | ecosystem: Environmental > Aquatic > Freshwater > Creek | place: USA: Georgia...
TATGGCGGCCTGGCCGATGTGCGCGCCCGCGTGCTGCGCCATGTGACGGATGCTTTTCGCGAAGACCCGGTGCGCATCCTGCGCGTGGCCCGGTTTTCCGCGCGCTTTGCCGACTTCCATGTGGCGGCAGAAACCATGGCCTTGATGCGGGACATGGTGCGGGGTGGCGAGCTTGACCACCTGGTGCCCGAGCGGGTCTGGCAGGAGCTGTCGCGTGGCCTGATGGAGGCGCAGCCCTCGCGCATGTTTGCCGTGCTGCGGGACTGCGGTGCGCTCAACCGCCTGCTGCCCGAGCTGGACCGCCTCTGGGGCGTGCCGCAGCGGGCCGACTACCACCCCGAGGTGGATACCGGCGTGCATGTGATGCTGGTGCTGGACATGGCGGCCCGGCTGAAGGCCGGCCTGGCCGTGCGCTGGGCCTGCCTGATGCACGACCTGGGCAAGGGCACCACGCCTGCCGACGTGCTGCCGCGCCATATCGGCCATGAGGGCCGCAGCGTGAAGTTGCTCCAGACGGTGTGCCAGCGCCTGCGGGTGCCGCTGGAGTGCCGCGAACTGGCTGAGGTGGTGGCGCGCGAGCACGGCAACATCCACCGCTCCGATGGGCTGGGCAGTGATGCCCTGCTGCGCCTGCTGGAGCGCTGCGATGCCCTGCGCAAGCCAGCGCGTATGGCCGATATCCTGCTGGCCTGCGAGTGCGATGCCCGGGGTCGCACCGGCTTTGAAGACAGTACTTATGCACCCCGGCCCCGACTGCTGCAGGCCCTGCAGCAGGTGCTGGCCGTGGCTACTGCGCCCATTGCCGCGACCGCTGCCGCCCAGGGCGCCAAGGGGCCACAGGTTGGCGCGGCCATCCGCCAGGCGCGCCTGCAGGCACTGGCCGCCGCCTAGCACAGGCGCCCGCGGGTCGCCCCTTTTTGCGTACTAGCGTTTCCCCTAATGCGGGATTTTGAAGAATGCCGTGATACTTGGTTTACTGTCCGAACTAAATCGTGGTCACACGCTTGGCAGGTCAGGAATCCAATCAATACAGGCGCCCATACCGGGCTTTTTTCTGGAGACACGCATGAAATTCAAACGTCAACTTACCGCACTGGCTTTCGCCATGGCAGCAGGTTCCTCTTTCGCGCAACTGGTGGTCGGCGTGAGCTACGACGCCTTCCAGGAAGAACGCTGGAAGACTGACGAAGCCGCCATCAAGGCCGAGCTGGCCAAGTCGGGCGCCAAGTACATCATGTCCGATGCCGGCGCATCCACCGAGAAGCAACTGACCGACATCGACGGCCTGATCGCCAAGGGTGCCAAGGTCCTGATCATTCTGGGCCGCGACAAAGACGCCATCCTGCCCGCCGTGGCCAAGGCCAACCAGCTGAAGATCCCAGTGATCGCCTATGACCGCCTGTTCGAAGCTCCTGGCGTGACCTACATCACCTTCGACAACAAGGAAGTGGGCCGCATGACCGCCCGCGCCATCCTGTCAGTCAAGCCCAAGGGCAACTTCGCCATCATCAAGGGTGACCCGGGCGATGCCAACGCCAACTTCCTGCGCGAAGGCCAAGGTGAAGTGCTGGCTGCTTCTCTGAAGAGCGGCGATGTGAAGATCGTCGGTGAAGAGTACACCGCCGGCTGGAACCCCCAGAACGCTCAGAAGAACATGGAACAGATCCTGACCAAGAACGGTAACAAGATCGACGCCGTGATCTGCCAGAACGACGGCATGGCCGGTGGCGTGGTTGCTGCCCTGACCGCCAAGGGTCTGCAAGGCATTCCGGTTTCCGGCCAGGACGGTGACCTGGCTGCGCTGAACCGCGTGGCCCTGGGCACCCAGACCGTGTCGGTGTGGAAGAACTCCGCTGACCTGGGCACCGCTGCCGCGAAGGCCGCTGTGGAGCTGGGCGCTGGCAAGCCGGTGACCGGCGCTGCCGACTGGGCTGGCGGCGAGAAGAAGGTGACCCTGAAGTCCATCTTCCTGAAGCCCATTCCCGTCACCCAGGCCAACCTGGACGTGGTGCTGAAGTCCGGCCACATCAAGAAGGAAGAGCTCTGCAAGGGCGTGGACGCTTCCAAGGTTGCCGTCTGCAAGTAAGCCGCCCGGCTGAACGCGGCTAGCCACAGCGGCGCGCCCTGCGCGCTCCTTGTGGCGGCTCCAAACATCCTGCACCGCGGGCCGGGCGACAGCCTTCTGCCCGCGGTTCTTTTTGGGATGTCCAGTTTCTCATCTGCTTGGGAGCGCTCTCCATGAATCAAACATTGCAAAACCTCAAGCACTCTGCGGTCGATTGGCGCATGGTGCTCATGACAGCGGTGCTGGTGGTGACCACCATCATCTTCAACGTGCTGTCTGGCGGCATCTTCTTCACCGCCGAAAACCTCTACAACATTGCACAGCAGACCGCCGTGGTTGGCATCATGGCCACCGTGATGGTGCTGATTATCGTGGCCCGCCACATCGACCTTTCGGTCGGCTCGGTCATGGGCTTTGTGGGCGTGCTGATCGCCTTCCTCATGTACACCCTCAACTGGTCTTGGCCGGCAGCCTGCCTGGCCGGCCTGGCGGCCGCCATTGCGGTGGCCATGTACCAGGGCGCCCTGACCGCGTTTGTCGGCGTGCCCTCCTTTGTGGTCACCCTGGGCGGCCTGATGTCCTTCCGCGGTGCGGCCTACCTGGTGGCCGACGGCAAGACCCAGCCCATTTCGGATGCCTTCTTCCTCAAGCTCGGTGGCGGCTTCAACGGCGGCATCGGCACCAGCGCCAGTTGGATGCTGGGCGGCGTGATCAGCCTGGGCATCGTTCTGTCCATGCTGGCCCGCCGGCGCGCCAAGCAACGCTACGAAGTGCCGACCAACCCCTTTCTGGTGGACGTGGCGCTGGCCCTGATTCCCATTGCCGTCGTACTGGGATTCGTGGCTGTGATGAACGCCTACCAGATCCCCGGCAAGGACGACGCCCAGGGCGTGCCCATCCCTGTGCTGATCTGGGGTGCCGTGGCCGTGTTCATGGCCTTCCTGGTCAAGCGCACCCGCTTTGGCCGCTATGTGTTCGCCATGGGTGGCAACCCCGATGCCGCCGCACTGGTGGGTATTCCGGTCAAGCGCGTCACCATGCTGCTGTTCCTCTTGCTGGCCGTGCTCACCACCATTGCCGCCATCGTGGCCATCTCGCGCCTGAATGCCGGCACCAACTCGCTGGGCACCAACGCCGAACTGCTGGTGATTGCCGCCACCGTGATCGGCGGCACCGCATTGGCCGGCGGCAGCGGCACCATCCTTGGATCGGTGCTGGGTGCGCTGATCATGCAATGCATTGACAGCGGCATGCTGCTGCTGGACGTGTCCATCGGTATGCGCTACGTGATCATCGGCCAGGTGCTGATCGTCGCCGTGGTGTTTGATGTGGCCTATCGCAAATGGACTGGAGACGTACTGTGAGCACCGAAACCCATAACGCAGAAGCGGCGGCCAAGCGCGCCAAGGCCGATCCCAACAAATGCCTGGTCGAGCTGCGCAACATCAAGAAGGCCTTCGGCGGCGTGCACGCCGTGGACGATGTGTCCATCAACCTCTACCCCGGTGAGGTGGTGGCGGTGCTGGGCCACAACGGTGCCGGCAAGTCCACGCTGATGAAGATGCTGGCCGGCGCCTACCCGATCGACAGCGGTGATGTCATCATCAACGGCGAGAAGTCGCATATCCGCACCCCGGCGGATGCGCAGGCCGTGGGCATCGAGTCCATCTACCAGACGCTGGCCCTGGCCGACAACCTGGATTCGGTGGCCAACCTGTTCCTGGGCCGTGAGTTGCTGACCAAGTGGAACACCCTGGACGACCACCGCATGGACGCCGATGCCCGCAAGGTCTTCCAGCGCCTGAACAAGAACTTCAAGAACTACCACACGCCGGTGCGTCGCCTCTCGGGCGGCCAGCGCCAGGTGGTGGCGATCTCACGCGCCATCTACTTCAATGCGCAGATCCTGATCATGGACGAACCCACCGCGGCCCTGGGCCCGGAGGAAACCGCCATGGTGGCCAAGCTGATCGAGCAGCTCAAGGCCGAAGGCGTGGGCATCTTCCTGATCAGCCATGACATGCACGATGTGTTTGCCCTCTCGGACCGCCTGTCGGTCATGAAGAACGGCAAGCTGGTGGGCACCTACAAGACCGCGGACGTGACCGAGGACGAGGTGCTGGGCATGATCATCCTGGGCAAGAAGCCCGAGGGCAAGCCGCAGACCGAACGCCCGGCGCGCTAAGGGTGCGGGCCTAGCCTGGGGATGGACTGCGATCGGTAGCACGGTATGAAAGCCACCGGCGATCTGCAACTGCTCAAGCGGATAAACCGCAGCGTGCTGCTGCGCCTGATCCGCAGCCAGCCTGACCTCTCGCGGGCGCGGCTGGCGCTGCTCAGCGGCCTCACCAAGTCCACGGTGAGCGCCCTGGTGCGCGAGCTGCTGGACGAGCACTGGCTCAGCGAAGCGGCCGAGCCCGTGGCCACCCAGGGCCTGGGGCGGCCTTCCACGCCGCTCAACATCGACAGCCAGCGCCGCGTGCTGATTGGTATCGAGATTGCCGTGGACTGCCTGCGGCTGGTCTGTGTCTCGCTCAGTGGCGCCATCCTCACCCATACCGAGCTGCCCTTGCAGGACCGCAGCCCCGAGAACGCCTGTGCCTTGCTGGGCCAGCTGGTGCAGCCCCTGTACCGCCAACTGCAGGAGCGCCAGCTGCTGCTCTCCGGCGTGGGTGTCTGCCTGCCGGGTGCGGTGGACGAGTCTTTGGGCCTGGTGCGTCTGGCGCCCAACCTGGGCTGGCGCGACGTTCCGTTTCGCGCCATGGTGGCTGCCGAGTTCGAGCGCCTGGGCCTGTATGTGGACAGCGTGCAACTGCAAAACGATGCCGATGCCGCAGCCCTGGGCGAATACGAATTCGGCGGCGGCAGCAGCGATGATCCGCTGATCTTCGTGAACTGCGATGTCGGCCTGGGCGCTGGCATTGTGCTCAACGACCGCCTGTTCACCGGTTTTCTGGGGGCAGCGGGCGAGATCGGCCACAGCATCCTGCAGGTGGACGGCCCCCTGTGCTCCTGCGGCCGCAAAGGCTGTGCTGAGGCCTTTGTGGGTGCGCGTGCGCTGGCCAAGCGCCAGGGGGTGGAGCGGGCCGGCCAGTACCTGGGTGTGGTGTTGCAAAACCTCGATGCCATGTTCAACCCGCACCTGATCGTGATTGGCGGGCGCTCCTGCATCGAGCACCCGCGCCTGATCGACGATGCCCGCGCCGCGCAGCAGGCCTATGCCCAGGCTGCTGGCCTGCAGGCGCCCCTGGTGCGGGCCGCCCGCTTTGGCCTGCAGGCCGCAGCGGTGGGGGCGGCCGCCATGGTGCTGCACCAGTTTTTGCGGCCCATGCTCAAGGAGGCCCCTGCCGTGGCCCTGGCGGCTTGAACCCGCTGCGGCAGATCGCCTGATGAGACAGTAGGATGGGGCCCCGACCAGGGCTGAGCGAACATCAATGTGCAAGGAAAGTCTATGAAAAAAGTCGTATGGGGCGTGCTAAGCACCGCCAAGATCGGTTGGGAAAAAGTCATTCCCGCCATGTTCAAGAGCGCGCACTGCGAGCTGCGCGCCATGGCCTCGCGCGACCTGGCGCGTGGCCGCGCCTGGGCCGACAAGCTGGGCATTCCGGTGGCTTACGGCAGTTACGAGGCGCTGTTGGCCGACCCCGAGATCGAGGCCATCTACAACCCCCTGCCCAACCACGAGCATGTGCCGCTCACCCTGGCCGCAGCGCGCGCGGGCAAGCATGTGCTGTGCGAGAAGCCCGTGGCCCTGAACGCCAACGAGGCCGCGCAACTGCGCGAGGTGGCCGACAAGGTGCACATCATGGAGGCCTTCATGGTGCGCTTTCACCCGCAGTGGCTCACGGTGCGTGAGCGCGTGCAGAGCGGCGCCCTGGGCGAGGTGCGCTCCATCCACAGCTATTTCTCCTACTTCAACCGCGATGCGGGCAACATCCGCAATATGGCCGACATTGGCGGTGGTGCGCTGTATGACATTGGCTGCTACCCCATCGTCACCGCACGCTTTCTGTTTGGCTGCGAGCCCCAGCGCGTGATTGCCCTGGTGGACCGCGATGCGCAGTTCCAGACCGACCGCATGGTCAGCGGCCTGCTGGACTTCGGCGGTGGCCGCCGCCTGGACTTCACCGTCTCCACCCAGACCGTGCCCTACCAGCGGGTGCAGGTCTGCGGCACCGAAAAGCGCCTGGAGGTGGAGATTCCCTTCAACGCCCCGCTGGGCGGCAGCACCAAGCTGCACACCGATGACGGCCGCCGTCTGGATGGTGGCTCCACCAGCACCGAGGTGGTGCCCGAGTGCGATATGTACACCCTGGAGATCGACGCCTTCTCGCGCGCGGTGCGCGGCGAGATCGCCCTGCCATACGGGGTGGAAGACGCCATTGCCAACATGCGCGTCATCGATGCTTTGTTTGCTTCTGAAAAGACCGGCGCCTGGGTCACGGTCTGACCCCTTGGCCCTCATTCGAAAATACTCCGTGCAACACACTCATTCTGCGCAGCGGCCCCACCGCGCGAGGCGCACCGCCCTGGTTACAGCACTTGCCGCGTTGCAAGGCCTGGGCCTGGGCATGCTGCCCGCCCAGGCTGCTGACACGCCACCCCTGGCCATTCCCCACTTTGTGGAAGAGACCGACACCGCCGGCCTGCAGATCCGCTATGATGGCCAGGACGAGTTCATGGTGGGCGGCGGCGTGGCCACCTTTGACTGCGATGGCGATGGCCTGCCCGAGGTCTACGTCACCGGCGGCGTGAACAAGGCCAAGTTCTACCGCAACAAGAGCCGGCGCGGCGGCCCCATCCAGTTGAAGGAGGAGCGCTCGGGCCTGGAGCTGACCAGTGCCACCGGCGCCTATCCGCTGGACATCGATGGCGACGGCAAGACCGACCTGGTGGTGCTGCGCGTGGGCGAGATCGAGGTCTTCCGCGGCCTGGGCCAGTGCAAGTTCGAGCGCGCCAATGCCTTGTGGAACATCCCCGACAACAACGACTGGCACACCGCCTTCTCGGCCACCTGGGAGAGGGGCAACAGCATGCCCACCCTGGCCATTGGCAGCTACTACGACCGTGGCCGCCCCGACTTCCCCTGGGGCACCTGCACCCCCAATTTGCTGTTGCGCCCCGATGCGACGGGCAAGAAGTACGCCGCCCCCGAGCTGCTGAGCCCGGGCTACTGCGCGCTGTCCATGCTGTTCTCGGACTGGAACCGCTCGGGCCAGGCCTCACTGCGCATTGCCAATGACCGCGAGTACTACAAGGGCGGCCAGGAGCAGCTGTGGAAGGTGACCCCCGGCCAGAGCCCACGCCTGTACACGGCCGAAGAGGGCTGGAAGCGCCTGCAGGTCTGGGGCATGGGCATAGCCAGCCACGACGTGGATGGCGACGGCCTGCCCGAAGTCTTCATCACCAGCATGGCCGACAACAAGTTCCAGAAATTGGAACACGGCGCCAACCAGCCGAGCTATGTCGACCAGGCCTACAAGCGCGGCATCACCGCCCACCGGCCCTATGTGGGGGGTGACATCCACCCCAGCACCGCCTGGCATGCGCAGTTTGCCGATGTGAACAACGACGGCTATGCCGACCTCTTCGTGGTCAAGGGCAATGTCTCCACCATGCCCGACTTTGCCATCCTGGACCCCAACAACCTGCTGCTGGGCGAGCCCGACGGCCACTTCACCGAAGTGGGCCAGCAGGCCGGCATGGCCAGCTTCCTGCGCGGTCGCGGCGGCATGCTGGTGGACCTCAATGGCGATGGCCTCCTGGACATGCTGGTGGTCAACCGCATGGACAAGGCGCAACTGTGGCGCAATGTGGGCGCCGGCACGCCCGACCAACCCCAAGCCATGGGCCACTGGCTGCAACTGCGATTGCACCAGGACAGCGGCAATGCAGACGCAGTGGGCGCCTGGGTGGAGGTGGACCTGGGCGGGCGCATCGTGCGCGAAGAGCTCACCGTGGGCGGAGGACACGCCAGCGGCAACCTGGGCTGGATGCACTTCGGCCTGGGCCAGGCCCAGGAGGCCAAGCTGCGCGTGCAGTGGCCCGGCGGCAGCTGGAGCGACTGGGTGAGCGCCGCTGCCGACCGTTTCTATGTCCTCAACCGTGAGACCGGCCTTGCCGCCTGGAAGGCACCATGAGCTACCTGATTCCCTCGATTGCGCCGGCCCTAGCCCAGCGCCGGCACAGCGCCAAGGCTTGGGCTTTGAAAGCGTCCGCCGTGGCCCTGGCTGCCATTGCCGCCGTGGCCTACTGCCCGCATGGCTACGCGCAAAGCGCTGCGCCTGCGGCCACGCTGGTGGCGGCCAAGCCCGAAGGCGCATTGGTGGCGGCCAAGCCCGCCAGTGCCTTCAGCTCCAATGTGGTCTATGACTGGATCTACCTGGACCTGCAGATCATCCAGCAGACCCCGGGCTTCAGCCCGCCGGTGGCCGCACGCGCCCTGGGCTACCTGGGCCTGGCCCTGTACGAGGCTGTGGTGCCGGGCATGCCGGGCTACCAGAGCCTGGCCGGCCAGCTCAATGACTTAAGCTCCCTGCCCTGGGCCCAGCCCGATGAACCGCTGCACTGGCCCACCGTGGCCAATGCTGCGCTGGCCACCATGAGCCGCATGATGTTCCCCACGGCCAGTGCCGAGAACAAGGGCAAGATCGACCTGCTGGAGCGCAACCTGCCCATCAAGTACAGCCAGGACTTCAACCCCAGCACCATCACCGCCGACATCAGCAACCGCTCGGAGACCTTTGGCAAGCTCATGGCCATGGCCATCATGACCTGGGCGCGCACCGATGGCGGCCACGAGGGCTGGGGCCCGCTGCGCAAGGACCGCCCGGCCTGGGTCCCACCCAGCGGCACCGGCAAGTGGTCGGCAACACCCCCGACCTTTGCGCCGGCCCTGCTGCCCTACTGGGGGCAGAACCGCCCCTTCGTCATCAAGAAGGCCTCGGACTGCCAGGCCACGGTGCCGCCTGTGTATTCCGAGGAGCCGGGCTCGGCCTTCTACAAGGAGGGGCTGGAGGTCTACCAGATCAGCAATGCCGCCACCCAGGAGCAGCGCCAGTTCGCCCTGTACTGGGCCGATGACCCGGGCAAGACGCCCACGCCCGCCGGCCACTGGGCCTATATCGCCAACGATATTCTCAAGCTGCGCAAAGCCAATCTGGCCACCGCCGCCGAGACCTTTGCACGGCTGAACATGGCCATGTCGGATGCCTTTGTGGCGGCCTGGCACACCAAGTACACGCTCAACATCATCCGCCCGGTGACCTATGTGCAGCTGGGCATCGACAGCAACTGGGTGCCTACTTTGCTGCCCACGCCGCCCTTCCCGGACTACCCCTCGGGCCACTCGGTGCAAAGCAGTGCGGCCTACACCGTGCTGGAGCAGCTCTTTGGTGCGGACACCCCCTTTGTGGACAACACCCACAACGACCGGGGCTGGGGCCCGCGCACCTTCAAGAACTTCAAGGCCGCTGCCGATGAGGCTGCACTCTCCCGCATGTACGGTGGCATCCACTACCGCTTCTCAATCGAGGGCGGCAAGCCCCAGGGGCAGTGCACCGCCAAGGCGGTGATGGCGCTTCAATTCAAACGCTGACCCTAAAGCCAGGGGCGTCGCCCTGTGCACATGCCATGGGGCAGAGTCCCACTCGCATCTCGGGTAAACCCGTATTGCGCAACCTAAATTGCATTGCAAAATAAATAGCAATTTATATTGCAAAACCAACACCCGGCACGCTTCAAAGCATGCGCGTCCGAGCGCTTGTCCAGCATGCGTTCGCTTTTGCAAGTGAAACACATCCCCGGGGTCGGCCGTGGGCTTGAAGGGAAGTGTCGAATCCGACCAGTTCGACAACAGCGATTTTAAACTTGGAGACGTGTATGAATATGAAGCGTAAGGCGCTTTTTGCTGCTGTGGCAGCTGTGCTGGCCGGTAGCGCCATGGCAGGTGACCGGTATGTATTTATCGGCCACTCGCCTGACTCGGACTCGTGGTGGAACACCATCAAGAATGCGCAAAAGCAAGCCGCCGAAGATTTTGGCGTTACCGTCGACTTCAGAAATCCTCCCAATGGCGACTTGGCCGACCAAGCCCGCTTGATTGAACAGGCCGCCGCGCAAAACTACGACGGCGTTGTGGCAACCATTGCCGACCTGAGTGTGTTGCAAAGCTCACTCAAGCGCGTGACGGACAAGAAGATTCCCCTGATCACTGCCAACTCCGGAACCCATTCTGAAAGCGAAAAGCTGTCGGCCATCATGCATGTGGGCCAACCTGAATATGCCGCTGGCAAAGCAGCCGGTGACCGTGCCAAGGCAGCCGGCGTGAAGAGTTTCCTGTGCGTGAACCACTTTGCCGCAAGCAACGCTTCCTGGGACCGCTGCCATGGCTTTGCCGACGGCATCGGCGTGGACTTCAAGAAGTCTTCGATTGATTCCGGCACCGATCCCACCACGGTGGAGTCCAAGGTCAGCGCCTTCCTGCGCCAAAACCCCAAGACCGAGGCCATCCTGACACTGGGCCCGGACTCGGCATCGCCCACCTTGCGCGCAGTGGAGAAGATGGGGCTCAACGGAAAGATCTACTTCGGCACCTTTGACCTGTCGGACGACATTACGCGCGGCATCAAGAGCGGGACCATCAATTTCGCGATTGACCAGCAACCCTACATCCAGGGCTACATCCCGATTGCTGTATTCGCTTTGATGAAGGAACAAAAAACCACCGATCTCGCCAAAGTCATGGCCAGCCTGAAGACCGATGCCCGCGTGCAGAAGCGCCTCAAGGCCTACAGCCTGGAGCCCATCTACGGTGCACGCCATATTGACTCCGGCCCTGGCTTTGTCACCAAAGACAACATCGCCACGGTTGAAAAGTACGCCGGCCAGTACCGCTAAGGCATTCGCCTGACGCCGGCGCCTTCGCGCTGGCTTCTGCCACCCTGGGCGTGTGCTGCATGCGCACGCCCACCCTTTGGATTATTTAAAAGAGAACCCATGTCCATATCCCGCGCGAGTGATGTGCAAGGAAGCACCCCCTCTTTGCCACCCGGTGATGAACGTATCCGGCAGGTAGGTGCCTTCAAGCAGATTCTGTCCCGCCCCGAATTTGGCGCGCTGGCCGGTACCGTTCTGGTCTTTCTCGTCTTCGGGACCGTTGCCGGCTCGGGCATGTTCAGCTCGGAAGGCGTCATCAATTGGACGACCGTGGCAGCCTATCTGGGCATCGTCTCCGTGGGTGCAGCCCTGCTGATGATTGCCGGCGAGTTCGACCTCTCGGTGGGTTCCATGATTGGATTCAGCGGCATGATGCTGGCCATACCGGCCCTGTACTGGGGCTGGCCCATGTGGCTGTCGGCCGTGTTTGCCCTGGCATTGTGTGCGGCCTTGGGTTGGCTCAACGGCTACCTGGTCATCCGCACCGGCCTGCCCTCTTTCATCGTCACCCTCGCCTCCTTCTTCATCCTGCGGGGCCTGTCGCTGGCGCTGTCCATCATGTTCACGGGCAAGACCATCATCTCCTCCAACGGCGACCTGCTGATCAAGGACCTGATGATGAAAGACCCCATTGTCTCCACCCTGTTCTACGGTTACTGCTTCACCGACCTCTTCAATGCACTGGCACACGCCGGCATGATGGCCGCCCGCGACGACGGTGGCGCACTGGCCATCGGTGTGCCCAAGGCCGTGCTGTGGTGGATCGTGCTCTCGGGTGTGGGCGCCTTTGTGCTGGGCCGCATGCGCATGGGCAACTGGATTCTGTCCATAGGGGGCGATTCCAATGCCGCGAAAAATCTGGGGATTCCGGTTGCGAAAGTGAAGATCGGCCTGTTTGTATTCACGGCCCTGTGCGCCACCCTGTTCGCCATCCTGCAGGTGGCGGATGCCGGCTCGGCCTCGGCCGACCGCGGTGTGCAAAAGGAGTTTGAAGCCATCATTGCAGCGGTGATTGGCGGCTGCCTGTTGACCGGCGGCTACGGCTCAATTGTCGGCACCATGTTTGGCGCACTCATCTTCGGCATGGTGCAGATCGGCATTGGCTACACCAGCATCGACAACAGCTGGTACCGCGTTTTCCTGGGTCTGATGCTGCTGCTTGCGGTGGTGTTCAACAACTACATACGTCGCCGCTTTGTTGGCGTGAAGCACTGAAGGAGCGCGGCCATGAATGAATACATCCTGCAGCTGGAAAATGTCAGCAAGTACTTTGGCTCCGTCATCGCCCTCAATGGCGTGACCCTGCGCCTCAAGCGGGGTGAGGTGCACTGCCTGCTGGGCGACAACGGCGCTGGCAAGTCCACCCTCATCAAGATGCTGGCCGGCGTGCATGCGCCCGACAAGGGACAGTACCTGGTCGAAGGAAAGGCGGTGGTCTTTGAGTCGCCACGCGAGGCCCTTGACCAGGGTATTGCCACCGTCTACCAGGACCTGGCACTGGTGCCTCTGATGAGCGTGGCGCGCAACTTCTTCATGGGCCGCGAGCCGATGAAAAAGCTCTTTGGCCTCGTCGATGTGATGGACCTCGATACGGCAGCCGAGGTGGCGCGCACCGAGCTTGCTGCCCTGGGCATCAAGGTGCGCGATGCGCGCCAGACCGTGGGCACCATGTCCGGTGGGGAGAAGCAATGCCTGGCCATTGCACGGGCCATTCACTTCGGTGCCAAGGTTCTGATTCTGGATGAGCCCACGGCTGCCCTGGGTGTGAAGCAGTCGGTCAATGTGCTCAAGCTCATCACACGGGCACGGGCACGTGGCATCTCGGTGATCTTCATCACGCACAACGTCAACCATGCCTACCCCGTCGGCGACACGTTCACGCT
>Ga0228700_1001785_pt1 | contig 12882 bp, 16 predicted proteins | sample McNCre317_Aug_MG_FD_178019 | JGI IMG/M metagenome (GOLD analysis project Ga0228700, IMG submission 178019) | Freshwater microbial communities from McNutts Creek, Athens, Georgia, United States - 3-17_Aug_MG | ecosystem: Environmental > Aquatic > Freshwater > Creek | place: USA: Georgia...
GGCCGCGAGTTCTACGCCGCCAACCAGACGCAGCAGGTCGTCGACGTCCGCTTCATGATCCGCGAACGCAACGGCATCACGGTCGACCAGCGTTTGCTGTGGAAAGCGACGCCATACGACATCACCGGCCTGATCCCCGGCACCGGCCCCTACGAAGGCACGCTGGAGATCATGGCCAGCAATGGGGTGCGCAATGGCCGATAACGTCAGCGTCAAGATCGCCGGCATCGACGAGCTCAAGCGCGCCCTGGCGGCGCTGCCGGCCAAAATCCGGCGCAAGGCGCTGGTCAAGGCGCTGCGTGCCGGCGGCAAGGCGGTGCAGAAAGCGGCGCGCGCCGCCACGCCGGTGCTGGCCGGCGAGGCGCTCTACCGCACCAAGGGGCTGCTGCGCAAGAAGCTCACCGTGCGCGTCTCGAAGGAATCGCGGCGCGCCGGTAATGTCGGTGTCTTCGTCAATATCAAGCCGGCCAGCCGCGGCGATTCCGGCGCCAAGAGCAAACTCGACCCGTACTACTGGCGCTTCGTCGCCTTCGGCACCAAGGCCCACACCATCAAGCCGAAGACGGCGCGCGGCCTGGCCTTCGGCGGGCGCATCGTCAACCAGGTGCGCCACCCGGGCACGGTCGGCAAGAACTTCCTGCAGGCCGGCGCCGACGCTCTGCCGCAGGCGCTCACCGCCTTCGAGCGCGAAGCCATCCCGGCCATTGAAGCACTGAACAAGCGAGGCGCCTGATGTCTGCCGAATCCGATCTCTACACCGTGCTCGCCGGCTATGCGCCGCTGACCGCGCTGGTCTCGACCCGCATCTATCCCGATGCGATCCCCGAAGACAAGCCGCTGCCGGCCGTGGTCTATAGCGTCGAGGCGGCGAATACCGAGGTCTGCCTCAACAGCAGCGTCGCCGCCATCGCCACCCGTTTCCGCATTGCCGGCTGGGGCGCCACCCGCACCTCGGCCAAGGCGGTCGGCGACCAGGTCGTCGCTGCCTTGCGCGCGATCGGCGTGCCGGAAGACAACCGCTTCTCCGGCTTCGACGCCGAGGTCGGCCAGTTTGCCGACGTCACCGAAATCACCTGGTGGGGCTGACCCGCCGAACCTGCAGCACCCGCCCACCACGACCCGCTCCGGCGGGTTTTTTATTTTAAGGAGCAGCAAACATGACCACTCCCCTGATCGGGCGCAATGTCCGCGTTGAAGTGTCCAAGACCGAAACCGCCGCCAAGACGGTCAGCGCCGTGACCCAGGCCAGCCCCGGCGTCGCCACCTCCACCAGCCACGGCCTGGCCGACGGCAGCGTCGGCTATTTCAACGCCGTCACCGGCATGGTCAACCTGGAAGGCCAGGCGGTGCGTGTCGATGCGCCGGTCACCAATACCTTCAACCTCGAAGGCATCAACACCACCAACTTCCCGACCTTCACTGCCGGCACCATCGTCCCGGTCACCGTCTGGTCGACGCTGTCGCGTGCCGCCTCCTACGACATCGGCGGCGGCGACGCCGACCCGATCGACACCACGGTGCTGCTCGACACCATCAAGCAGCAAGCCAACGGCCTGCTCGCCGCGCAGACCGTCAAGTTCGACCTCAAGCTCGACACCACCGACGAAGAGGCGCTGGGGCTCGTGCGCGCCGCCGCGCTGTCGCAGGCCTACCTGGTGTTCCGTATCACGCTGTCCGACGGCAGCCAGCGCGTCTTCCGTGGCCAGCCCTCGCTGCCCGGCGAGAACGTCGGCCAGGGCGCGCTCGGCACCGGCGCCTTCACGGTCAACGTCAAGGGCTCCGTACTCTTCCTCGGCCCGGTCGTCTGATGGGCCCGGAGCAACTGATCGCCGCGGCCCTGGCCGGCCGCGCCGAATGGTTCGACCTCGAGGCCGGCAAGCGCGTGCGCGTGCGCCGGCCCTCGGAGTACGAGACGCGCCAGCTGTTCGTGCGTGACGACGGCGGCAAGGTGTCCAGCATCAAGGCCGACCTGCCGGAAGTCATCAAGCACGTCGTCGACTGGTCGGGCTTCAGCGAGGCCGACTTCACGCCGGCCGGCGCCAGCGACCCGGTGCCGTTCAGCGCCGAGCTGTGGGCGATCTGGATCGAAGACCGGCGCGAGGATCTGTTCGCCGTCGCCAACAAGATCATCGCCATGATCCTGGCGCACGAAGAAGCGAAGGTCGCCACCGCAAAAAACTGACCGCCCATCTCGATGCTGCCGCCGGCATCGAGTTTGACGGCGAAACCCTGCCGGACCTGAGCGACGCCGAGCACCTTGCCTTCAAGGTGGCCAGCCTGCTCAAGACCGGCACCGGCGGCCTGAACTGGGCCGGCCTGCCGATCGTGGCCGGCTGGCTCGGCTGTACCGACCTCGATGGCCTGCTCGACCGGCTGGCCATCATCGCCCTCCATAAACCGACAAAGGAAAGCTGACATGGCAATCGCCAAGCTGTCGATCGATCTCGAAACGCGCCTGGCGAGTTTCGAGAAAGACATGAAGACGATGGCCGCGTTTTCCGAAGGCGCGGCCAGGAAGATCGAGTCCGCCTTCAGCGGCCTCGGCCTGGTGTTCACCGGGCTGGCCGGCGCCCTCTCGGTCGGCGCGCTCAAGGGCGCTTTCGACAACTACGTCGCTGGTGCCGCCAAGCTCGACGACTTTGGCGAGATCGTCGGCAGCACCACCGAAAAGGTGTCCGGCCTGGTTGCCGTCGCCAGGATCAGCGGCACCGACCTTGGGCTGCTCGAGGGCGGCATGGTCAAGCTGGCCAAATCGACGGCACTGGCCGGCGATGCCGCCAGCGATTCCGGCGCCGCCTTCGCGGCGCTGCGCCTCGACCCCGCCGAGCTGCGCGCGCTCGATACCGCCGACCAGCTCAAGCTGCTCGCCGAGCGCCTCAACGAGTACGAAGACGGCGCCGCCAAGACGGCGATCGCCACCCAGCTGCTCGGCAAGTCCGGCGCCCAGCTCCTGCCCTACCTGAAAGACCTGGCCGCCAGCGGCGACCTGGTCGTCAAGGTGACCAGCGAGCAGGCGGCGACCGCCGAGGAATACGAAAAGAACCTGCGCCGCCTGGCCGTCGCCCAGGGCGCCGTCGCCAAGATCATCAGCGCCGAAGTGCTGCCGGCCGCCAATGTCTTCGTCAAGACCATGGTCGAGATGATCAACGGCACCGACGGCGTGCGCGGCGCCGCCAAGGATCTCGCCGCCGACGGCAGCATCAAGGCCTGGGCCGAAGGCGCGGCACGCGCCGCGGCCTTCGTCATCGACGCCTTCGACGGCGTGCTGCGTACCGTGCAGATCGTCGGCAAGGGCATCGGCGCCGCCGCGGCGCAGGTGGTCGCCGTCGGCAGCGGCGAATTCAAGCAGGCAATGGCGATCGGCAAGGAATACTACGTCGACGCCGATGCCATTCTTTCGCGCAAGCTGTTCTCCACCGCCCTCGAGGAAAACCTCGCCAAGCTGAAAGCCACCGGCGTCGCCGCGGTCGACACCAAAAAGAAGCTGAATTTCACCGGCGGCGCCAGCGCGCCGGCCGGCGGCAAGGGCGGCCGGGCAGTGCGCGAGTCGGCCGCCGGTTTCAGCGACTACGACGCCCAGGTCACGCAGAAGGTGGCGTCCGCCATCGAGAAGACCGACGTCGTCAAGGCCGCCGAGCTGGTGCGCCAGCTGCAGAAGCTCGACGAGCTGGCCGCCGCCGGGCTCGACCCGACCATCGTCAAGGCCGTGCGCGACGACCTCTCGGGTGCCACCAAGCAGGCCGCCGACGAACTGGCCCGGCTCAACAAGCTGCTTGACGACACGCCGACCGCCCAGCTCGAAGCCGTGCGCGACGACATGCTGTTCCTCACCAGGGCGCTCGAAGAAGGCCGCATCCAGGAGGATGCCTACCTCGAAGCCGTCGTCGCCCGCCTCGACAAGACCTCCCAGAAAACCAAGGAAGCCGCCGACTCGATGGATGAATTCGCCAAGTCCGCCGCAAAAAACATCGAAACGACGCTTGCCGACTTTTTGTTCGACCCCTTCAGCGACGGCCTCGACGGCATGGCGAAGAAGTTCGGCCAGACCATCCAGCGCATGATCGCCGACGCCGCAGCCGCCCAGCTTGCCAAATCGCTGTTCGGCGACATGGGCAAGACCGGCGAGATCGGCGGCTGGATCGGCAGCGGGCTCACCGCGCTCAAGGGCAGCCTGCCCAGCTTCGACGTCGGCACCGACTACGTGCCGCGCGACATGGTGGCGCAGATCCACAAGGGCGAGCGCATCGTCCCGGCCGATCAGAACAACCCGGGCAGCCTGGGCGGCATGAACATCACCCAGAACATCGTCGTCGGCGCCAATGCCGACCGTGGCGAAGTCAAGCGGGCAGCGGCCAGCGGCGCGCGCTCCGCGCTGGCCATCATGAATGGAGCCCGGCGCTATGGCTGATTTTCTCGAAGAACGCCTGATCGAAACGGTTCGCTACGGCGCGAGCTGGAAGGACGACTACGCGGTCGACAACTCGCGGACCAGCGGCGGCCAGGAATACCCGCGCCTGATCCATCCCTTTCCGGTGCGCGAATTCGACGTCAGCTACCTGCTGGCCAAGCCCGACCTCTACGCGCAACTGATGGCGATTTATCACCGGGCGCACGGCACTTTCGCGGCGTTTCGCGTGCGCTGCTTCGACGAGTGGAGCAGCAACGGGGATATCGTCCCGCCGACGGCCTTCGACCAGCCGATGGGGTTGGTGTCGGCGGGGGTCTATGAGCTGCGCAAGTATTACGGGCTTGACAAGCCAGCCGGCGCGACCGGCTACCCGCACCGCAAGATCAAGAAGCCGGTGGCCGGGACGGTGCTGGTCGGCATTGGCGCCACGGCGATCCGCTCGGCGGATTGGTCGGTCGGTGTGACGACCGGGTTGGTGACGCTGGCGGCGGATCTGACGCGGGGCGTTACCAGCATCAGCAAGGCGGCGCAGGCGGTGCTCGATGTCGGGGCCGGACACCCGTTTGTGACCGGCATGTCGCTGCAGGTCTCCGGGGTGGCCGGGATGACCCAGATCAATGGTGTGCGCGCCCTGGTGACGGGCACCGGCGCCAGCACCGTTACCCTGGCGATCAACTCGACCGCCTTCTCGGCCTATAGCTCCGGCGGCGTCGTCCATACCCGGCCGCAGGCGGGCGAGAGCGTGACCGCCGGCTTTCAGTTCGACTTCCCGGCCGCCTTCATTATGCCCCTGGTTGTCGGCCAGGACTATCCGAACCACCGGATGATGGATTCCGTCCGCCTGCGCGAAAGGCTGAACCCATGAAATCAGTGGTGGCGCCTTATCAGACGATGGCCATCTGCCTGCGCATCGTCTGCGCCAATGGCACGACCTTTCGCCTAACCCGTTATCCGTTCGACCTGACCATGAGCAACGCGACGGTCTATCTGTCGGCGTCCGGTTACGACTTCTCCTCGGTAATCGTTGAAACCTCGTTCGCCGCCTCGGCCATCGATCTGGAAGGCTTCATCACATCGGGCGGGGTCAGCCGGGCGCAGATCGCCTCGGGGCTGTTTGACGGCGCCGAGTGTTACCTGTTCGCTACCGACTTCCTGAACCCGGTCGAAGACCACGAGCCGCTGCTTAAATCGATGCTCGGCAAAACGACGCTGAACGACGACCGCTTCACCATAGAAGACATGAGCATCGTCGACAAGCTGAACCAGACGGTCGGATGGACGCATACGGCGCAGTGTCCTAACGATTTTGGCGGGCAGGAGTATGGCGGCTGCAAGGTGGCGCTCGGGCCGATCACCGTTACCGGCACGATTACGGCGGTCGGTTCCGCCTTGTCATTTACCGATAGTTCCCGCGCCGAAGCCGCCGATCATTTCGGTTGGGGTTGGGTGACATTCACCAGCGGCGATAACGTCGGCCTGCGGGCGATCAAGATTCGTGACTTCGCATCAGGCGTATTCACGCTTTACGATCCCCCGTATTACCCGGTCACGGCGGGCGTCACCTATTCGGCGGTGCCCGGTTGCCGCAAGCGGCTGGTCGATTGCCAGCGCCATAACAACGTCCCCCGCTTCGCTGGCGACCTCTACGTCCCGGTAGGATCGACATACCGCTCGGTCGGGGGCACGACGCCATGATGCCGGAAGACATCATCGCCGCCGCCAGCGCTGCACTCGGGACGCCGTTCGGCCATCAAGGGCGAACTGTCGGGTCAAAACTGGATTGCGCCGGGTTGCTCGCCCATGTGTGCGCCACGCTCGGCCAGCCGGTCGCCGATCAGGGTGGGTACGGGCGCCGCCCGTCGAATGGCCTTCTAGAAACCGCGCTCGATGCGCAGCCAGCCCTTATTCGTGTCCGTGAAAAGCCGCAGGCCGGCGACTTCGTGCTGATGAAATTCGAGACTGACAAAGCCCCGTCGCACCTCGGCCTCGTCGCCGGCAAAACATTGATTCACGCTTGGGCCGTCGCTCGCAAGGTTTGTGAGCACGATTTCGACGCCGAATGGCAACGTCGCGTGGTGCGTGTTTATCGCTTCCGGGGTCTAGTCAATGGCGAGTAAATCAGTCGGCCAGATTGCCGGCACCGTAATTGGGGCAGCAGTAGGTTTCTTCGCAGGCGGTAACGTCGCGCTCGGTGCTTCCATCGGCGGCATGATCGGCGGCATGATCGACCCGCCAAAAGGCCCGACCGTCGTCGGTCCTCGTCTCGATGATCTCAGCTTCCAGACTTCCACGCTTGGTGCGCCACTTGGCCGCGCCTACGGCACCGTGCCCGTTCTTGGTAACGTGGTCTGGCTGGAAGGCGACAAATACCGCGAAGTCATTACCAGCGAAGAGCAGGGCGGAAAGGGTGGTTCGACTTCCACTTACGAAACCGCGCACTACTACGCAACCTTTGCCGTCTCGCTGTTGCGCGTCCCGGACGCCACGCAGACCGTTGCGCTGCGGCGCCTGTGGATCGGCTCCAACCTCGTCTATGACGCGGGATCGGATAACCTTGATTCGATCATTGCGTCTAACTTACAGAGCACGCTGTTCTCATTTTACAGTGGCGCAGATGACCAGCAACCGAACACGCGCTTGCAGGCAGACAAGGGCGCCAATGCTGTCTCTGGCTTCCCTGGGCGCTGCTACATCGTCATCTATGACCTAGACCTTGAACCTTACTCAAGGTCGCTGGCGATGGCGCAGGTCAAGGCTGAACTGGTCGTAAGCCAGCCCTCTGTAGAGGTCGATTTATACGGTGATTTGCAAAACACCTACGACGTAACCGGAACGGTTGAAGACCATCGCCTGTGCAGTGTCTCCATTGATAGCGCCGGTGTTTCATACGGGATGCTCCGTATAAATAGCTGGACAAACATCGGCAACGGCGCAATGACTCGCCGATTGACGCTTGGCGAGTCGGATGTCGTAACGAACAGCGTTGATCTGACTATCGGCACCGGCTCAGGGGTCAGCAACGCACAGGTTAGGTGCGCTCAAGCGCCCGATGGCGAGACGCCGGTTTTCGTCATATCGAGCAAATCAGGCACTACTGAAACACGATTTATCCGGTTTGATGGTGTGAATTATCAGGTTGGCGAATATATCGGACCTGCCGAAATTGAGTATGGGCGATTTTGGGTGCTGGCCGCAACGAGCAGCGGATTCTTTATTGCGGACACGTCGGCTGCGGCTGCAATTCGTTCGTTTAATGGTGTCGCTCTGGCCGGTAGTTCTTCGGTAAGCGTTCAGGCAAGCGATATCGGTTACTCTGACAATTACGTTTTTGTCATAGATGCTGTTGTATCAACGTCAATATCCTGCACCGTCAAGCGTTTCAATATTTCAGACCTGAGCCTTGACGCCACCTATACCCAGTCAGTTCCTGGGTTGTCAGGCGGGCAGTCGTATTTGCAGGTTGTAGGCGATGACGAGTTTTTCGTTCGCGCCGGCACGAACTGCTCGCACTGGATTGGTGGTGTAGCTACCAGCCTTGGAAATGTATTTGGGCCGCATTCAGCCAGCGGCGTTAACAGTCCAACTTGGTTTCGGATATTTAGCCTATCCCCGTTTTATGCGGTAACCATCGATTCACCAACAAGCCAAATACCAAAAACCATCAATGTTTCGCACGCCTATATTCCAGCCTCGCCGGCCAGCTTGCGGGATGTTGTTACGTCCGAATGCGGGCTGGCCGGGGTTTCTGCCGCCGATATTGACTTAACTGGCCTGACCGATAGCGTCGTTCGTGGATTCCGCATTGCAAATTCAGCATCAATTCGTTCGTCGCTTGAAATGTTGCAGGCGGCTTTCCCGTTCGACGTTGCGCCATCTGGCTACAAACTTCGGTTTGTTTCTCGCGGCGGGGCATCGCTGGCGACCATTCCTGGAAGCGACCTTGGCGCTATCGCGGGCGGTGATTCGTTGCCGGTTCTGCTGCCATCGGCACGCGAAATGGATACGCAGATTCCCTATAAAGTGTCGGTGCGTTACCTTGACCCGGCGCGAGAATACGACATTGGAGAGCAATACGCCTCCCGCCCGGATACCGCCAGCGTCAGTGAGCGCACCGTCGAGTTGTCGCTAGTCATGACGGGCGACGAAGCGGCACGGGCTGCCGACGTGCTGAATCAGAAAGACTGGATTGAGCGGACATCTTTTGGGCCTTTCACGTTGCCCCCGACGTGGAACGAACTTGAGCCACCTGACGTGGTGACGGTCGAGCATCGCGGGCAGGCACATACGCTTAGATTGACCCGCGCCGAAACGCTGCCAGATGGTCGCATCGTCTGCTCTGGCGTGCCATCTTCGGCACAGTCCTACACGTCGACCGCAACAGCTCAAGAATCCCTGACTATTGGGCAGTCGCTGGTTCCGCTGAAGGGTTCTACCTCGGGCTTCCTGCTTGACATTCCACGCATTCGCAGCGAGCAGGACGTGCCGGGCATGTCATTCGCACTTACCGGGCTGGCGTCAGGATGGCCGGGCGGTGTGTTGTTGCGCTCAGACGATTCCGGTAATTCGTGGCCTGCCGTTGGGTCAGTCAACTCAAGAGCAAGGGTATTTACGGCGGGTCTGCAAATCAGTTCGCATCACGGCTACAGCGTAGATCATGCTTCGGTGCTGACAGTGACGCCGCACTATTCTGCGCACACGCTGGCAAGCGTAACCGAAACCCAGTTCTATGCACACAGCAACCTGGCGGCCTATGGCATTGACGGGCGATGGGAAATCGTCGCCTTCAAGACTGTAGTCGACAACACCGGAAGCTACACAGTCCGCGACTTCCTGCGGGGGCTGTACGGCACCGAGCAGCACACCGGAACCCATGCGGCGGGCGATTATTTCATCCTGCTCGATACTGCCACGGTGTCGTTCTTTGGCCTGCCGACCAACGCCATCGGCGCGGCAAGACTTTATCGGGCCATCACGCAGGGCGCGGTGCTGGATTCGGCGGCGGATGTCACTGATACCTACGACGCCAACAACCTGAAGCCACTGTCGCCGGTCGATATTAACGGTAACAGAAATCCATCGTCATTCGATTGGACGGTGACGTTTGCGCGGCGTACCCGCCAGCCTGTCGAATTGTTTTCAGGTGCCTCTGTGCCGCTTGGCGAAACGGTTGAGTCCTACGACGTGGAAGCGTGGAATTCAGATTATTCCGCCCTCAAGCGAACTTTCCCCGGCCTGACCTCGGCCTCGCTGACCTACACCGCGGCGCAACAGATCAGCGACTTCGGCGGCGCATACCAATCGACGCTGTACCTGCGCGTCTATCAAAATTCGTCGGTGGTCGGGCGCGGCTTTCCGCTGCAAACCAGTATTTATCGCAATATCAAAACCGATGGCTCCGGCTACTCGGCGACCGTGCTGTCGTTTGCGCCGCTGCTGTATTACAAGATGGACGGCAACACGACGACGATTACCGATTCCGGGTCGGCGGCAAGCAACGGAACGGCCTCGGCCACCAACGTCACCTATCAGCAGACGGCGCTGCTCACGGGTGGCACGCCTGGGTATTCGATCAAATTTACCACCGGCTATATCTCGGCACCGCACCTGGCCGGAATGAACGGGGCTTATACGATCATTTTCCATATGCAACCGACGGCGCTTCCTGCCGCCGAAAGCGGGTTCTTGCATAAAGGTGACGCAGCGAGCGCCGGAAACCAGGGGCATTACATCTCGTTGATGCCGGATGGCAAGGTAAAACTGAACTGGTACAACGGGTCATGGCGTGCCGTGACCACGGCAGCGGCGGTTTTTTCGGCGGGCGTCACGGCGCATATCGCCATCACCTACAACGGAACGACGGGCTGGGCGATTTACCGGAACGGGTCGCTGTTCGAGGCATTCACGCTGACCAATGCCTTCGTCAACAACGCGCAGGCGTTCATCATCAACGGGTCGAAGAGTACCAGCATCAGCGGGCTGTCATCGACCAACACGCTGGACGATTTCGCCTGGTTCAATTCGCAACTGAGCGCCGCCACCATCGGCCAAATTTACGAGGCATCCTAAATGGCAGACTCCACAACCCCGTTCGGCTCTATCGCCATCGGCCAGGGCGACCAGGCCAGCAAGGCAAATGGCCTGTTAGATGCGCTGTCGGCGGTATCGATCTACGGCAAGAACTACGCGACCACCTCGGCGCTGTCGCTTGGCTATCACGGCGGGAAAATCTCAGTCAATGGCGTGGTTACGACTATCGCCGACGGCACCATCGCACTGACGGCCTCGACGACCAACTATGTCGAAGTCAATCCGACGACCGGCGCGGTGTCAAAAAACACCGCATCCTACACGCCCGGTTATTGGCGCATCGGGCGGGCCGTCACCGGAACCGCCTCGATCACGACATGGCACGACGACCGCTTCCTGAACTTCGGCCAGCAGACGCGGATGCTGACAAGGGCATTTCCGACCGATGCGAACTATACGGCGCTCGCTGCCGAGGTTGATGTTGATGTCATCAATATCAGCGCCGGCACTATCACGACAACGCGGGATTTCATCGTTCCGATTGCCTTTCCAAAGCAATGGACGGTCATCAATAACACGGCGCAATCGGTGCGGATCATCGGCGCGACGGGTACTAGCGACGCGACCATAGCGACACTGAAGACGGCCATCGTCATGGCTACAGGAATAAATGTGAAGCGGATCACGGCGGACGTGTAACGGTTTCAAATCATCCCCGGCAAAGACCGGAGAAGGGAAAAGCAGCATGACCGACCATGAACTAATCGCTAATTTGCACCGCCGGATGGATTCGCAGGACAAGATGCTGCTCGAGATCCGCGACAAGATCAACGCGCACATTGTCGACGGCGACAGCATCCGCCCGGCGCTTGATGAGCTGGTGACGCTCTGGAAGGGGTCAAAGTTGCTGATCCCTATTTTGGCCGGTGCAGCGGCCATGATCTGGGCGGTCATCGCCTGGGCCGATAAGCATGTGAGGCTATGATGGGCAACTTCGACCGCGCGTTCGAGGAACTGCTGGGCCATGAAGGGGGTTATTCAAATCACCCGGCTGACCCTGGCGGCGAAACCATGTGGGGAATCACCGCCGATGTGGCTTTTGATGCCGGCTACGTTGGGCCGATGCGCGACCTGCCGGTCGATGTGGCCAAGCGCATCTACTCAGAAAAATACTGGGTCGCCGGCTTTGACAAGCTGCCTTATAAGGTCGCCTTCGCGCTGTTTGATGCCGCCGTAAATTCCGGTGTTGGGCAGGCCGTGCGCTGGCTGCAGCGCTCGCTGCGTGTGGCAGATGATGGCAAGCTCGGGCCGATCACGCTATCGACTGCACTGCAGGCCAACCCCGAGACGTTGCTGCTCGCTTTCAACGGCGAGCGCCTCGACTTCATGACGCGCCTGTCCACCTGGCCGACCTTCGGCAAGGGATGGGCGCGGCGCATTGCGGCCAACCTAAAGAAAGGAGCGGCATGATGGACATCACGGGGATCGGCGCAGTCGCCGACCTGGCCGGCACGGTCATCAATAAGATCTGGCCAGACAAGTCCGAGGAGGAGCGCCAGCAGCTCGCCGCTGCCGTCATGGTCGTCCAGGGGCAACTGGACATCAATAAGGCAGAGGCTGGCAGCTCGTCCGTCTTCGTGTCGGGCTGGCGTCCGTTCATCGGCTGGGTTTGCGGCGCCGGCTGCGCCTGGAACTGGGTTGGCCTGCCGGCACTCAAGGCGCTGGTGCTGCTGTTCGGCTTCAACGCGCTCAACCTCAGCCCGGCCGACCTCAGCGAAATGATGCCGCTGCTGCTTGGCATGCTTGGCCTGGGTGGCTTGCGCACTGTCGAGAAGATCAAGGGCGTGGCGCGATGATGTTCAACTGGGTATTCAGCAATGATGACCTGGAGATGATCGGACTCATCTTGCTGCTCATCGGTCTGCTTTGCATATCGCTTTGGATACTGACCGACTGGTTGATTGAAATCTTCAGGAGCGTAAAAAATGACCGCTGAAATCGTCGATCTTGACCAGTGGCGTGTCGAGCATCCGCCGGCCGTCCGTCTGGTCAACATTGGGCTGCACTGCTGGCTGGCATCCTAGCGCCTGTGGTCGGCCTGGGCTGGGTTGTATGGGCCACGAAAATAACTCGTTGCGCCACCTCGGCCTGATCGCCACCTCGGGAAGCTGGCGCCGGCACTGGCTGGCCTGGCGGTGGTTGCGCCATCCGCTGCTGGCTCAATCCAGCCCGCAAATGCGGACGGTTCGCCTGCCTTCGGTCGACGGCAAATAACGTCCAAATCCTGCCCCCGCAACCACCGTTATTTCACATACGCCGGCCAGTCCGGCGTTTTGTATTTCTGCGGTCAGCTTTCCGTTTTCCGGCAACAACTTAACCTCGCCGATCAAGGCGCGCAGGGCTTCGCGGGCGGCGCTGAAGTCTTCGATGGCATCCAGGCGGGCGAC
>Ga0228700_1001786_pt1 | contig 12870 bp, 24 predicted proteins | sample McNCre317_Aug_MG_FD_178019 | JGI IMG/M metagenome (GOLD analysis project Ga0228700, IMG submission 178019) | Freshwater microbial communities from McNutts Creek, Athens, Georgia, United States - 3-17_Aug_MG | ecosystem: Environmental > Aquatic > Freshwater > Creek | place: USA: Georgia...
GTGTCCGCGCTAGGGTTGAAAAGTTGCATCACCCCCCCCCCTATCGCCACACATCGCCGGCCGCGCGTCGCTGCGCTTCGCCCGCCGACTTGACCCGATGGCATTCAGCGCAGATCGCCTGCTGATTCGCCATGTCCTCGGTGCCGCCCAGGTGCAACGGCACGATGTGATCGACCTCGACTGCATGCCGCACCCTGCCTTCGCTCCTGCATGGTTGGCACAGGCCGCAGTCGCGCTCCATCACGCGGTCGCGCACTTGCATGCGTGCCCGGCCGCGTTGCCGTTGAACGGGTTGATGGTGAGTGGCCAGCGGTGCCATCTTGACCCTGGCCGGCAGCGTCTTCAGCAGCGCCATTGCAGCGTGCCCCGCTCAGCCTTGCCATGCTGCGGCAGGCCTCAAGGCCGCCGCAACATCTGACACCGCGTCAGTGGGCGCGGAGTGTACGCCAACTCGGCGCAGGTTGGCAAACATTTGCAATCCACTCAGATGCCGCTCGCGCGACAGCTTTGGCGGGATGCGCAGAAACCGCATCTGCTGAACCACGGTCCACCGCCTTGGGATGTACAGCACCTCCAACACCACGCGCTGCTGCTCAGGCACGCGCGACAGCACGCGCTGCACCTCCATCGCCTCGAAGCCCGGCATCAGAACCTCGCGCGGCTTGCGGTCGTCGTCGTTGGCCGGCGCTTTGTACTTGCCCTCGGCGCTGCCGCAGTGGTGCACGCGACGGCGATCCATCGCCCACCGTCCGAAACGTGTCAGCAACTCATCAGCCCATGCCAGATGCCCCGGCACATCCGCGCTCAAGTTCTCCATCACCGCCCCTTGCTCCCAAACTCCCGCACCACCCCATCCGGCCCGGTCTCCCGCGTCCAGAAGCCGCCCTTGCCCTGCATGCCCTTGCGCACGATGGCGTCGGCCTTCTCCTCGCCCAGCTCGGCCCGCAGCTGGTCGATCCACTCCGCCGTCACCGGCATCAATTCCCTCATCGCCTTCTTCTCTTGGGTCATGGTGTGGATGGAGTTGCGCGATTGCGCGTGCGGTTGCGCGTTGCGTGACGCGCCCGCCCTCGTGCGGTTGCGCGTTTGCGCGTTTGCGCTTGGATTCCAGGTTTGATGAAACGCATTCACTGGCCCGCCTACGCGCGCGCACATGGGAGAGTTGGGCTTTCTCGCGCAAACGCGCAACCCACCTATGAACGAACGCGCAACCACTCGCGCAACTGGTTGCGCGTTACGCGCAACCCGAGGGGGAGGAGGCCATCTCCACGTCATGCCGCACCACCCGCTGCGCGGATGTCCGCCTCGGCATAGCTGCGCAGCGACGCCTCGAACGCATCGGCCGCATCCTTCGCCCACTGTCCAGCCTGCACGCCATCAGGCGGCCCGGTGTCTGGCAGCAGCCACATGCGCAGGTAGTTCTGGCCGTTGAACTCGGCCGGCAGCTTGAACGGCTTGCACGTCAGCCGGCCCTGCGCCGCCTTCTCGACGCCCTTGCTGAACGCCACCTGAGACGGCGGAAAGCGCTCGCCGTTCTGCGCCGCCCATCGTTTGAATGCCCTGTATAGCTGCTCGGTGCTGCACACCTGGCACGGCAGCGGCATGAACCCCGCCAGCCACTCGCGCACAAAGCGCTCCTGCGGCTTCAGGCCCAGCTCGATCAGGTCTTTCTTGGCCCGCGTCATCGGCGGTATCTGATACTCGCTGTAGCCCTCCATCGGCAGCGTCAGCAGGTAGTGCAGAAACGCCTCGCGCCCGCCGGTGGCCAGGCAGTCGGCCACGCGCTGATACAGCCCCGTGTCGTCGCGCGGCGGCGTCCAGATCACGAAGTAGCGCCGATCGCCCGGCTCTAACGCCAGCGGCTGGTGTTCGTTGGAAAGGAACACCACGTTGATGTGGTTGGCCTCGGTGCGCAGCGGCAACATCTTGGCGTTGATCTGAATCGTCTCGCCCGTGATCAGCGCCTTCAACTTGTTTTTCTGGTGGTACAGCTCCTGCCTGGCCACCACCTCGTCGCCAATCAGAAACTGCTTCATGCTGGCCCAGTCGTTGAACTTGTCGTCGAGCTGATCCTGGCCCACCACCAGCGCGTACTTGCCGTAGATCGCGGCGACGATCTCAAACATCAGGTTTTTGCCCGCGCCCTGCGGCCCGTGGAACACCAGCGCGCTGCGCATCTTCGTGCCCGGCCGCTGCAACGGCAGCGCCAGCCAGCGCAGCACCCAGGCGCACACCGCAGCGCGCTCCTCCGGCGTCGGCGCGCTCTCGCTGCACAGGTACTGCAGCAGCTCGATGATCGGCCCGCAGTCGCCCGCCTTCGGCTTCATGGCCAGGCCGTCCCACAGGTTGATGCAGGGCTCGTCCAGCGTGCGCCCAGGCTCGAACTGCAACTGCTCGGGCAGCACCATGCGCCGGTGCGGTGAGTTAAGCCACGACTTCACGCTGTCGCTGGTGAACGCCAGCCGCAACGCCGGCACTGGCACGATGCGCCGGCTCTCGTCGTCCCAGGCCGTCTGCGTGCTGTAGATCAGCGCGAAATGCTCCATCAGCCGCGTGTAGGTGCCCATGTCCACCGGCGTGCGGCGCTGCTTCTTCTTGTCCCCTTTCCCCCCGGTGGGCGCGTCTGCGCCGCCAGATGGGGGTGGAGGGGTTTCGGCCATGCGGATGACGTTCTCAGGCTGCATCGTTCAAGATTTCAGAACCCAGGCGCGGCAGCACATGGCGCAACTGCCGCTGCACCGCGTGCAATCCCTCGCGGGCGTGCAGGTCGTTGAAATCGGTGTCCTTCGGCGCGCGATGCGCCGGCCTGAACACCGGCCAGGTGTACTTGCAGCGCTCCACCGCTCGCGCCGTCTTGTGGGCCTTCTCGCGCCCGGGGTTGCCCACCGTGCGCCAGTCGTCGTCGGCGCAGATCAGCAGCTCGGCGTGCGGATGCAAGCTCCGCATCAGCTCAGCCACCGGCGCCAGGTTGCCTGCGTCCAGAGCCACCACCACCGGCAAACGCCGGCCCGTGGCCATGCGCAAGCTCAAGCCCGTGGCGAAGCCCTCGCAGATCAGGATCGGCTCGGCCACCACCACATGCCCCAGCCGCAGGCACACGCCCGGCTTGCTGAAGCCACGGGTGAATCGCTTGGTGCCATCCGGCCAGATGCGCTGCAGCGCCTTCAGCGCGGCCTCGCGCGGCTCGTCGTAGCGCAACAACGGCACCACGATGCTGCCGTCGGCCAGGTAGCGGCACGCCTCGGCCTGCACGCCCTTGCGCTCGAGGTAGGCGCTGTGGCCCGTGCGTGATGCGGCGGCCCACAACTCGCTGGCCGACATCGCGGCCTGCTCGGCGGCCAGCTTGCGCCGGGCCTGCTCGGCCTCCTGCTGCGCCTGGCGGTTGGCCAGCAACTGAGCGCGCTCGGCCTCGCCGATGCCCTTCCAGTCGATATCCACGCGGTGACTCTCACCGCCGCGCCAATCTCCGAAGCTGCCCACCACCACGTAGCTGCCGCCGTCGGTGCGCACCTCGCGCAAGCTGTACCACTGGCGCTTTTTCGGGCCAAAGCGCACCACGCGCCCGTGCAGATCCAGCGGCGTCGGCGGCGCATCCAGCCCCGCGGCCACCATCTGGCCGAGCACATCCTGCGGTGTCATTCCCGGCCGTTCCCGGCGATTCCCTGAGATTCCCGGACACTCCCGGCGATTCCCAAGCGCGCCGTGCGCTGCGCGATCACAGTAGCGTCATGAACTCGCCGCACCACCTCTCGCGCCACGATCTGCTCGACGTACTCACCAATGTCGACCTGCGCGATCTCGGCCAGCACCGCCAGCGCGGCGTGCGCATCGGGCGCGAGCTTGAAACGAACGTCCTTCCGATCCAGCATGACGCCTCAGAAATAGAAAGGCGCCCCGAGCCGAAGCCCGGGGCGCGTGAACCGGCGCCCACTCGAATGAAACGCCGGAGGGAGGAGACCCACGGAAACCACTCAGGCGGCAACGCGCTCAGGCGCTGCCACGTCAATGCACGGCCGGCCACCCGGATGCGGCCAGGCCGGATCTGGCACGCGAACCCAGCGCACGTCGGGTCGAAGTTGCTCGCACGTCACCCGGCCAGTCGTCGCGCGCTCAATGTCAGGACACCGAACGTCTGGCATCGAACGCCTGCCGCTCAGGCACTGGTACAGATACTGCTCGTGCAGCCCAACCTGGGAAGCCAGGGCGGCCCGGTCGGATGCGGACATGGTGATCATCATGGCCGACTCTAGCGCTACGCTAGTGCAACGTCAAGCCCGAGCAACTTGCGTTGTTCTAGCGCCGTGCTTGATGCTCGGCCGCATGGATCCTGTCGTCGAAGCCCTCAAGCGCCTCACCGGCAACACCAAGGAGGGGCGGCAGCGCGTGGCCGACCTGATCGACTCCAGCGAGCAAACCATTTACCAGATCGTTGCTCAGGTTCCCCTGAAGTCAGGAAGGCCCCGATCAGTTGGGCGCAAATTGCGCGAACGCCTCGATCAGCGGTTTCCGGGTTGGATGGGGCACGACGGAACGCCGCCTGGCCTGCCCGGACCAGGGACTAGGATCGAGGTGATCTCACAATTAGCCGAACAGCTGCGAAACGTACCGCGAGAACGCCGCGAAGCTGTCGCCAAGCTGCTGGGCATCCTTGCGCACGCACCCGACAGCGCATCGACTCGCGCCGAGGTTTTGCTGGCAATGGAACCTCTGGCAACTTATGGTTCCGCCGTCGGTGTCACAGCATCGGGAGATCGCTACTTCAACCCGGCAAAGCCAAGCGACAGCGCACCTACTGCCGATCCAGGACGTACGCCTGCCGCGCCAGCCCAAGCTGCGACAGCCGCTGGCAATGATCCACCGCCCACCTGATCCTGGTGCCGGGAACACCAACCAGCACCAGGCCGCCTGCCCGTGCCGGCGTGCCGCGCACTGCCGCATCGACTGCGCTGATTGGCGTCATCACGAGCAATGCGTCGTGGTCCAGCACGATTTCGCGCTGCGCTGAAGTCTCGCGTGCCAGCTGCAGGTGCAGCGCCTCATAGGCCATGGCCGTCACCACGCCCTGCACTCGCACACACACCCGGCCAGCGCCGCTTTGAATGATCGCCAGGGCGGTGCCCAGGGGCCATGTTTGTAGTTTGTCCATCTCTGCTCCCATCACGTTCACTTGTTGGAGCAGTTGCCAATGGCGCCATGCTGGATGCAAGATAGCTCACCAATTGAGCCAGGGAGACGACTTGTGCATAAATTGTTGTGGCCTACGCTGGCCGCCAGCCTATTGGCTGGCTGTGCGGCCCCCGCTTTCAACGCAGCACCGCGCATCGACGCCGGGCAGACCTCCATGGTCGCCGACAGCAAGTTCGACAGCGCCTATGCGTTTTCTGGGCCAGCAATTCGGTGGAATAAATCGTACGGGTTCGGCGCCGCCGACGAGATGACAGCCCGCGTTGTAACCCTGCGCGACAAGTCCAGCGGATCAGCCATGACAGGCATCGCCCTGGAGGTTGTGTACTGGTCCTCTTCGTGGCGGTTCTACAGCTCGGCCAATCTGGACAACGCGACAAACGCCGACACGCGCCGCGTTTCCAGCGATGTTCGATGTGGCCGCGGCGACTGCAAGTACACCGAGCTGGTCGCCGTCGCCATCCCTTGGGCTTTTTTTGACGCTCGCCAGTCGACAGGATTTGAGGTGCGCGTGAACGCGCAGAAAGGTCCGCCCGTCGTTGTAACTGTTCCAGCAACTCATGTTCAACAAGCCCTAGTTGCACGCCAACAGGGAAGCACTTCGTCGCCAGCAATTACGCCCAAGGAGACCGCCCAACCGACGGCTCGGATCAACGAAGATGTTGGACCTGACTCGCGGATGGTGCAGCAATTGCCAGAGGCGCTCAGATGCCAGACACAGCCTGTCGCACTGCTCGTCGGCACCTGGCTTGCGAGCCTGTCGACCTACAAAATGATTTGCAAGGACGGCAGCACACTGCTGGCGCGATGCGAGTACGGTAACTGCCGGATCTTGAAGTAGATCGAAAGCTGCAACACGGTCGCAAAAATAGCTTGACGCTAGACTAGCGCAGCGCTAGAGTCGTTTCTCATCAGCCCACCCCGGGCGTGAGGAGCGACGATGCTGTCACCGCAGCCCCGCAGCTACCGCTGCACCTACACCCCCCTAGACCGAGACGGCTTCCCCGTCTTGAGTGAGCCGGGCCTGCTGCCGCACATCCAGGTGCAGGCACGCAGCGCCGAAGACGCGCAGCGCAAGGCCTGGGCCACGCTGGCCAGCCCCATCGTGCTCGTGGAGCGCATGGAGGCCACGGCATGAAACGCGCCTGGACCGACCGCGAGTTTGTCTCGCACATGGATGATCTTGGCAACGTCTGCCGGGATCTTGTCGCCGCTGTCGTCATCGTGCTGGTGATCGCCTTCCTGGCGCACTGCCTGGCCGACTTCATGACGCCCTGCTTGCCGGGTGTGCTGTGCTGAGCGCCGCCAACGTCACGCCGATGTTCAATCGGCACGTCCGCGCCGGCAGCCCGGCCCCGAGCGACGTACCCACGCCGCTGATGTCGCTGCAGCGCGCCATGCGTGCGGCCGACGCCGACGGGTTTGCCCGCGGCGAGCGCGCCGGCTACCTGGGCGGCTGGCGCTGGGGCCTGGTGTGCGGCATCTGCCTCGGCCTGACCATCGGCGCCACGCTGGTGGCCGGAGCTCTGTATTTGGGGGTGCACGCATGAGCGCCAACATGGTCATTGGCGCCGGCGGCAGCATGCGCCCATCCCTTGCACGCAGCCAGCCCGTGCTCGGCTTGCGCTTTTTTCCATGGGCCAACGCCGGCCGCTGGGATGTGGCGTATTGCGTGCCCGGCAGCAACACCAGGCACAGCCTGATGAGTTGCATCACGCTCAGCGCTGCGCTGTCGGAATGCCGGCGGCTAAATGGGGACGGCGCATGACCTGGATGCTCACGCACACCGGCTCGGTGGTCGACCTGCGCTTCATCGAGCGCAACAGCATCAGCGCGCTCGACATTGCGCACAGCCTCTCGCTGCTGAACCGATTCACCGGCCACACCACGCGGCCCTACAGCGTGGCCGAGCACTGCCTGCTGGTGGTGGAGATCCTCGAGCGCGAAGCCGCCGTGCACGACCGGCAAACCTTGCTGGCCGCGCTGCTGCACGACGCGCACGAGGCCTACACCAGCGACCTCAGCAGCCCCATGAAGGAACTGCTGGGCTCCATGTGGGACGAGGCCGAATGGCAGGCCATGGAGGCCGTGCTTGCCCGCTTTGGCGCGCTGGCCGCCTGGCACGAGCACCGCCGCCTGATCAAGCACGCCGACATGGTGGCCCTGGCCACCGAGCGCCGCGACCTGATGGCGCCCACCGGCCCGGAGTGGCCGTCGCTGCGCGGCATCCAGCCCGTGACATGGATCAACCTGAACGACCGGGCCGGCATGGCCTGGCAAGACTGGCGGCAGGCATGGCTCGACCGATTTGCCCTGTTGCACACCGTGGAGATCGACTGATGCCACGCCAACCCGGCAAGCAGCCCATTGAAGAAGTAGCCGCTGGCTCGCTGCAGCACGCCGCGCTGCGGATCCTCGACACCTGCGAGATGACCGCCACGGATCTGCGCCTGATGCTGCTGTTGCCCGATGGCATGCACCACAAGGGCTTTCTGGCCCAGGTCGTGTTCCCGTTGCAGGCCCAGGGCCTGGTCGAGCTCGACAGCAACGCGACGACCTGGGGCACCACCGACCTGGGTGCCGCCGCAGCAGCCAAGCTCGGGCCGTTCAACGACAGCAGCCGTCTGCGCGGTTTTGCCGACAAGGAGGCCGCCCAGGCCGAGCCCACGCTCGACCACGCGCCGGGATGCCGCCCGCTGCCCTGCCGGCAGCGGCTGGCCATGGGCAACGCCGACAAGATGCCCCCAGTGCCGCGGCCCGGCAGCGAGCAGGCCACGAAGCTGCCCAGCCGCATGGGAAACCGCCTGCACTGGCCCGATGGATCGGTGACCGCAGCATGACCAAGAGCCGACACCTGGTGAGGCCGCGCCATGCGTGGACACCTGAGCAAGACCGCATCGTGCGCGAGCTGTATGCCGACACGCGCACGCAGCACATCGCCGACTTGCTTGGCGTGCACTACCAGCAGGTGGCCCGGCGCGCGCTCAAGTTCGGCCTGCGCAAGAGCGAGGCCTTCCTGGCCGGCCCGGAGTCTGGCCGCGTCACGGCAGACAGCCACCACGGCGGCAGGTTCTACAAGGGCATGGTGCCCTGGAACCTGGGCATCAGCTACCAGCCCGGCGGCAATATCAAGCGCAGCCAGTTCAAGGCCGGAAACCTCAACGGCCGCGCGGCGCAACTGGCCCAGCCGGTGGGCGCGTACCGCGTCAACAGTTGCGGCTACCTTGACCGCAAGATCAGCGACCAACCCGGCCCGCAGAACCTGCGCTGGCGGGCGTTGCACCGCATCGTGTGGGAAGCCGCCAACGGCCCGGTGCCCAAGGGCTATGCCGTGGCGTTCAAGGCAGGCCGGCAGACCACCGACCCCGAGAAGGTGACGCTCGACGCGCTCGAGCTGGTCACGAAGCGCGATGTGATGCTGCGCAACAGCTATCACACGCAGTACCCGCCCGAGCTGGCCAAGATCGTCCAGTTGCGCGGCGTACTTACCCGGCAGATCAACCTGCGAGCGAAAAAGGAGCGGCAGACGTGAGCGAGAGCAGCAACAGCAAGACCATCGAAGACCTGCGCGAGCGCCTGTTCGCGGCCATTGACAGCGTGAAGGCTGGCACCATGAGCATCGACCAGGCGCGCACCATCGGCGAGCTCAGCCAGGTCGTCGTCAACACCGCGAAGGTGGAGGTGGACTACCTGAAGGTGACCGAAGTGGTTCTGCCGCCGCGCAGCAAGTTCCTCCAGAGCGGCGATGGCGCGGATGGCAAGGAGCAACTGCCCAAGGGCATCACCGGCATCACGCGGCATCGGTTGGCGGGGTGAGCACGGTGCAGATGGCCGAAACCCTCACCTGGCACGACGCCAGCCAGCGCTTGCCTGATGACGACACGACCGTGCTGCTGTGGATTCGATACAGCGACAACGAGAGCGACTGGGCGTCTGGATGGCGCGATGGCTTCGTGTGGAGAGACGCCAGCAGCGCGATGCCGGTGCATGGCCTGGTTACGCACTGGGCTGAGCCGGCGGGGCCTGGTAGCACGACATGAGCGACCCACACGACCGAGAGCCAGTTTCTCAAGAAGTAATTGACTGCTGGCGGAAAAACTACGGGCTGGACAAGCGCACGCCCGCAGAGGCAGCGCGCTGGTGGCATGACAACCTTGACCGTAAAGCGCCCGCTGCTGTTGTTGCTGCCCTCGGCATCGCGCTGGATGACATGGACATGCTGCGCGAGGAGATTGAGCGGCTGCGCGCGGAGTTGGCCCGCTGCGGTAAAGACAACTGCATGGGACGCCGCTGTGACGACGTGACCAATTGGGTGACCGAACCCGCCGCAGAGGCTCGCGTAGCCGCAGAGCGCGAGCGGATTGGAGACTGGCTGCTGAAGATGCACGAACGCGACGGACACAGGCACAACTACTGGATGTGCGCCTGGAGTGAGTTGTATGGGGCCTAACGCAAAGCTAAACGGCGGGCCGTAGGCCCGTCCGTTTGAGCGACCTGTTAGGGCTGTATTTGCTACGAGGACAACGAATGCTGGAAACCGTGACCATTGGGCAAGCCACGCTGCACTGCGGCGATTGCCGCGAAGTGCTGCCGACGCTGGCTAGCGTGGACGCGGTGATAACCGACCCGCCGTACAGCGAGCGGTGCCACAGCGGCCACGACAGCACCGCGAAGGATGCCCGCGACGGTGCAACGCGGGCCGCACTTGGCTACAAGGCGCTGACGCTTGAGGACGTGGCATGGTTTGCGGCGCAGTACGACCGGGTGTGCGTTGGATGGGTGGTGTGGATGACCGACAGCGACCTGGCGCTGCATGTGCGCAATGCGCTGGAGAAGCTGGGGCGCACTGCGTTTGCGCCGCTGCCGTTTTACCAGCCTGGCCGCAGCGTGCGCCTGAGCGGAGACGGCCCTAGCAGTTGGACCGACTGGATCGTGGTTGCGCGAACCAAGGCGCAGAACAAGTGGGGCACGCTGCCGGGCGGCTACGTGGCCGGGCCTGGCTGGAACGACAAGGCGCGCATGGGCGGGAAGCCGACCCTGCTGATGGACGCACTGGTGGCGGACTACTCGCGGCCCGGTTACACGGTGCTGGACACCCACATGGGCGCAGGCACGACCGGCGTTGCGTGTGCCAGAGCTGGGCGGAAGTTCATAGGCTGCGAGGTTGACCGCGCTGCCTTTGATTTGGCGTGCGAGCGGATAGAAGCCGCTTACGCGCAAGGTTCCCTGCTGGATTTGGCGCAGACCGTGCCGGAGCAGCAGGGCTTGGGTATTTGAGCCCTAACGTTGCATTGACCGGGCGCGCGAAGTGACGCAGGCAGATGCAGCCCTGCCGTTCGCGCTCCGGTCGAATGCGCAGTTGGGCGGCTGGTGAACGAAGCAAAGGACAAAGGCATGCAGACGATCAAGTGCCCCGACTGCGGGAAACTGAACCCAGACATTCGAGAGTTTGGGCACTGCCTGCCATTTACCTGCAACCACTGCCGGCACATCTGGCGCATTCAGGATGTGCCGGCGAAGCCGACCAGGCGGAGCAGCCTTGTAACGCTGGACGAGGCAGTTGCTGCCGTGGTCGCCAAACACGGTGGCGTGCGCGCTGCCGAACGTGCGACCGGCGTTGACAAGAGCTTCATCAGCCGCCTGATGCGCGGCCAGAAAGTGGCACCGAGTGCTGAAACGCTTGAAGCGCTGGGACTGCGCGCGGTCCCGCTGTACGAAGTGCTGAAGACGCCCAACGTTCGAGGTAAGGCGTGACACACGGCGCTGCCTACCTACCCGAAGCGCGACACGGCCGCCCGCCGTGTGGCATCGCCTTGACCGAGGGGTTAGGGCTCTTGGTGGAAGTGAGACTCTATGCCTGAGAAGGTGGTGATTGATGGGCACGAGCTGTGGCATGGCGACTGCCGCGAAGTGCTGCCGCTGCTGGCCCCGGTGGACTTGGTGCTGACGGACCCGCCCTACGGCATAGGCGCCGACCGCACGCGCAACATGCCGAAGGACGGCTGGGTGGACTACGGCTTCGAGGGCTGGGACAAGGAACGGCCCTCGCCTTGGCTGTTTGGGCTGATGCGCGAGAAGGCGAAGGAGTGCGTGGTGTGGGGTGGCAACTACTTCACCGACCTGCTGCCGCCGAGCATGCGCTGGCTGGTGTGGGACAAGGGGCAGCGGAACTTCTCGCTGGCCGACTGCGAGTTTGCGTGGAGCAGCCAGCAAGCCGCCGCTCGCGTACTGACGCTCCCGCGCAGCGAGGCGCTGCAGGACGGAAAGGAACACCCGACGCAGAAGCCCGTGCGGCTGATGGCGTGGTGCCTGGACATGCACCCGAAAGCAAAGACGGTGTGCGACCCGTTCATGGGCACAGGGACAACCGGCGTCGCCTGCGTGCAGAGCGGCCGGAAGTTCGTAGGTATTGAGCGCGAGCGGCACTTCTTCGAGGTGGCGTGCCGCCGCATTGAGCAAGCCGCCGCGCAGGGACAACTGCTACCCGCAGAGCCTGCTGGCGAACCACAACAGACTGGGCTGGCACTTGAGCCCTACGCAAAGGTAAGCGGAGGCGGCTTGCCGCCGTCCGCTTGACCGACGGGTTAGAGCGCAAACGGTTGAGGAAACCATGAGAATTGAAACGATAGGACTGGCGACACTGTACCTCGGCGACTGCCGGGAGATATTGCCGACGCTCGCGGCATGCGACTTGATTTTGACCGACCCGCCTTACGGGATTGGGATTGCTGCAAACCCGGTGCGGCAAGCGCATGAGCGCATGGAATGGGACGCCGAAGCGCCCGCCGCTTGGTTGTTTGGACTGATGCAAGAGAAGGCAAAGAACCTGATTGTGTGGGGTGGCAATTACTTCCCGCTGCCGCCAAGCCAGACGTTCTTGGTGTGGGACAAGATGCAGCCGGAAAACTTTAGCTTGGCGATGTGTGAGCAGGCGTGGTGCAGTTTTAAGAAGCCAGCAAAGATGCACCGACTGAGCGTGACAAGCTACGAGAAAGAGCACCCGACGCAAAAGCCTGTGCGGCTGATGGAATGGTGCATTGACCACGCCCCGGAAGCGGAAACGATTTGCGACCCGTACATGGGAAGCGGGACGACCGGAGTTGCAGCAGTAAAGATGGGGCGCACGTTTGCAGGAATTGAACGCGAGCCGAAATACTTTGACATCGCGTGCAAGCGGATCGAGGACGCACAGCGGCAAGGCTCGATGTTTGAACAACCGGCGGCGCGGGCAGAGCAGCATAGCCTTGCGCTCTAACGTGGGAATTGAGCCGCCGTACTCGGTCGGCTCGAATGACGGGTTAGGCCCCTGGTTGAGAAACGAGAGGAACTGAGCATGCATTGCACTGACGTGGAACGGCCCAAGGCGCGCAAACCGCACCGCTGCATGAGCTGCGGCGAGGGCATTGCTGTGGGCGAAACCTACGTGCGCTGGCGCTGCTATGACGGCGGCGACGCCGGCACGAACAAGATGCACCCGGAATGCCTGGCGATGCATCAGGACGAGGCGCGGCGCTTTGGCGACCACGAGTGGGAGTATTCGCCCTACTCGCACGAGCGCCCGAAGCCGGATGACAGGCCCTGCACATGCAGCCCTCAAGACAGCCCGCCAGAGCCGTGCGCCAAGCAGTACGCGGCCAGCGAATGCATGTGCCTGACCACCGCCGCGCGTGCGGGTGGGGCCTAACG
>Ga0228700_1001789_pt1 | contig 12848 bp, 16 predicted proteins | sample McNCre317_Aug_MG_FD_178019 | JGI IMG/M metagenome (GOLD analysis project Ga0228700, IMG submission 178019) | Freshwater microbial communities from McNutts Creek, Athens, Georgia, United States - 3-17_Aug_MG | ecosystem: Environmental > Aquatic > Freshwater > Creek | place: USA: Georgia...
ATTGCCATTAAAAGACTTGCACCGACGACCGATGTTCCTCGGACCACCAGTCTTGGAATAAGCCTTTAGTTTACCACGTTTGGAGATTTTCACAATGATTACCTAAGTGAATACACATAGCAATATTTTTCAGATGTTGTATGATATTTTGCCACACCAGATTCCAGAGCAGCTAATAGTTCTACAGCAAATGGCTTCAATTTCCCATTGTACTTAGCACGAACCGCCTTGTCGTGGTACTTTTTCCCATTATACATGATTACAGCAGCGCCCTTGCGAATTCCTTCCAATTTGAAATTTGACGCTTTGTAGATAACCCCAGTATGTCCATATTCACTATCGGCATACGACACCACGGTTTTAATATTTGTGTTTCTCTTTAGCCACCGAAGAGTATTCCCAATGAAAAAACTTTCAGTATTTCTAGGTGTATCATCTATGCAACAAAGGCGACGCAATTCAATCACATCATTAGGGTTATCCGCAAATCGCTTGTATTGATTTGCCATAGCCATCTTACCATAAAACATTGCACCGATAACATCAGACCCATCAATCAATGCAAAGCAATAGTCTGATATACAGCCGTTAATAGAACCGGAATAGTGATGCTTCTCAATGAAATCCCGAATCTGATTCCTTTGAGCAACAACTACTCGAAAGTTCTTGATCTGCCGATCAACCATTCAAAGGTTCTTCTTTGCTTTCCGGCATAACCTCGGTCAGCATATCGTCAGCCGAAGTTTCTTCACTGATAGGGTTATCCCCTACCATGTCTTCTTCAAGTTTCTTTTGTGTGGTCATACGTTCTCCAATGACATGCGGTTAGACTTCTTGGATGGCTTTTTGATGCGATTTTTCTGACGATCCTTAGCCTCGGCTTGTTTCTTCTCGAAATCAACTACAAAGCGCCCAATGTCTTCCATATTCAATTCGGACAGATCAATCTCGTAGTCACTGTAGGAATCCGGCTGCTGGAAGAATTCATTGGTGCTTGCCGATTTAAGGATAGATGCATACTTGGCGTACTGTTCCTCGCGCTCAATCTCGAAGCGCCCCATGAAGCTATTATAGGCGGTTTGGGTGAAATATGAGAATGGGTTTGTGGAAATCTCTGGGTTGAAGCTGTCAATGTACTTCAGAACATGCAGAATAGCATCCGACACCAATTCGTCTTTCCATGTGTATTGCGCAAAGTTCCATTTGGAAGCAAGTCCTTTACAAATCTTTACGATACATTCTCCGATGTATGGCGACACTGGATGGTCAGGATTTGTCTTCAAGATTTCCTTACGTTCCACAATGGCTTCGTAGAACTTTTGGCGGTCAACATAATGGGATTTCTTATCAGCAACTTTTTCGACGTTACCATGCAAGATTGTTGACTTCTTATATCGTTTCTTTTGTGGGGTTTCCATGATGACTTTCTCAAATATTCATTAGTTGTCGCTGCCAAATACATTGGCTGCTAAGGAATGGGACAAGTTCTCGTTCCTTAGCTTTCGTATGCAATTCGGAAATCTGCTGCACCAATCGTTCTTTCAATTCTTCACCGACCAAGAATGTCGGATATTCGCATACCTTCATATAAGCAAACAGAAAATCTTTGTCTAAGTTCTTGGCATTATTCAGATACTGGTAGTTAGCCAAACCACCATCTACGATTTTCTGCAATCCGTTGGCAATGTATGTGCGATAGTCAACAGAAAATTCTTCCATCTTAGCGATTAAAGATTCTTTAGTAATCGGCTTCTTGTAGTTGAATTCCATGATGTTCACCTTTCAAAGGTTGCATTATAACATAATTGGTGCTGGAGGTGAGACTCGAACTCACGTAGGTTTCCCGATGGCTTACAAAACCATTGCAATTGCCGCTATGCGACTCCAGCTAAAACTCAAGTTAGGATGATTTAAGAGGTTAACCTACAAGTCCTCTACTTACGGCGATTGTTCGACTCCGGAATCTACTGGTCGCTATCTTAGTTCTTTGGTAGCGGGAGGTGGTAACGCTCCACCCTCGGAACAGGCTTATGAGACCTGCCGGGCCACTTGGCCTTCCCGCAACTGTTCAAAATTTATAAGAATTTGACCTGCCCCGACTCCAGCTAAAATATTATTCAGTTTTACGCTGTTGTATAAATATTTACTTTTACTCAGAACGATTTGGTCTGTGTGGTAGGATTTGAACCTACGACCTCCTGACTCCAAATCAGGCCGTCTACCAAGCTGGCATTACACACAGAAATTTGGCCCGCCCTACCTCAGCGCAGGAACCGCTCTGAAATAGCTGCATGTTTCAACACAATGCAGCCAAATCTTCCTGCTTCATAGAGGTTGGTTTCGTCGCGGTATTGCTACCACGGCCAGAGCCATCCTCTCCACAGGCTGAAACGGTCAAGCTGACCGCCTTGTTCTTTAGGTTTATGGCCGCATTCAGGTCGCGGTCCATCACGTTGCCGCAGTCACACACCATCACACGGTCGCTCAGCTTCATATCATGGATTTCGCCGCACGCAGAGCATGTCTTGCTCGATGGGTAGAAGCGGTCTACGATAAAAACTGATGCACCAGTCATTGCAGACTTGTATGCAAGCTGGCTGCGGAACTCGCCAAACCCAGCATCGGACACGCTGCGGGCAAGGTGGCGGTTACGCACCATTCCTTTCACGTTCAGGTCTTCAACGGCGATGGTGTCAAACTCAGTTGCAAGACGGTTGGTCAGCTTGTGCAGCACATCAACACGGGTGTCCACGATACGCTTGTGCAACTTTGCCAGCTTGGTTTTCGCTTTGGCTCGGTTGCTGCTGCCTTTTTTCTTGCGGCTGAGACTACGGGATAAACGCACCAAGCGGGTGTGCAAGGTGCGGTGCGGTTTGAGCGGTGCCAGCACTTCGCCAGTGCTTAGCACCGCCAGATTCTTAATGCCGAGGTCAACGCCAACAACGCCTCCACCCAAGGGACCAGTCAACATGTATGCGGTGTCAACCAAAACGGTGACATACCAGCCGTCGGCTTGTTTGCTAACTGTGGCAGACAGTGTGCGGCCTGGGAAGCGCAACAACTCGCGCATCTTGACCGTGCCACAGCGCGGCAGTTTGATGGTCTTGCCGTCACACTCCACGGCATTGCTGTTGGCGTCAGCAGGCCCGTTGTCGGCACGGAAACTGTCGTGTTGGCCCTTGCGTTTGAACTTAGGGTAGCCCGGTTTTCCGCCTTGCTTGACACGCCGGAAGAAGTGCTGGAATGCGGCACCGACGTTCTTGATGGCCTGTTGCGGTGCGCACTTGGTGACATCAGCCATCCACGGAAACTCGGTCGCCTTAATGCTGTTAAGTTTCTTGCGCAACGCCGCTTCGGACGGCTTGCCGCCAGCCTCGTATTCTTTTTTCCACTCAGCCAATGCCCAATTAAATGCAAACCGAGCCACTCCGCAGGCGCGAGCAAAGTATTGCTCTTGAACCTTTGTTGGTTGCAGTTTGATCTTGTGAGCGCGGTGCATGATTTACTTTACAGCGGCGCTGCCGCTTCACCAATTTTGACTAATCGTTTTTCCATAGGAGCAGATTGTAGCAGACTTTGTGAGATTTCTACTAACTGTTTTAAGCCCCAGTCAAACTAGCAAGTTCTTCTTGCAAGGCTTTGATTCTGGCTTGCTTGACCGCTTCCATGTCCAACAGATTGATGATGTGGTCATAGAGAACATTGACGAATTCCCCATCTTCGGGGACATTCTTGCCTTTGTCATCTTCAATGCTCCAGCCATGATTCTCGATGAGTTCATGACCTGCTGCGATGATTGCTTGTTTCAAAATGTCCATTACGTTCACCTTTCAAAGATTCAATTATACCATGCATTTGTTGACATGTTTCCATTTCTGGAAAAGAAACTTCGCATCTTCAAGTGCTTCCTTGAATGACTGCCGACCTTGCTTGGAAACTTCACCATTGGCCTTGTTAATAGCCTTCCAGTCGTTTCCAATGATTTCGACAGTCACTGGGTACAAATCGTCTAATTCATCCATTAGACAGGGTTCAACACAAAGCCAGAACGATCACCAGCAAAGCCAGCAACAATCTTGTCGGCGGCTGCACGATCATCGGCCACATGGTTGCGGAAAACGGCTTTGTTGACCAGTTCAACAACCACATGCTTACCTTCTTTCAAAGTCTTCAGAAGACCAAGAGGTGTACCAGCAAAGCCAGTCTTGAAAGCAGGCTTTTCCAATTTACGGGTCAGACCTTCTTCAAGAATGCCGTCAAAGGCTTTGGCAGATGCTTCGTCACCAAAGACTTCATAAGACTTGACATAGCCACGGGGATGCCAATCGGCAACCACAAACAGGCCATTTTCTTGCAGTGCGTTGACCTTACGGGTTTCGGCAGCACGTTCGTTTTGGGAGATGATTTGTTCGATACCTTGCATTTTGTGTTTCCTTAATTTGTTGCGATGTGTGAATTGTACACTATTTTTACTGGTTGTCAAGAAGTTCTTTTTTAGTTTTGAACAGACTTCTATCAAAATTTCCGTCATACCAATCCATTACATGTCGCCCCCGCATAAGCCCTTTGTCGGCAGTTTCGTCATAGATTGGGATGGCTTCTTGGTGCAATGACGTTGCAAGATTTTCTAGGTCGTTTGGTTGACCATGATTTCCGGCAATATCTTCGATGGTCTTTGGAGAGCTAAATGTTCCTGCGAATGTTGGTTCTTCGAGACCATTCTTACCATTTGGTTCCGCCACAATGTAATCCAATGGGGTCATACCATGTTGCTTCATTGCAGTGACAACTTCATCTTGATTGAGTCTACGTTGACCTGCACCAAACTTTGAAGAAGTATGTAGACCAACATTGATATGGTATGTATGACCTTCGGCAGATTCTTCTACAAGAGTCTTTCTAAGTTTGGCTTGAGCAAAAGGATTGGGTTTACCAGAGAACATATATGTTACCTCACTGTGTCCGATTGGGGTTATTCATTGCCGAATGGAAAACGTGATTATGACTATCTTTCAAAGCCATGTCAAGAACTTCCTTATTGGCATTTGGATGGCTTGCTGCTGCCATACGTTGTTTGTAATACTTCTGGTCAAATAGTTCAGAAGGAGATTGTCCAGTGCTAGACTTACCGAGAACATATAGCAATGTTTCTGGCGTAGTGCTAGGATGGTTGATTGCATGGATAGCCACACCATCATTAGAATGATCTATAGCAGCCCTAACATGGGAAATGTCAACGTTTGGGTGACTAAGAATAACTTTATGAAGTTCATGCTGGTCTGCTTCAGAATACTTACCAGAACCCAAGTCACCAAGGGTATTACTAAGTTCTTCAGAAGAAGATTCTGGATTAGTCACATGCTTATACGTTTCTGTATAATTTTTCATGTGTTCATCCCTGACCTTGCTTGCAGCAATATTGTCATAGAAATAATCTGCATTAGATTTATAACCAGATTTGGCTTGTACAAAAGGATTGGGTTTACCAGAGAACATAAGAATTTCCTAAAGTTGAGTCTTTGAAGTTTACCACACAAAAGAACCTTAGAAAGATATTTTACAAAAATTTTCTAAAAGTTCTTGTGAAAGACTTCTTAACAGTATATTTACCTTACTTAATTCATTTTCTTGACATTGAAGAGTTTAGCATACTTTTTTGATTTTGTCAAGAAGTTTTTTGTAAAGTGTTGTTTATTTGCTACTTAACCCCACGAAAGGGTATAGTCACACTTCTTCCACCAGCTATTGTCACCTTCAAACTTCACAAGTTCATCTTCACTTGAAGACCCATTATAGTACACACCAGCAGCCAATAGGTTGCCTGCAAGCTGATTTTCTTGGTAGTCCGATGTCTTGATGCCAGAAGCCCCGGCAAGCTCCTTAAACAGGTCTGTAGAGGTCATCCAGCCGAAGGCCACCAAAGGCATTACACAATCATCATGACAGCCTTCTTCGGCAGCGTATGATGTACCTTTCTTACTGAATGTGTTTAATTCACCGATGGTGTCTGCATCATTTAAGACAAGCTGACCTTGTTCCACAAGCAGCTTTAAAAGACTACACCCAAGTTTCTTGACGGATGTTGTCATCCTTATGCCTATGTCTGTTCTTCTACCGATACCTAGGCTAAGTTTCTTACCAAGCCTTCCAGCACCTTCGGATGAAATCAGGTTATCGTATTCAAAGTCATCCCAAAGGGTTCTCGTGACCACTGCGCCGATGTCATTGTTTTCGATCAGGCAATATGCTTGGTTGTAGTACCTTCCGAGGGTATTGATGATTTCGGAAAAATCTTCCGGCAATATTGTGTTGGAACGGAATGTGGCTACTTGTGTGTAAGGCAGTTGTGTGATGTCATGGACAGATATTGTCGAATAGTCTAGACCCTTACCATGCGACACATCGCAATTCATTGTGTAGGTTCTTTGTGGGTCGGCTTCGACATAGATTTTCAAGCCATCTTTGGAGGATATTGGTGCGACACTTTGCAAAGACTTTAGGCAAGCACCCGATAGCAATGTACCAGAAGACCCTTGGAATTCCAATTCATATTCTTGTGCAAACTTGAGCATATCGTAGTTCAAGTCGGCAAGAACCCTTTGCTTCCATGCTTCATCACGACCGGGCACTCTATCCCAAGGAACCTCCTTCAACCAATATCCATTTCTCCCTAGTCTGGCATTAGACACCACATCGTAGAATTGATTAAGACCATTTGGGGTAGAACTGATAATCAGTCTGGAATTCTTTCCAGACGACAGAACTGGTAGAACAGATGCCGCAAATTCTTGGTATCTAGGGATGTGCGCTTGTTCATCGAGATACACAAGTCCAAAACTCTTACCACGAATTGCGGAAGAAGAACTTGCGGCAGCAACCAATAAAGAACCATTATCAAGTTTTACACTTTTAACATTCCATTGTTTTACGCCGGGTTTCAAAAAGTCTGGTAGATATTCGTATGAAATTTGGAGTCTATCCATAATTTCAATAGCTTGATCCAATTTGTTTGCCAGCATTGCGATTCTGGCATCTTTATTGAAAATTGCGTAGTGCAAGATAGTCGCCACAACAATTGTTGTGTTATGGCTTAGAATTCCATTTGAATAGTACCTACTGTTCCCACCAACAGATAGGTCATACATGTGTTCTTCGTAGCCTAGGTCAACAACCGATATGACCTTTGCAGTTCCATTGACAGTAACAATGGACACCCCCAATGAATCCTTTGCAAAGATTTCTTGGAAGTCTTCGGTGAATATGATGTGATTGTCGGCGCACAATAAAGAAATCCCATTATCAAGTGTCAATTCAAACACCTGATATGGGATTGTTTTGTTAGATGCGGTAATATCTACGAAGCCAGTATCTGACAATACTTCGTAATCATCTACAGAAAAGCATTCGACAAATTTTCGTTCTATGGACTCGGATAACATAAAAATACCAGACTTGAATCTGGTATTTATGGTTATTGAACTGCTAGTAGTTTTGCTTCTTCTACCAATGCGATATGATCCACATTGTGAAATATCTCAGTCCACCCAAATTCGTTGCCATAGTCTCCTTTTATCGTAGTATTCGCATACTTTAGTTTCAAGGTTTGTTCTATTGAAAACGCATCAGTCAGGCTAGGTAATTTCATTTCAAGAAGAATTTCTTTTCCGGCCAAATGCATTGGAGTATATCTATCCATAACAGAATCTTTGCTAGTAACCCCAATCTTAAGTTTCGTAGAATCGTATCTGATGATATAAAACACACCAGATGTACTGGTATCATTTCCAAACTGTTTGTAGTTATTATTGACAACCTTTCTAGAATTGATACTTGCGATTTCATCAATAGATTTTGAATTCAGTGTATCTTGCCAATTATCTTGACGGACTTGCCATCTAAGTCTACCTTCGATTTCTCCAAACTTTTCAATGCACTTCTCTAAGCTGAATGTGGATTGCCGTTCAGATAGCGCCGCCTTAGCATCTTCCAAAGAATAACATCTGGTTGTCCAATATTCAATAGATGTGTTGGAATTGCCATTCGCTTTAGCACTAGCTTGTGCAGTGACCCCAAGTTCAGTAACCGTTCTAGATTTTTCTTCATCGGTCATACCTTCGTATGCCACAAAGTTCTTACTGAATGGACTTAGTTTACCGCCATGTTGATAGCCGGGGTTGTTTGCTCCAGATACCCTATCAATCATTTTCTGACACTTTGTTGCATGTCCAAATTTCTGCCGATATTCTTGGGAAGTCATTCCGTGCTCTTTGATGACATGCTTGGTGATTTCTGCACCTCGAAATCCACATACACCACATTCGACATATTCACTTGGATCAGCATTTGCGAACTTTTCTTGTGCGGCTTTTGCTCTAGCAGCATCGGCGCGGGTTCTGCTATATTGCTTCTTGCATTGATCCGAACAATGCTTTTCGCTATGGTGTTTTGCGACAAATTGTGTACCGCAATTTAGGCAGGGTTTCATTACAATATCCTTTCTAAGAATGAAAGGAAACATTATATCACAAAGTGTCCTTTGGGGCGTTATCCTTCGATATTAGGGAATGGAAATCGCCTATTGTAGTAACTGTTACTTCACCGGTGCGCTTGTTTCTAATTGTGATTTCTGACAAATGGCTTACACACTTGCCACTTTGACGCGACTGGTTAAGACATAGTTTCAGATTGTCTGGATATGCTCCAAGAATTTCTTCCTGATAGTCATACAAATTGATCGTTTCAAGACCTCGATCAAGTGTAACAATCTTGATATAGTTCTTCGCAAAATATACAGGATCATTCTTGCATTTAATGAATTCTTCCAATTCCCATTGGGTGAATGGTCTTTTGCGATTATTTTGTGGGAGGTTCGGATTGCCGTTATATCCCTTTTCTTGTTTGCTCATAATAGGTCTCTGATAATTAACCCCATATTTACCAAAGACCTTGCCAGAACCTTACACAACTTGTTCCAAGTCCCGTGCCGCAGCCTTCGCCATGTACAAGCTCCAAATAGCCACATGGATTTGGGCTTGGGTCATGGAAGCTCCAAGTGGGCTACCATCGGCAGGGTTCAACAATTGGATTTCCTCGGATGGGTCGAAAGCGATGTTCAAGCCGCCCACGCTTCTCTGGAAAGTCTGATCGCCCACAATGGTGATTTGTTCTTCTTGCATGGTGATGGATGGCAATTGCCCGTAGGTGTTCTGGATGTGGATTGCATTGCACCGTTGCCATTGCGTCCCGGATACCTGAGATTCTTTGTAGTCTGCCATGATTTTAGCCTGCCAGTTCGTTTGTGTAGACCGTTGCTGACCAACGGATAGTCTTTGATGCTTCGCCCGTCACAGTGATTTTCAAGCCACCATTGGTGGTATCTGCGGTGAGAGCCACCGTCCAAGCCGCAGCGCCTGTATCCGCCATCGGGGTCAAACTGGTCGGGGTTCCTACAAGTGTGGTGGTGGCTACCCCGCTACCGCGCTTGATACAGCCTGTGATGTTCCAAGCTGCTGTATCCCCTGTAGCGTTCTGTCTAGCCGTTATTAGAGAATTGAAAGTCATTGCCTGATTATCAGTTAGGATGACTTGGTTGGTTGTTCCAGCAGCAGCTTGATCTGATGTAAGTACGGTTGGTGTAGCATCAGTAGTCAGTGCTCGCACTACCATCGCACCCGTGGCACTCAAAGTACCTGCTGATAGGGTCAATCCTGTGCCTACTGAGATTTCTTCGATGGCTCCAGTACCAGCAGTGGTTCGTCCAAGAATTTTAGATGTGCTTGCTGTAAGGCCACTAGAAGTAATTGCGCCAACCGATACCGCACCAGTGACGGTATCGCCAGTAGGCAATTCACGAAGTTGCCCAGAAACTAAAACTAATGGGTTCCGTACAGCCATTTTTCATCAAGCCAATACGACAGGTACGCCAGATTGGAAATTGATTGCGGTCGCACTGATGGCGAAGCCGATGCGTTGAACCACATTGCCGGAAGCGGAAGGTGCGGTTGAACTAAAGCTACCGGCAGTGGTTGCCAAAAACGCAACACCGGGGGTAGCACCGGATACGCCAGTATTGGTGCCTTCAAAGTACACGGTTGCGGAAGCGCCAGATGTCACGGCAGCTAGTACGAAACCATGCGTTTCTTTACCAGCGGTTGTCGCATCGGCCTTACGAACCTTTGCGCCAGAACTATTCCAAATGTTCACAAAGTCGCCTGCCGAAAGTGCTTCGGATGCGGTAATGATTGCCGTGTCAGCACCAATACCAACAGGCATCATTGTTGCATCAATACGACCAGAACCATCCAATGCAACAACCTTACCGGAACTACCAGCACCGGCAGATGATGTCGCACTGTTCACAATGGTCGCATCCAAAAAACCAGAAGCATTCAATGCAGGCACTTTATCGGCATCGGCAGCGCCAGCAGATGTGGTCAATGCGGCTTCTTCGGTCAATTGACCAGAGGCATTTTTGATGAATTTTTTGGTAGATAGTGTTCCCATGATTGCACCTAATTAAGCTAGAATAAATGGATTCTTGATATTTACAAGGATGGTTGTTGGTGTCTTTGCACTGGCAACCTGCAATGAAAATACGGCAGGGCTTGTTGGGGGGGTTTGTGTCAATAGACCAGTAGCCCCCAAAAAGATTGGCAATGTCACATCCCAATTCCATGTTGGTTCGGTTATTTCGCCCGTGTTTACCGCCGTCAATGCTGCGCCAGCAGAAACCGCACTAAAGCTAATCCCAACGGTTTTATGGGAATGTGACGCAATGGTGTTATCGGCATAGATGAACGTACCGGTATTGTCATAAGCAACAACCCGATGACCGCCAATGGCCACGGCAGCATTCGCCGTTGTAGTGACAGCGCCAGATGAAATTGCGGCAGAAATCTTCGTATCAACCTGTGCCGAAGTAATCAACGTACCCGACACGTCAGGTAAGTCTAGTGTACGGTTGGCCGTATGGGTGCTACGAAGGAATGTAACACCATTCAATGCCGTGTTCATGCCACGGAATTGAACTTGATCCATGACCTTGAAACCAGACGCATTCACAAGGACGGAATATGTATTGCCTTCCACCTTGAAAATCTGCGCACCCTTACCATTGAAGATCGAGAATGACCTGAAATATGGTTGCGAATATACCCCAGTTACCGGATCAAATCCTGAACTATAGTTGACCGCAATATCGGCGGTATCGCCTACGTCGGTTCCGCCAGTACCGGGAACTGGGCCTGTGTAGTCAATGTTGTTGCTACCTGCCGTAATCAGGCCATATTGCATCTTGTTGTAGAACGTACATGTCCTAGATGCGCCGGTCATCTTGAATGCGGCTAGACCCTTACCGTTGAAGATCGTGAAGTCTCGGTAGTAAGGAAATGGGTTTAGTGAATCCGTCGAACTTGCATAGTTCAAAGTCACGCCGGAATTCGCAGCAGTGTACTTATCGGCAAGGTCATATCCAGAGATATTGATTGACCCAAACTTACCACCACCGGTGAAGTTCCATTGACCAGTGATGGTTGCCGTTGCTTGGGTGTCCGTCAAATTGCCACCACCGGATGCCGCAACCGTACCGGGTGTCCAAATGCCGGAAGTGGAATTATAAACAAGTGCTTGGCCGTTCGTAGGCGCAACCGATGCGGTATCCACATCCGACAATTGATTGATTGACGTATCATTCAGATCAACCACGCCGGGATGATTGTCAATGATTTCCACGATCACGTCATCAATGTACACATCCATGTTACCGGATGCCGATGTCGCAGAAAATTCCAAAGTGAATCTGGAAGAACCTTTAGGTGCTCTAGAATACGGTCTAAGTGTCTCGGTTACCCATGCGGTCGCATCGAACTCGCCAGACGCAGAAGTGTAGTTCTGGATGAATGTTCTTGCTGAAATCAGACTATCGAACCCAGCCGCACCAGAATAGTACACCTTGACGGTAAAGGTTTCTCCGGCAGGCAAAGTTCCACGAATCTTGTAAGACGAAGTTGGCTTTGCGCCGGGACTGCACATAAACGACTTACGGATGTTTGTCGTAGTCGCCGCAGTAGGATTGATTCGCAATGACTTCGTGCCAGTAGCGGCCTGCAAAGTCGTGATGGTAGGTGCAGAGTATCCAGAACCAGTCTTGACAATCCACTCGGACGTTAGACTTGTCAGTCTTTCAAAGGAATAGTCTTGTAGAAGATTGTTACGATCAACGTGAACGTGAACCCGCTTGTTGGCTGCCGAATACCTACCACCGTCAAATGATGTCAGGTTAGAGATGTAGCAAGCACCCTTGAACACGGTTTGTTGTGTGAATTGACCGGATGGGGTGAATGATACGAATGAATTGACTAAGTAGATACCACCGTCGGCAGAACCTACATCGGATTCACCATCGGTTGATTCGTCAGCAATACCAATGTAAACACTTACAGGTTCATTCACCACAATGCGGGTGTTGGCTAGGCAAATTCTGGAATGCGAATCCTTTGCGCGAAGCCAAGGTTGTAAGTTCGGCGTGTTTTGGGTTTCGATGTGGCAACCATCCAGATGCACAGACGAACCGTATTCCGAGATGATGGCTTCTTGGGTGAAGTAGTCGAACGAACAGTTGCTAAAAGTGAAGTCGCCAGATGTCGCGTGAACCAAGGTGGCTGAATTGAATAGCACGCAGTTTGTGAAGCCAATTCGTTCGCCAGAATCTTGCAGCAAAGTTCCTGCATAGTTTACGGCAGTATTACAGTAATGGATCGAACATGAATCAATCTTTTGAATGTAGCTATGGTCAGACCACATCATGCCATTGCCGAAGCCAGCAATGGAGCAATTCTGCACAGATGCAT
>Ga0228700_1001792_pt1 | contig 12840 bp, 31 predicted proteins | sample McNCre317_Aug_MG_FD_178019 | JGI IMG/M metagenome (GOLD analysis project Ga0228700, IMG submission 178019) | Freshwater microbial communities from McNutts Creek, Athens, Georgia, United States - 3-17_Aug_MG | ecosystem: Environmental > Aquatic > Freshwater > Creek | place: USA: Georgia...
CTGCGAGACGTAGATACAGGATACTGCTCAGCTTTCCGGTTTACAAGCAAAATCCCCCACTAGCCCATCTCAATCAAAATGTTGTGACTGGCTAGCCGAACATTCGCATATGGTCACACCCGGCACCCCAAAATAAATCGTGAGCGACAGTACAGGAACTCATGGTGATGCACAAAAGGGCAGAAGCTGTCAAGAGTGTTGAAAGGCAGTACTCGGATAAAGTGTGTGTGCCACCGAACCAAGACTGTTGACCGGTAGTCGTAAGGAGCCAGACAAATCAGGTGAGCGGGCGTGAAAAAACCCGCCGGAGCGGGTGAATGTGGGGGAGGGGGAGAGCGTCGAAAGAACATGAATCTAACTAAGAGAGAGTACAGAATCCTATTTAGCATCGCATCGCTAAATACAAAACAGCTAGACAAGCTCATCAAACTCTTACACGAAGATAAAGACTTCGATAGTCTTAGAGCGGCACTCAAAACCCCTTGACTAACATCCCCAACCCCTGCTAACCTTATCTTACCAACTCAAACAAAGGTTCCAGCACATGGAAAAACCGACATACACCGAACTTCTCCTTATCAACGAGTTCTTTTCAGGCACGAGTTTTGAGACTCAATACAATGCTCTAGCTATGCTGCGTAAGCATTTGTCCGTTCTCAAAGAGAACCTTGGTATCGAGCCGGAACTTGCTCGCCTTTGTAGTGAAGGTAATCGTGTCAGCGCTATCAAACTCTATCGAGATCATGCGAAATGCTCTCTTGTCGAAGCTAAGAACTACATTGACAGTAGGTATGTATAATGAAAAAAGGCGACATAGTAATCTACACCGGCTCCCATGAAGAATCCCATGGTGAACGAGGAGTAATACACCGGATGGAATGGAATCACCATGTGGGAGAATATCTCCTGCAAGTGAAGTGGTTTCCCCTCATGGGCGAGTCCGGTCTACCCCGCATGACTTGGGTCAAGGAATCTAGCATAACGGTGGTAAAATGACTCCGGAAGAACGGTATGCTATTTCTCAAGCGCTTTTTGTTCTAGCTTGCTTTTATTACGATAGACCATTGAGTGTGAAAGGTATTGTTCGTTATAGAGCAAGAGAAAAAGGCGAGTATCTTGGTAGAGAACTTACCTATTTCGAATTCCTAGCCTGGCTAGGTGAATGTCAGCAAACCATCTAACATGAACCGTGAAACCATGCTTTCATATAAAGAAATATACATAATTTCTGATACGCTAACTTTGTTAGCCTCTCGTTACAAACACAGGAAAATAACAACCCATCTTGCTACTTCAAGACTATCTAAAAGATTATACGGTTATACCGGTGGCACTCATTTTTCATTCCTAGTCTGGTTAGGGCCAGGTAACTTCAATGAACCGTGAAAGCCAACCCCCATGGCTAACCCCAGGCCAACGCGTCAGGGTCCTTCCCGCTAGCTCCCATCTCAAGATAAAGGAGCTAACGATAAGGTCCGTTGAATGGCCATGGTTAGTGAGCTTTGAAGAAGAACCTCGCGGGTGTTGTCACCCGAATAGGATTCTAGGAAAGGTAGACGAACCATGAAAGTAGGAGACAGAGTTTTAGTTACCCCTCATTTTGAATATAAACCCGGTAGTTTCGTAGGTGTTATCTCTATGGTTCTAACTCATTGTGAGTATTCATTTAGGGTTGTTATGCCTAATGGTATAGCTTCCTACTTTAATGCTGAAGAACTCTCACCCATAGATGAAAATGAAAATGAAACAGTCCATTGACTTCCACCTTTTCTATGACCGCCAAGGATTCCCTTGCATATCCATGTCCAATGGCAGGGGCAAGACCAAGTCAATCCGAGTGAATAGGTCATTTGTAGCCATGCTTTTGGATTTGCGGGCGGATATCATGACACAGGTAAAAACGAAAGGATAGTATCATGATTTATGAAGTAAAAGTTATATATGAGAACGAAGAAGACGTAACGTATAGATGCGAAGATACTCCTATATTTGGAGATTGGGTTAAAATTTACATAAACGAAAAAGAACAAGTTTGCATCCCTAGAGACAACATCTTTCAAGTTTTTGTCACTCAAGTGGTCGAGTAAAACTAATGTCCACCTTCATTTCCCTAATCCTTTGCATTTCCGCATCAATCAACACAGTCAACATGCACACAATCAGCATGGTAGCGCGCGAACACGGATACCGCGTCAGTCGCCTGAATGATAGAGAGTCAGCTTCCGCTTCCTATGCATGGGCCCCGAAGCGTTGCGCTCTCACAGTTCTTCCCTCTACAGCTGACCATGTAGGGATATATTTCCTTTACTATGACAAGACAGAATATCTGTCGCCTACCAAAGTTGATAGAATGCTAAAGCAATGGGAGAATTGGTTATGACCCCAGAAATCAAACACGATATTATAGCAATCGCTAACCTTCTCATTCTAACCACAGAGAAGTTCGAACAACTCATTGACAAGCTAGCTGAGGATGAAAAGCAAAATGACATGAAAGCGCTCGCTAGCTCTGTTTCAAGCGATGATGTGCTTGATAACTATTTCATTGAAGATGGTAAATAACATGTCCGTTCTCAAGTCTAAGTACAAAGCCGGCATCAGTTGCAATCACAGGTGGGTTCATACGCATGCGTCTTCTGAGGAATGCGATAGGTGTGGTGCTATCTGTGAACGGGACTCGGAAGGAATTATTACCTATTACTCTTGCCTACTATCGACCGATACACTCAACTCTAGACAACGGGGTAGTTACAAATGAAGGACGCAATGGATGCTACGATAGTTTTCGTTCTAGTTTGTCTGTACATCATCGCTAACTATGCCTTTTTCACATGGTGGTTTAGCAAGCGTAAAAAAGAGCAAAACAATTACGCTAAGGTCCGTAGTGCCCACTACGCCACCTTAGCCGACCTTCTACTAAAAGACGCGAAAGATATTGAAGTTCGCGCTAAGAAGGAAACTGACCTTGAAGTAAGGTTTCGCATGATTGGAGAATCAGCCGCTTTGTATCGTGAGGCTTCCGCATACAAAGATATTTCCACTATGTGGATGGAGGAAAGTACCAATGACTAAGAGACCCTCTATCGTAGTCGAGCTTGTTATAACCTGCGATGACTTCATGTATATGGCCTCGATATCGACTATAGACACTCCTGATTTCGTAGGAAGATTTAAAACAGAAGCTAAAGGAGTCACCCGAGCAATCGCTATTGCCCGTTGCGCACAACAGTTTGGCGAAGAACTTGACGAACGTTTTGAAGAAGATAGCAGGAGCAAAGTGAAAGATTCACTACTAAAGATGCTGGAGCTTGACCCCAATGATGAAGAAGAAACCACAAAAAACTAAACCCTACACCGCTCAGACAAGGTTTCTAGCTAGGAGAAACAACCTTTTGAGCATTACGTCGCTAGGAGCTTCCAAGCGATGGACAGAAGACCTTGAAGCGCGCTCGGCCGCTCGAAAAATCGCCGAAAAATGCGCAGAAGATTACAGGGAATCCGAAGAAAAAATCCGCGAAACCCTTGCACGAATCCAAAAACCGAACTAGTATTATCAGACGCATAACGCGAAACCGAAAAGGAAAATGAAAATGCAAAAACTCCTCCGCAAACTTTCTCCCGCGACCGTTTGCCCTGAGCTTCTCAAGCGCCTTGACGCTCCCGGGGCCCCTTCCGAAGTCGTTCTGTACGATGTGTATGGAATCGCTAACAACTTTGAGATTGGCTCGACTGACAAGGGTAATTTTGTCAAGTTCAAGGGCCAGTTTGAGGCGCGTACCACTGATGGTGAGGTGTACGTTTCCGGTGCAGTGTTCCTTCAGCAACCCTATGAGGATATGTTGTTCGGTCAGCTTGAAGGTATCAAAGGCCAGGACCCGAACGGTAGCGTTCAGTTCGGCTGCCGAGTGAGCATTGTTCCGCCCGCCAAGGGCAAGGTTAGCTCAACAGGTTACGAGTACCGTTGTACGCCTTTGCTTCAGTCCGCCGAGAGTCCCCTTGACTCTGTCCGCGCGCTGGTGTCTAAGGCCAGCGAAGCCCTTGCGCTTCCTGCTACCACGAGCAAGGTCAAGAGCGCTTCCGCCAAGTAACACGCAAGCGAAAACTTTCTGATGAAGGCGCGGGAAATAGTTCTTGCGCCTTTTCCTTTTCCAGGATAGTCTATCTACAGGTTCAAGGCGCATGACAGCGCCTCATAAGGAGAGAATCAAAATGGCAAAACAGAACATGAAGAAGTCGGAAGCACAGAACGAAGCTGAAGAGACCAAGGGAACCGCTACCGGCGCTGTGGACCCCAAGGTGCTTTGGGACGAAGTTCGCTCTTTCGAAGGTAAGTTTGCTCAGGTACAGCTACAAATGGATGACTTGACGGTTGAGCGCTCTAAGACGCTCAAAGCTATCGTTGATAGTCAGGGAACCGGACCTTTCCAGATTGCCGGTCTTGGCATTGTTACCATCCGTTCGCGAAAGAGCAAGGTTGATGGTAAGGACCCTGTTTACTTTACCGTTGCCATGGGTTCACGTAAGATTACTGTAATCGACTAACTACTCAAGGGAGGCTATTATGTCACTGGCAGAATGGCAAGCCCGCTTTGTGGGAGCCACTCTGTTAGTAGCCCCCCTTGGTTGGGATTGTTTTGGTAAGGATGAGGATAACGTTACGGTTTCCTTCCGCAAGCGCCTCATGAATGTGAGAGAGGTCCCGAAGACTAACAGCGGTAGGGTTCACACTGTAGGCTAGACGTTTGAGCTATGTCCTTTTTGCTGTTTCGGATATGGTAAGTTGACACTGCTAGGAAACCAGACTCCCCCGGTAGGCGAAATGCTTGCCGGGGGAGTTGCTTTTGTACTCCAAAGCGGGTATGCTTCTGGGCATGGCAGCCAAGAAGAAACCGACCAAGAAGCGGAAGCCGACCGCGAAAGCGAAAACCGCCCCCAAGAAGCGGAAGCCGTCCGCGAAAGCGAAACCCGCTTCCAAGAAGCGGAAGCCGGTCACAAAAGCGAAACCCGCTTCCAAGAAGCGGAAGCCGTCCGCGAAAGCGAAACCCGCTTCCAAGAAGCGGAAGCCGGTCACAAAAGCGAAAGCGAAACCCAAGAAGCGAAAGAAGCTGAGCTACAAGATTGAGCAGCTCCCGCCCTACCAACCTTTCGTCAAGCGAGAACTTCAATCTTCCAACTGGGGTCAATCGTTCGATGCTGAGACACTTCCTACCGTGTTCGCCAATGTATTAGAGGCACATGCCCGTAAGGGTCCTTTTGAGCCTCAAGACGTATTGGTTTTTAATCATGGTGTCAAGTTCCTAGGCCAGGATGGTCTAAGCACCCGAGTAGCCGCTGCTATCTCTAAGGTTGCGAAGATGGGGGCTCTACAGGTAAAGACGGCTACCACAAAGGTTGGCACTGAGGTTTACGTATTCCTAGGGGATAAGGCTAAGACTGCCGGGGGAATAGTGAACTCGTTTTCCCGTAGACAGAAACACCTTGCTAAAATCTCCGATATACTGGAAAGTTATTGGGGTGGATTTGATTGGTGGCTTTGGTTCGAGACAGAAGAGAGTTTGTATGAATGAAAAAGTCTTATATATGATGAATGTTATTCTTGAGGCTCAATGTAGATTCAAGTTGAACGCATGTGAGAAAGTTATCGAGATACTAGATACCATGAATGGAGGAGAAACTGAAGAAACACCCAACGAACTTGCCGATGAGTGAGCTTGTATGGATAAAAAAGCCCGCAAAGCTCTAATTCAGGCGGAAAAGGAATTGCTAAAAGCCGAACGTATAGACCAAGGTATTCTTTTCCCACACGAAAGAATAGCGAGAAAGAAAAAGAGAAATGAATACCAAGTAAGAAAAACAGTCTCAAGAGTACTAAGGGCATCCGCTAGGGCTGATTTTATACACGAGGGCACCCCCTTAGCAGAACTAAAACGTAAATCGGTTAGGAGCTAACACATGTCGGTTCATGAAGAAGTAACCAAACTCATGATTCAAACTCCTTACGGCGCGCTCACTATGTCATTCGAGGTTTATCAGACTTTTTCTAAGACTCCTGAGCTTTTACAATGGATTCACCTAGCGAAGATGGCCAAGCGAGGTGAACACGCAAAGGCAAAGGCCATGCAATGGTACTGGACTACCAGAGCTAGTCTTGAATATAAGAGGATGAACTAACATGGGCGACGTAACCATGGGTAAGAATATACGTATGTTTACCAAAATGCGTAAGAATCAGTCTTACACGATAACTACCGAACAAATGCAAAAGGAAATTGAAGCGGCTGAACGCTGGCTAAAACATCGTGACCCTTGGGACGAAATCAAGATTGAGCCGCCTAGGAAGCTCAAGTGAAGCCACTTGATAAGTCAACCGAATGGCCATCCCTCGCGGTATATGACATTGAATCCCTAAACTGGGTAAACGTATACCTTTTGTGTCATGTTGATGAGTTTGGTAACAGAGAAAGCTTTATTTCCATAAGCGATTACATTGACTGGTTATATGCCGATTTCGAAGGTACCCACGTATGGGCCCACGCTGGCGGTAGGTATGACCATCGCTTTCTCTTGCCTGAGTTCCAGAAGCGAGGATGGGATTTCAAAGTTGCTTTGACAGGCGGAAGTATCGTTCTCATGTCCGCCTGGAACAAGGATAAGAAAATCAACTTTGCGGACAGTTTTAGGCTAATGCCCAATGCGCTCAAGAGCATAGGTAAGACAGTCAAGCTAGAAAAGCTAGACGTAGACCGCCAGCACATGGAAGCTTTGACTCTTGAAGAGTCGAAGATTTATTGTTTCCGCGACTGTGATATAGCGTTGCGAGGTTTGCAGCTCATGAAAAACGCGCTCACCTCAGTCAATGCCGATTTCGCCTATACACTAGCCTCTATCGCATCTAGATGGGTTCGAAGGGGTGACACTATAGATTGGTCTAGGTTAGGAGAGAGGAAATCCCATCAAACAAAGATGCTGAAACTAGCGGATGAATACTGCGAGCCTGCGTACTTTGGCGGACGAACTGAAATGTTTAGCCGAGGGGTAATCAAAGGACCGATATACTACTACGATATCGTATCTAGTTACCCGACAAGTATGCAGTTTGATTTGCCGCTTTACTTCAAAGAGTTTGTTCCTGCTCCAAAGCGGTACTCCCGAGACGAACTAAAGGCTTACCTGTCGCATCCTGGCATAACCGAAGCATGGGTAAACCTGCCTAAGACAAAGATAGGAACCCTTTGCGTCAAGTACGGCGGCCGCTTGACCTTCCCATACGGGCATAAGATAGGCAGGCAAGAACCGCTTGGGTTCCCCGCCAAGTGCCTGCAATGTGATACGCCCCTGCGCTCACATAGGTGCCCTACCTGTAAGATTGACTATCCTAAGCATCAATGGATGCCTGGAAGATGGACAAATATCGAGCTTCTGGCCGCTCTCGACCGGGGTGCTCAGATTCTACCCATTTGTCAGGCCAGGTACGCGGGACGTGCGTTCTTGTCAGACTTTGTAAGGACGTTTTACAATTTGCGCCAAAAAGCTAAGGATTCCAAGGATGACTTCGGCTCCTATGCGTACAAAATAGCCTTGAACAGTTTGTACGGGAAACTTGTAGAGACTATTGACCGCGCGTCGTATGTCACATCGCAAAAAGATGTGAAAAAAGCACGGCAAATGAACTCCGAAGTGAGTATGAGTGCTACTCCTGGTGTATACTGTGTCCATAGTCAAACGGAAGGTCAGTTCAGGCATGTTGCCGCGGGGGCATACGTGACTGCTTACTCGCGTCTTAGGCTCTTAGAAGGCCTAGAAACCGCACAGAAGCTAGGCGGACAAGTATACTACTGCGATACCGATTCAATCATGACCAACGTTCGGTTGGATTGTATCTCAGGTAAAGCGCTAGGAGATTGGCAACTTGAACATGTTTTTGATGAAGTTGAGCTAATTCTACCCAAGGTATATCGGGCAGTAGATTCAGAGACAAAGAAGGTAATCTACAAGTGCAAAGGTGTGCCTATGGTAAGAGAAGGTGACCTACCATCAATACCCGAGCTTCGCTGGCAAGCTTTCAAGCGCTACTCGGAAACGAAAGACCCTGAAATGGCACGCTTGCTAGGCAAAGAAGGTTTGACCGGCTTTGTCGCTGATATCAACGCGGGGGTTCTTAGCCCACGTGTTGTAAATCTGCTTAGGTGCTTGCAGGGTCATGACCAGAAGCGAGATTGGACCACGGAAGATTCTTGGCCACTCAAACTAAGGAGTAAGTAATGAGCACAGAAGACGTTATGGTATGTGTCGGAATCGTATCATATGTTTTCATGGTTGTTTTTATCGTCAAACTAGGCAAACAAGGAGAATGAAAATGTCAGTCAAATCGGAATACATCCTTTGTGTTCAAATGCCAAACCAACCCCAAACAATGTTGGGATACCCGGATGAAGCAAGCGCACTAGCAGCCGCAAACGACGGTGTAGAAAAAGGACTCATTTCCAGTAAAGCGGAAGTGGGCCATATAGTGGTGCATACCGTGCCAGGTACAGTGTATATCGTCCTTTCTAAGGTTGCTTTTGAGCGCCAAGCCATGCAGCAACAACTGGCAATGGGCAGGAATGGTCGTTCATGAGAAAGTCAGCACCTATGAGGATGATTCTTCTAGGCTACCTTCTAATCACAGTTTCCAGTTATTGCATGAGCTACTTTGCAGAAACTGAATCAACCAAATTCATAGCTCTAGGTGGACTAATCGGCGCTATCTCAGGTGTGTTGATAGTGTTGCGACTGGTGGGTGATAAATGAACGATATTGATGAATATCCCGAATCCCCATCATACCAAGATACAGTTTCAGACATAGAGCGAATAGAAAACCTTGAAAGGTTAGTTATCGAACTAGCTGGCCATATCGATAAACAGAACAAAGAACTAAAGCGGATGAAGAAATGGCAAGACCAAGCAAAGAAGACGCTAGAGCACCATTCGGAGAAGCTAACGTTTATACTTTTGGAGAATATATAAGGAAGCTCCGCATGGATAGGGGCCTAAACCAAACAGAAGCCGCTAACCTAATGGGCATCAACAACCATAGGCTATGTGACATTGAGTCAGGTAGACGCTTTAGCAAGCGCGTCTCTACTGACATTGTTCAGCGTGTTTCGCTTGCGTTCAACGTGCCTACTTCTGAGGTGCTCAAGTCTATACAAACAGTAATGCACATATCCCAGTCCACAGAAGAAGTGCTTTTTGAGCTTATGCCTCTACTCAAGAGCGTAGAACTTACCGCTAACCGGTTAGTTCTCATGTCTTCAAGCATGCCTCAAGAGTATGAGGATACGGCTAAGTGTCTGCATGAAGATGTAAAAAAAGCTCAAATACTAACGAAACTTGTCATGAACCGGAACTTCCCAACTCTGACAAAGAAGAAAATCCTTGGGGGACGATAATGGAACAAATCAAACTCAGAGGCGCTATTGAAGGTGAAGTAGTCGAAGCCCGCAAGCGTGAAGCTGTTAGGGACATAGATGAACACCCTCTTTATGTACAGCTACAAGAACGCCTGACTAGAGCTACGGAAGAACTGAAGAGGCTTAGAGATAACCGTAGTGAATACACATTCAACGAGTACTCTGAGACTCGCTTAGCCGCTCAGAATGAGATTCACGAGTTAGGCGACCGCTTGGGTAACTCAGTTATGGGTCTATCGGGTGAAGTCGGAGAGATAGCTGAGCACCTGAAGAAGTGGTTTTTTCACGGCAAGGAAATGAATAAGGAATATCTCCTAAAAGAATTAGGCGACGTTCTTTGGTACGTTATGTATATGTCTGATGCACTAGGGTTCACTCTAGAGCAAGTAGCCAAAGCGAATGACAAAAAGCTTGCCGAACGTTATCCAAACGGTTTCAGCATTAAAGCTGCTAGAAACGTCAAATCTTCAAAGGAATAACCCATGACCGATGAAGACGAAGCACGGTCTAAGAAACTTTTTAAGCAAATGGGCGGAACTCTACAACCTGACGGTTCTGTAGCAGTGGGCCCCGATTGGGAAATGCCCGTTGTATACCCCACTAAGCGTAAGTTTGCAGCACACAAGGAAGATGATATGGCCGAAACCGATACCGATGAGATTCAAGAAACCCGTAAATCAAGAGCCGCTTTGATTGAAAAACCAGTTGAGAATAGCGGACCTGTTCCGCTTATGCCCAATCTCGATTCTAACGCGCGACATGTAATCACTTCTATTAGAGTGCACAAGCGTACTCCCCCGAACGATGGAATCAAAGGGGACGTTCCTGAGAGCACAACGGTTGAGTTTATCGCACGTAGATGGGGAGACGGCATCTATGACTTCGAAGCTCTAAACGAAGCGGGGCAAGTTCTTAGGCGTAACACTAATGTAAAGATTGCTATGGGCTATCAGCAGCCTATGGAGCCTGGTCTCATGCCGGGAAGCCCTTTACAGCGTATGATGGTCGGGGGCGGCTCATCCGATGTTATGCACGATAAACTTCTTGAGCGCTTGGATAAAGAATCCGCCCGTGCCCACGAAGCATCATCATCCGCTGTGCAGGTCACTAAGCAACTTTCCCAAGATTACGCTTCTATGATTCGTGAAGACTCAAAAGACCGCTCTGAAAAAGACCGCGCCTACCACAAAGCGCAAGCAGACCAGCAAGGTAACTTTTTCCAGACAATGCTAATGAGCATGCAAACCATGCATGAGCAGTCTATGGAACGCTCGCGAGAACAGTTCCAGCAGACTCTACAAATGATGCAATTTTCTCATCAACAGACTCTTTCCCAAAACAATCCCGCTCTGCTTTTCCAGCTGTTTGAGCGTGGGCTAAGGTTCGGAGCAGAAGCCGGGGGAGGAGAAGAAGAGAGCCCTTTGACGTCTATCCTTGGTGCCGCAACGCAAGGATTGAGCACAGTCAAGGATATGATGTTGTTGCAGACGCAACAAAATCCCGCTATGCTTCCTGCTAGTACCCCAAAACCCGCGCGCACTAACCCTGCCCCCACTGCAAAAACGCCAGCGATTTCAAAAGCCGACATGATGGAAGTCATCCGACTCAAGAAAATCGCGGAAAGCAAAGGGTTAGATTTTTCCGGACTAGTCAAACAGGCTCAAACGATGGTTTCCAATATGCCATCCGAAGAGCCTGATGAGGATGAAGAAGAAGATGACGGCACGGAAAACGATGCTGAAGAGTCTGGGGATTCCAACTTGGCTTGAAGAGGATTACCCCTCAGATATGACCCAAGCTGCGGGGTTGTGGAAAGGAGTGGAAGCCGACACAGGGCATCCGCTCCTTATGCATTTTCTGGCTGACCTTATCGAGAAAGCTAAAGTTCCCGCGCGAGACAATCGCAAGCTAGCCCGCGCTATTCAGCTTTACTCCGCTCGAAAAATCAAGTTCTTCCGTGAACGTCCCGAGCGCTTTCAAAGTGCTATGCGGACTGTCGCTTGGGGCATCGGAGACTGTGACGACAAATCTCGATTTATCGCCGCTTGTCTGCGCAGCTTTCGCGTTCCAGTCAAGCTCAAGTTTCTCAGGTATTCTGTCAAGCTTCCTGATGGTTCCATAACCAGACGAGGGCATGTTTACCCGTTAGCGTTCATTGACGGAGCGTGGGTATCGTTAGAATCCGTCCGCGAATATCCTTGGGGTTACGACCCTGAGGAAAAAGCGAAACAGATAGGCTTTGATGTAGACGTCCAAATGATAGGGGATAAGGCATATGAGTAATCAATGGGAAGATGATGATGACGATTGGTACTCTGATGATGAGGAAACTACCGATATGGGTGATGAACCCCAGGTAACAGCTAAGCTTCAAGCGCCAATAGTCGAAAATCGTCAAGCGCCTCGTTCGCCTATCCCTTCGGGCAACGGCTCCAAGCAACAAAGCAAAGGTAAGCGAACAGTAAGAGTCAGGCCTATGCATCCTACAATGGCTGCAAAGTGGCCAGACATTACTAGCTGTCTACTTACGTTTGGGTCCGGTAAACAAGTTCTTTTCGTGAAAGGTGGATGATATGTTGTTTTTAGAAGATACTTTTGATGAGGAACTTGGCGCTGCTCCCAAGAAGGCCAAGAAAAAGAAGAAAGTCGGCAAAGCTTTCAAAGCCATCGCAACGGGTGGAATGTCTCTTGCTGCCAAAAGTAAGATTGGCAAGAAAGTTGCCAAAAGTAAAGTTGGCAAAGCTCTGAAAGCTGTAGCCACGGGTGGTGTTTCCCTTGCTGTTTCAGCAACTAAAAAGAAGCTTGCAAAAACCAAGGTCGGAAAGCTCGCGTCAAGCATCATGCCTCACGCAAAGCTTCCGCCAAAGAAAGCTAAAGCTAGCGCCACTGTCGCAGCTGTGAAGGCTACTACAGTCGGGCAATGTTCCTGTAAGAACGATATGGCTCAGTTAGTGGCCGCTAAGTTGATTGCTGAACTTGGTCCGCCTCTGACAGCTGCTAATCGTGCTCTCAAAAAGCTTGAAATTCAACGTCAAGCTACTTATGAACACAAGAAGCTTATGACCGATGGAGAGTTCCGTAAGAAGGTTCTTCAGTTCATCGCTCAAAAGGCTAACGGTGGTAACAAGAGCGCCAAACGTACCATTTCGTGTCTGAGGGGATAACATGACTTTCCTTGACGATATTTTTGATGAAGAACTTGGGATAGTTCCTAAGAAAAAGAAAGCTCCCCCGGTAAAGCGTGCAGCTCCGCCACCGAAACCTCGACCGGTATTGGTAAAGCGTGCAGCTCCGCCACCGAAGCCTAGACCGGTAGTGGTAAAGCGTGCAGCTCCGCCGCCGAAACCTCGCCCGGTAGTAGTAAAGCGTGCGACTCCGCCGCCGAA